>Ga0114956_1001324_pt1 | contig 19350 bp, 16 predicted proteins | sample MaitaG_FD_87304 | JGI IMG/M metagenome (GOLD analysis project Ga0114956, IMG submission 87304) | Marine algal microbial communities from Maine, USA - Maine_Asex2 metaG | ecosystem: Host-associated > Algae > Red algae > Unclassified | place: Maine, USA | collected 2015-01-05 | reverse complement strand
TGGCAAGTCTATTATCGATTGGGGTTTCGCAAACGGATGCTTTTGAAATCGCCAAACGCGACGTTCCGATGGCGTCGCTGCGAAACTTCAGTACCGTCCTAGCAGAACGCGACCGCGTCATTGGGCAAAGTGAGCCAATGCCATACCTCCCCTTAAGACAGTACGCGCTCTTGGACCACGCGTTAAAACTGAATTCGCTGCCGGCGAAAGTCGCAGCGCTGCGTGAAGTATCGATTTACTATCGCGACCGTGACCGCTACGTTTCGACGTGGTGGATGGCGTGGTTGTCTTCGGCGATGTTGTGGATGACAGGCGCGTTAGTGCTGGGGATATTTTTGGCGATTTTTTTACCGCTGCATGCGTTGATCCGGGATATCGCTGGACTGGTGGCGCCGTTGGTGGGCAACTAGGGTACATTTTGAACCAAGCAGAAAACATTTTGATCAACGATAGCGACGCGCGTAGTCGAGTCAGCGCAGAGTATCTCGCGGATACACTGTGCCATCATTTGACTTTGGATCAGCAAGTCCTGCTGCGGTTGTTTGGGAAATCTTCAACTGGCGAATTCAGCGATGCGGAGTTTGTGTCGCTATTGAGAAGTTTTAGTCTTGAACTGCCACGTAGAAAACGCGTCGTCGTCACGGCGATTGCAGATGACGTTGAAGCTGGTAAATCTTTCGTTGACGCGATCAGTTCATTCAACGAACGCAAATTTTTGAAATCGGCAAAGTTTCAGATGATCGAGCAAGCCCTGCAGACGGCAAAAGAGCAGGATGTTTTGCCTGGGTTTCTTAAGGCAGTCTACGAGTACCGGCCTTCGCGCCTTTCTTTTGCGTTAAGGTATCAAGATACCATGCGAAAAAAATTGGCTCGATTGGCGATAAAGACCTTCTGCATCCTACAAGTGACCGTGTTTATCTTGCTATTCATTTTGCCCGAGTTCCAAGCGATGTTCACTGAATATGGAATCGAACTGCCTTGGGTAATGCAAATGTTCATGCGATTCAGCAATCATGTCGCCCAATATTATGTGTTATTTATGCTGCTGGCGGTTTTGGGGTTTCTATACTTTGTCTTCAATATCAGGACATTGTCGAGCCACGTGGTAGCGAAATTTAGCCCGTGGAGCTGGATTTATCGCCCGTTAACAAAACGTCTGCAACGAAAAGTGTCGTTTGCGTTGTCTGGCGGGCATACAGTTTTAAAACAGATGGATCTTAATCCGTCAAAGAAACCAACATTCAGCAAGTCCGAGTCGGTCGCTCTTGAGGTTGCCCATTCGGCGGAGGCAAAATCTTGGTTGCTTGATCGTATCGTCAAAAAGGGGCACATTCACCATGCGGTTTGGAAGAATCGTTTTGGTGATACCTTTATATTGTTCTGGAACCTTTTGCTGGCCTGTGTCGTTGCGACGATCGCCTTTAGCATCATTGCTTGCCTGACCACGATCATTAGGGGGCTTAGTGGTTAAGAAAAAACATCGACATGGTATCACCAGCTTGGATTTCCTGGTTTCATTTTCAGTCATGGCGACGGTCATGACATGCGCGACGACGATGACGGTGAATATTAGCCGAGTCTGGCGCGACGTAGAACACCAACGCTTAGCAGTTTGCGAACTCTCCAATCAATTGGAAGAATTGACCCTTTTAAATGGGAAAAGTCTGATCGAGAATGTTGAAGGAATCGAACCGTCTGAATTTTGCAAACAGGGGTTAAACGAACCACGGCTTACGGCAAAACTCACTCGTGACAATTTAGGGCAACGAATTGATCTGGAATTATCGTGGAAGCGTTACCCCGATGAGAAAAAAATTAAGCTCAGCGGTTGGTCGATAGCTCCGGCGAATAAATCATCGCGGCAACTGGACTCGCCAGAGCAAGGAACTGAGCCATGAGATGCATTCAGCGACGTCGACAGGGCACGTCACTTCTTGAGATTTTGGTTTACATCTCGCTTACAGCGGTGTTGGTTGCTATGACGGCGCAGTGGTTTCATGCGGTTTTTCAAGTTGCTTCAAGAAGCAAAATCCAACAGCGGCAACACGCTGCGCTGAAAAGATTGGTGTCCGATTTTCGCCGCGATGTCGTTTCCTCAACGGATGTCTTGGTGGAATCGCCTCAGCTGCTTGTTCTTACCAATGTCTCCAATCAGCAAATCGTCTATCGAATTGACGAAGGGAGAGTTGCCAGCGTTGTTGGCGATTCCAAACAGCCTACGCGTCAGGAGGTCTATCCCGACCTTGGAAACTTGCGGCTGGAGTTTGTTGCTGCTCAGTCCGATGTGCTGCCGCAATGGGTGTCGCTGAATGTTTTTCGCTCATCTCATCGGATGAAATTTGAGCAATCTAAGAGGCCGCCTGCAAAATTTTCGGCCTTTGAAAAACGATTACTACAAGTGCGTTGCGGTCCACGATCTAATGGATTGGAGGCAGGTCAATGAGACCAATCAACAATAGAGACGGAGCATCTTTGGTTGCGGTGTTGGCACTGATGGCAGTTTGTTCTGCAATTTTGTTGCCATTACTGAGTTCCAGTCTGCGGCAGCGTATTCAACTACGCCGAGATTTACAACACGAGCAAACGCAATGGTTGTTGCGCGCCGGGATGAGGTATGCGGCGGTAGAGGGGGACGCAGAACACGTCGACCTGTCCGCTGGAATTGATGTTGAAATCCCACATTTTGATGCTGCGAGATTAACCATTGCCGCAGAATCTAATACGACTAATGCTTCGACGGTGAAGGTGTCCGCGCAGATCGGTCAACCGGAGTCGCCGACCCAAATGACGGTCCTTTCATCGCGATTAAAACTTCCCGCCTTAAATTCCAAATCGAATCATGAATGAATTGATGCAGACGAAACCCAATCTATTGGCCCCCAGAGGTTTCACTCTGGTGGAGTTGCTGGTCGTGGTGGCCATCCTCGGTATCTTGATCGGAATGCTGTTGCCAGCGGTGCAACACGTTCGAGAGGCGGCTCGAAGAACCCAGTGTCTTAATAATGTGGCTCAAATTGGTTTGGGTTTGCACAATTTCGAGTACACCTACGAGCATTTTCCAGCTGGCGTTATCGACGCCAAGGGACCGGTTTTGAATGTTCCCCAAGGCCAGCATGTGAGTTTTTTCGTGCAACTTCTACCTTACATTGAGCAGCGCGGCATCTTTGATCGGTTCGATCAGAAAGCAGGCACTTACGCGGCAGTGAACGCTCCGGCTAGAGAGATGTCTGTGCCGTGTTTTACATGCCCTTCTGTCGGAAGTGCTTTTAACGCGAGTCAGTCCGCCGCGATCGCTGGATATGTTGGGTGCCACCACGGTAGTGAAGTTCCCATCGACGCTGACAATAATGGGATGCTTTATTTGAATAGTAGAGTGACTTTTGAGGACATCTATGACGGCAGTAGCAATACACTGTTGGTGGGCGAAGCGGTGAAGGATGATTCCACTGACTTGGGGTGGGCTTCGGGCACTCGCGCTTCGCTGCGCAATGCCAGCGAGATTGTGGGCGTCACCGACTTATTTGCGAGTCCTCCCCTTGCGAATGTTCCCACTGCCAACGATTTCGTCGGCGGGTTTTCGACTCCACACTCAGGATCGGCCAACTTTGTCATGGCCAGCGGCGCGGTTCACAGTCTCAGCATCGACATTGACCCGGTCGTATTTGAAACGCTTGGAAATCGCGCCGATGGTGCGATGATGGGAGAATTTGATTTCTAATTTAGAACGGATAGTTTCCAGATAGTTGACGCTCAATAAGACACTTCCTTGCAATGAATGACCTCCGGCGTACCCAAAATAGTTACACTCGTTAGTATCGTAATCATGGCGGCAGTGATCATTAAAGTCGTAAAGCGGATGTCCTTTGAATAATTGGTTCACTCGGTCCAACGAAAGTTGACCTCAAGTAACGCAATGGAATTCAGTTTTAAAGAAGCACTCCCGATTAAAAAGTGCAATCGTCCCGATGGCACCGTGGTAATCATCATGCCATTGGCACGCAGGCGTCATCTGATCGCGCTTTTGATCGGTTTCGTGGCTTTACCCATGTCCGTCGCAGCGCCGTTAATGCTAGAAAGCTTCTCCATTGTCTTTTCTACTTCCTTTCTTGCAGGAACATGCCTATTTTTCTCGATCTGGATATGGGCGACAGGCACCTATTTCTTCAGCGCCGACAAATTCGGTCTTGAGGTGGACAAGTTCGGGATTCGTGAAGTTTTGCTTTTACGAAACTACTTTTGGAAATGGAACGAGATAGAAAGTGTTGAAATTCAGAGGTTCGATGGCGCGGAAGTCATTGTGCTTTTGCTGAAAAACAAAACCTGGCTACGAAAAGTTAAGCTTTTTCCATTTGATTACATCTTAAGCAACCAATATGCAGTCTCCACTCAAGAGATCTTCGAACTCTTGCTCGAGCACCAAAAACGCACCGCCAAAGACTGAGAGAACAACATGATGCAATCAAGTGATTGCCGCTCGGATAACATTGCTTAATATCGACGGGTGATTGTCTTTGCCGTGGTCAATAAAAAACGCCGACTGGCTTAGTCGGCGTTTGGAAGTTGAGTTTAGTTGGACAGCGCCACTTTCGTGAGCGGCAAGGCGCTTGCCGCCGGTCAATGGCGGGAAAAACTGGCGGATAGCGCCTTGCCGCTCACATTTTCGCTACCACGTTAAATACAAAGCTTTTGATCTAAATTTAACGCTATCCAATTAAAAATCCGCATCAGTTCTCCACTGGCGGACGTGGCACTTCGCCCATCGCTGCGCTTGGATCAGGGAAGATCGAGAGAGTCTCCGCGCCTTCGGTTGGCTGGGCTTCGGTAGCCTTTCCAAATACATTCTTCTTCGCCGGTTCTGGGGTTTTAATATCATCTGGTTCGTGCACGTTCCACTTGTATTGGCACTGGGGACACTTGTACTTATGCTTTTTCAGCACGTTGACGGTACGAACTTTGGAACGCTTAGGCGGGCAGCATTTCTTCCAAGGAAGACGAACCGCAGGAATGCAGACCTCTTTCTGTTCGGTCTTGAAACAAGTCTTTTCGACTTCGCCCTTCTTCACGTCCAACTCGCAGAACTGGCAATCGCACTGAGGACAAGCGACCTTCTTTTGACAGGTCGAGCAGCCGCTATTGCAACCACAGGACGAGGCGGACGCCGTGTAAACGGGGGCAGGTTGGGCGTAGACGATTCCCGTCGACGCGTTGCAGCCACTGCATCCAGCACTGTGTTCCATCACAACAGCGCTATTGCTGTAAGTGGTTGGGATTTGACCAAGTAAGCTTCCTGAATCAGTCGCTACACACACCGCCAGCAGGCTCAGCAGCATCCACGCGACTTTCATTCCTCTCTTAATCTTATTCATCTTCGTTCTTCTTATCGTTACGTTTTGATTGTTGGTTTGAAGGAACACCGGGTGTTGCTTCGGCGGATTAAAAATCAACCATCCAGCGAAGGCCGACGATTTCGTAGTCTCCCGATGCGATTGGCTCTCGTTCGATTTCTCCGACCAGATAATTCAGCTGCATCCGTGCGTTTGGATTCCACCACCAGTTCAGACCCAGCGTCAGTGATTCGCCTTTACCTCCAATGATGTCTTGGTCTTGCAGGTCAGCGTAAGAATATCTGGCGGCGACTTGCCATGCACCTAATCCGAAGGCTCGATCGCCATCACAGTTACGAACCGAGAAGAAGTTCTCGAACGGTTTCACGCGTCCAAGGGTTCCTGTTTTTCTCACCCAAGGGGTGTGTTCGCCAGTCAAGAAGTAAGCCACTTGCACGTATCCGCCACCGATTCCGACATCGTTTCCGACGCCAGGATCACGCTCGACATTGTTCTGCATGTATTCGGCGGTCAGCTGAAAAGCTCCAACATTGAAGACCGTTTCTAAACCGAAAAGGAAGGTCTCTTCGGCACCTGCGATTCGACCGGTGTCCAACCACCGCGCGTCTGAACGAGCTTCTGGTCTGGTACGATATCGAGCCGCATTCTCTGGCGATCCGCCGTCGACTTGACCGTAGGAACCAGAGACCGCCCAGTGAAAGTATCCGCGTCCGCCCGAACTTTCATCGTACCAAGCCGTATTGGCGATACGCGCGGCAAATTCTGATTGATAGTGATCGCCGGTCCAACCTGACGTCGTTTGCGTCAGGTTCTGATGATACAAACCGTAGCGCCAGTTCCATGCTTGATCGTCAGATAGACCGTTGCTGGAGATACCCAAACGACGCGCATCTTGGTTTAAGGCTTCGACGATGAACGGACGTTCGATGAAAACGTTGTAGCGGCTACTATTGAGGTGGTCTAAACCGTAGGGTCGTTTGTGGTTACCCATGATGACCGTGTTAAACAACGGCAACGATTTGAATCCGATAAACGCATCACGGTAGCTCGACGCGACGCCACCGGCGAACTCACCTTCGTACTTGTAGAACATGTTGTCGTTGAGATCGCCTGCGACACCCAGCCGCATTCGTCGAAAGGCCACGCGATCCTCAGGATCGCCACCTTCAAATGTCTCGATACCATCATCGGCGTTTGGAAAGGCCCAGTAGTCCAAGTGAATACGACCAAACAAAGTCATCTTGGGGTTCTTGTGCCCCGAGTGGACCAGTCCGGGGATCGAGTCGTCGAACTTGTTGATGGATTTGCCCTGTTTCTCAAAACCCTTCTCCAAATCCTTCAGCCGCTGGTCGACATCTTTGGAGGCCTTTTCTGAGTGCTTGCTCGACGAACTGGTCGCCGCGACCTTTTTCTCGACGTCGTTCTCCAGCTCTTCCAGTCGCAATTCCATTCGCTTCAATTGCTCTTTAAGCAACGCGATGGTTTCGGCTTCGGCGTTGCCAGAACCATCATCTTGAGCACGAGTAAAATTAACGTTAGTGAAGTTGTTATTCGATGCCGTGCGATCGACAGAGTAATATTCTTGGCCAATCGCGGGTGCCCCAAGGCAGCCAAGCAGCGCGATAGAAAGGCAAGTTCTGGTCAACATATCCTGATCCTGAAGTGGACATACTTAAGTGTGCTACAGCTTTAGTTCGGATATCTCTGACTATCACGAATAATCGCATTGTTTTAATTAACACAAAATACATGGTCGTTAATTTACAAATGGATCAGTCGCTATATCTTAACGAGCTCGCCCGGCATCACCGAAACGACCGTTAAACTCAAGTCGCAGATCTGTGATAGCAGTCGCAACTAAACTTCTCTGCAATTGTGTCGCGAACCCAACATTGCAGAGGATCGCGCATTGATCCGTGTCAGTTAAGACGGTTGATATATGAAAACTTAACTCAACCGGCAGAGTCAAAATGAAGTGAGCTATTCCGCAGCGGCACTACGCGCGATCTCCGCGACCGCGTTAACGGCAAGTTCGATGTCAACCGACGTGTTGAACGGGCCAGGGCTGAATCGAATCAGCCCGTCTTGATCAGTGTTGAAGCGTTTATGCAGCAGCGGCGCGCAGTGAAATCCCGACCGGACTTGAATGGCAAATTCAATATCCAGAATTCCCGCCACTGTTTGCGAATCGTAGCCGTCGATGGAAATGCTGATCACACCCGTTCGGTCGGATTTTTTAATCGGCCCGTATATCTTCACGCCTTCGATATTGTCAAATCCATCATAAAGTTCCTGCAATAGATCTTCGGTGTGGTCTTGCATCGCTTCGCCGACTTCACTGTCGACGAATTTGATGCCTTCGCCTAAACCAGCGATCGCGGGGACGTTGAGGCTGCCAGATTCAAATTTATCTGGCATGGAAGCCGGGTGAGCGGCGTCGACGTGTTGGCTGCCGGTGCCACCGAAGCGAAGTGGAGTTACTTCGTCGGAGATCTCTTCGGATAACCAAAGGACACCCGTTCCCATCGGTCCCAATAAGCCCTTATGCCCCGGTGCCGCTAGCATGTCGCAGCCAATCTTCTGAAGGTCGATACTCAGGTGGCCGAGCGTTTGTGCGGCGTCGACCAATAGCGGCACGGCGCGTTTTTTACAAACATCACCGATCGCAGCGATCGGCTGGATCGCGCCGGTGACGTTGCTGGCATGCGTCACGACCACGAGACGCGTTTGTTCATTGATTGCATCGGAGATGCTTTCCGCCGATACGACTCCCCAGTCATCGCAGTCAACGATTGTCAACGTGATGACGCCCGTTTGTTGTAAATGCATCAACGGACGGAGCACGGAGTTATGGTCGGCGACCGTCGTAATGGCGTGGTCTCCCGGTTTTAGGATTCCTAGAATCGCCGTGCAAAGTGAATCCGTTGTGCTGTTGGTGAAGACGATTTGATCGGCTGATGGCGCGTTAATCAGCCCCGCGATCGATTGGCGAGTCTGTTTGACGATTTGGGTTGCGGTGTTGGCCGAATCGTAAACCGCGCGAGCGGATGAAACGCCGACTTGCCGCATGGTGTGTTCAACGGCGCGATAGACGGATTCGGGTTTTGGCCAACTGGTCGCGGCGTTGTCAAGATAAATTTCGGACATAGAGTTGCTATTGAACTTCCGGTTTGATAATCACGTTGCGGCCGCTCAGCGACACCCGTCCGGCTGCAATTTTGGAGATGACCTCAGGTAACAGTTCACATTCAGTAGCGAAAACACGCGCCGCCAGCGTTGCAATTGAGTCATCGTTTTCTACCGGAACACTGCGTTGAGCGATGATGGGGCCGTGGTCGTATTCGTTGTCGACGAAGTGAACGGTACAGCCCGTCAGCTTGCAACCGTAATCAATGACGGATTGGTGGACACGCGATCCGTAATTGCCTTTCCCGCAGAACGCAGGAATTAGGCTGGGGTGGATGTTGATGATCTTGTTCTTGTATTCTTGGGAGATATTGAGTCGGCGGAGGAAACCTCCCATAACAATTAAGTCAGGTTTGTTTTCGAAATTCTCAATCGCGGCATACACCGCCGTGCTGAACTCATCTTCGTCAGCGAAGTCACGATGATTGACGACGCAGTGCTGGATGTCTTCATCTTTTGCGAACGCGAGTCCTTTAGCGTTTGGATTGTTGGAGATGACACTGCTGATTCTCCAATTCGCGGTTCCCGAATTCTGGACAGCGATCAGGTTTTTCAGCGTGGTGCCGCCGCCGGAAATGAGAACAGCGATTGAGAACATTGTGGTTTATAAATGTGGGATTGCGATTTTGAAAATTTTTTGGGGAGGTAAAGATTGATTACAAATAATGAATTTAGAATTTAAAATTTAAAATTTAAAATTTAAAATTTGGAATTCAAAATTTGGAATTTGGGATTTGGGATTTGGGATTTGGGATTTGGGATTTGGGATTTGGGATTTGGAAATTGGAAATTGGAAATTGGAAATTGGAAATTAGAAATTAGAAATTAGAAATTAGAAATTAGAAATTCAACTATTCTCTTTCAAACAACCTCGATCGAAAGTTTCAATGAATATTCTCCGATTTCTCGATCTACGGAGATTGAACCAGCATTTCCAAGTGCAATCTCCTCCGCCAAGACTTCACCTGCCAGATACGCGCGATTCTCCTCGATCGCCTGCTTCAATTCATCTGAATCCGTTTCGATAGCCAACTTAATTCGATCGGTACGCTGCAAGTCCAACTCTTTTCGGTAATCCTGCACTAAACGAACCATGTCGCGCGTCAAACCGGCGCGAATCAGCTCCGGCGTAAGTTCCGTCGACAGCACGATCACCGCTTGTGCGCCCTGAGCCGCAGCCCAACCTTCGTTGGCTTGCAGACGGACTTCGACGTCTTCTTCAGTTAATTCAATTGCAGTCCCTTCAACATCCAACGAAGCTTTTCCAGACTGCGATAGTGAATCCAAAATCGCTTTCCCATCCGCCGCAGCAAACGCCGCTTTGACTTTTGGCATCAATTTTCCAACACGCGGGCCGAGCATCTTGAAGTTCGGCACGATTTGATAGGACACGTATTCGCCGGCGTCGGTGGTGTAAGTTACCGCTCTCACATTCAATTCTGTTTTAAGTAAATCATCGTGCGTTTCCAGCCAGGCTTGGTCAGTCTGATTGTTGAGCACCACCGTTACGCCCGAAAGCGGCTGACGGACTTTCAGTTTTGCGTTCATCCGAGCCGACAATCCTAACGATGCGATCTCGCGCAGCAAATTCATCTGGCGAGACAACGTTTCATCAATCAGACTCGCATCGGCCATCGGATAATCGCAAAGATGAACGCTTTGGATCGCAGCATCACCGAACGATTTCGTCAGATTTTTCCAAATTGATTCCGAGAGAAACGGCGTGAAAGGAGCGATCGCTTTGCATAGAGTCGCCAACGTTTCGAACAGCGTCCAATAAGCATCCAGCTTATCGACGTCTTGCTTATCTTCAGCCCAGAAACGATCGCGGCTTCTACGGACATACCAATTGCTAAGGCTGTCGACGAATCCGCTCAGCTTCGTACAAGCGTTGTAGTTGTCGTACTCATCCATGCGATCGGTGACGACCTTCAACGTCTGATTTAGCTCGCTGATTAACCAGCGATCAAGTTCTCCACGCTCGTTAACCGGTCGGTAACCGATTCCTGAAGCCAATGCATCGGCGTCCAATTGCCCTGCATTGCTGATCGAACTGGGACTGAACCTATCAATGTTCGCGTAGAGAACGAAGAAACTGTAAACGTTCCACAGCCGCAAGAGAAACTCAGGAATGCTTTCCTTGATCGCGCGTTCACTGTAAATGATGGAAGTCCAAGGCGGTTGATTGGCAAAGAAGTACCAACGCAACGCATCTGCCCCATGTTGGTCGAAGATTTCATTAGGAGCGCGATAGTTCCGCAGACGCTTGGACATCTTTTCAGTTTTTCGACTGACCTTGCCGCCGCACTCAGTGCATTTTTTCACTTGATCGGCGTGCCGATGTTTGCATTTCGCGCACACGTAGCCTTCTGCCATCATCAGACCCAACACGATGCAATTTTCAAACGGATGCGGAAAATTGATCTTCGGATCATCTCCAAACAACAGCGTGCTGATCGCCAATTGGCTGTAGAACCATCCGCGCGTTTGATCGAGTGCTTCGCTGATGAAATTGGCGGGGAATTGTTCTTTAAACTCTTTTTCGCCCTGATGCGGATAGCCCCATTGGGCAAAGGGCATCGCACCGCTGTCGTACCAGCAGTCGATCACTTCGGGAACGCGCGTCATCGTCGCGCCTTTGGCGAAGGGTGAATCGTAGGTGATCGCGTCGATGTACGGCTTGTGGACTTTCAGATCTTCGACCAGTTCGGGATTCGCGGTTTTTGCGGCGGCCCAGACCTCCATGCCCTTTGCGCCTGGTTTGGCGATCAATCCCTCGTAAGCATCCATCGCCTCCATTTTTCCCGTCTCTGAACAGACCCAGATTGGCAATGGCGTGCCCCAATAGCGTTCGCGCGACAGCGACCAATCGACGTTGCTCTCGAGAAAGTTTCCAAAGCGTCCGTTCTTGATGTGCTCGGGCAACCAGTTAATTTCCTGATTGTTTGCCAGCATTTTGTCTTTGAAATCCGTCGTTTTGACGAACCAACTTTCGCGTGGATACTGAATCAACGGATCCTCGTCAGCCCGCCAACAAAAGGGATACTCGTGTTCGTACTGGTCCAGCAAATACAGCGACTTCTGTTCTTTCAACTTCTGCGTGATAGCTTTGTCGGCGTCTTTGACCCACTGGCCCTCGAAATCTGGCACTTCTGAGGTGAATTTTCCGTTGGGGCTGACCGGGCAGATCAGATCGGGCCCTTCGCCCTCGACGAAGCGTTCGCGCTCGCTGACCAGCAATTCGTAATCGACCTCACCGAACGCGGGAGCCTCGTGAACCGCGCCGGTACCGCTGTCGGTGGTGACGAAATTGGCGGACGTGATTCGCCAAGCCCGACTTTCGGTGCCGCCGGATTTGAGCGTCCCCAATTTATCGCCATCAGTTTTATAGAAGTAGTCAAACGGTGGTTGATATCGTTGTCCGACCAACTCCGAACCCTTGCAAGTGGATTTCACTTCAAGTTCACGTTTCATTTTTGCAGCGATCTGCTCGACCAAGTCTGCCGCGAAGATCAGATAGTGATCTTCTTGGGGATCGTAGACCGTCGCGTAGTCAATCTTTTCGTTGACGGCCGCGAACTGATTGCTGGGCAGCGTCCATGGCGTCGTCGTCCAAACCAGCAAACTAGTGTTTTCTTTTGCCAGCAGCGGAAATTTCACGTAGACGCTGGGATCTTTGACCGTTTTGTACCCTTGGCCAACTTCGCCGCTGCTGAGCGCCGTTCCACCCTGAGCCCACCACCAGATGATCTTGTGGCCTTTGTATAAGAGCCCCCGATCAAAAAATTTCTTCAGCGACCACCATACCGATTCGACGTAGCTTTGGTGATAGGTTACGTACGCTTGGTCCAAGTTTACCCAGAAACCAAGACGTTCGGTCAACTGTTCCCACTGTTGCATATATTGCCAGACGGACGACTGGCATTTTTGGATGAAGGGTTCGACGCCGTAATCTTCGATTTCTTCTTTGGCGTGGATTCCTAACTCTTTGCAGACCTCGACTTCCACCGGCAGACCGTGCGTATCCCAACCGGCTTTGCGTTCGCAGAAGTAGCCGCGCATCGTTTTGTATCGGGGAAAGAGATCTTTGATCGCGCGGGTTAAACAGTGACCGGGATGGGGCTTGCCGTTGGCCGTTGGCGGGCCTTCGTAAAAAACGTAACGTTCCTGGCCCGCGCGTTGATCCAAAGACTGCTTGTAAATGTCATTGCGCTTCCAAAATTCCAGAATCGATTCCTCGATTTTGGGGAAACTCACATTGTTTTCGCAGGGATCAAATGAAGTCTTGTCGTCCTTCGCGGCCATGTAATCGCTCAACAGGTTTTCGGTAGGTTGGGAGATATTTCAATCCCATAATATCCTCGATGGAGTCGATTCTGTGTAGGTATGTTCGCGCGGTTGTTCGCCTATCGGATGACAAAGTTTCTTCCTCGAGTGATAGAAATTAGGGATGGCCATTTCCCCAGGATCAAACGAGGCATAAAAAAAGCCGCTTCCCCGAAAGCGGCTTCTTCATCTGAGGTGGTTTTACGTGGCTACTATTACTTCTTCCGCGCCGGCGGTTTTTTGGCGGCTTTGGAAGGTTTCGCCGTCTTGGTTGCAGATTTCGCCTCGCCTTTGGCGGGAGATTTTTTAGACGCCTTCTTCTCAGCAGCGGTCTCTACGGCCGCCTTATCGGTGGTGGCTGATTTTGAAGCGGCCTTCGCATTTTCCGCTTCTGGATTGGTGATATGCCCAAATGTGTTCTCAAACTCTTTGCCATACTGATCGTCGGCCAAATCGTACTCGCCAACGATCTCCTCTTCGAAATCATCATCGAAGTCTTCGTCGAAGTCGTCTTCGTTAAATTCTTCGACGGCGTCGATGTCCAAACCGTCGTCCAAAACTTCGGGATCTAAATCGTCTTCTTCCACGACCAATTCAGTTGTGTCTACGACATCATCGTCGTCTTCCTCAGTCTTGTCTTTCGCCATCTTGTGCTCCTGTGTTCTCGTGGCCGCTTATTAAACGGAATTTTACTCACAATGACCCGCAAGACGATAGGCGTAGCCGCATCGGAACACGAAACTTACAAATAAATCGATATAAAAAAGCGGAACCACCGGACAAGCCGACGATCCCGCTACACACACAGAGTGCGATTTAATGATTTGTTTTCCAGCCACGATTTTTTGTAACTGCACAAACCTACGTTGGCTTTGCAGCGGTGACCGAGGATTTCTCAAAAGAATCCGATATTTGCCCAAATCACCGGGCTAGACACCAATTTTTATGCAATTGGCATACCATTGCATCGCAAAAAAATGCTCTGGCAAGCGGAAGTTAGTTTCCAGCGCGAAATTGAAACGGCTCGCCCGTGTGGCTTGCTAATTGTCTTCGCCGTTGTCAGGCATGGGACCGATGAGTTCAATTAGGTTGCCGTCGGGATCACGGACGAGAACCAGTGCTACCGGAGTATCGGGGATTGCTTTGGGCTGTGCGACAGGTTCGACACCGGCAGCGTTTAAACGTTGCATGGAGGCGTTAAGGTCTTTGACGTAAATTGAAAGGTAGCTGAACCCAAGTGAGGAGTGAATGAAATCGTTCTTTGGTTTCTGGCCATTGTCGGTAATGGTCATCAGTTTCAGCTGAGTCGCGTCTCCGCCTGTGCCCAACTTAAGCACTCTCACGTCAAGTTTTTTCTGATCCGTCAAACCGACCTCAGTGGCAAATTCTGCATCAACGCTGAACCCTTTGACTTCTTTGAATCCAATCGCGCGGGTGTAGAACTTCACCGCTGCATCGACGTCGCTGACGACACATCCCAGATCAATCGTCGGTTTGCTGAACATCATTGCCTGATTTTCACCGGCTGAATCTGCTTCGTTTTGGCCCATCACCGATGAACCGCAGGCCAAAGCACAAATCGTGATCGCCAGACCCAAAGCGAAGGTTTTATTAAAAGATTTCATCATGGACTCCGAGAGTGTTAGGAAAATGATTATGTGGTGTATTCCGAGTTGAATTTAACGTAGTCAACGGTGAGGTCGCTGGTCCAATGGTTGGACTGACCGGCACCGCTACCCACTTGAAGCTCGATCGTCGTTTCAAAGTTATCGGCAATCGCGGCGCTGACCTTCTTTTCGTCGAACTTCACGGGTTGACCCTTCTTAAATAACTTATGGCCGTTGATCTGTAAACTGATTGCCTCAGGTTGAATATCGGCCCCGGCATATCCGGCCGCCGAGACGATTCGACCCCAGTTGGGATCGCCGCCGGTGATGGCCGTTTTCACCAATGCACTGTTAGCGATCGTGCGGGCAATGCGGTCGGCGTCAGCGTCCGTTTTTGCTCCGGTGACGATGATTTCGATCAGGTGGGTCGCCCCTTCGCCATCGGAGGGAATCTTTTTCGCCAGATCAATACAAGTTTCGGTTACGAAAACCGTCAATTGGGCGATCAAACGCGCGGAATCTAGCTGTGCAGTGGAACGGCCTGTCGCAATCAGCATCACCGCATCGTTGGTGCTCGTATGCCCTTCAACGCTGATGCGGTTGAAGGATTTTTCGTTGGCCGTTTTCAAAATCGACTGAGCCACTACCGGCGTCAACGGAGCATCGGTCATCACGACGGCCAACATGGTTGCCATGCGGGGACCGATCATCCCGGCTCCCTTGGCCATCGCTGAAATGCGAACTTGTTCACCGTCGATGTTGTAGGTCAGGTGCGATGTCTTGGGGGATTGGTCCGTCGTGGTGATGGCGCGCGAGGCTGCGGTGAAACTTTCATCGTCGTCGGTCAAAGCTGCTGCGGCGGCTGCGATACCGTTGGTAACCTCTTCCATCGGCAGCTGCACGCCGATGATGCCCGTTGACAGAACACCGACATTGGCTGGTTCCGTTTCCAGCCGGTCACCGACTTCGCAGGCCATGGTTTGGTTGTTTTTGATTCCGTCTGATCCCGTACAGGCGTTCGCGTTGCCAGAGTTAATCACCAGAGCGCGGAAGTTGTCGCACGGAGTCAGTCGCCGATTCCAATCAATGCTGGCGGCTCGAACGATGTTTTGCGTGTAAACGCCAGCACAAATCGCGGGCTGATCGGTGCTGATGATGGAGAGATCTTCTTTGCCGGAGGCTTTGATGCCGCACGCGACACCGGCAAAACGAAATCCCAAAGGTAGTTTCATCTGCTGCGCTTTCTTATCGTCTGTTTTCTTCACGGTTTGATATCGGACTAACAAAGTTTTAGGTTGGTGAATTTGCAGTAATTCGAAGTCGTCTTTGGCTGCGGATGAGAACGCTACTTTCGCCGAGCAATAGGCGACAATTTTGCAGCGATCCTGCAGCGATCCTAGAGCATCCCCAGTGAATCGTTAAAGTCATGCATCACGTTGAAGTTTTGCACCGCTGCGCCCGATGCGCCTTTGATCAAATTATCCAGCGCACTGACGATCACGATAGTGCCTCGACAATCACGCGCGGTCATGTCGCAGAAGTTCGTCCCAGATACGTTCTTGGTGGCAACCAAATCAGCTGAGACTCGCACGAAGATTTCGTCTTCGTAAAAATTCGCCCAACAATCCAACACATCATCCACATCCGTTTTGTTTTTGGGCTGAACGTAAATTGTGGATAGAATACCCCGATCCATGGGCGTCAGATGGGGCGTGAAAACCGTTTGGATATCAGCATCACAGAATCGTTTGATGATCTGATCGATCTCGGGCATGTGGCGATGGGTCCCGATGCCGTACGCAGATATAGATTCGTTGCACTCGGGGTAGTGGAATTTCAGATTCGTTTTGCGGCCGGCCCCGGAGATGCCTGTTTTGGAATCGACGATGATGGGTGCCGCCTGAATTAATCCCGCTTTGATCAGCGGGGCCAACGGCAGCAACGCTGAACTGGGAAAACAGCCTGGATTGGCGACGACGTCTGCAGATTTTATTTCGGCCCTGAAGAGTTCAGGAATCCCATAGGCTACGTTTCCGACACGATCGGAATCAGGATGTTCAACGCCGTACCATTTTTCGAAGGTCTCCACATCGTTGAGCCGATAGTCCGCGCTGAAATCGACCACACGCACACCCGCGTCCACTAATTGGCCGACAATCGCGGCAGACGCTGCGTGCGGAAGACAGCAAAACGCTACGTCCACCGCTTCACAGAAACTGGGAATGTCTAATTGCGTAAAATTGAGATTCAGCATTTCACGCAGCGACGGGTGAACCTCAGACAGATGGGGTTCGTTGGGATCACGTGACGTAATCACCGTGACGACGATTTCAGGGTGACGCAGCAAAATTTTTAGCAGTTCGACCGCCGTGTAGCCGGTCGCGCCAACAATACCAACGCGAATCATAGTTGAACTTAGTTAGGTTAAGGGGGACGGATCAACGACAGTCAATTGCTGAAAATGTTCACCAGAGTCTGGCAAGAGGGAAGCTCAAGTGATTGTCGAAGGGAAATAGTGGATTCGCCGTTTTGCCCCAGCGCCCAAAGGGCTAATATTCCCAACACGAACTTTTAACTGTGAGCAACGACTAGGTCAATAAGCCGCATTTGTCGTACCGGGTTTTTTGCAACTGAGGCACACGGTTTGAGGCACCCTTCACCAAAACCGATGGTGATTGGTAACCGATGGTGATCGAGTGACTGGCAGATGACATTTTACCACCTGTGGCAAGGCGTTTCACTCCGTCTGTTAAGTACGAACAGATTGGAACGACCAATCTTTTTCCGCTGCGCTGAGTTTTATAGAACGAGAGCACTCACAGCAGATTTGAAACTTGCTCCGCGTGGGGGGGAGGTTTTTTACCTGCCATGCACCGTACCTCGCAAACGATGCAACTAAAGGGTAACTTTTGCTCTGCCGTTCGCCTATTTGGATTCGGCGATCACGATGCGATGGCCTTTCATATCGAAATAGATCTGCAATAGAATTTTTTGACCTGAAAGTTGCTTGCCCACTTCCACGTACTGCTTTGATAGATCGAACATTTCGGTCAGCAACTCCGCGTTCTTTTCGGCTTCCCTCTTCAGTCGATTGAATTCGCCGCTATTCATGTTCTTAGGTTTCGTGGCCGTTTTTGATTGCTGAAATTGGTAAAGGGCCTCCGTTTTTTGAATCCCAATCGCGCCGGCAAATTCTTCAAGAGTGGCCGTCGAACGAAGTGGTTGAGCGTTGCCATTGGGAAGCACGACCATCATCTGCGCTGCAAATCGCGACCGTTTACGAATGTCTGCGGTAACGTCGATATAGTAGAAACGTTCTTTGGGTTTTTCACGAAAGAAAATTTTACCAGGTTCACGTTTGGTCACTTCGCGCGGCGCAAAACCGACGCGATTTTCATTGCCAGGGATGGAAAACGGTTGAAGTTCGACTTTTAAAACTGTCGGGTTGGGCAGCCAATCAATCTCCGTCTCCGCTTTGGCCGCCGCCGCATCATCGACAAAGGAAAAATCATCTATTAAAACCGGCGAACGCAATCCCAGCCAAACTGAATCTTTGGGAGTGGAAAGTTTAAGCTTACAGTTGCGAAGATAGTTGCCGTCATCATTTTCCGCGGCCGCTGCAAGCCAGCGAAATTTCATCTCGGTCGGCGTTTTTTGAAATTGAGCAATCGGAATTGGGTCAGAACGCTTGACGCCAAGTTCTACATTCCACAACTGTTTGTCGTTCGCGTCGCGGTTGAGGTTCAATTCGATCTTGCCTCGCGCGATTTCCGCTTCGGCCAGCAGTTCCAAGCCCAACAAGTGGTTCTTCGCAATGACCAGATTGCCGATTTTAAAATCAGAGGTGTTGGTTACCTCGGGCAGGTTGACCAGATCGACGAAGTTCTTAAAAGGGTTGCCGATCTCGGCGGGCTTCTTTGGTTGAGCCGTGGTGGCTTGGGTTGGCGTTTGCGGATCGGCCGATTCTTTCATCGGAGAATTGTCACCCGTGATTTTTTTAGCTTGCGCGATCCAGTCAGCGGCTTCCTGTATTCGGCTTGGCCCCTTCCAGTTACCTTTGGCCAACGCAGCTTGAACCTCTGCTTGGCTCATCGTCGCCAGTTGCTCCATCGTCTTAACGCCACCCTCGTTAAGATAAGCTTGCATCTTGTCGCCAACCCCACTGATTCTAGTCAGGTCAACCGTTCCGGCCGTCGCCGGGGGCTGAGTCACGGTTAAATTCGCATCGGGATTAGGTTTGGTAACGGGATTGGCATTTGCAGCAACATTTGTAGCAACATTCGCATCATCACTACCGTCGGCACTTACCGCTGGCGTCTCTTGGCCAGCGTCTTTATCGACCGTAGCTGACGTTTCGGTCATCGTTGGTTTGCTATCTGTACCCTCTTTTTGGTTGTTATCATTTTGATCGGGGGCTTTACCTGCTGGTTTCTTCTGCTGTTGATCGGCATCTATTTTTTTGCCGTCACGCTTGGCAAAAAATTCAGCCAGTGCTTTGCGGCTGGCTTCGGGGTCAACGATGTCTTGTTTGGTTTTGTCTTCTCGATCTACAGACAGCGCACCCTCCGCGGCGTTGCTGGTGGCAAGCGGAGCGTCATTGGTGTCGAGTTTAACGGCAACTGACCTGTCAACGTCGTCAATGTTTTTGGCACTTGTTTCCGTTGAGCTGGACAATACATATCCAAGTCCGCCGAAGACCGATACCAACAACGCCGCACAACAGGCAATGAAGGCCGCGCGTTTGTCTTGCCACATCGTTGCCAGAAATCCACGATCGTCCGTCTCGGGCTCCGCCGTTGGGGCCTTTTTCTTAAAAGTGGTTTTCGGCACCGTCGCCATCGGTGAATCAAAACCGCCAGCCTCCGCAGCGGGAACCGATGATATGA
>Ga0114956_1001318_pt1 | contig 19391 bp, 17 predicted proteins | sample MaitaG_FD_87304 | JGI IMG/M metagenome (GOLD analysis project Ga0114956, IMG submission 87304) | Marine algal microbial communities from Maine, USA - Maine_Asex2 metaG | ecosystem: Host-associated > Algae > Red algae > Unclassified | place: Maine, USA | collected 2015-01-05 | reverse complement strand
CACCCATCTTCTCCGCCTGACAGATAGTCAGCGCCGCGGTTAATGTGGTCTTGCCGTGGTCAACATGGCCAATCGTGCCAACGTTGACGTGCGGCTTGTTACGTTCAAATTTTTCCTTAGACATCAGGCGCTGCCTCGTACCAGATAGTGGTGGACCAAAAAATAAAAATCTCGTTTCAGGGGTACATCTGAATCAGTAGATCTCGTAACACACAAAAAATTAAGTGCTAACCAAACTACTTCAACCAATCAGCCCTGATTCATCAGCTAAATTGGAGCTCATAACCGGATTCGAACCGGTGACCTCTTCCTTACCAAGGAAGTACTCTACCGACTGAGCTATATGAGCAGCTTTCATCATTCAAACAAGCATGACAGTCAATCAAGCTTTACGGACAAGTCGAGTACAATCCAACACCCTGTCGATTTGGAGCGGGTGAAGGGACTCGAACCCTCGTCATCAGCTTGGAAGGCTGAGGTTCTACCGTTGAACTACACCCGCTTAATCAAGGACCTGCTAAACCACGACTTACCCGCACCGCATATCAGGCACGTCAGCCACTTCATTTTCAGACAATTCACACCGACAACCCACCCCAATCGCGTTGTCGTCGCGGACTAACTGACAGATCAGAATACTGACCGATCTGCGTGCTTGCACTGGTGGAGGGAGGAGGATTCGAACCTCCGAAGCTTACGCAGCAGATTTACAGTCTGCCCCCTTTGACCGCTCGGGAATCCCTCCGGCAAGCAAGCCGGACATTATCAAGGGAAACTGCGACGCTGTCAACGCTTCAGCATAGTAGAAATCAAAGATTTTTTCAGTTACAACATTGATTCGCTGATCGCCAACCTGATTTGACTTTAATTGGTCAAATCTCAACCAACATGAGCTAAATCCAGCTTCAAACAGCCTGATTAGCGCGGTTCAAAAACAGATATCGTGCCACATACGCACAAAATTTCTAGTGATTCAGTATCTGACTCAGGAAAAGCTGGGTTCGCTCGTTCTGAGGATTGTTGAAAAACTCGTCGGGTTTGTTCTGCTCAATGATCTGCCCCTCGTCCATGAAAATCACACGATCGGCAACCGTTTTCGCAAAACCCATCTCGTGGGTCACACAAATCATGGTCATGCCCTCTTGCGCCAGTTGAATCATGGTATCGAGTACTTCTTTGATCATTTCCGGATCGAGCGCAGAGGTTGGCTCATCAAACAACATGATTTTCGGGCTCATGCACAATGATCTTGCTATGGCCACACGTTGCTGCTGACCACCGGACAACTGGCCAGGGAATTTTCCGGCTTGCTCCGGAATTTTTACTCGCTCAAGATATTGCATGGCAGTTGCTTCAGCCTCGGCTTTGGGAGTCTTTCGAACCCAGATTGGTGCCAGCGTGCAATTCTCGAGAACGGTCAAGTGCGGAAACAAGTTGAAATGTTGAAACACCATGCCCACTTCGCGACGCACAGCCTCGATGTTTTTCAAGTCGTTAGTTAGCTCAACGCCGTCCACAATAATGTCGCCCTTCTGATGCTCTTCAAGGCGGTTGATACAACGAATCATCGTCGATTTACCAGAACCTGATGGTCCACACACCACGATACGTTCGCCTGAGTGCACTTCAAGATTAATGTCTTTGAGAACATGGAACGAGCCGTACCACTTGTGCATATCGCGAATAGTAATGGCGACTTCACCCAGCTCTTGTCCTGCTCGTTGTTCAGAATCCATAATGTTATCCACTCACTTCTTGCTAACTAAATAGGCTTAACGCACATGCCCTGTGTGCAACTTACGCTCAAGATAAAGAGAGTATCGCGACATGGCAAAACAGGAGATAAAGAAAAAGATAGCTACAAAGAGATAGACCTCGGTACTCAGGCCTTGCCACTTTGTATCTGCCAGCGATGCCTGCCCTATGCCTAACGGATCAAGCAGACCGATAATAATGACCAGGGTGGAGTCTTTGTAGAGACCAATAAACGTACTGACAATACCGGGAATTGAAATCTTTAACGCTTGCGGCAGCACGATCAAACGCATCGCCGGCCAGTATTTCAATCCCATTGCATCAGCTGCTTCTGTCTGGCCTTTCGCCACAGCTTGCAAGCCACCGCGAATAACTTCCGCCATGTAGGCGGAAGCGAACAAGGTAACCATGATCAAAACACGCAGCAATAAATTGAAATTAGTACCCGGCGGTAAAAAGTAACTAAGCATGGTAGACGCAACAAATAACAGGGTTATCAGCGGCACGCCACGAATAAATTCAATGAACCCGACACACGCGTACTTGATGATCGGTAAATTCGACTGCCTGCCAAGCGCCAGCAATACTCCTAAGGGCAGCGACAACGCGATACCTGTTATACCGATGATCACGGTCAGCATGAATCCGCCAATTTTGTCTGTGGACACCGGCTCAAGTCCCAAGCCACCAACAATCAACCAGGTTGCAACGAACGGGAATATCAATGCGAACTTCAACAACAATTTACGCCCCGGGCAGTTTTCCCAAAGCAAGGCGACAATCACCAGAACCAACAATGCAAAGGCGAGTACGACGCGCCAGCGCTCTTCACTAGGGTAGAAACCAAACGTAAACAGGCCCCAGCGTTGAACAATAAACGCCCAACACGCACCCGTGTCCAGTGCCCGACACTCGTTACGATCAGCCGCTAGAAACGTCGCATCGAGAATGCTCCAATTGACCATTCCCGGCATGATTTTGTACAGAAAAAACACCGATAGCAGGGTAAGCACGATGTTGGTTGGCGATGAAAAAAGATTTTCGCGCACCCATTTGATCGGCCCTGTACTACCCAGCGGCGGCGGCAAATCCGGATGTGTACCGGGTTCGTAGTGCTGCTTTGCCTGATTTGCGTTACTCATCGCTCCACCAGCTTGATACGACCGTTGTACCAGTTCATTAACATAGAAATAATCAGTGAGAACGTTAAGTAGAGCGCCATGACTATCATCATGCACTCCATTTCCCGCCCTGTTTGATTAAGCGATATGCCACCTATGGTCCCGGTAATGTCCATATAGCCAATGGCTATTGCCAGCGACGAATTCTTGGTGATGTTCAGATACTGACTGGACAACGGAGGCACGATAACTCTAAGTGCCTGAGGAATCACGACCAGTTTTAATGTTCGGCTGCGCGGTATACCCAACGCCATGCTGGCCTCTGTCTGCCCATGGCTGACCGCGAGAATACCGGCTCTGACTATTTCAGCGATAAACGCCGCTGTATAAAATGACAATGCCAGCCACAAAGCAATGAATTCTGGCCGAATCACCATACCCCCGCGAAAGTTAAATCCTTTGAGCTCAGGGGAATCCCAGGTGGCAGGACTACCCAACAGGAAGTAGGCAAGCACAGGCAAAACGACAATCGCAAACAAATTGATCCAGAAAACCGGATAGATCTTACCCGTTGCTGCCTGAACTTTTTTAGCCCATCTACTAAATATAATGGCGAACACAATAGCCGCAAAGAACAAACCCACTACGACCCACAACAGCGGTTCAGGGATAGGCTTGGGCATAAACAAACCACGATTGGTCAGGAAACTGGTTTCACCAAGTGGAATTGCAGATTTTGGTTTTGGCAGGCTATGAATCATGATGCCATGCACCAGCAGGATGTGCAGTAGCACTGGCACATTGCGCACATACTCGATATAGATTTGCGCAAGTTTGTTGGTTACCCAGTTTTTAGACAGTCGCAACACGCCCAGAATAAAGCCCAAAACAGTGGCTAATACAATTCCGGATATCGCCACCAGCAACGTATTGATGATGCCGACTTGCATGGCGCGCAGATGGGTTGACTGCGAGCTGTATTCAATCAGGTGTTGACCAATATCATAATTTGATGGCTGGCCTAGAAACGCAAAACTAAAGCCTTTGCCGAGAGCTTCCAGGTTGGCGACAGCATTTCGAACCATGAATGCAAAAAAGGCGAATATAAGCGCAAGCGCTATAATCTGGACTATGACCGAGCGCGATTCCTTGTCGTTCCAGAGTCTGGAAACGAAATTTCGCTGCACTGGTATTGAGGTTGAGCCTTCAACTGAGGTTCCATTACTCACAAAACTGGTCCCCGTTTAATATTGCACAATTGCAAAAGTCTGAATAACCAAGCCTAACCGCAATCTTGCTTTAGGCACAAGTACAAAAAAGGGCGCACCATTGCTGGTGCACCCTCTCAACTAACTAGCTAAACGATAAAAAACGCTATTATCGAATTGGTGCAGCGTAAAGAATACCGCCATCTTTCCAAGAAGCGTTAAGACCACGCTCAAGACCAATTGCTGTATCAGGACCTACGTGACGATCGAAAGACTCGCCATAGTTGCCCACCGCCTGGATTGCACGCAGTGCCCACTCAGCGTCCAGCCCCAGCATTTCACCGTAGTTTCCTTCTGAACCTAACAGACGGTTAATGCTTGGGTTATCACCAGGCGTTTTAGCCAATTCAGCCGCGTTTTCCTGAGTAATACCCAGCTCTTCTGCAGCAATGATTGCGTTTACAACCCACTTACCAATATCTGCCCACTGATCATCACCGTTTCGAACAGCACCACCTAGTGGCTCTTTAGAGATAATTTCAGGAAGAATAATGTGCTCATCCGGCTTTTCGAATGAAGCACGAGTTGAAGCTAGTGCAGATGCATCAGTTGTGAACACATCACAACGTCCGCCCAGATAGTTGCTCTGTGCTTCAGCATTAGTTTCAGTTGGAACCGGCTCGTAAGAAATACCGTTAACACGGAAAAAATCCGACAGATTCAGTTCTGTAGTAGTACCCGTTTGCACACATACTGATGCGCCATCAAGGTCTTTCGCAGATTCGACACCCAGTGCTTTAGAAATCATAAAGCCCTGACCATCGTAGTAGTTAATTGGCAGGAATTGCAGCTTAAGATCAACGTCACGGCTCATGGTTTCGGTAGTAACGCGGAAAAGAATATCGCCTTCACCAGAATTCAAAATGGTGAAACGAGTCTTACCTGTACTTGGTACAAAGTTGACTTTCTCGCCATCGCCCAAAACGGCAGCTGCAACAGCTCGGCAGAGGTCGGCGTCAAGGCCATCCCATCGACCTTTATCATCAGGAGCTGCGAATCCTGTCACACCTGTTGATACAATGCAGTTCAGCACGCCAGCCGCTTTAACGTCATCAAGCGTACCCGCTTGTGCGTTCATCGCGGTTGCCGCGAATGCTGCTACCGCGGTAGCGTATTTAATTGATTTAATCATATGCAAGTTCCCAAGTAGTTCAATCTTAAATTTATTAGTCGTCTCTAGCCTGTTCGATTGACTAGGAGTCGGGCGGGACACTAACATACGAAAATACCGTTTGTCGCTAACAAACTAGACTTTTGAATAACTCATTTCAGATTGGCGGCTTTTTTTGCCGTATGGGTACTGCAAAGCGCACCGAATCAGAGCAAAAGCATTGAATTAGGTGCTGATTCAGTGCAAATGGTTGGGGAAAAGTAAACCCGAAACGCGTGCAAATTTTTTGAATACCGCCGCACAAAACCTGGCGTTTTGAGGGGATTTACTACTCATAATCATTGTGGCAGATTACGTATAACTTCACGCATCAATGATCTCAGCGTTAACTGATTGCTTGGAGGGAGTGGCCCCGCAGGTACACGCAGTCCGTTAGTCATGGTGTTTGCCAATGAGGCCGCTAGCGATCCGCTAAAGCTGCTACCTGAATAGTGAATGTAGGAGGATTCGGTCGTCGGTGCAGACCGATACGTCCGCGACCATACTATGGCACCGGTGGCCATATTGATCATGCTTGCCTGCATTTGCATCTCTCGCACCGTCGAGAGCACCCGCCGTTCTCTATCAGTCAGAAGATCGCCAGCGTTGTTACGTAGCTGAAGCCGTTTCAGCTCCCCCGGCTTGACCTCGTTTTTTTCAACCCGCGCGATCAGGGCCAGTTGTACCGGTAGTCTGGCAGATACCAGCGCCTGCAAATCATTAGGATGCAAAGCGCCATTGCGAGAATAGTTATCAACCAGAGCATTGTAAGAGCCAGGCGTGACTGAATTCATCGCCTTACTCACTTCTGACGAACGCAGTGTTTTGTAGCCATCATTCTGATGAATGAGTTGTTGGAACTCCAATGCCATCGCAGTCTGACTCTTTCCAGGTTTTACACCCGGAGCTACAGCGACCCCTACAACGGCGATGCTGCGGGGCGCGATCGACGAGCCTAAGTACGACTTGCTGACACAACCGGCTGCTATCAGCATCACCAGCAAAATCAGTAATTTATGGATTATCAGGAATAATTTCATCACAAACGAGGAATACCTGCCGCATCACAGATGCGCCTCTGCACACAAAACCAAAGTATAGACGCTTGAGCGTCAATTGCTCAGCACGTGAGCGGGTCTGTCGATTGGACAAAGCTGAATGGCAAATTTCGGGCAAAAAAAAGGGGCTAAAACGCCCCTTTTGGTGTGAGAATAAGTCCTCTGATACGCGTTAGAAACGTTCACCTTATTCTTGTCAGACAGCTCTTGCGACTGCTTTTTATATGGTGCGTTATTCTGCGGCGAGGGGTTTTCTCCATCCGTGCCTGATGGTCCATGCAGACCTAAAAACGTTATCGACAATCGCGCTGTCCAGTTAACATCGATTAACAAACGGGTTGACGTTATGTGGGATGGCGCAGCGGAAGTTCGCAGTAAATGCGGCTGAATCGGGCAGCAATTCTTGCAAGTGATTGAATCGATTATAAGAGCGGTTTTCCGGAACCTTGTAGGGTCAATACTATCTATTCGGTTCATAAGAGGCACTTTGCGCTTATAATTCACGATCACAACGCAGAACTAGCCGTTAAAAGCCAACTGCGTAGCAATTGCTCCACTGTTATGCATCGGTCTTTCGATTGGCCGATAATCATAAGTGTGTGGTCCGTCACTCGGCAGTAAGCAATCACCGCTGCTCGCCGATAATATGTCCATATCAGTTAATCATTTCAGGAGAACAGAAGATGTCCGATCGCACCGGCTCAATTACCAATCATGACGGCAAGACTTCAGAGCTGCCAGTGTTGAGCGGCACACATGGGCCAGATGTACTTGATGTACGCGGCCTGTATAAGGACACCGGCAACTTCACATACGACCCGGGCTATGCCACCACGGCAAGTTGCAAAAGCGCCATTACGTTTATCGATGGCGATGAAGGCGTTCTGCTGTACCGCGGTTATCCGATTGAGCAACTGGCTGAGCACAGCTCCTACCTGGAAGTTTGTCACCTGTTGATGTATGGCGAATTGCCGACTCCGGAAGGTGCAGAAACCTTCACCGAAACCATCAAACAGCACACCATGGTGCATGAAAATATTCACGATTTCATCAGCGGGTTTCGCTACGACGCACATCCCATGGCCATGCTGGTTGGTACCGTTGGCGCGCTTTCGTCGTTCTACCACGACTCACTAGACATCAACAACACACAACACCGGGAAATTTCGGCGCAGCGGCTGATTGCTAAAATGCCAACAATCGCATCGTACTGCTACAAGCACAACCGTGGTTTACCGTTTATGTATCCGGATAACAACCTGAGCTACGTGGAAAACTTTACCCGGCTCATGTTCGCAGTACCAGCAGAAGACTTCGAACCAAACCCGGTGGCTGTGAAAGCCATTGAACTCATCATGATTCTGCATGCAGATCATGAACAGAATGCCAGCACCTCAACCGTCAGGCTGGCTGGTAGTTCCGGAGCCAATCCGTTTGCATCGATTGCCGCCGGTGTGGCCAGTCTTTGGGGACCAGCGCATGGTGGTGCCAATGAGGCCTGCGTGAACATGCTCGACGCAATCGTGAATTCGGGCGAAACTATCGAAAAGACCATCGCCCGAGCTAAAGACAAAGACGATCCGTTTCGATTGATGGGTTTTGGCCATCGCGTGTACAAAAACTTCGACCCGCGAGCCAAGCTCATTCAAAAAATGTGTCACGACTTGCTCGATGACTTGGGTGGCGATACACCTATGTTTGAATTGGCCAGAAAGCTTGAAGAAGCAACGCTGGCTGATGAGTACTTTATCGAGCGTCGGCTCTATCCTAATGTTGATTTCTACTCCGGCATCATCTTTCGCGCTCTGGATATTCCGATGAACATGTTTACAGTCATGTTCGCCATGTCACGTACGGTTGGTTGGATATCACACTGGATGGAAATGCACGAAGACCCTGAAGGCCGCATTGGTCGTCCACGGCAAATTTACACTGGTGCAGCCAAACGAGACTACCCAACTTAAATTATGTCTGTAAATGCAGCTGAGTTTACGGCGGCTCTCGCATTGGCCGCCAATGGAGTATCACTTGTCACTACCGATGGAAAACACGGCAAAGCGGGCTTGACCGTAAGTTCAATGTGTTCGGTGTGTGCCGACCCCGCTTTGATACTAGCGTGCGTGAATGCGCAAAATGAATTTTGCAATATTGCTGATGCTAATAATCATTTCGCGGTAAACCTGCTAAATACCAGCCATACAAAATTATCTGGTGTGTTTGCAGGCTTGGGCGAGCAACCAGATACAGATCGTTTTAGTTACGGCCAATGGCAGACTTTGCAAACCGGCTCACCGGTTCTGTCCCATGCACTCGTTTCACTCGACTGCAAGCTGGTTTCTGCAAAAACACATGGCACACATCGCATATACATTGGTGAAGTCGTCGCCGTACTTAGCAACAACTCAGAACCGCTGATCTACACGAATCGTCACTATGCCAGTGCCAATCCGTTAGATGACTAACAGAATTCTGTACTACTGCAGCGATGATACGGATGATCATATCCTGACGGCGTTGCGACATGAGCTGCGTGAGTACGACATTATCAAATGGCCCAGTACCGACAACCTTTCTGAAATTACAACGGTTATAGTTTGGCAACCTCCGGCTAAATTCTTTCACGGTCTGGTCAATTTGCAACACGTCTTGTCGGTATCAGCTGGTGTTGATCATCTACTCAATCAACCAGGCTTCCCGAAAAATGCCGAATTGGTACGCTTGACCGATGCCGGCATGGCCCAACCCATGGCAGAGTATATTTTATACGGCGTACTCCACGCGCAACGCAAAATGAATGCACTGGCACAAGCGCAACGCCAACAACTATGGCGTCACGACGTGAAACAACATCCGGCCGATCAATTTCGCGTTGGCATTCTTGGCGCTGGTGAGCTCGGACTGGCTGCAGCACGCCGTTTACGCGATAACAACTACCCTGTGAGCTGCTGGAGCAGATCAGAAAAAGATCTGTCAGGCATCCAGCACTATGCGGGTACTGCCGGATTGAATGAGATGCTGCCCGGGGTACAAGCGCTGGTGTGTTTGTTGCCGTTGACCAACGAGACTCGCTGCATTATCAACTCATCACTACTGTCCAGATTACCTGCAAATGCGTTCATCATCAATCCGGGTCGCGGCGATCATGTTGATGAGAAGGCCCTGTTGGCAGCACTCGACTCGAATCATATCAGTGGCGCTTTGCTGGATGTTTTCACCGAAGAGCCGCTACCATCTTCGAACTTACTGTGGATTCATCCCAACGTTATAGTGACACCTCATATTGCTGCGGAGATTGCTATTCCAGCAGCCGTAGAGCAAATAGCGCAGAGTCTTTCAGCATTGAAAAAAGGCCAGAAACCAGCAGGACTGGTTAACCGAAATCAGGGCTATTGAGCTTCGGACAGTGTCGCCGATTCGAGGGTAGCAACAGTACGTAAAACAATCTGCAGTGCTAACTCACGACGCATTTCTGTGCGTAGTATGTCGGCCTCATCCTCCTTCCCCAGAACACCACTTTGGTCGTAGGTATACTCGCGAACAACTTCAACGCGATTAGCACTCTGATCGGGATCATAAAGCGGTTGCTCGTTCAGCTCAGCCTGCGCTATCTGGATGTTGACCGAATGTGCCAACTCGTATTCGCTGACCTTGCCAGTACTCTGCACCGACACAATTCGCTGTGACTGACGCTCATCGGCAACGCGCAAAAGCACATTGGCCAAATCACGATTATCGACCACCGAGAACGATCTGTCTGAAAGAACTTTACGTAGCTCTTCTCTTATCGAGTTTTCACGAGACGCATCAACATAGATTCTTGCCTTACTGGCCACGGTTGAATCTGTGCCGCGTAATTGAAAACCGCAGGCGCTGCACAAACACAGCGCCAGCGAAACTACAATGGCAGGCATTGTTTTCAATTAAGGAGCCGCTGCAGCCTTCGCAAAGTTGTTTAAAGCACCACTGACTTTCGCAAAAGCTTCATCACAGCCTTCAGTTGAATGACGACTCTTCAAATGTTCAGGGTCGTTGAAACCCAGGAACACTTTTCCGTCCTCAGCCTGCCAGACCAGCATCTTCTGTGGAAGATCGATAGCAATACTCTGACTACATAGCATGAGGGGTGTGCCCGCTTTGGGGTTCCCGAAAATGAGCAGCTGAGTGGGTCGAAGTTCCATGCCGACACTTTCTGCATTGGCAGTGTGATTGACTCGGGCCATGACTTTCATGCCTTTCTCTGTAACGATGGATTCGAGCTTATCCATGGTGGTTGCCACATCGTGCGAGCTCGGTACTACCGTCATACCATCCTGAGCCAACGCAGCGCCAGGGATACTGATCAGTCCTGAAAAAATACCGAACAACAATATAAATACTTTTTTCATGTGAAATAGTCCTTTTTAAGCACGCTAGTCACGCTTTTATACACGCTGGCATGCAATGTTCATATTTGTGTGATTACAGCGTAGCACCGGATCTGTCAAAAAGGTACCCCGCCGGTCAGTGCTGACAAGCCTGCAATCAATAAGTTCACAGATTAGGTAGGGCTCGCGCAAAAAAGCTACACTACCCTTATGCATAGGCTCCTGCTTAATCGCGATATTTATACCGAATTCGTTCAAAACGAACTGCCCGCGGCGCGGCGCTTTCTGTGGATTGTCACGGCTGACATCAAGGATTTGTACGTCGATATCAATGGACATTTTCAACCGTTGCTTGAAGTGCTCAATGATCTTGTCGAAAAAGGTGTAGCCGTCAGGCTAATTCACGCCAAAGAACCCGGACCTCGCTTTCGCGAAGAGTTCGATCGATTTGATGCTCTAATCAATAGCGACAGTTTCGAACGCATCCTCTGTCCGCGTGTTCACACCAAGGCGATTGTTGTCGATGGAACCCGTGCATTTGTCGGCTCAGCAAACCTGACCGGTGCCGGACTTGGAAGCAAGCACGAAGACAAGCGAAACTTTGAAGCCGGGTTTATGTTTGATGATCCTTCAGATATTCGTGAACTCATGCACTGGATAGACACGCTCTATCTCGGAGAGCACTGTATTAAGTGTAGAAGGCGTGAATACTGTGACGATCCAATCATTGATCACGTGTAACTTCTATTATGTAAAAAAAGTGGTCACGTATAACTTCCATTATGTAAAAAAAGTGGTCACGTATAAACACGTGCAACTTCCATTATGTAAAAAAAGTGGTCACGTATAAACACGTGTAAGCTCCACAAACCAAAATGGTCGCGTATAAACAGTTCTAAACATGTCTTATCCAGAAACCCGAAACGATGCCGAGCAGGCAATTAGACGAATCCTTGCTCAATATAAAATTGAACTGCAACATCCGGATGCCTGCATAGCAGAAGCAGATCATCGACTGGCCAACCCGGGCTTCGATGATCCCGCTTTAACTCAATGGCAAGCTCTGCCATTCATCACTATCGACAACCCGGATTCTCGCGATCTTGATCAGGCGTTACTGATCGAGTCAACGGCCGAGAATGGTTACCGGGTTCGCTATGCGCTGGCTGACGCTGCCTATTACATTCCACCCGGTAGTGAACTATTTCGTGAAGCGATGCGTCGCGGCGTTACTTACTATACTCCGCTTTTGGCTGCACCTATGCTGCCAGAATCCCTATCCAGTGGACTCATTTCACTCAATCCAGATGTCGAACGACGTGCACTGGTGTTCGACATTTTGCTTAGGGAGGACGGTTTTGTGCTCAACACCAGCATTAGTCGAGCACTCATTTGCTCGCAGGGAAAACTCAGCTATGCATCTGTTCAGGAGTATCTCGACGCAGAAAGCGCAGGTGCTAAACACGCCTACGCAGACAAAGCCTTTGCACATTCATTGCAACTACTAAAAGAAGTTGGTGAAAAGCTGATTCAACGAGCACGTGATCGCGATGTGATACCGTTTAATCGTAGCGAAGCGCATATTCAACTAAGCGATGCAGGAATAACACTGTCTCAGCGAAACCGAGTTCGAACCGAAAAATACAACGAACAAATCAGTTTGCTTTGCAACATGCAAGGTGCAGAAATGCTCAAAGGCTTAAGTCAGGACAACGATGAGCTGCAAGCCATTTTCAGAGCACACGATGCGCCTTTGGCCGGACGACTAAGCTCGTTGCGAAAATTGTTAAATGCATTTGCAGATCAAGCCGGTCTTGATGATCGGTGGCGTTGGCACAAAGGCCAGTCATTGGCAGACTATGTTGTGTCCTTACCAGACAATGCTGAGGCACACGGCAAAGTATTAGCTATCGAACGACAAATCCTGGTCAGCAATCAGGCCTCGGAATACCGAAGCGAACCGGGCAAGCACCATGCTTTAGCCGCATCAAGCTATGCCAGATTTTCATCGCCAATGCGTGAGATCGTTGGCATATTCACCCATAAGGAATTGCTTGAAGCACTCGGTGTTGTACCCGGTGGTTATACCGTTTCTAACTCTACTACAAACACTGCGGATGCAAGCTCCGTTCAAAACGATAAGGCTTTGCGTGAGGCAATTATCGCGATAGCCAATCAATCGCGGCAAACACAGAAACAGATAAACAAGGCCGTAGAATTTTTCGCATTGCAGAGCGTGCTTGAAGCCGACTTACTAAGTAATCCCAGACCTGAGCGCCACGCTATTGTTATGGGATTCAGGCGCGACAGGTTATACCTGTCGTGCGACGCCATTGCGGTGGACTTAAAAGTTGCAAAAAGTGATATTGAAATCCAATATGACACCACGTACGAATTCAGCGACTTTGCTGCACTACCCCAGTCAGATGATGCGCCCATTTTGCAACTCGGTGATAGCGTGGCCATTAGCACGCATGCTTTTAACGAGAAGACAAGACGTTATCAGCTCAGGCTGCGGGTACCTGCCTCGTAAGCTAGCGGTGCGCAAGAGTACTAGTCAATTTGCAACACTTCTGTCATTGCTTGCGAGATAATAGCGCCAGATGGTAACCGACAAACTCATCTGGCTGCGCCACCAACTCAACAAGCATCTTATTGGCACCCTTTTGCCAATTGGCTGGTTTGGCCCAACGCCGCCCGACAAAAACGCGTTAAGTACATCAACAGCACCCTTGAATTTACAGATTGTTAGTCATTGCTGGCAATATGCCCACATGCTAAATTTTCAGTTAAGCGCTTTGGTCAATTACCCTCCAACTGAACTACTCGTTACATACACGCTTTATCACTCCGGCGAAGACACAGAGCTGAAAAAGTTAATCTCACGCTATGATGCTATTCAGGTTCCAAACGTTACCTGGAACTGGATGGAGGTGCCAAAGGAGCAGTTATTTCGACGGGCGATTGGTCGTAACCAGGCAGCGCTGAACACCGAAGCAGACTGGATATGGTTTAGCGACTGTGATCTGATATTTCACGAATCATGCCTGGATTCATTAGCGCGCGAACTGGACGACCGTCAGCAGCGCATGGTATTTCCACGTCAGGAGTTCATCACTGACTTGCTCGACGCATCCCATCCAATGCTCAATCAGAATAATGAGTCTTTGGTAGACATAGATACCACGTTGTTTGAAACCAACGACATCCACAAAGCTAAAGGGGCGTTTCAAATTGTGCACGGTGACGTTGCACGCGCTTGCGGTTACTGCCGTAGCGTAAAACTATATCAGCAGCCAATGAATCACTGGAGCAAAACCTATGAAGACTCAATGTTCAGGTGTCTGATCGACAGCGAAGGTGAGCCTGTTGATGTTAAAGGTTTATACCGAATACGGCATGTTGAGAAAGGCCGGTATAGCCAGGGTTCGCAATTGTCGCGAGTACGAAAAAGCATTCGAGTTGCGACCGATGATCAAGGAAGCCAACATTGAAAACTGTTCTTGTAATGATTGGCACTCGGCCGGAGTGCATCAAGCTTGCTCCTCTGGTTATGGCACTAGCTGCGCGGCCTGATCAATTTGACGTACGAGTTTGTTTGACGTCACAACACAGAGAAATGCTCAAACAGGCGCTTGACTGGTTTCCAATCAGTGTAGATCACGACCTGGACTTAATGACCGAAGGTCAGCATCAGGTTCAACTTCAAGCTCGCATACTCGAGAATGTGAAACCCGTTATTGATAAAGTCAAACCAGACATGATGGTGGTCCAGGGAGATACCAGCACAGCAATGGCCAGCGCCATGGCCGGCTGCTTTCATCAGGTCACCGTCGTACACCTTGAAGCCGGGCTGCGCACCTTTAATCGCTATGCACCCTGGCCCGAAGAAATTAACCGGCTGCTAATCAGCCAGCTCGCAGAAGTACATCTGGCTCCAACGGGCAGGAACGCCGATCAGCTCAACAAGGAAAAAGTTGCCGGCACAGTGGCCATCGTTGGTAACACCGTTATTGATGCACTGCTACAGGTACGCAACAAGGTGTATAGCGACGATGAAGTACGCCTGCGCATCGAAAAAGATCTGGCAGGTCTCGGCCTTGATGATTTAGACACTCCTTATATTCTGGTCACAGGTCATCGGCGTGAAAGCTTTGGTGAGGGCATGCTGGCTATTTGCGATGCATTGCTGCAATTGTCGGCACAACACCCAACTATTAATATTGTGTACGCAGTACATCTGAATCCACAAGTAAAAGATGTGGTAAGCCAGCATTTAAATGCGCGAAATAATATTATTCTATTACCACCACAAGAATATGGACCATTTATCTATCTCATGGACCGATGCAAATTTATTCTTAGCGATAGTGGCGGTATTCAGGAAGAAGCGCCATCGCTGGACAAACCAGTGCTGGTTATGCGCGATACAACCGAACGAATGGAAGCAGTGGAATCAGGTGCAGTAAAATTGGTTGGTACAAATGCACAAACTATTATCAACTCGTGCAACGAGCTATTAACGAACGCGGATACGTTTAACACCATGGCAGTAGCAACCAACCCATTTGGTGATGGAAATTCTGCCAATGTTATCGCTGATTTACTACACTCGCTAGACCCATGAAAGCAAAACGAACGCTATCGCAACACATCAGTTGGTGGTGGGACACACGTGTCAAGAGTCTCTGGACTGTTAAACTACCAGCAGCCAGACTTGCACAGCAGTCACAACCATCTATCGCGTTCAAACACACAGCCACTGAACTGCCCGCACCATCTGATCAATCTGTTACAGCAATCCTGACGGTATACAAACGCAGCGAATACTTGAGCGCGCAGGTTGAAGCGTTGCGTAGTCAGAGTATTCCACCGACAGAGATCTGGGTGTGGTGCAACAGTTCAGATCGATCCATTGAAGATTTTTCCGAAATAGCAGACCGCGTTGTAGTCTCTAATACTAACTGGAAATTCTGGGGCCGATTCGCTCTGGCCAACATGGTGCGCACACAATACGTATGCTTGTTTGATGATGACGTATTACCACAACCGAACTGGATTAAGAACTGTCTTGACACTATAAAAGCCGGCACTGATGGCATTCTCGGTGGCTCAGGCGTAGTGTTGCCAGCCGGTGGCGGATACTCATCCAAACACAAAGTAGGATGGAATGGTCACCACTATGATTCCGTCACACAAGTTGATCTTGTTGGGCATGCCTGGTTTTTCAACAAGCGCCTGCTTCGGTACCTCTGGGAAGAAGCGCCCCACTCCTGGGAAAATGGTGAAGACATTCATTTTAGTGCCATGGCGTTAAAGCATGGCGGTGTTGGAACATACGTGCCACCTCATCCAGAGACTGATCAGTCACTGTGGAGTTGCCGCCCGGACTTTGGTAAAGCGGTTGGCAGAACCAGTACGGCAACATTCAAGAGTGAAGGACACCACAATGTGCGTAATGAAATTGTTGATGCCTGTCGTGCAGGTGGTTGGGAGATCGTGGCTGACCGCGACTAGCACAAACTGTAATTTCAACAGATTGTGACGAAGGTCAAAAATTAATTTCGTCGCGATACTTCAGATTACAGTGGCGCGCAGTCGCTAACTTGGTTACCCAGACAGGAAACCATGCGAATGACATCCGCGGCAATAGACAGCCTCAAAGACCAAATACCGTTCCATATTGGTGCGAGTGGAACCTGGGTCAATCGATGCGAGTTGCCCACCGATGCACTAAGAAAACCTCACGATGCACCGCTTTATTTTCTGCACCTTAGCTATCAGGACCGTATAGCCAGGGACAGTATTGATCGCTATATCAGACGCGTATATCAGATCAATGATGCATCACAGATTGAAGATCAGTCCCACTCTTTGCATGATTTTTGGCCAGAGTCAGAATCGATAACATTTCATAGCTGCGTTATCTATCGTGCGGGGAAAACCATTGATTGTCTTAACCCCGATCGTATTCGTGTTTTACAACGAGATACAGGCCTTGAGAATCACTGCATTAGTGACAGACTAACACTCGAACTACTCATCGACGACTTACGCGTTGGCGATGTTGTTGATATTGAATCTACACAAACAGAATTCGCCGGGCCACATATGCTGCACGGCAAGTTCTACTTATCTACAACGCGTTTGTCGTGGGGCGTTCCGGTCAAAGACATGCTTTGTCGCTATGTTAACGAAACTGACTCAAGCATTACACTTCAGCATTTAAGAACAGACGATGACACTAACGATGTATGGGAGCTTGCACCTGGAGATACCTATACACATCAGCTGGACAACCTTAAATCAGAACAGGGAGTCAATCATCTGCCTCATTGGTACTGGCCCGATTTCCTGCTCGCCACAACGACTTGCAGCTGGCCAGACGTTTCATCGTACATATTTGATCAGAATACTCAGAGCAACATTCTCGATTTAGATATCGACCCTGCACTTCTGGAAGATATCGACGGTATCGATTGGGGGCAAAACAACACCACCAACATTACCGCCGTTGTGCGCTTTGTTCAGGAGAACATACGCTACAGAGCGGAATCGAATGGCATTCATACTCACACGCCAAAGTGTGTTAGTGAGACCCTGCGAAGGCGTACTGGCGACTGCAAGGATAAATCAGCCTTGCTGGTTGTGCTGCTCAACAAGATTGGAATTGAAGCGAATCTTGCACTGGTTAACACGGCGATGCGAGATGATGTCAAAACTATCCAGCCGTCAGCCTATTGGTTCAATCACATGGTGGTTCATTTTACTTATAATGATCGCTCCTATGTTATCGACCCGACAAAGCAAAAACAGGGTGGAGATATTGATTCTCAGGCACGACTCGACTTTGGTCTGTGCTTGCCTATAACCCAGCCAGGTTCAGAGCTGGTACCGGTGGCTTATGATAAAAATCCACTGTTATATGATGAGCAAGTTGATGTTGATCTGCGATTCCCGGAATTGAATCAATGCACTGTGAAAATTGAGCGCACCTATTATCAGGAGCGAGCAGATAACATGCGATACCAGATCGCCGCGCACGAGAAATCTTATTTCGAAGATCATTTTCTGGAAGTTGCACAGGATTTCGTGAATCTGGAACTCAGTATTATTGAGCCTTACAAAGTCGAGTCTGATAACAAGCAGAAAAATTGCCTGCGAACAGTCGAGCTGTACCAGATACAAGGCGATATTGAATCAATCGAAGAACGAATGCTAACGTTCGACTCGTACGCACACTCAGATTTTATTATGCCCAAGCGTAATGCGCATCCGGTAGCAACAACCGAAACCGGACGCACTCGCAACGTGGTCAATGTTCACTATGGAACCAGCCCCGCTACCGTCAAGGATAATTTTGAACTAAGCAGCGACTGGTTTGCACATCGCGATTCACTAAAAAATCAAGGCTCATCGATTATCTGTACGACTGACTTTGTCAGCCATGCCAGCAGCGTTGCCGCAGAGGATGTAGCCACATGCCGAGCCGCAGCCGAAAAACTCAATAGCCGATCAAAAACACGTGTACCACTCATGCTCGACCTGGAGGTCGAAACAAGCGTTGCAGACCACCAGTGGTATTTGTATCCAGTGGCTTACCTGGGTTTACTGCAGGCAACCAAAACAGCTGGTTTTTGGAGTAACCCGATAGCGATGAGCGCAATCGTGATATTACCAATAGCGTACCTTGCGTATACTGCACATAGTCGAAAATGGTTGTCTTTCGCAAAGTAGTTGAACTGTCTACAAATCAGTAGCTTCAATTTGAATAAAAGCCCCTACGGAACTGGAACACTATTCCATTGTGCTAAAACCATCAATTTCTGCGCAGCGGGATGGACGAGCATCGTAGCTGTTCAGCAAACTAAAATAGCTTGTTCTCTTACCAGCTCTATCAATTCATGCTATCCACCATGGGATTTTCGGAAAAGCGATGTCGTGCACTGCCTAAAATGCATTAATTACGACAATTGACGTAGAAATATCTTGATTTACGACAGTTGTCGTAATAAGGTAGAGTCTTGAAACGGAGCCTCGCCTTGACTCACGACGTTAAAGTAACCGACTTAGAGCTGAAAATACTGCAGCACATTTGGACATTGCAGAGCAAACCAACTGTATCTGCCATTCTTGAGCACTGGTCGGAAAGTAAAAAGCCAGGCTATACGACTATTTTGAAAACCCTGCAAAAAATGGAGGAGAAGGGCATTGTCGGCCATACCAAAGATGGCAAGCAGTACGCATACTTTTCAAAGGTATCCAGAGAGCGCATAACCGAAAACCGCCTCGGAACTATCATTAACCGCATTTTCTCAGGTAATAAAATTTCTTTTGCCGAGCATTTTATAGACACAAACCAATTTAGTGCTGAGGAGCTGGGAGAACTCAAAGAGCTAATACGTCGAAAAGAACAAGCGGAGAGAGCAGCAAATCAGTCAGATCGCCAGGGTGACAAAAAATGATAACTGAACAGCTGTCCTTATTTTATACCTGTTACATCTACTCCAACATTGCGCTGGTACCGTTATTCCTTTTTTATAGCTTTGTATGCTACAAAAAATTACCAGTCAATTGGCTAATGGGGCTTCATAAAAGCCTACTGATATTCTCTATTTGCCTACCACTATTTTTATTAGCGTCGGCCAATAGTAACCCAATAGCAGTTCAAACGT
>Ga0114956_1001317_pt1 | contig 19397 bp, 14 predicted proteins | sample MaitaG_FD_87304 | JGI IMG/M metagenome (GOLD analysis project Ga0114956, IMG submission 87304) | Marine algal microbial communities from Maine, USA - Maine_Asex2 metaG | ecosystem: Host-associated > Algae > Red algae > Unclassified | place: Maine, USA | collected 2015-01-05 | reverse complement strand
CTGGTTAAAGTGGAAGGCCGGCCCCGCCCGGGCGACTATTCGCAATGCACGCGATCAGGAACCGGGCGGCGTCCATTTGGAAAAACCGGCACTATCTCGCGGCCAACTGTTGACTGGCTGCCTTTGTGTCACCGCTACGCGGCTACTGAGCTGACGCGGCGGCCGACCGTGGCCTTGCCCTGCAGGCTACAACCACGGCTATTCGAATGCCGCTAACGCGGCTCTTCTTGTTCTGCCTGTTATGGCGAATATACACGGTGTCTTTATCCGTGTCACCAACAGGCCCATGGTTTAGTAGATTGGCTGAGCTCCCACTACCCTTATGCTTCATATCTTTACCCGCTTCGTTCTCTTCTCCCTTCTTTCCGTTCTTGGACTTCCGTTCGGCTTCGCTGCGGACGCGACGAGTCCACCGAACATCGTGTTGATTTTCGCCGACGATCTCGGCTACCAGGATCTGGCCTGTTTTGGTTCGAAGAAGATCAAGACGCCACATCTGGACCGGATGGCGAAAGAGGGCATGCGCTTCACCAGCTTTTACGCCCAGACGGTTTGCGGGCCGTCGCGTGCCGCCTTGATGACCGGCTGCTATCCTTTGCGGGTTGGAAAGAAAAACAACCGGGTGGAAGTTCACCCGCGCTTGCACAGCAAGGAGATCACCATCGCCGAAGTGTTGCGCGATGCGGGCTATCGCTGCGGCGCGTTCGGCAAGTGGGATCTGGCCGGGCACACTCAGGTGAACTACGAACCAGAACTTCTGCCGACCAAACAGGGCTTCCACTATTTTTTCGGTACGCCGACCAGCAACGACTCCGTGGTCTACTTGTTGCGCAACACCGAGGTCATCGAGAAAAAGGCGGACATGCGCTTGCTCACGCGTCGCTACACCGACGAGGCAATCAGCTTCATGAAACGCAACCGCGAACAGCCGTTCTTTGTCTATCTGCCGCACACGATGCCGCACATCCGTCTGGAAGTTTCAGAGGACCACGAGGACAAATCCAAGGGCGGAATTTACGGCGATGTGGTGGAGGAAATCGACGCCAACGTTGGCCGGATTCTGGCCTGGCTGAAAGAGGCGGAACTCGATGAGAAGACCCTCGTCATTTTCACCAGCGACAACGGCCCGTGGTATCTCGGCCGGAGTAAAGGTCACTTAAAACGTATTGGGCCAGACGCGGAAGCGCACGGCGGTTTGGCGGGTCCCTTGCGCGGAGCGAAGACCTCGACGTGGGAAGGCGGGTTGCGGGTGCCGTGCATCATGCGCGCGCCGGGCCGGATTCCGGCGGGTACCACGTGCGATGAAATCGCGTCCACGCTCGACATGCTGCCGACCTTGGCGGCCTTGGCTGGCGGAACGCTGCCGAGCGACCGGGTGATCGACGGGCATGACATCGGCGATTTGATGCGCGGCAAGGAGCGCGCGACCAGTCCGACGGACGCCTATTACTTCTACCGGCGCACGCGTTTGGAGGCGGTTCGAGCTGGCAAGTGGAAGCTGCATGCCGCGCGCCCCGCCGACCCGAAATGGGGCTACTACAGCAAAGCCGAGGACAACCCGGCGATTCCGACGCCGTTGCTTTACGACTTGCACGCGGACATCGGCGAGACCACCGATGTCGCCAAAGAGCATCCCGAGGTCGTCGAACGCCTGAGCAGCCTGCTGGAAACCGCGCGTTCCGAGATCGGCGATTATGACCGGATAGGCAAAACGGCGAGGTTCTTCGATCCGCAGCCGCGACGTGCGGATATCAAGAAGTAGCCGGTGTTCAGTAGTTGGTAGTCAGGGTTTCGGGCCCTGCGGGCGGGTTGATCTCTCATTTCGAGCTTCAAATTTGAAATTCGTGATTTGAAATCCTGCGTTGTTTTCGCCGCGCTAACCCCAACCTGCTGGAAGCGCGGTTGGGACAATACCGGCTGGAAGCACGGTACTTCGCGGTTTGGCTTGGTCGTTGACCTGGAGGGCGAGGGGCCTCCCGAGCCGATTGCCAGTCGAGCGTTTCAACAGGGTACGAGACTTCAGTGGGTCAGGTCAGACCGTCTGCCGCGTTCGCGTGACGAACTTCAGCCGCACGGGCTGGTCACTCTGCGCTGTCATTTTCGGACGCGTCCAAATCCTCGTCCTCTTCATCATCCTCGTCGTCATCCTCTTCTGCCGGCTCGGGTCGTTCGGCGACCAGAAGATCGTGGAGTGATTCGTCGGACTCGGCGGCGAGGATGCGGGCGCGTTCCTCTTCGTGGATCAGGATGCGGTTGACGTCGCCGATAAACTGGATGTGCGGACCGGCGCGGTTGGCGGGCGAGAGTGTGAGCACAAAGATCGTCGAGGGCTTCTTGTCCATCGCCTCGAAGTCGATGCCTTCGGGGCAGACGCCGACGGCCGCCACCAGCGTTTCGACCTCGTCGCTTTTGGCGTGCGGAATGGCGATGCCGTCGCGCATGCCGGTGGTCATCTTTTTCTCGCGTTCCAGAACGGCTTTGAGGGCCAGCTTGGGATTGCCGATTTTGCCGGCACCGTCGAGAACATGGATGAGTTCCTCGATGACGCCGAGTTTGGTGGTGGCGGTCAGCTTGTGGCGAACGCACTCGGGGGAGATGGCTTTACTTAATTTCATGGGGTGTTGCTGGGGGCGAGGATACCGGGCGGCACCTCGGAACGTTCTGCGACGGTTCCGTCGGCGAGGAGGATGTTATAGCGCCCGAAGTGCGGGGCTTTGGCGGTGGCGCTGAGCGCGGAGATTTCGATGAGCATCCAGGTGGTGTCTTGTACGTCCTTCAAAGGGATGCCGTTCAATTCCACGTTCCAGAGATAGGTCAAGCCTTGTCCCTCGCGGATTGACGCGGGCGAGCGCGGACACTGGCATTTGTCCTCCCGAATGCCGTATTCCTGCAACGCGACCAGCAGGCTGTCCTGGTCGCTTCGGGTGTTGGTCGGATAAAAATCGAGGTGCGGTAAATTGCCGTTTTCCTGATTCGAACGCACCAAAGCCGCGTAGATCTCCTCCAATTGCTCGCGGCAAATCCGGCGGTCGCGCAGGTTGCCGTTCACCCGCAGCGTGACGATCGTCAGGGCGCACACCAGCAGCAGCACACCGATCCAAGGGAGCCAGACCAAACGCGAGAGCGCGCGCGACGCAGGGGTCTCGAGGGGCGCGTTCATCGGTGCTTCGCCATTTTGCGCGCCAAGGGGGACGGCCAGTCATGTTCCCGGGACGTGAATTCTAGAACGTAGCGCACCGCCATCGCCCGCTGGTCCGCGGGCAGACCCGGCCGTAGCGCCTGGGCCATCCAAGCATCGTTTTGCTGGCTCACCGGCAGGCCGGCAAGTTGCGTGGTGAAGGCTTCAGGCGTGCCGTCTAGAACCGAGGGCAGCAACCGGAGCAGCGGGGTGTCTTCCACCAGCAGCCGGTTTTTCTCGAACCAGGCCGCGGCACTCTCCGGATCGTTTTGCTGGAGATGCAGCACCACCATCTCGAACAAGGCTTGGCTCGCCACCGCCGGCGAGGCCTTCGGCTGTTCTAAAATCCGGCTGTACAATTGCTCGGCGCGTTCCAGACCGGTCACCGTGCCGATCATCTGGCGGCAACGGGCTTCCTCCAGGTGGGCGATCATGCTGTTGTGCTGGTTGCCTTCGAACATGGAACACGCCGCAGCGTAACGGTAGTGTTCGGCCGCATTATCAAAGCGGCCGGCGATGTATTCGTTGAACCCGGCCTGCATGGTCGTGCGTACCGGCGCCGGTCCCGTGCTGCGCTCGCTGATGCTGAGTTCGGCGTTGCGCTGCCAGGCCAGATGCAGGAGTTGCTGTTCGCCAACGCGGGTGACCCGGGATTCCATAAACGCGTAGCCCGCGGCGGCGGCGGCGCAGAGCAATCCTATGGTGACGAACAGCGCTTTGTGGCGGCGGATGAAGCGGCCCATCATGCCGAAGGGCGAGTTGTAAAGCCGGGCCAACGGCCGCCCGTCGTAGATCGACTCGAGGTCGCGGGCGAAACCACGCGCGTTCGGATAACGATCGGCGGGGTTGGCGGCGAGGGCGCGCATCAGCACGTAGTCGAGGTCGCGCGAGACGCTTGCGCTACGCTTTCGCGGGCGAACGAGCTTTTGCAGTTTGACCGCGTCGAGCACATCGGTGGTGTTGTAGCCGGCGGGGAGATCGTAGGGCAAGTCGCCGGTGATGGCCTGATAGAGAACGACGCCGAGCGCGTAGACATCGGACTGCGGAGTGGCGGCCTCCGAACGCGCCTGCTCCGGGGCCATGTACATCGGCGTGCCGGTGAGCGCACCGACGGCGGTAAAGTCGGGCCAGTCTTGCAGGTCGGCGACACCGAAGTCGGCGAGCAGCGGTTCGCCAAACTCGTCGACCAAGACGTTGTCCGGTTTGACGTCGCGGTGCACCACGCCGTGTTCGTGCGCATACTGGAGAGCGGTGGCCAGCTTGATGGTGGTATGGATCGCCTGTTTCGCGGGCAGTCCGACGTCCATCAGGTCTTTCAGCGTCCGGCTGTTTTCGATCTTCTCCATCGCCATGTAATGGTAGAGGCCTTCGCGGCCGCTGGTATAAACGGTGAGGATGTAGGGATGCCGACGCAGCATCTTGGTGGCCTCGGCCTCGCGCCGGAACCGTTCGCCCATCAGGGTCGAGTTGCCCAGGCCCTCGCGGTACATTTTCAGTGCGACCTCGTGGCCGGTGTTGTCCCGGGCGAGATAGACTGTGCCCATGGCGCCCTGCCCGAGGGTGCCGGTGACCTCGTATTCGCCGACGCGAAAACCGGAGGCGATCTCCGGAACGGGGTCCGGGATCTCGACGGTTTGGTCGCCGCTGAACGTGGCCTTTCCAGAGTCGTTCATGGGCTGGTTCACGCGCGCCGGTGGCGCTTGGATCGCGCTTATTCCACGCTGATCGTCGCGTTGTTGATCTCCAGGCGTTCTTTCGGGCTGCCGCTGCTGCTGCCTTGTTCTTCGATAAATTTGAGGACATCCAAGCCGGCGACGACTTGGCCGAACACGGTGTGTTTGTTGTCGAGCCAAGTGGTCGGGCCGAAGGTGAGGAAGAATTGGCTGCCTTCAGTTTTGGGTCCGGAATTGGCGGCGGAAAGAACTCCGGCCTTGTCGTGCTTGGTGCCGGTGTATTCGCGTCCGGCTTCGATTTCCTTGCCGTTCTCGGTGATCATTTTGGGTTTCCAGTCCCCGTCGAACTCGCTGCGGATGAGATAGCCGGGATTGCCGGTGCCGTTGCCGAGCGGGCATCCACCCTGCGCCATGAAGCCGGGAATAACCCGATGGAAGGTGAGTCCGTTGAAGTATTCCGCCTGGGTAAGGTAGATGAAGCTCGAGACATGTTGCGGCGCGGTCTTGTGGTTGAACTCGACCTTGATGTTGCCCTTGGTGGTGTCGAGGTTCCAGAAGTACGTGCGGCCTTTGGCAAATTTGAGGGGCATATAAATCGGCATCCGGGTCCGCCAGAGCTTGTTGGACTTGTCGATCTTGCCAGACTCAATCAAGCCGGAGACATAGTCGAGGCTGGAGTCAATCGCGGTGTCGTCCTCAGCCGGTTCAATGGGGACCACCGGTTCGGGTTCGGGATTGGCGTCGTAGGTTTTTCCGGTGCTGGCGTTGACGAAGGAAATCAATTCGACGTCGAAAGTCAGGTTGCCGCCTGGACGTCCGCCGCCCGGATTGTCGCCATAGGCCAGCGCGGAAGGAATCCACAAGCGGCGTTTTTCGCCGGGCACCATGAGTTGCAGGCCTTCGGTCCATCCTTTGATGACGCCGTTGAGCGGGAAGATCGCGGGGGTGCCGCGTTGCACGGAACTGTCGAACATTTTTCCGTCGGTGGACCAACCAGTGTAGTGCACGGTACAACGATCAGTCGGACCGGGGCTTGAGGTGCCGGTGCCAACCGTGAGCACTTTGCTGGCCAGACCGCTGGCAGTCGTCACGGCGTCGGCCGGCGCGGCGGCGACATCGGCGGGGGCAGTGAGGTCTGGCTTGGGGGCGGCCGGTGGCGGAACCACAACCGAGGTGCCGGACCCGCTTGCGGACGGAACGGCGGCGGGCGCCGTCGGAGTAGCCGCTGGGATGATTGGGTTGGCTGGGGTGGCTGGGGTGGCTGGGGTGGTTGGAGTAGCTGGAGTGGCTGGGGTGGTTGGGGTGGTTGGGGTGGCTGGGGTGGCCGGATTCGCAGCTGGCGTTGGAACCGTGCCTGCTTTCGGCACTTGAACCTGAATCGGGTTCACACGTGGCGTGCCTGGAAGAGGCACCTCAGGCGATTTGACGGTCGGCACCGCAATCGGCGGAACCTTCACGGTCGGCGTCTCGACGGCGGGAATCGTTTGCGCCGCAGCGGGCACGACCGGCGTAGCCTGGGCTGGAATACCAAGCCCGGCAGGGTTCGCAGGAACAGCAGGGATCGCAGGGACAGCGGGGATCGCAGGCGCGGGGATGGCAGGCACCGCCGGTGTTTCGCCTTGAGCGAGAACGAAAGCGGGAAGTGAGGAAATCAGACTCAGGAGAACCAGTTTTTTCAAAGGGAGTTCCTTTCGGGGTTTAAAGGACGGTTTCCAAACAGGATACATGCGGGGGGCGCAAGTTCAATGTTCAGATGGAAATGGGATTAGCGGGGATTGCAAAATGTCCAAGCTCGCCGGTTTTTCAAGGAGAGCGTGCAAAAAACGCGTTCATGTCGTTCGGGACCTACCTTTGGGCCCCAGCTTTAAACGCTAACCGGAAAGCGTTCCAAGGAACGGCGCAGCTGCTCATACAGAGCTTTGGTCCACGGAAGTTCCTCCAAAACGGGTAGTTCGGCCGAGTTCGGCGGCGGATGCAGGCGCAAATCGCGGGGCGCGATCAGCACCTCGACCGTGTCTTTGCCGTTGGCCGCGACAATCGCGAACAACTCCTCGATCGCAGCATCGCCGATCGGGATGCAACCGATGGTTTGGTCTTTGCCGTGGATGAAAATATCGCCGCCGAGATTAGTCCGCCCCGCCGCCGCCGCGTGCTGGCGGTCGAAGGCGTTCGGGTAATCCACTTTCATCGACAGGTGATAGCTGCTGTTGGGGTTGAGGTATTCAATCCGGTACTGCCCTTCCGGAATCTGCCGGTCGCCTTCGCGCAACTTGGGTCCGAGCATGCCCGAGGTGGCGGTGAACGGCCAGCGCCGAACCCGCGTCCAAGCGCCGTCCGCCGATTTCCAAAGTTCGAGCTGCTGTTCCTGCTTGAACGCCAGCAAAGCCAACGGCGAACCGTCCGCAATCTCCGCCGTCGCCTCGTTGGCCGTCTGCCCGAGGACCTCGTCGACCGTTCGGTTGCCCGGTTTCAGCCGACCCAGAATCGGATGCCGAAAGCGATACGCCACCGCGCCGAGAAGCGCCGCCAGCGCGAACAAAAGATAAAAAAATGAACGTCGTTTCATCAAGCCATCACCCAGCATCAATTAAAGCACTGAAATCACACACCAAGCGATTTCCGATTTCGTCCGCCCGGGGAATGTCATGGTTCGACAACCAGGCGATACACTGCGGTGCAAACGTAGCCAGCCGTTTTCGCGCCACCGCCAGTCCCGTAGCCAACTCCTGGGCCGAAAGTCGAATGCAGGGTTCAATGCGATCATCGTTCAGGCCACCATCAGACCAGACACAGATCTCATCCCCCTCCAACGTCGCCCAAGGCGATGGATCATGCCCGCACCATGGCTTTACACCCGATTTCAGAAATGCATCCCACTCCAAGATTCCATTCAAACCACAACAGCAACTCGGGTGGATGAACAAACTATCCTGCGCAAAGGAAATCCCACCGGCACTATCCGCAAAGCCGTCTTCAATCATGTCTTCCAATTGATGCTTCCACGGTCGGTCGTCCGGCGGATCGCAGGCCGGCACCTGGCTGGCAAAGAACGAACCTAGCAGCGCGTCCTCGGCCGTTTCCGGAATCACAATTCGAGCAAACGGCTTGGCATCAAGAATCGGCCAAGGCCAATAAGGCGTGGTGTCAAAGCACGGGGCCTCGAATACGATGGAGATGTTCACGTTCATGGAAACTGCCTCTTCAACCCGCCGCCACCGCGTCCAGTAGCGCCTCGGCGGAAATCGGCGAACCGACGGCTCGGCGCATCCACAAGTCCGGCGTCACCCGGCCGATGGCGCAGATGCGCTTGGTCTCGGTGGCGAGATCCTTGCCGGCCATATGCGCGGTGATCTGATGGTTGATCATGTAGCCGAGCGCGTAGTCGGCGAGGTACAGTGGATAGGCGATCATGTGCTGGTAGGCGGCGAGCAGGCGGTAGCGGTCGGGGCCGAAGTACGGCTGGTAAAATTCCGTCCAAAGCGCGCCGGCCAAACGCAGCACTTCCTCACGCAGCGCCGCCGCGTCGGCGTCGGGGTGTTGGTAGAGCCAGCGCCAGACGTGAATTTCGAGCAGGGCCGGACCGGCGATTTCGCAGGCTTCGATCAAGCGCTGAACCGTCGCGAGATGCGGATCGTCCATGTCCGGCAAACCGAGCACGCGGCGGGCTTGGCTTTGATACAGAAAGGCGAAGGCCTCGGTGCAGGCGGTGTTCGGAACGCCGCGCAAGATCGGACGCGGCGCGAAATGGCAGGACACGACTTGTTCGATGTTGTGGCCGAGTTCGTGCATCGCCGTGTCGAAGCCGTCCCAGCCCAATTCGTTTGCGAGACTGCTAGTGCGCATCCACGAGGCGTATTCCGGACGGCCCGGCGGCACCGCGTGACCCGCTCCTTTGCAAATTTCGACGCGGATATTGTCGGCGAGGAAATGGGCGTCCTCGGACGTGTAGCCGAGTTCGAGCAGGATCTCGGGCAACTTTTGTTTCAAGCCGTCGATGGTGCCGAAGCGTTCGCGCACGCGCCGGTCGAGTTCGTCGGACGAGGCTTCGGGCGCGAGATTCTGATAGTAGATGTCGTGCGCTTCGAGATCGCGACCGAGCTGTTCGCGAACCACCGCGTAGGCTTGCGCCCGAACCGGCGAGGACAACATGTCGACCAGCAGCCGCTCCACTTCGCGTTCGGGGATCTCGCGTTGCAATTGAAAGCGGCGTGCCAAGGCGGTCGGCTGACTCGGGCTGTGTTCGTCGATGGTTTGAGCGACGCGGAACTGCGACAACCATTTTTCGTAACGAACCAAACCGATCGTGTCTGACTCCGCCACGGCGGTGCCATCCAAGGTGTTCGCCTCCGGATCCCAGGCGGCGCCGTCGAAACTTCCATCCATCACCGAACGCGGAATGGCACCTTCGATGTGCCGGCGCATTACCGCCGCGAGCGCGCGCTGACGCGGCAGTCCGTCGGCGTCGCCATAGGCGGCTTTGATCCGGTCGCGCAGGTGCCAGTGCGCGATCAGGGTGCGCCCTTTCTCGAACCAGGTTCGGCCATCGGCATCGACCATCCGGTCCACCGGCACTTTAAATGTGTCGACCCACGTCGAGGCGGCATGGCCCGTCTCGCGGGCTTGGCGCAGCACCGCTTCGGGAACGCGGTCGCCGAAACAGCGCCCCACCCTCGCCCACACCCAGGCTGCGTCATCCCACGCCGAACCCGACTCAAGCATCTGGTCCAAACTGAACACCGCGCCGTTGAGCAAAGCGATGAACGCGAGCTTCTGGCGGAACAACTGCTCGTTGAGATCGGGCGCCGGATTGAACAGGGCGAGCACATCGTCGACCCCTTCGAACTCGTCGCCTTGCAGGTCCGACCAACGGCGCAAGTTGCGACGGATTTCGTCAAGGTGGCCGGTGACCACCGAGAGCGCGGTCTCCAAACGGGTGACGAGGCGCGCGTGTTCGGCGGGGTCGGAGACAAAATGGTCGAGGCACAAGGCGCGAAACGCGTCCGCGTCGCCGTCCTCCGGTCGCCAGAACCGGGCGACGGCGGCGACGCCTTGCTTGATCGTGTCGAGTTCGGCGTCAGGATGTGCTTCGCGCAACTGGGCGATCACCGATTCCATGGTGGCATCATCGACGGCGGGGTCTGCGGAGTTCGATTCGTTCATCGACGAGGTATGATGGCCGCGGAAACAGGCGTCAATCGCGCAACTTCTGGGGAAAGAGATATTGTCTGATGGAAGTGGGCCACGTCGAATCCGAATATGACCCGCCCTAGCAGCATCTACCAACGATTTCCCATGTGGTACCCCACTCTGATGATCGCGGCCGGATCGCTATTTGCAACGTCCCTCCGGGCCGCCCCGAACGAGGCGGCATTGCGCGCCCTGTTCAGCAAACAGGGCTACGATGCGTCCGCCCTCGAACTCGCGGGAGAACCGCCCGAAGCAAAAGCCTTTGCCGCCGTGACCTTCCGAACGCTGGCATCGCTGGAAGTCTTTCCCGAAGGCCCGAGCTATGCGCCACGGCAGAACGCGTTTTACTTTTCCGGGAACGTGGGCCTGAGCCGCATCAACGTGGACGGATCGGTCCAAGAGATCATCGAAGAACCGGGCGGGGGCGGCACCCAGATGCTACCCGACGGCTCCGTGCTGGTGGTTGGAAAATCGGGGCTGCGCCGCGTCTATCCGGACGGACGGATTGCGCTGCTCGCGGACGGCAAGAAGACCGGCGGCGGCAACGATCTGAGCATCGGGCCGGACGGCGAAGTTTACTTCAGCGTGCCGAGCCAGGGTATTTACCGGCTGACGCCCGGCCTCGCCGGACGACTCGACCGCGTCTCCGAACAAGGCGCCAACGGCATCGACGTCGACCCGACCGGCCGCTGGCTCTACCTCACCTCGGGCGGGATCCAGCGACACCGAATCCGCGGACTCGACCAAGCCCTCGGCCCCCGCGAACTCGTTTGCACACTCCCAAAAGGCGAAGGTGGCGGCGACGGCTGCGTCTTCGATGTGCACGGCAATTTTTACAGCATGCATTTCCGAACCGGCGTCATCCGGGTGGCTGACCCCGAACGGCAAAAGGTGATTGCCCAGTTCGCAACCGGAACCGTCCCGGCCAGCAACCTTTGCTTTGGCGGTCCCGACAACCGCGAACTGTTGGTCACCGCCGGCGCACCGCGACACGACAACTGTCGCATTCTCACGGCGACTCTGCCGGTAACCGGCTTCTGTGGGCACCCCGGTGCAACCGACTATCCCGAACTCCGCGTGCTCGACGAGAAAGCCGATTGGCCCGTCGCAACTCCAACTGCAGCTCCAACTGCAACGCCAACGACAACGCCAACGACGACGCCGTCCGAGGACCTGCCGGTACGGGCCGTCGCCTTCCTCGAATCCCACTGTTATACCTGCCATGATGATGACGTTGCCAAGGGCGATCTCAACTTGCTGGACCTGCCTTTCGCCCCCGGAAACCCGGACAACTGGAGCCGCTGGGCCGAGGTTCTCGAACGCGTTCGGCAGGGGGAAATGCCGCCGAAAGAAGAACCCCGTCCGGCCGCTGCTGCACTTAAAAAACTGCTCGCCGACCTTGAACCCCCGCTCATCGAAGCGGACCGCAAACGCATCGCCGAGTCCGGTCGCGGGCGCGTTCGGCGACTGAACCGTGCCGAGTTCGAGACGGTGCTGGCCGACCTGTTTGAGATGCCGATGCGCGTTCGCGAGGACCTGCCGGAGGACGCCCGCAAGCATGGCTTCGATACCGTCGGCGGCGCCCTGAATATGTCCTCGGTTCAGATGGAGGCCTACCTGGAAGTGCTCGACGGCGTGCTCGACCGGGTGACCGCGTTGCACGAACGCCCAGTTCGGCGCAGCCATCGGCTGACCTACCGCGAGGAGACGGGCATCATGCAGGTGTACCGCCGCACTGGACCGTTCGAGGTGCGCGATGACGGGGTCGCGTTTTTTGCCACCGAGAAGTTCTCGCATCTCAACGCGGTCATGAGCCAGTTCACCGTGCCCTACGCCGGACGCTACCGCATCCGGGTTTCGGCCTCCGCTTTGCGTTCGCCCGACGCGCCGGTCGTCCTCTCCTTGCGCGCCGGTGGCACCGGGCATGCCGAGTCGAACCACGTCCCCCATCAATTCCTCAAGCACATCCCGCTGAAGACCGGCGAGCCAGCCCGGACGGTCGAATGGGAAGGCTGGCTGGAACGCGGCCACTATCTGCACCTCTGCCCGACCTCGCTGCCGCCGATTCGCTTTGCCGGGCGCAACGAGGAGATGCGGCAGCACGAGTACCAAGGTCCCGCCGCCGTCGTGCATTGGGTCGAGGTCGACGGACCGATCCTCGACGCATGGCCGCCGGCCGGACACCAGCTTCTCTGGGGGGCGTTGCCGACGCGCCCCCGCCCCGGGGCCGAACCGAACCGCGACCCGATCGCCCATCTTAAACAGCCGCCGGCACGAACCGCCAAGCCGCGGATGACCCGCGTGGAGGCCAACAAGGCCACCGGCAACCATTACGTGTACGACCCCGAACGCCAAACCGCCGGCGGCGAACCGATCCACCGCGCCACCCCGATCCCCGGACCGCTCCATCCCACCCGCGAACTCGTGAGTTCGCAGCCCCGCCAAGACGCGGAACGCCTGCTGCTCCGCTTCGCCCAGCGCGCGTTCCGCCGGCCAGTCGAGCGCGCGGAGATCGTACCGGTGATCGACCTCGTTCAAGATTGGCTGAACCAGGGCCACGACTTCGAAAGCGCGATGCGCGTGGGCTACAAAACCCTGCTTACCTCGCCCGGCTTTCTCTTCCATCACGGGACCCTGCCGAAGTATCCCGACACCCCGGCAGAACGCACCGCCGAACTCGACGACTACGCCCTCGCCGAACGCCTCGCCTTTTTTCTCTGGAATGGCTTACCCGACCACCCCCTGCTCGAAGCCGCTGCCAACGACACCTTGTCGAAACCCGTGACCTTGCGGATGCAGGCGGATCGCATGCTCGACGATCCGCGTGCCCATCGCTTTCTCGACGAGTTTATCGGCCAGTGGCTCGACCTCCGCCAAATCGATTTCACCACCCCGGACGACAAACTCTACCCGGAGTTCGATCCTCTGCTGCGCTGGTCGATGTTGGAGGAAACCCGTGCCACCCTGCAACGCATGCTGCGCGCGGACCGGCCGACCGCGGAGGTGGTCGACGCGGATTCGGTCATGGTCAACTGGCGGCTGGCGCGGCATTACGGCCTGCCGCTAGTCGAAGGCATGGCGCTGCGCCCCGTCCGCCTCCCGGCGGACTCGGTTCGTGGCGGGCTACTAACCCAAGCCAGCATTCTCAAAGTCACCGCCAACGGCACCACCACCTCGCCAGTCGTTCGCGGAACCTGGGTGCTCGAACGGATCATGGGCGTTCATCCCAAACCGCCCCCGCCGGGCATCCCTGCCATCGAACCAGACATCCGCGGTGCGATCACGGTGCGCGACCAACTCGACAAACACCGCAGCGTGAAAAGCTGCGCCGCCTGCCACGTGTATATCGATCCGCCCGGCATGGCATTGGAAAGCTTCGACGTGATCGGCGGCTGGCGCGAACACTACCGCGCCCTGCACGAGGAACTCGCCCAAGTGCCGCCGCGTTACAGCCCGTTCAAGCCGGTGGCGAACCGATACCAGCGCGGCTTGCCAGTCGAACCAGGCGACCAACTCGCCGATGGCCGCCACTTCGACGATGTCCGCGGTTTTAAATCGCTGCTTCTGGAAGACCCCCGACAGATCGCCCGAGGCTTGGCCGAAAAACTGGTCATCTACGCCACCGGAGCCGAGGTCCGCCTTTCCGGCCGGGCCGAGCTGGAGGCGCTGCTCGACCGCGCCGAGCTAGAACAATACGGCTTCCGAACCTTGATTTTGGAAGTCGTTGCCAGTTCCTTTTTCCGTCAAAAATAGACAGGTTGATTATCATGCGTTTCCCCTCCCCATCTTCCGCGATCAGCCGACGCCGTTTTCTGCGCGGAAGTGGTGTCGTGCTCGCCCTGCCTCTCTTCCACTCGCTGGCACCGGGCCACGCGTTCGCGGCCGAACCCGACCGTCGCACCCAAGCCGTCCCGGCGGATTCGATTCCGCGCCGCATGGTTTGCATCTGCAACAACCTTGGACTGCACCAACCGTTCTTCCGCCCGACCACTTTGGGCCGGGACTATAAGGCGACTCGCTACCTCAAACTGATCGACGAATTCCGCGATCAGTACACCGTGTTCAGCGGGGTCTCCCTGCCCTCTGTCGATGGCGGGCACATCGCCGAAAAAAGTTTTCTCACCGGGGCGCCACATCCTGGCGGCGGCAGTTTCAAAAATTCGGTTTCGCTCGACCAGTTCGCCGTGCCCATCATCGGCAACCAGTCCCGCTACCCCTACCTCGCGCTCACCGCCAAAGGGAGTCGCTCCCTCTCGTGGACCCGGTCGGGCGTGCCGATTCCCGGCGAGTCCCGCCCGTCGCGCGTCTTTGAAAAACTTTTTCTCGCCGGCAAGCAAAGTGAGGTCGCCACGCGAATCGAGGGGCTTCGGGAGGGGCAAAGCATCATGGATACCGTGCTGGAGCAAACCCGGTCCATCGAGCGTAGGCTCGGACGCGAGGACCGCGAGAAGTTTGACGAATACCTGACCTCCCTCCGCGAAGTGGAACAACAAATGGTCCGGCAGCAAGAGTGGGAACGCACGCCAAAACCCCGCGTCGCCGCGAAACCGCCGCGTGACATACAAGGCAATGCCGACGTGACCGGAAAGGCGCGATTGCTGTTCGACCTCGCCCACCTCGCGCTCGAAACTGATTCCACCCGCATCATCACCATCTTGATGCAGGGAGATTTTCTGGTGCCGCCAATCGAGGGCGTGACCGAGGGGTACCACACCGTCTCGCACCATGGGCAAAACAAGAACAAGATCGACCAACTCGCCATCATCGAGGAAGAGCACGTGCGTCAACTGAAGGGCCTGCTGACCAAACTCGATCGGACCAAAGAAGATGGCGGCTCCCTCCTCGACCGGACCATGGTTCTCTACGGCAGCAATCTCGGCAATGCGTCCAGCCATGACAACCGCAACCTGCCGGTGATCCTCGCTGGCGGCGGGTTCAAGCATGGGCAACATCTCGGCTTTGACGCCGAGGACAACTACCCACTCTCCAACTTATATGTGAGTATGCTCCAGGGCCTTGGAATCGAAACCGAACGCTTCTCCTCCTCCACAGGTACAATGCGTGGATTGGAAATCGACGCCGACGCTTAAGTCCAAACCAGTAACGCCTCAGACCGCGGCGAGGGCGGAATCTGAATCCCAGCGCGGAGAATCAGGCGTTTTGTTTTTCGAGCTGCTCGTTGACCTCGATGATCGCGTCTTGAAGCATTTGAACCGTCACCGGTTTCTCGATGACCTTGACGACCATCTCGTTGTCTTGCGCGTCGCCGGGAATTTCGTTGGCGAAACCGGAAACGATGATGACCTTTAACTTGCCGCGGAGTTTTTTCATCTCCTTCAAGGTTTCAAGGCCATGCTGTCCGGGCATGCGCAGGTCGAGCATGACAATGTCGAGATCTTCGTGGAGCGTAATAAGGTGGAGCGCTTCGAACCCGGTCTCGGCTTGGTAGACGGTGGCAATTTCTTTCAGCGCGCGAACCGCGACGCTGCGGCTCATCGGATCGTCGTCAACCACGAGCACGCGGCACATGGAATCGGAAGGTTCGGCCACCGGACCACGGGTCGTGAGTCCGCCGTTTTCCTCCTCGTCGGCTTCCGCCATCTTGACCAAGTGGTTTGGAACGAACATTCCGTTGGATTCCATGAACTTCATCAGGTCACTCGGACGGATCAAATTGGTCCGACCGGGCGTCTGGTAGGCGCCGAGTTTCCCTTGCCGAACCCACATGTAGACCGTGTTGCGCGATACACCGCAAATGCGTGCCGCTTCAGGTACTGAGAGGAATTTCGGTTCGGGGATATCTGATTTCATATGACAGACGGTATCAGCCACCCTTGAACGAAGTCAAATCCGGTAGACCGGTAACTCTATCTTTTTTGCCAATGGACTGCTGGAACGCGATTTGTAACTTTTGTTCGAGATGTTCGACAGATTTCTGATGGCGCGAATAAACAGCCCGCGACACAAACCTTGACCTACTCTTGACCTAACACGCCACATGGGGAAACTAAGCAATCATGACGATGACTATTGAAGTAACCGAGAAAGCCAAAACCGAATTTGAAAAGCTCGACGTGCCCGAGGGCGCGTTCCTGCGCATCAGCGTCGTGCAAGGAGGATGCGCCGGCATGACCTACACCGCGGCCGTCGAAACCGACATGGGTGAGGACGACGAATCGTTGTATGAAGACGGCTCCCTGCGCATTGTCGCCGACGTCGGCAGCGCCACCTTTCTCGACGGTCTGAAAATCGACTACTCCGACGACCTGATCAAATCGGGTTTCCGTTTTCTCAATCCGAACGCGGCCGGCTCCTGTGGCTGCGGTTCGAGCTTTGCCGGTTAAGCCCCCTTCTCCACCTTCCCTCTAAAAAAATGGCCATCAAACCCATCGATCTCACCGGCGGAAAATCCGTCTTCTGCTTCAACGAATCTCAATTTGCCCAAGCGCAAAAACTCGCCGCCGGCGACGACGCGTCCGGGAACAAAATCCAGGCCGCGCTCGCCACCATCGAAGCGGACATGACGCGCAACGAACGCGCCGCGCTCGCCTTCGTCTTGATCGACCGGTTGAACAAGACCTCGCCCAGCGATGGCTAGAGACCATCGGCTCCAAAAACCGGCCACCTCGGGGCTTGCCCGAATGGCTAAATGGAGTGCCCGCGAAGTTGGAGAAACTCGGAGAGTTTGCCGGCGGAGCCGGTGATGTAGCACGGTTTCGACCACCGTGTTTGTGGCGCGGATTTCCAATGGGTCAGACCGTCTGCCGCGGGACGCCGCCCCATTGCCAACCGCCTCGCCAACGACCTGCTCGTCCGCAGCCTTCCCGATGGCCATCCCGCCACCGCGCTCAGCGCCTTGGTTTGGCGCGAAGCACCGACCTCGACGTCGCTCGCCACGCTGCGCGCCCTCACCGAAGCGCATCCCGAACGCGCGCAGATCTGGCAACTCGTCGCCGACGCCCACGCGGCCGCCGGCGAACTCAACCAGGCCATTGAATTCGCGGCGGCGGGCCTGGCCCTGGACCGCTGGAAAACCCCCTATTTTTCCCACAAGCAGTCCGAATCCAAGCTCGAGATCATCTCGGCCGGACCCGACCGCCGCCTCTGGAGTTCCGACGATATCCGCTTGACTGAAAGTCTGCCATGACTTGTCGGAAGCCATCCAGCCCTTACGAACCCAACATCTCCTTCAAGAACGTGCCGGTGTGCGAACTCTTTGTGTTGGCCACTTTCTCCGGCGCCCCCTGAACCAAAATTTTGCCGCCTGCGTCGCCACCTTCCGGACCAAGATCGATGATCCAGTCGGCCATTTTGATCACGTCCAAGTTGTGTTCGATGATCACCAAGGTGCTGCCGCTGTCGCGTAGACGCATCAACACCTCCATCAATTTCCGAACGTCCTCGAAGTGCAGGCCGGTCGTGGGTTCGTCCAAAATATAGAGCGTCTTGCCGGTGTTGCGCTTGCTCAACTCACTCGATAATTTCACCCGCTGCGCCTCGCCGCCGGACAAGGTCGTCGCCGGTTGGCCCAGCCGCAGATAGCCGAGTCCGACATCATACAACGTCTGGAACTTCCGCTGGATGCCCGGGATCGCATCGAAGAAGGTCAGCGATTCCTCGATCGTCATCTCCAACACATCCGCGATGCTCTTGCCCTTGTACAACACCTCCAAGGTCTCGGCGTTGTAGCGCCGACCCGCACACTGCTTGCACGGCACGTACACGTCCGGCAAAAAGTGCATCTCGATCTTCAGCATGCCGTCGCCTTGGCAAGTCTCGCACCGCCCACCCTTCACGTTGAAGCTAAAGCGGCCTGGTTTGTAGCCGCGCAACTTGGACTTTGGCAGGCGCGTGAACAGCTCGCGGATCTGCGTGAACGCACCCGTGTAGGTCGCCGGGTTGCTGCGCGGCGTCCGCCCAATCGGCGCTTGGTCGATGACGATCGCCTTGTCCAAATGTTCCATCCCCTCGACGCTTTTGTGCGTGCCCGGACGCTCCTTCGAGTCGTGGAAATGTTTAAACAAACTGCGCTTCAAAATGTTCGTCACCAAGGTGCTTTTGCCGCTGCCGGATACACCGGTCACGCAGATGAACAATCCCAGCGGAAAACGCGCGTTGACCTTCTTCAAGTTGTTCGCCGCCGCGCCTTTGATGGTCAGTTCCAAACCTTTCGTTGGCTTCAAGCGCTTCTCTGGAATCGGAATCGCCTTGTCGCCGTTCAAGTATTTTGCGGTCAAGGACTTCTTCGACTTCAGCAACTTCGACACCACACCGCTGAACACAATCTCGCCGCCGTGCACCCCTGCCCCCGGGCCGATATCGAGTACGTGGTCGGCTTCACGGATCGTGTCCTCGTCGTGTTCAACCACGAGGACCGTATTGCCGGCGTCGCGCAAGCCCTTGAGCGTTTCGATCAACCGCCGGTTGTCGCGCTGGTGCAGGCCGATGCTGGGTTCGTCGAGCACGTAGACCACACCGACCAATCCCGAACCAATCTGGGTCGCCAGCCGGATCCTCTGGGCCTCGCCGCCGGACAAGGTGCCGCTCTCGCGGTCGAGCGTGAGGTAGTCCAAACCGACGTTGTTGAGAAAGCGCAGCCGCGCCTGAATCTCCTTCACCACCTCGCTGGCAATCGCCGCCTCCTGCTCCTCCAGGGTCACACCTTCAAAAAACGCGTAGGCGTCGCGGATGCTTAGTTCGGTGATCTCGGCCACGTTCTTTTCCGCCACCGTGCAGGACAGCGAGGCCGGCTTTAAACGCGCCCCCTTGCACTTACTGCACGGCGAACGGCCCATGTACTCGCGCAACCGCGAACGCGTGGAATCGCTCTCGGTGTTGTGAAACCATTCGTTGAGATTTTCCAACACGCCTTCCCAAGGGCGTTCGTAGTCGATCTTGCGCCGAGCGTGGTACAACGAAAATTCCATCGGCTCGTCCGAACCGTACAGCAGCAACATCTGATCTTCGATCGGCAGGTCGATCCACGGCGTTTTCATGTCGATGCCCGCCGCGTCGCAAATCGCAGTCAGCAATTTCTTGTACCAACGAACCGTGCGCGGCCCACCGCGTCGCCACGGCGCGATCGCGCCATTGGCTAGCGTCTTCTCGACGTCCGGCACCACGCGTTCGGCCTCCATCACTTCGAGCGCGCCGAGTCCGGCGCAGGACGAACAAGCGCCGTACGGGCTGTTGAACGAAAAATGACGCGGCGACATCTCCTCGAAGCTGATCCCGCAATGCAGGCAGGCCGCCTTTTCGGAATACAACTGCTCGTCCCACTCACCCTTCTTCTTGCCTTCGACCAACGCGGTCAAAATCCCCTCGCCGATGCGCAGCGCGAGTTCGACCGAGTCGTTCAT
>Ga0114956_1001316_pt1 | contig 19400 bp, 8 predicted proteins | sample MaitaG_FD_87304 | JGI IMG/M metagenome (GOLD analysis project Ga0114956, IMG submission 87304) | Marine algal microbial communities from Maine, USA - Maine_Asex2 metaG | ecosystem: Host-associated > Algae > Red algae > Unclassified | place: Maine, USA | collected 2015-01-05 | reverse complement strand
GCATCTAATTGAAGCATATGCTGCATAGTTACTTTCGGTCGAGAAAAAGATTTTACCATTTTATCTGACTGCTTTACCAAGGCCGAATCTACACTCTCTAAAATCGGATTTATTTCTGCTGGAAGCACACTTGTTTCCTTAAAAAACTTAATAAAAGCATTAGATTTTTCTCGCTTTTCTTCCATTCTTTTTAGGCGATCTTGAGAAGCTAAGCCAATTTTATAACCTTTCGGAGTTAGTCTTAAATCAGCATTATCTTGTCTTAATAGCGTTCGATATTCTGCTCTCGACGTAAACATTCGATAAGGTTCTTCCGTACCCTTTGTAATTAGATCATCTATTAAAACGCCTATATAGGCTTCATCTCTTTTTAGAATAAACTCATCTTCCTCTACGATTTTAAGATGTGCATTGATGCCTGCCATTAACCCCTGAGATGCTGCTTCCTCGTAACCAGTTGTTCCATTTATTTGGCCTGCGAAATACAAATTCTCCACCAATTTTGTTTCTAAAGTATGCTTTAATTGTGTGGGTGGAAAATAGTCATATTCAATTGCGTATCCTGGTCTAAAAAACTTCACGTTTTCAAAACCCACTACCGATCGTAAAGCTTTAAACTGAACATCCTCTGGTAGCGAAGTAGAGAACCCGTTTACATATACCTCAACCGTATTCCATCCTTCTGGTTCCACAAACAACTGATGACTGTCTTTATCGGCAAAGCGGTTAATCTTATCCTCTATTGACGGACAATATCTTGGTCCTATACTTTTGATTCTTCCATTAAACATTGGCGATCTATCAAAGCCTTCCTTGAGCAAATCATGAACCAAAGCGCTGGTGTGAGACATATGACAGTCACGCTGGTGTGCTAGCGGTTTGGTATTCGTATATGAGAATTTTTCCGGATCAGCATCCCCTGGTTGCAAAATCATTTTAGAAAAATCTAAAGAACGACCATCAACACGTGGTGGTGTTCCTGTTTTCATTCTACCACTCTCAAAACCTAAATCTGTTAGCTGTTCTGTAATACCCGTTGCCGCTTTCTCTCCTGCTCTACCTCCACCAAATTGTTTTTCACCAATATGAATAAGTCCATTTAAAAACGTGCCATTTGTTAAGACCACCGACCTGGCTTTAATCTCTAATCCCAATGAAGTTTTAACTCCAACTGCCTTGCCATTTTCAACCAACAAACCACTTACCATTTCTTGATAGAAATCGCAATTTGGGGTGCTTTCTAAAGCAAGACGCCACTCTTCAGCAAAACGCATTCGATCACTTTGAGCGCGTGGACTCCACATTGCAGGCCCTTTAGATTTATTCAACATCTTAAACTGAATGGCCGACTTATCTGTGATTATTCCACTATAACCGCCAAGTGCATCAATTTCTCTAACAATTTGTCCCTTTGCGATTCCACCCATAGCTGGGTTACAAGACATCTGTCCTATGGTTTGAAGGTTCATAGTAACCAACAAAGTCCTAGAGCCCATGTTGGCAGCTGCCGCTGCAGCCTCTGCGCCAGCATGACCTCCACCAACTACAATTACATCATATTCCTTCTCAAACATAATTCAAATTTTCTGTTGTAAACAGTTTTTAGCTATTGTTCCACGTGGAACAATTTCATTTTTTCTTCTTCCTTCATTCGCATAACCGCTATTTCGTCTTCTGCTTTATCTCCGTATCCTAACAAATGAAGTATGCCATGCGTCATGACTCGATGAAGCTCACTTTCAAATTTTACTTTAAAAATTGTTGCATTCTCCCTAACTCGATCAATCGAAATAAAAATGTCTCCAGAAACTGTACTGCCTTCCGTATAATCGAAAGTAATGATGTCAGTAAGGGTATCATGTTTCAAATACTTTTGATTCATTGATAGTAATTCGGCATCGTCACAAAAGACATAGTCAACTTCACCAACATGCCCCTCTTCCGAGGCTATAATTTTAGAAATCCATCTCGCATACTTTTTTGATTCAACTAACTGATAATCAGTATTGTAGTGAAAATCAATCATTGCTTTTAAAATATTCTTTCACTTTGTTCTGAAAATTTTGCCGCAAAGGTAATGCTTGTCGATTTAAAATCTCAATTTCGTTGCGATAATCCTCTAGTAATGAGGGTTTAGTGGTAATTGGATTTGTAAACTGATTTTTATTTGTATTACTTTCTCGTTCTTGCTTCTTACCTTGTTTCATAGCGGCGTTTTCAAGTTTCAGCATTTCATATTGAATAGTATTCATTTTATTAATACCGCGCTGTGTAAATCCGTTTTCTAAGAGATCGTTTTCAAAGTCCTCCATTTGCCTTAACAATTTTTCGCCTAGTTTACGATCACCTTGGTTAATCATATTTTGTAATTGTTCTTCTAATTTTGCTCTTATTAATTGTTGTTCTTTATATATTTCATAGATTTCCTTTAAGTCTTCTTCACTTGGTTCATCTCCTTGGCTACCCTCACCCCCTTCACCACTATTTCCACCTTGTCCATTCTTACCATTGCCTCCTTTGCCTTTTCCATTCTTACCTTCTCCCTCACCTTCTCCTTTACCTTTTCCATTTTTACCTTTACCGCTTTCAACTTGTTCGCCATCCCCACCTTGACCTCCTTCTTTACCCTGACCCTTTTCTCCGCTTTTGCCAGAACCCTCTTGACCTTCACCTTTTTTACCCTCGCCCTGTTTACCTTCCCCTTCACCAGATTGAGGTTTGCCTTGACCTTCCATCTTATCTTTTAAATCACCCTGTTGTTTGATAATATCAGGCAGTTGAAAGCCTTCGCCCTCGCCTTCCCCTTGACCAGATTGCATACTTTGCTGCATATTATCTAAAATATTTGCCAAATAATCTGACAACCTATTAGAAGCGGTAATCACGTATTTTTGATATGATATGCCTTGGTATATTTGACTCTCTGCGATGGCTTCTAAAGCTTTGTCTGTATTATAATATACCTCGGTAATTTGTTCATTTACAAACTCAGATAGCTCTGCCCTTCGTAATGAAAGCGCGAATAAGCTATCGTCAACATGTTCAAATAACTTTCGTAATTCTTGTTGTTTTTTAATGTTAGCAGAAAACTGAGGTGCATCACGATCAATACTTTCCAGATCTTCATATAAGCTTTCTTGCTTAAAAGAAAATGTAATGAGATTATCAAGTATCTGGCGTAGCATTTCAGCGTCTTCAGATATCGTACTACCGCCACCGCCTCCAGCTGAAGATTGTTGCAGCTGTTCACTCATCTCCTTCATTTTTTGCGCTGCCGATTTCTGTTTTTTCTTCGCTGTATTCGCATTTTTCTCTTTTTCTTCCGACTCGGATGACTGTTCGTTTCCTTTGTGCTTATTGATTTCTTCTAAGGCATCTTTCTGGTCTTGTTTTACCGATTCTTCCTTTTTCTTGTCTACAATAAGTTCCAAAGGTTTCTTTAGACCTGCATTGTCCTTTTTTAGCTCATCGAGTTCTTCGGCAATATTTTCAAATTTTTCATTTAGCTTTTCCTGTTCTGTATTAGAAAAAACTTCTCCCAGTTTTAGTTCTGATAAAATTTCTTGTCGCTTTGCTAATTTTTCTAAATCCTTTGCCAACTGCGCCGCTTTTTCAGTAACATAGTACCTTTTGGTTAACTCTAATAATTGTTCTAAATTTCTCTCGCTGTTCTGTTGCTTCTTTGCTATCTCCTCTAAGCGCTTCGCTAATTCTTCTTTATCAATCTTATCTGCTATCTTATTTAATTCTTCTAATAACTTTTCATTCTTCTTTGCTTCGATCTCTTGACGTTCTAAACGCTCTTTCAAAAGTTCATTCGTCTCATCTTCCTTTTTGCTTTTGTTTAAGTTTTCCTTCAATTGCTTGCTAAATTTTTGCATCATTTGTTCTTGCTGCTGTTGCTTCTTTAGGAAGTCTTTAATTTGATTTTGGTCATTAAAGTTCAATTGCTTTTTTTCCTTTTGATCTTGATTAATTTCTTTTAGCGTTTTCTTCTGCTCCTTGAATTTTTCAAGAGATTTATCCATGTTTTGGATAATCGATTGTTGTGATTCTAATTCATTGTTTTTTAATTGATTGTCATCTAATACTACGGTTCTGAAAACCTGGCTTTTTGAAGTCTTGCCCTTATGTATTGCATCATTGTCTTTCGCTTCAAAATAGAAACTGTAATTCTTACCGGCATCCAACTTCAATCCGGATGGAAACGTATAGTAAAATTGATCGAAATTATTTTCGGGAGCACTTATTTCAATTGTTTGAGAGTTTTCTATGTTTTCATCTTCATAGCATACCAATCGAATACGCTTTAACTTATAATCATCAGAAGCTTCGCCAATATAATATGATGTATTAGGATTCAATGTGTCTAAAACTTGTTTGGCCTTTATACTAGGATACCCGTCTTTGATAACCTCAAATTGATATTCTAATCGTTCATAATCACTAACATTCTGATTTGATGTGCTAATCTCGTATTGCAAATCGGCATATACCCGCTTTGATATCTCGAACCGGTCTTCTTTCTTCTGAAACAAAAGTGCGGTATCTATTGTAATCAGTTGAATCTTTTCTGTTGCCCTACCCTCAATTTTCCATGATACCTTTGTGCCTTCTGGGAAGGTAGCATTGCCCGTACTTTTCAATGTTTCGGTTCTGCGATTTGTGTAATTTGGATATTCTAACAATAATTCAAAATTTTGAATCGACGGCGTTTTTAAGGCATTTAATTGGTATGTTCTAGAATGTATGCCGTTCGCATTAAATGAGAATTCCGCACTAATAAGTGGCGCTGTAAAGGTATATTGATAAATGCCATTTTGTTCCTGTAAAAGTAAATTGCGATCGTTAATCGAAATAAATACTTGGTCTGGCCGAACTTCACCTTCTGTAACGACTTGTACATTCACCGATTCAGAATCGAGCACGTTTAAGTCATTCGAAAGCAATCGAAATGAAAATGGCGCTGGGGGCTCATAGGCAATGTCGTAATTTACCACACGATTATATGACCCGAAAAAATCACTCAAATTACCACTCACCCAAATCAATCCGAAAACTAAAGCAGGTATCGCCAAATACTTGATATACTTCACATTTTCTCCATAATTCACGGCCTTTGTGAAAGGAATAGGGTTTAAGCCTTCAGAACGCTGCGCAATACTTGCCAATAATAACTCTGATTTATTTTTATCCTCAGCAAGGTCTAGTAGATTAAAGAGTTTATCGCCTACCCCATCAAAATGTTTCCCAATCAAAACCGAAGCTTGCTTCTGACTAATACCTTGTTTTAACTTGAATAAATAAAACAAAGGTGTTAAAATGTACCTAAAAAGCAAGAAAAGTTCAATACAAACAAAGAGTAAGAGCAACAGCATTCTGCCAGTTGAACCTAACCACAGAAAGTACTCCACGCCTAAAACCACCAGAAAAAATAACAAGCCAAAAGCCAAAAAGAGCAAAGCTCCTTTAAGTAAAAGCTTGGTATAATACTTTTTAGTAAAACCGCTAAGTTTATGAAGTATGTTATTGTAACTATTCAAATTAACTATATTTAGTACCAAGATACTCGTTCTCACAAATTTAAACATCAAATTCTTGTTAAAGCGGCTAAGCTTGTTTTATTAGACAAATGACATATGATTAAAGATTTAAAGTATTTAGCTGCTATGACTTTGCCAATATCAGCTGTTCTCAGTATTTATTTTAAAGGATATTTCAGCTATTTTACCCCTTTCTATGCGTTTGTACTAATACCTGTTCTTGAAATGCTTTTACACCACGACCCCTCCAACTATAAGGGTGAAGAATTACAGGAAAAGAAAAAAAGCAGTCTTTTTGATTGGATGCTCTACGTAAACGTACCGGTAATTTTTGGACTTATTTGGTTTTTGCTTTGGGATATCACTACAACTAGTTATGCTACTTATGAGCTGGTTGGTTTGACTTTATCTTTAGGTATTGTTCTTGGCACTAATGGCATAAATGTCGCTCATGAATTAGGGCATCGCCAGTCAACCAACGAGCGTTATTTAGGAAAACTGTTGCTGCTACCTTCGTTTTATATGCATTTTTATATTGAGCATAATTTCGGTCATCATGCCCAGGCGGCCACAAAAGAAGATCCGGCTACGGCAAAATATAACCAAACGGTATATTCGTTTTGGTTTACCTCTGTGATTCGTCAATACTTTAGCGCTTGGAAGCTACAACTAAAACTCCTGAAGTCTTATAAACAGACTTTTATCTCGATAAAAAATGACATGTTATGGTACACGCTATTCCAGGCCATTTATATAGGACTGGTTATCTATTTCTTCGGAAAGCTGGGATTGATTTTTGCCGCTTCGAGCGGTATTGTAGGTTTTCTAATGTTGGAGACGGTGAATTATATCGAACATTATGGACTCATGCGCAGCAAACTTCCTTCTGGTAGGTATGAACGTGTTCGTGAAGTTCATTCTTGGAATAGTAACCATGTTATGGGTCGCATAGTGCTTTATGAATTGACACGTCATAGCGACCATCACTATAAGTCATCAAAAAAATATCAGATATTAGATTATCATGACATTTCCCCTCAAATGCCATACGGTTATCCTACTTCTATGGTTTTATCTTTTCTTCCGCCGCTTTGGTTTAAAATTATGAATCCAAGAATTCCTGAAGAGATGAAACCAGCGTAACGCTGTATGGATTTATCCTTCTAAAACTTAAAATAATCGATATTATAGCGCATTCTGATTTCCTATCTTTACAGTTCAAAATTTCAAATTATGAGTCAAAAAGTACGTGTTCGTTTTGCGCCTAGTCCTACTGGTCCTTTACATATTGGAGGAGTGCGTACTGCGCTTTTTAACTATCTCTTTGCCAAAAAACATGGTGGCGATTTTATTCTCCGCATAGAAGATACCGATCAGAATCGTTATGTCGAAGGAGCCGAGCAATATATAGTTGATGCGCTAAACTGGTGTGGTATTCCTTTTGGTGAAGGTATTGGAAAAGATGCAGGTTTCGGCCCGTACAGACAAAGCGAGCGTAAGCATTTGTATAAAAAATATGCAGACGATCTTATTACAAAGGGAAAGGCATATTATGCTTTCGATACTTCTGAAAAACTAGATTTTCATAGAAAAGACCATGAGGCTAAGGGAAAGACTTTTATTTATAATTGGCATAATCGCTTAAAACTTACGAACTCCCTCTCACTTTCAGCTGATGAAGTTCAATCGAAATTAGATGCTGGCGAAGATTACGTTATTCGTTTCAAATCTCCTCAAGATGAGAAATTAGTTTTAACCGATATCATTCGTGGTGAAATTCATATTGATACGAATGTATTAGATGATAAGGTACTTTTTAAAAGTGACGGCATGCCAACCTATCACTTAGCGAATATTGTGGACGATCATTTGATGGAAATTTCACATGTTATTCGTGGTGAAGAGTGGTTACCCTCCTTAGCATTGCACAAACAGTTATATGATGCTTTTGGATGGAAAGCTCCAGAATTTGCCCATCTTCCTTTGATAATGAAACCTGTTGGGAAAGGGAAGCTAAGCAAGCGAGACGGAGAAAAATTAGGCTTTCCGGTATTTCCTTTGTCTTGGAATGCGTCGAAAGGATATCGTGAAGAAGGATATTTCCCTGAAGCGGTTATTAACTTTTTAGCATTATTAGGATGGAATCCTGGAACGGAGCAAGAAATCTTTAGTCTAACTGAACTTGTAGAAGCATTTAGTCTGAAACGCGTAAATAAATCTGGAGCTAGATTTGACCCAGAAAAAACAAAATGGTACAATCAACACTATTTGCAGGGTAAGAGTAATACGGAATTAGTAGGATCGTTTAAAGAAATACTTAAAATCAATTTGGACGTCGACTGCTCTCAGCCTGACAATTGGATAGAAAAAGTAATCTCTCTTATTAAAGAACGTGCTGTTTTTGTTTCTGACTTTTGGGAGCTTTCTGATTACTTCTTTGTTTCTCCTGCTTCGTATAGTGAAAAGGCTGTCAGAAAACAATGGAACGAAGACACTCCTGATATATTGAACCAATTAGTATCTGTACTAGAAGCTATTGAAGACTTCTCAACTCAAAACGTTGAAAACCTAATAAAAGAATGGATTACCGAGAAAGAACTCTCATTCGGAAAAGTGATGCCTCCGCTGCGATTAGTCGTTGTTGGCGATATGAAAGGGCCACATATTTTTGATATTCTTGGTATCATAGGTAAACAAGAAACCATAGCACGAATTAAGCAAGCAATATCATCTTTGTAACAATTCGCATAAAAATCCTACATATATATTAAGTGAATTACGTAAATTCAATTTATAAACCTAAAAACAAAACAATATGAGTTACTTCCTTATACCCATTATTTTCTTCGGACTAATCATTTTGATTACCGCCTTCTTTATAGTGAAACAACAAACCGCTGTGATAATTGAGCGTTTTGGTAAATTTCATAGCATTCGACAATCAGGTCTTCACATGAAAATTCCACTAGTTGATCGAATCTCTGGTAGATTAAGTCTTAAAATTCAACAGTTAGATGTAATCATTGAAACTAAAACTTTAGATGACGTTTTCGTTCGTTTGAAGGTATCGGTGCAATACAAAGTTATTAAAGACAAAGTATATGATGCTTTCTATAAGTTAGACTATCCACATGATCAGATTACATCATATGTATTTGATGTGGTACGTGCGGAAGTACCGAAAATGAAATTAGATGATGTTTTTGTAAAAAAAGATAACATTGCCCTAGTTGTAAAATCAGAATTGAATGAGGTGATGATCAACTACGGCTATGATATCATTAAAACGCTAGTTACTGATATTGACCCTGATGCTCAAGTAAAAGAAGCAATGAATCGAATTAATGCTTCAGAGCGTGAAAAGATTGCTGCACAATTTGAAGGTGACGCTGCTCGTATATTAATAGTTGAAAAAGCAAAAGCAGAGGCAGAGAGCAAGAGATTACAAGGTCAAGGTATTGCAGATCAGCGAAGAGAAATCGCGAGAGGTTTAGAAGAGTCAGTTGAAGTATTGAACAAAGTAGGCATCAATTCTCAAGAAGCTTCTGCCTTAATTGTTGTAACCCAGCATTATGATACCTTACAATCGATTGGTCAAGAAACCAATAGTAATTTAATATTGTTGCCGAATTCTCCTCAAGCGGGTAGCCAAATGTTGAATGACATGGTTGCAAGCTTTACAGCGAGTAATCAAATAGGAGAGGCTATGAAAAAACAGAAGCCTAAGAAACTAGATCAGTAAATTTTTTAAATCTAAAAATCCCGCTTCAAAATTTTGAGGCGGGATTTTTTGTTTTAAATATGTCCATTTAAACGCAGTCGATACCTTTGGAGCCAAAATAATCTTCCTTCCAAAAATCAGGTACGTTCAAACCTTTATTTTGCCCTAAGAGCGTTTCTGCTTAACTCTTTTTAAATACCAGTCGAATCTTATTGCCCGAAAATTAAAATCAAGCACAACCCCTTAAAACAAGCTTTTTTCAATAGAAAATACCAATTGATATATTTAATAATATCAATCTTCCTTATACTAGTTTTTTTCTTGGATTTTCGCCCAAGAATCTCTCAAACCGACAGTTTTATTAAAAACTAATTTTTCAGAAGATGTGTCAGGGTCAACACAAAAATAACCTAGTCGTTGAAATTGAACTTGATCTCCAACTTTGGCTTCTTTCAGACTTGGCTCTAAATATCCTTTAATCGATTCTAATGAACTTGGATTCACAAATTCCATAAAATCTTTGTCTTTGTGTGTATCTGGACTTTCATCTGTAAACAATCTATCGTATAAACGTACCTCTGCCTCAACCGCATGCTTTATTGAAACCCAATGCAAAGTTCCTTTTACTTTACGTAAACTTTCTTCCGTACCGCTACCGCTTTTACTTTTTTGATCGTAAGTACATTGAACCTCTAAAATATTTCCATCAGCATCTTTAGTACAACTTTCCGCTTTTATAATGTAAGCATTCTTTAATCGCACTTCTTTACCAAGTTTTAAACGAAAGAATTTTTTATTAGCTTCTTCTCTAAAATCTTCTTTTTCAATGTAAATTTCCCTTGAAAAAGGAACTGTTCTATACCCAGCAGTCTCATCACCAGGATTGTTCTCTGCTTCTAACCATTCTTCTTCTCCTACTGGGTAATTGGTTATTACCACTTTAAGTGGGTCTAAAACTCCCATAACTCTGGGCGCTACTTTATTTAAATGATCTCGTACTTGAAACTCTAATAGCGAAACATCAATGAGATTTTCACGCTTTCCAATTCCTATTGTGTCAGCAAAATTTCTAATTGACTCCGGCGAATATCCTCTTCTTCTTAAGCCCGAAATGGTAGGCATACGAGGGTCATCCCATGAATTAACCACTCCATCTTCTACCAATCGCGCAAGTTTTCGTTTGCTAACCACAGTATGACTTAAGTTTCTGCGTGCAAACTCACGTTGCTTTGGTCGTACTTTTTCTTTATTAATAACCTGATCTAAAAACCAATCATATAACTCACGATGCATTGCGAATTCTAAAGTACACAACGAATGAGAAACTTGCTCTATATAATCACTCTCACCATGTGTCCAATCATACATAGGGTAAATACACCAATCGGTATTTGTTCGATGATGTGCTTTATGTAGTACACGATACATGATAGGATCACGCATTAACATGTTCGAAGAGGTCATATCAATTTTTGCTCGCAACACATGCTTTCCTTCCTCAAACTTTCCAGCTTTCATAGCGTCAAACAATTCCAAATTGTCATCAACGGAACGATTTCGGAATGGACTTTCAATACCAACCTCTGTAGGGCTTCCTTTTTGGGTAGCCATTTCTTCTGAAGTTTGACTATCGACATACGCCTTCCCTTCTTTAATTAATATAACCGCCCAATCATACAATTGTTGAAAATAATCACTTGCATACCTTTCGGTATTCCATTTGTATCCTAACCATTCCACATCCCTCTTAATAGCATCTACAAACCGTTGCTCTTCCTTGGCTGGATTGGTATCATCGAAACGCAAATTTACAGGTGCATTATACTTCAATCCTAAACCAAAATTTAAGCAAATTGAACTTGCATGCCCTATATGCAAATATCCGTTAGGTTCTGGCGGAAAACGGAATCGCAAATCCTCTTTCGGAAAACCATTTTTTAAGTCTTCTTCAACGATGTGTTCTAAAAAATTTAATGGTTTTTCCGATACATTCATAGGTTCTTTTTTACCAACAGCAAAGGTAGCAAAAATGCCAGAAGTAGCGCATGTCAAAACCGTTAGCATACAAATTCTAGCGTTTTACCACAGGTTTCTTTAGTAATACAACATTAAATTCTATACTTCAGTATTTAAAGACATATTTGTTATTGAATACTGTTTAAAGATAAACTTGCGCCAAAAGTGGCGAAATAATTCATTTTACAACCAATTAAGCAATCTGTCCTAAGAGGTACATCTCAATGATAGACCAGGTAGTGCCCAAAACTACAACTACTTATGAAACCAAAAACAATACTCAACAATCGATTCTTGCTACTGCTGCTTTTTACGATGGCGGCAACTCAGCTTTCTGCACAAATAGCTATGGAAGCACCAGAACCAGCAGGAGGAAGTGGAGCATGGACCAAGATTTGTGCCGGTATTGATTCTGGCTCAGGGCCCTTCAATTCTTACGATATGACGATTTCATGGGCAGGAGCATTACCCAATTCAGGAAACGAATTTATTTTAGAACTATCTGATGCAAGTGGAGATTTTACAAATGCCATAGAGCTGGCTCGTGTAGATGATCAAAACACAAATACCACCAAAGAATTTGATGTCAATTTTGCAATACCTACAGATGCAAGGGGTGCTGGCTATAAATTTAGAGCTAGAAGTACTGACCCCGTAAGTGATGCAGAGTCAGTTGCGGCCTATGATGTATATTATATGGATGTCACTAACAATTTGAATATAAGTGAACTTGGAGATGGCAACCCGCCAGGTAACATATGTAGTGCTAACGCAGTTACATTACAAGTTGACAATATCGCTAATCCAGAAACCTACCAATACCAATGGTACCGAGGAGGGACCTTATTACCCGAAACAAGCCATGAAATTTCAGCGGCTGTTAGCGGCATGTATCAAGCACTTATTGATTACGGTAATTGTTCTTTAAATGCAAACACAGATTCTAACTTTGTAACCGTAACCATCGGTGCAACCGGATCTGGTGTTAATATTTCAACACCTGCGAAAACCGCACTATGTGCTGGTGAAACAGAAACACTCACGGTTGAAATGCCAGATGGTTCTTCTAATTACGAATGGTTTAAAGATGGCACATCTGTAGGAACAGGTACTTCTTTTACGGTAGATGGAAGTACAGCGGGTTTTGAAGGAGATTACCAAGTTGAAATCTCAGGAAGTGGAATATGTACAGAACGTTCTTCTCCCGTAACGATGACAAGTGCTGGCTCTTTTACGGTTACTAGAGATAACGCAGCGGATGTTGTTATTTTGCCTTCTTCACCAGAAACATTAAGTGTCACTACTGATGCTACTAGCCCAACCTATGAATGGTTCAGAAATGGTTCGTCAATTGGAAATGATAACCCTACTTTAAGTATTACCCAAGAAGGAACTTATTATGCTGCTGTTACCTCTTCTGGGGCTTGCTCATCAACAGTTAATTCAGATCCTACAGAAGCAGTTACTCCCTCATCATTTGAAATAGTTATAGCCTATAATGGAACCTACACGAGTTGCCAAAATACAAGTGTTGCTTTAGAAGTCGCTCAAATAAATGCAACTACAACAGGTGGCAACAGTTTTGACGTAACTGCCCAACTAGTAAATTCATTTACCTATCAATGGCAAAGAAACGCTACTAATGTTAGTGGTGAAACAAATCAAAGTATCAATTTAACTGACATTACAGAAAATGGGGATTATACGGTAGTAGCAACTTTAAACAGTTTTAGCCCAACTTCAAATATATTGCCTTTACAACTATTAACTAGCGAAACAGTTGATATCTCTAGTACAGGTACTATCTTTTGCAGTAGTTCTAGCGCCCTTACAATTAGCACAACAACCGATTTAAGCATAGAGACTTTTTATTGGGAAAGAGATGGAGTACAATTAGCAGATACGACAGTAGATTTAGTCGTAAATGACACAGGATCATACCGATTGGTACTAGATAAAAATGGCTGTGACTTATACTCAAACGAAATTGTAATTACAGGTTTAGACCCCAACTTAGTTAGTCTTGATGTTGATGGTGATGTGGTTTTTCCTGAAGGCAGCTCAAGAACCGTCACCGCCAGCGGCGGAACAGCTTATCAATGGCTTGACGCTAGCAATAATCTCTTAAGCAGTACCGATTCGATGACTTTTACTGAAGAAGGAACATTTACATTAATTGCTGATGTAGATAATTGCCAAATTACTAGACAATTAACTGCAGTTTACCTAGATACATTTAAAGTTCCTAATGTAATTACTCCAAACGGTGATGGCGCTAATGATCAATGGGTAATTCCGAATTCATACGCTAATAAATCTGATGTCAATATTATCATATATAATGATAAAGGACTCGAACTTCTTAACGAAACAAACTATCAAAATAATTGGCCTGAATCATCAGCAGCTTTTCCCGCTCAAAATATGGTATTCTATTATGTAATAAAGAATGCCTCTGAAACATTAAAACAAGGTACCATTACGGTCATTCGATAATAACCTACTATGAAGCTAAGAAATACATTCATACTGTCACTAATTTCCCTTCTGTCGTTGACTATGGTTAGCGCACAAGAATCAGATCCTATTTTACCTTTGAAAGTAGCCCCTCAAAACCTATTGAAATTTAACCGGTTTTTGATTAACCCTACGTTTACAACTGTACGAGAAGACAATTCTTATATTAACTTTTTACATCGTAATCAGTCATTTCAATTTGATAACAATGACCAAACTTATTTCGTTAGTTATAGCGGGCGTATGGGAGATCGTAACGGTCTAGGTCTTAGTTTATATTCACAACAAAAAGGCTTAGTTTCCAATATTGGCATAATGGCTAACTATGCCTATGGTATTAAACTTAGCGATAAAAGCAACTTTACCTTTGGGGCTAATCTTGCTTATTACAATACAGGCTATGATAGAAATAGAGCAAGTCAACTTGATCCGAATGACCCATTACTGAATGGAACTATAGATAGCAATGTGCTCTCCTTTCAACCAGGTTTCAACCTCTCTTATGGTAATTTTGACTTTGGTGCATATGCTGAAAATCTTTTTGACTATAATATCAAAACTAGTGAACAGTTAACTTCTTTTGCTGATAAAACTTATTCAGGACATTTACAATATACCCATCAGTTTAATAACGGTTCAGGGGTCATGGAAGGTGCAAGATTAATGCCCTTAGCCCGTGTTCGGCTTAATGCCCAAGATGGACCTTTATCCACAAACGAACAAGATCTATCTTTAGGAGGTAGTTTGATTTTAGACCTTCCGAAATTAGGATGGCTTCAAGGGGGATATGATTCTTTTTATGGAGCTTCTGCGGGAGCTGGGTTTAACTTAAATAAAAGACTTTCTCTTGGTTATAGTATGGAGAAAGGTCTTGGTTCAGATTTTGGTAATTTAGGAGTTACACATGAAATCTCTTTTGCCTACTCTTTCACTCCGAATCTTACTGAAGATCGCGTAATGTTAGAAAATGAAGAACATGAATTGGTAGACAATGAAGAATTGCAAACAGATGATTTGGCAACTAACGAAGAAATTGAAGAGCTTAAAAAGAAGCTTGCTGAAAATGATGAGGTTTTAGCTGAATTAATGTTTCGTCAAGATTCATTAGAGTCCAATCGTGAAAAAGACCTAGAGCGTAGATTTGAAATGGTAATGCGCATGGTGCGTAATGAAACCAATGGTCAAAGGCCTGATTTAGAAAAAAGAGCTGAAGAACTGTTTTTAACAGGCAATAATTCACAGACTGCCGTTGCAAGCAACAATTCAAATCAACAACCAAATACTACTACAACGCTTCGAGAAAATGTTGTAACAACTAAAGAGAGCCCAAGAATCAACCAGACTGTTCAAGATAACACCGCAGCTTCTAAATACACGAATAAGGTTACTAATCGAGATGCAATAAAAAGTGCTAAATTCAAAAATTTAGATGGTGTAACTGAAGGTTATTACCTTGTCGCCAATGTTTATAAAGGTGGTGAGTATATGCAAAAATTTATGAGTAGTCTTAATACCAAAGGATTTAATTCAGACTACATTGATAACCCGAATAATGGATTGAAATATGTTTATTTAGACCGCTATGACACATGGCAAGAAGCAGCCGACGCATACAAAAGCAATATGAATGGTCAATATGATGATGCTCTTTGGATTATGAATGTTGACAATCGCTACAGCAACGAACAATATGCTAGTAACGTTAATAAATTATCCCAAAAATCTGCGAAGTATAATACCGATGGAATAGAGAAAAATGTTGTCGTTAAAGACCAAGTTGCTTCAACTGGATTAAAATCAAAAACTTTTAATCTTGACGGAATCGGACAAGGGTACTATATAATCGCTAATGTTTTTGCTAATCCAAACAATGCCAACCGGTTTGTAAAACTTTTAAACTCTGTTGGGCTTAGTGCTAGTTATTTCGTTAACCCTGAAAACAACTGGAGGTATGTGTACCTAAAAAGGCATGAGTCTTGGAACAATGCCCTTATTTCATACTACTCGAAAATTAACGATTCCTACGACGACAAAATGTGGATCATGCGAGTAAAATCAGGTCTCGCTGCTTAGCTTGAAAAAGTAAGTGTTCTTTATTCAAACTTAAAATAGTTTAGTTCATAAAACTAAAAACCAAATTACTTTTCTACCTATTTTCTTCTTGAATTATTAAGCTTTAATTATTTTAGTTTCAAACTAGGTATTCAAAGTTTTTAGTCTGCTTCTAAAAAAATTGAATCAACTAATTTGACTTGGTTTGATTTTTCTCTTTTCCAAAATTTAATTTTTACTTTAAGATATTTCAAGCCAAAAAATAGCTATATCAACCAAACGTTTAATAGAGTCTAACAAAATATTTGATCATTTAATCGAAAAGTTGTCGGCCTAAAAATGCGCTTAGTGGAATTCTGTCTTCTTAACATTAATCAAAACTCTACAATAAATTGTACTTTACAACTAGAGTTCTTTTCACAAACACTATGTTCTATTTTCAGTCTAAGCTTATTTTTGAGTATAATTAAATTTAAAAATTCATTCCATTTCATAATTGTCTTAAGGTCCTCTTCTTTTAAATTGATGGTCTCGCGATCTCAAACATAAGCCAGTTGTGTACGACGCACAAATCAACGGCCATACCACTATTTTTCATTTAATCTAAAAAGCAGAAATTTTTCTAAAAACCAAAAATAAAACCAAAAATTCTTTACCTTTTTAAAGTTGGCTTTTGCGTATCAAAAATCAAATGAACTAAGAAAAACTCATTAGGAATTAGAAAAATGAGCAACTTTAAACTTAATCCATCTTTACAAATAATTAGTCCAAGAACAGCGTATGAAAGTTGGAAAAATAATTCAGCTTCAAGAACTCAATGTGCGAAATTCTTAATTGAAAATTTAAGAAACTTTGTTTTAATTTTCAATAACATTCTTCCTTCAAAATAAATTCTTAAAATGTGCTTTATTGTTTTAAAATCACATCAGACAAAAGGTAATTTTTCAGCTTATAGGAATGATTTTTACGATAAATGATTGTCAATTATGGATGTCATTATAGCCAAAAATATGTAGTGAGTTGGCCCTTTTCAAACTTTAAAGCTTTCATTATTCTTTGCATTAAACTACAATATTTTGGAATAAAAATTTCTTTACACAACAATTTTATTGCAACTATTTTTTCTTAAAAAATATTAGTAATCAGGAATTTATTTTTGCCATTTTTACGTTGATTTAGTCAAATTTCAATTAACATAATTAAATCAATTAAGCCCAAAATCAAAGGGGTTACACTACAGCAAACCTTAAAAAATTAGTTTTTCACAACATATTTATGGCGTGCCACAACAATAAATTCTACTCCTCACTATTAAGCTTAATATTTGTTGGTAATGCCAATGCTAACTTTTGCGAGTTCTAATAAAAAAGTGAATCTCAAAAAAGTACAATGAGAATAGCGAACAAACACTCGTTATTCTAGCAAAACCAAACCTACTGGAACTAATGATGCCAAATTTTATCAAAAAAATAATTATACTTAGTATATTTTTACTAGGTTATATCGGGGTTTCTCAAGAGTATACACCTTTCAGTCTTCGCTATCAAGACAACATCAAAGGTGATCTTACCGTAATTTCTAACCAAATTGTTAACCGCCTTGACAACGTCAATGGGGTCACGCCTTTAGACCCTTATAATAACTTAAACACCAATGGTAGTTTTTGGCCTGCGTCAAATCGAAATACCGAAACTGGAGGCCGTTATAATTACAATGATTACAAAGATATGCGGTACATTAATGTGGATCCCGCAAACACATTTAATTCAAGCTCTGCTACTTTAACCTTTCCTAGTGCTAGTTGTAATCAAATACGATATGTCGGTTTATATTGGTCCGCTACCTATCCAAGAGACAATACTACTGACCCTGTTGGAACCGCAAGAACTTTGCCTATCAATCAAGTAAGGCTTCAAATACCTGGTCAGACTACCTATCAAACAATTGCTGCAGATAATATTCTTTTTGATGGTTTAAGCACCCCAGCTTTGGCTGCGAATGCCCCCTATGCAGCATATGCTGATATAACCAATATTGTACGAGGTGCTCAAAACCCAGACGGCAGCTATCCAGATCCAACAGGTGTTTACACCGTCGCTGACATTGCCGTTGCACAGGGTGTGGGTTACGATTTAGCTACTGGAACTAGTCATATGACTGGTGGTGCATCGGGTGGATGGACCATGGTGGTGGTCTATGAAAACCCTACGCTGACTGGAAAATTAATTACCACTTTTGATGGTTTTGCACGAGTTACTGGCACAAGCAGCATTGACATTAACTATAATGGTTTTACTACCATACCTGCTGGCCCGGTGAATGCAAATATCGGTGCTGGAACACTAGAAGGAGATTTTAGAATCGCCGGAGATTTTATGAGTATTAGCGCAGCTAGTAATGCCGGGTTTACAGCAATGAGTAATGCGTCAAACCCTGCTAATAACTTCTTTAACAGCAATATAACCCTTAATGGCGCGCAATTACCCGGCAGAACCCCTAGCAGTATAAACACGCTTGGTTGGGATACAGACCTTTTTAATCTAAACAACTTTGCAAATTCTGTGATTCCAAATGCAGAAACAGCTGCCACATTTAGATTTGGAACCAATGGCGATCAGTACTACCCCTTTTTCAATTCATTTAACATTGAAATAATAGAGCCAGACATTATACTCGAAAAGAAAGTTGAAGATATTGCAGGTAATGATATTACAGGTTTAGGGGTTAATCTTGGTCAAACTCTTGACTATGTGCTTTCTTTTGAAAACATTGGTAATGATGATGCAACCAACTATACTATTCGAGATATACTCCCTATAAATGTTACTTTGATTGAAAGCGATTTTGTGCTGCCTGCCGGAGTTACGTATACCTATGATTTAGCAACAAGAACCGTAGTTTTTACTATACCTGATAACCTGGTTGAGGTGGGAGATCCTGAAACTGACATTCGAATGCGTGTTCGGGTAGCAGAAAACTGCTTTGATTTTATAGACGCTTGTACTGATTTAATTCAAAATTTAGCATATTCAACCTACCAAGGTGTAGTTAACAATAATCAAATTACTGATGACCCTAGTGTCACACTATTCAACAATTGTACACCTCCAATACCCGGAGCTACAAACTTCTTATTAGATGATTTAGAGAACTGTAATTTTACGCGAACAGTACAACTGTGCGGTGATAATGTTCTTTTAGACGCTGGTGATAATTTTGACTCTTATGTTTGGGTTAGTGATGACAATAATAATGGAATTCAAGATCCTAGCGATACCGTTCTTAATGATGGTGACCCTGATGGTGATCCGAGTACATTATTGGTAACCCAAGAAGGTACTTATATCGTAGATAAAATAGTAGCTGACCCTTGTAAAGGGTTCAAAGAAATCATGGTGGTTGAGCGTTTTGGAACAAACGCAGAAGACCCCATTATTGATTACTTCAATACACTTAATTCTGATGCTGATGTAACCAATGATATTGAAGGTGAAATTGTAGTTTGTAGCATTGATGGAGATGAGCTGGCCAAAATATTTTTGTGCGGAGCT
>Ga0114956_1001312_pt1 | contig 19427 bp, 17 predicted proteins | sample MaitaG_FD_87304 | JGI IMG/M metagenome (GOLD analysis project Ga0114956, IMG submission 87304) | Marine algal microbial communities from Maine, USA - Maine_Asex2 metaG | ecosystem: Host-associated > Algae > Red algae > Unclassified | place: Maine, USA | collected 2015-01-05 | reverse complement strand
CAACTTAAAATCGGAGATCCTCTCGACCAGAATAACCACGTGGGGCCACTCATCGATAAAGACGCAGTCTCGGGATACCTTGATACCATCGAAAAAGCAATTGCTCAGGGTGGCAAAGTACGGATTGGCAACGAGGTCCTACTGGGCGCTGCCTATGAGTCGGGCTGCTATGTTCGGCCCACCATTATTGAGGCTTCGCCCAAGATGGCGATTGTGAAGCACGAAACATTTGCTCCCATCCTCTACGCGATGAAGTACGAGACCATGGAAGAAGCCATTAAAATGCACAACGATGTGCCGCAGGGGCTCTCCTCTGCGATTTTCTCACTGAATATGCGCGAGGCAGAGACTTTCTTGTCGTATGCTGGCTCAGATTGCGGCATTGCCAATGTCAATGTTGGTACTTCTGGCGCAGAAATCGGCGGTGCCTTTGGCGGAGAAAAAGAAACAGGGGGCGGTCGCGAAAGTGGTTCTGATGCCTGGAAAGCCTATATGCGAAGGCAGACTTGTACGATCAACTATAGTGACGAGTTACCGCTGGCACAAGGCATAGAATTTAATCTTTAGTCTCAATAGAGTCCGTGCTGCTTGGCCTGGATCCTTTCCACCTCAATCGCTGCTGCAATGGTAGACCACGCAGGTGCAACCAAAATACCAACAACGGTCGAAATCAGCAGCAGAAATACCAACCCATTGGCAGTCGCAGAGCCTCGTGAGGATCTCACAAAACGAACCGTTTCTCTCACGGTAAATTTACGCTCCAGGCTAAAGTCAAAATTGCCGAAACCTGCATAGTAGGACTGCACTAGAAAAATCAAAGTGCCAGTCACAATGGCCAAGGGGCCAAAAAATGACAGGAGGGTGAGCAACAGAACGATCAGCAACTCTCGCCACAAATTCCTCAGGGCGATGCGCAATCCGCGAATCATCTCTCTCCCAGCGCGCGACCAGGAAAATGGTCGGGGCTGAACATCCACATAGTGGGCTTCTACCTGCTCAGAAAGCATGCTCATGAATGGCGAAACCACCACCAGTAAGATGTGCTTAAAAACCAACACCGTGAAAATGAGAATCAATATGCGAGTGAGCCATGGTGCCGCCCTGGAAAAGAACTCCGCTCCTCTATCCCAAGGATACCAGTCCACCAGTTGCGATCCCACTCCCGCTCCGCCAAACCAAGCTGCTGAAAATGAGCCGATGCCGATTACAAAGCCGATCAGGCCAGGCAGCAACCAATATTTCCAAAGCCCGAGTCGAGCAGTAAGAGAAAGTGCTTTTCCGTAGGACCCCAATCCAGCAAGAAAATCAGATATCATGACCTCAAAATGAAAGAAAGTCCAGAAACGAACAAATCTTTTCGACGAGCTAGCTAGCTTACCGCTTTCTTCTTTCTCCGAGTCTTAAACATCTCGAGGACCTGCTTCTCATTCATAAAGCGCAAATCCTGAAAAGTCGGGATGACAAACTTCTTAATGTCTTGATAGTCACGACCGCGTTTGTCCGTAAATTGACGGAGCAGCTTCTTCACATAGATGATGCTTTGCTCCTTGAGCGATTGATTGAACTGCTGATAGTCGAAGATGTCCATGTAGGCAGTCATCGTCTTGTTTAGCTCGAAGTAATCGGCATATGCTTCTACATCAAGGTTGCGCATCACATGAATAATCTGACCGAGGATAGAACGACGCAAACAATCATTCTGGATAGAAAGCCCATCGTGGTTGTTGTGAAACTCACGAACAGCCTCCATCGCCTCCTGATGCACAAACCCTTTCTGAGCAACAACCCGCGTGGTCAGGTAGTACTTCGACAGATCATCATCAATGCTTAGATCCAGAAGCGAAGAGACCTTAGAATCACACTCGGAGGTGAGATTCATGTCGGACTTCAACATATTCAGCAGGAACTCGAAATACTGCTCGGTAAAACGAGGATTATCGTCACGTCTTTGATCATTGATCACCTTTGCCAGCCTGCTATGATCTGATCCAGATAATGCAAAGAAGTTTACGACCAAGCCAAGTAAATTCATGTACTGCGATGTCCCAACCAAGTCAGGATTGCACAACATATCCATCACCTCTTTGGTATAGTTGGTGTGGTCTGATTTTGAAGTGATTCGATATTCAAGAAACTTCTTGACTGTCCCGTAATGGACGATCATCTCTGCCGCAGTACTAGGAAATTCAGTTGTTTGAAAGTTGGTCGTACGAAACTGAAGCGAAAATCGATTGTACCCGCTTTGCCGATGTTTGAAATCACGGTACTTGTCAATGCGCTGCAATTGCAAAAACTGCTTAACTCGTTTGTTATCGATTTCTTCCAACAAGTTGGCAATCCAAATATTGCTACTCAACGCAAATCCGATCTGGATAGACTGACCAACCCTATTTTTCAAATCATCAAAGTATGGTGATTCAGAGATAGCCAGCAGAATTTTTTGGAAATGCATCTGCGGCCGACGATACTTGTACTGATCGTCTATCTCACCTCGCAGCACCGCATACCCCAAAATTCGCGGCAAAAAGAGCCCTTCAAAGATGGGATCAAGCAATCGCTCTTCAAATTCGAAGAGTTGCAAAGGATCTACGCTCACCACTTCATTGTGCAAGTCTGCAATCGGCTTTTCGTGCTGAGCCTGAAATGCGCGATAGTCTTCTTCCTCCTCGTCTTCAAGGTATTTTTTCAGCTCTTCAGATTGCTGAATGCCTTCGCTAATTTCGGTCAGGCGCTTTATGTACTTCTCATCGAGCGGCCTCATGATTTTTCATTCTCATCTGCAGCAACTTCGGCAGTTTCTTCGGCTGCTTCGGTCACCTCGGCCGCTGCATTCTCCACCTCCGCTTCTCCTTCTGCTACAACTTCCTCTGCGGCAGCCGGAGCAGGTTCCTCTTTGGGAGCTTCAGCTTCCTCTGCTGGAGCTTTTGCCTCTTCTGCAGGAGCGTCGGCTTCTTCTTTGGGAGCTTCGGCTTCTTCTTTGGGAGCTTCGGCTTCTTCTTTGGGAGCTTCAGCCTCTTCTGCAGAGGTCTCAGCTGCTTCTGCAGCAGGAGCTGGAGTCTCAGACTCAACGGCTTCCGCCTCGGCCTTGGCTTTCAATTCTGCTTCTTCGGCAAGTGTCAATTGCTCTTTGCGTGGAGCAGGATCATCTTCTACAACGACCTCTTTTGCTGGTTTTTTCTCGGGTACAAGACCTGCGACCATTGCATGGTACGCATCTTTCTCCGCCTTGCTCTCATCTTTTCGGGCATTCACCTTGGCCTCCTTGTCGGCAATCCACGAGCTAAGTTTAGCATCGGCCTCTTCCTGCGTGAGGGCACCTTTTGCCACTCCACGCATGAGGTGCTTCTTATAAAGTACACCCGTAAAGCGTAAGATTGCTCTCACAGTGTCGGTCGGTTGAGCTCCTTTCTTGAGCCATTCGTAAGCGCGATCTCGATCGATCTCAATGCTAGCTGGCTTCGTCATCGGATTGTACGAGCCGATCTGCTCAATAAATCTACCATCACGCGGGGCGCGTGCATCGGCTATTACGATGTGATAATAAGGTTGTTTTTTGCGGCCCCTGCGGGCAAGTCGGATTTTTACTGCCATTGTTCGTTTAAAATTTACTTGGTTTAACCATACCCTTTTCATCTGCAAGCAGACCGAGGGATTTTAAAGGGGGCGAAGATAGGTTTTTAGCAGGACCAAACAAATTCTCAACCTGTATAGAAGACCGCTTCCTAAAAGTCAATCTTAAGGCGCACATTGATCCGTCGCGAGGTAAGGAAATTCTTTACCGCATATTCGACGTTGTAAATCGACTTGATCCAGGTATTCGAGGCTACATTGGCGACTTGCAGCAGATTGAACACCTCGACACTCACCCATGTATTTTTTGTAAAACCCAAAAAGTGCTTCGGCTTGCGATGTCGCCATGACTCGTTGTAGAGCAGCGCCGAAAATCCGATATCTACCCGATGATATTCCTTAAAGCGAAAAGGATTGCGGATGATCACGTTGTTGTCCGGAACACCAAAGGGTATGCCTGACCCAAACGTAAAGTTGAAGTGCATTTTCAGGTTTTCATTGTTGCGCAAATGGTCTTGAAAAAAGACCGAAAGCGTTACGGCCTGGTCAGATGGTCGGGGCACATCTGAGACCACTCTGCGATTTTCACCGCCCTCTTCGATGCGAACATGATCCACCCCGTTAATCGACTCACGCGCACGCAAGAGCGAGAGATTGACCCACGACTCGGCGCCTTTCACAAACTGGCCGTTCAGACGCAGGTCCAGGCCAGCGACGTATCCAGCTGCATCATTTTCTCCGCTGTAGCGGATGCGCACATTGTCTACATTGTAGGATACGAGATCCCAAAGTTTCTTGTAATATGCTTCGGTGATCAATCTGAACTTGGATTCTGAAATCTTAGGCATCTTGAAATCGAAAGTCATGCCTGCTACCAGATGCAAGGCTTTTTGAGATTGAAGATCTCGATTCAGCGTACCATCCGGACGTCGCAGCTCTCGATAGAAGGGAGATTGCGCATAATAACCAGCAGCAATCTTGTATGAAAAATCTCGTGGCGAAGTCAGTGGCTTGTAGAGAAATTGGGCACGGGGTGAAACCAACCACTCACCATTTAGATCCCAGTATTGAAATCGCACCCCACCGGTAACCTGTATCTCGCGATGTCCTGGCTCAAGATAGGTGAAGGTGTTTTGCACAAATCCTGAATACCGATTTGAAACCAATGCATTGCGCGTCTTCAATACATTCTTCAGCAACACTTGTGAGTCATCATACTGTAGGGAGTAACCTGCAGAATCGAGACGCTCCCACTCATTGATGCGATCGAATATATCTTCCTGCTGCCACTTCAGACTCCACTCCAGAAAGTGGCTCACCGACAGATCCAACCCCTCTCGAACTTGAAATTCGTAGCCGCCTCGATGCTCAATATTGGTCACGGACGATTGCAGAAAATTTCGGGTAAATTCATGCTGGGTACCCGTACCCAGTACAAAGATCTCTTCGCCTTGGTTTTCCGCTCCCAGGCTGGTCTCTATTTGACTGAGTCGGTAGAAACCCCGTATGTCAAACTGTTCGTTTTCTTCGCTTTGGTAGGTCGATGCCAAAAGCTTTAGGAAAAATGGATTCCGCTTTCGATCAGGAAGGTAGGTCAATGATCCCCCGACAAGGCCCGTGGTAAACTCGTCCACCTCATTGCCATCAAAAACCGAATTGAGTTGCAACGCAAAGTCAAACAAGCCGAAGCCCTGCGATGCACTTACGGGCTCAAATTCATAGACCGATTGGTTGTAATTGGCCAGCAGACCAAACTGCAAATTGGGTGTGATGTCGTAGGTGAAGTATCCCTGCACATCCAGAAAAGAGGGGATGTACTCCCCCTTCACATCGAGTGATCCCAGCAGGTATGCATTCGTCTTGTAGCGGGCTCCAACCAGGTAGCGAAACTTGCGAAAACCATCTTTGCCGACGTTGGCAGCTCCTTCAAGGTGCGCACTGGCACCGAGTAGGCTTATGCCGATGGAGGCAGCAATCGAGTCTGGACGCTTGTACTTGATGTCTAGCACAGACGATAATTTATCGCCGTACTTTGCCTGAAAGCCCCCCGAAGAAAAAGACAGATCACGGATCAAGTCGATGTTGGGAAAGGACAATCCTTCCTGCTGACCTGCCCGAATGAGCTGGGGCCGATAGATCTGAAAGTCATTCACATACACAAGGTTTTCATCGTAGTTGCCACCGCGCACATTATACTGCGAGCTAAGTTCTCCGCCGGTACCACCGCTTGTACCCAGCGCAATGTGCGGTAATACAGACTCCAGGTTTCCACTGGCGCTCGGGAGAAGCTTGAGCTCTTCAACATCTTCTTTTATCATGCCCAGATCGGCGATGCGGCTCTCTCGCACCACTACTTCCAGCTCCGAGTTACTGGGCACCAACTCGATATCAAGGCGGATCGCCTCGCCTGCCTCCAGGGCCGGCACATCGATGCGCGACTCCTTGAAGCCGAGACGGCTGTACACCACGGTTTGTTTGAGATTGGCGAGGATTTTGAGCTGGTAGTAACCATTGGCGGCAGACTCAACCGCCCGGCTCGTACCATCCAGATAAATGGTCACGAATTCGATAGACTCTCCCGTGCTCGCATCGCTGATCGTACCGATTACATTGGCGGTTTGCGACCATGCAAGACTCACAATGCAACAAAAAAGGAATGAGAGGTACGTCTTTCTTACCATATGGATCCTTTTCAAACGCACGCAAGTAGATTTTCGCATAGATGTAGGTAGAATATCAAAGTCGATGACTAGACACGGACTGTATCGACCCCAATTGTCTTCAGGTCACGGATTGCACCCGTTGGATCTTGTGATTTAAAAACTGAGCTTCCAGCCACCAGCACATCAGCCCCAGCCTGCAGAATACGTTCGGCGTTTTGGAGGCCTACCCCACCGTCGACCTCGATATGGCAGGTCAGGTTTCGCTCGGTAATGATTTGCCTTAACTCAGAGATCTTGCGCAGCGTCTCATAGATGAATTTTTGACCGCCAAATCCCGGATTCACACTCATCAGGCATACCAAATCGACATCTTCCAATACGTGTACGATGCTGGCAATCGGTGTGTGAGGATTGAGCGCGACACCTGCCTTCGCTCCCGATTCACTGATCATCTGTATGACGCGATGAAGATGAGGGCAAGCTTCGACATGCACGGAGATAATGTCTGCTCCCGCATCTCGAAAAGCTCCGACATATTTCTCTGGATGCTCGATCATGAGATGTACATCAATCGGCTTGGTGCAGACGGCTTGTACTGCTTTGAGAATAGGAATGCCAAAAGAGATGTTGGGCACAAAGTGTCCATCCATCACATCAAAGTGCAACCAATCACCCTGTGACTGATTGACCATTTCAACCTCCTCCTTGATTCGACCAAAATCACTCGCCAAAAGCGACGGCGCCACTAGATGCTTCATATGATGTCAAAGATACGAGTTAGCCACCTGATCGTCTCTGAGAATCGGAATACCTTTCATGCGCTGCATCACACGAGCCGTTGTGACGACATCTTTCTCGCAGTAGCGAGCGATTCGCTCCAGGTCTTTTTCTTGATAATATACGCGGCCTACCATACTCCCATCAATATCATCCTTTGGGGTATCGATATCAAAGACTGCTGCCAGCAGATCGAGCGATGTGTAATTTTTGAAATCGCCGAACTTCCAGACCGTCATGGTATCGAGAAAGTGGGCAAGCTCCCATGGCTTCTTGCCCTCGATGCGCAGCATGGCCGGCAAGGATAAACCATTGATCACCATGCGACGACACGTGTAGGGAATGTCAAATTCTTTGATGTTGTGCCCACACAGAAAGTGTTCTTTCGGATCATTGAAGTGCTTATCAAGTAACCCACAAAATTCTTCGAGCAGGAGACGCTCATCGTCGCCGTAAAAGGACTTGGTGCGAAATTCCTTCGTGCGGTTGCTCCAAAATCCAACCGAGATGCAAACAATTCTCCCAAACTCGGCAAAAATACCCGCTCGATTCGAATACGTTTCGGCAATTTCGTTTTCTCCCAACAGCTCTCCTACGGGCTTCCGCAAAACAATGTGACATTTTTTTTTCCAGAGTTTCTGCATTCGCTCGCTTAAAGCAGAATATTCCTTTTCGCCCGAAACTGTCTCAATATCAAGGAATAAGACATCAGAAAGAGTGACTTTTTCTAGCATTATTAGGAGCGTCTTAAAAGGAGCGGTGAGATTGACATTATTATGAGCAAAAGTATATTTTTACAATTCAATCCGAACACGCCTCGTTTCTTTAAAGCATTTTTGTAACTAAAATTCATGAGACATGGCAGAGAAGAAGTCTAATACCCAACTCATTGCGGTGGGATCCGTTATCATCATTGCTCTTTTGGGTGTGATCGGATGGTTGCTCAACACCAAATCACAGCAACAGGATCTTATTCAAAAGCATGAAGTACAACTTAGCGATGCTGAGCAAGTTAAGGTCGAGCTTGAAAAGGAATACTACCAAGCGCTTACTGATCTCGAGGAGCTGCGTGGCAGCAACACAGAGCTCAACGCCATGATCGAGACGCAGAAAGAGGAATTGAAGAAGCAAAAGTCCTCGATCAATGCAATGATCGGGACCCGAAAGAACCTTAAAGATGCTCGTGCGGAGATCGCAAACTTGCGCGAGCAAGCCAATTCCTATCTCGCGGAGCTCACTCGGGTGAAGCAGGAAAATGTCCAGCTGGCGTCCGACAACAGTCGACTTTCGGACGAAAAAGAAATACTCACAGGTGAGGTCAATAAAGAACGTCAACTGAACGACGAACTCCTAACCGTCAAGGCCTCGCTCATGGAGGAAAAGGAATCGCTCGAAACTGACAACTCAATGCTATCAACAAAAGTGACGCGTGGCTCAGTCGTCAGTGTGACAGATATAGATGTACAGGGATATAAAGTCCGTGCCAGTGGCAAGGAAGCCAAAAAGAAGACAGCCAAGAATGTGGATATTCTGAAGATCTGTTTCAAGGCCAATGAAAATCCCATTACCGCCCAGGGCAATGAAGAGTTTTATGTACGCATCATCAATCCACAAGGTGAGACCGTCGCGATCGAGAGTGCAGGTTCAGGCGTGATCACAAATGTGGAAACCGATGAAGAGCTTCGCTATACCAAGGTAAAAGACATTATGTACACGGGTACCGATGCAAACAGCTGCCTCAGCTGGGAAGCCGAAGGCAATATGTCTCAGGGCACCTATGCTGTCGAGGTCTATAACAAGGGGTACCTCTCAGGGAAATCGACCTTTAAATTGAATTGAAGGACAACGTACCCAACCTGGAATAGATAGGTTCACTCTTCAAAAATTAGTAAAAGTGCTGTCCACTGGCGGCACTTTTTTTTTATTTCGAGATGCTGGTAGAAGTCTGTCGTCCCTTCGTCGATTGCATCAGTCCACTGGCATCCTTTTAACAGAGTGGTAACGGAGGCCGACATGCTTTTTCGGTTATCTTTACCACCAGCCAAAAATTCATAAAGTGGGATTCATACTCTTCCTCATTATCGCTTACGTACTGCTTAGTGTCAGCCTGTACAAAGTTTTTGAAAAAGCCGAGCTACCGGGGTGGCATGGCTTCGTGCCAGGGCTGAATTTCATGACAATGTGTGAGCTGGTGGGTCGGAAACCCAGGCATGCGCTGTGGTTGTTGTTTCCGATTGTGAATATCTTCATTTTCGTAGGCCTCTGCATCGATGTTGTACGATCCTTCGGCCATCATAAATTTTGGCACTCATTTGTTGCTGCGGTCACCCCGGCGATTGCATTTTTTGTGCTCGGCTATCGACCGGAAGAGCAATATGAAGGGCCAATTTTGTTGCAAGAACAAGCCTACAACGACAAGATCCAGGCAGCAGTCGATAAGGGAAGCAAGACGATGGTCAAGAAGTTGCGTGCCCAAAATCCCTACAAGAAGAGCGGTGGTCGTGAGTGGGTCGAGAGCATAATTTTTGCGGTCTTTGCCGCAGCCTTCATCCGCATGTTTCTCATCGAGATGTACAAGATCCCGACATCATCAATGGAAGGATCACTGCTGGTCGGCGACTTCTTGTGTGTGAGCAAAGTGCACTATGGCATGCGCACTCCCATGACCATCGCCATGATCCCTTTGTTGCACAATCGCATTCCTTTCATAAATAAAGAATCGTATTGGGAAAAACCATCACTCCCCTATTTCCGTCTGCCAAAATTGCAAACGATAAAGCGTAATAATCCGGTCGTGTTCAATTATCCCGAGGGAGACAGTGTATTCATTACCCCAGCCCGCACTTTTGGTGTGTATGATCTGCATCGGCAAAACCAACCCGTCGGCAACCGAGAAATAATTACCCGGCCCATGGATAAAATGGATCACTACATCAAGAGATGTCTTGCGATACCGGGAGACTCGCTACAAATCATCGATCGACAAGTATACATCAATGGTGAGCCAGGCGTCAATCCCAGCAACATGCAATTTGCTTACTATGTGCAATCGCAAGGCACCCCGCTCAATCGTCGTGCCCTGGAAGAATGGGGTGTAAATCTCAGCGATAGCCGAGATCCAGTCTACATGCTCAACGCCGAGCAAGTTGCAAAAATAGAAGGCATGGGAAATACCACCGTGACCCCCTACGAGCACACCTCTCGCCCACTTTATCCCTACGACCCAAAGATCAATGACGGCTGGACAGTCGACAATTATGGACCGATCTACATCCCGAAGGAAGGTGTAACCACTCCCCTCAACATGGACAACATCGCCTTTTACAAGCGAGTCATCCAGAGCTATGAACACAATGATTTGGAGATACGTGGCAACGATATTCTAATCAATGGAGAAGTCGCCACCAGCTACACGTTCAAGATGGACTACTACTGGATGATGGGTGACAATCGGCATAATTCAGAAGACTCCCGAGTTTGGGGCTACGTCCCTGCAGACCATGTGGTTGGTAAGCCGCTGTTTATCTGGTTTTCGACCAGCGACGGTGAGACGAAATCAGGCATCCGTTGGAATCGGATATTTACATCTGCGCAGAAGCCGTAGAGGAAGACCTTTCTCGCTCTCTATTCGTACCTTTCCGCCATGCGATCTACACTCCTTTTTCTGCTACTTCTGGGTGCGATCACCGCATGCGCTCAGCAAAGCGATCTCTACCTCTTCGACTTTGTCCAAGATGGTGAAAAATGGCACCTGGAAAATCCCCGATTTCTGTCTGGCTTCAATCCCGGAGGCTACACCAATCAGCCAGAGTTTATTGATCCATACCGCCTGCTAGTCTCGGTAGGAGATGCAGCCTCACCGGCTGAAACGGACCTTTACGAGATCAATTTGCGCAAAGAGACCTGCCTTCGGATTACCCAGACCGCAGATCGTGAATACTCGCCGGTCCTGACTACTCAAGGTATGGTGCAGTGTGTGCTGGTCGATGTTGCAAATGACGATGCGCAGATCATTTGGGAATACCCCTTCGATCGCTCGAACGGTGGACAGGCATATCTGCCCGAAGCCAAAGATGTAGGCTACTTTGTAGATCTGGGTACATCGACGGCCGTGTTTGAGGTAGGATCACCCAATAAGCTGTTTCTCTACAATCGGGACACGGGCGCGAAGAAATTTATCAGCAATCAAATTGGCAGGACACTGAAACGCACGTCTGGAGGGCAGCTGGCCTACGTCCACAAATTTTCTGATGCCTATTGGTATCTCAAACTCTACGATCTCGAGACATCCAGGACAACCATTCTCAAGAAGACATTGCCGGAATGTGAGTACTTCGAAATTTTGCCAGATGATTCTTTTATTATGGCCTGGAAATCAAAACTTTATCGCCTTGATCCTAAAGCTGGAAATGAATGGACAGCAGTTGGTGATTTTGATGCCCTGGAGTTGGGTCAGGTGAGTAGAATGCGATACAACGGAATCAACCAACTTGCCGTTATAACCTCAAAGCAATAGTTTTACCGCCCATGAAACTCCCACCGATTTTCATCTTACTGCTACTCTGCCAGCAGTTGACTGCACAAGAAATTCTTGCCCAATTGCAGCCCGGCAGTTCGCCGCAAACATTTGAAGATGCCGGATATACCTATCGACTGGTTTCAAGACATCAGAACATCTATGCGCTGACCGGCAACAGTGCCAGATCTGCTCAGGTAAACCTCAACCGAGCTAAAAAGCTACCTAATGTAGTGCAGGCACAGCCCAACCGACCATTACAGAGTCGCGGTTCCGTCACCCCAAATGATCCGCTGTACAATCAGCAGTGGAGCTTGGAGCATATCGGCCTTCCAACACTTTGGGACAAAACAACGGGCGGCACCACCCCGTGTGGAGACGAGATCGTGATCGCCGTTTTTGACGACGGCTTTGATCTAGACCACCCAGACATGCAGAACCAGATTTGGGTGAACACAGGTGAAATTGCCAACAACGAATTTGATGATGACGGCAATGGTTACGTCGATGATTACTTTGGGCTCAATGTTGTGGATTCAGACGATAATCATCTTCCAGATGGCCCGTATCATGGACCGGGAGTAGCCAGCATCATCGGTGCCGCAACCAACAATGGCGAGGGCATGGCTGGCATCAATTGGAATGTCAAACTCATGATCATCAGCGCGTTCGAGAAAGATGAAGCGATAGCCGTAGAGGCGTTCGATTACATTCTCGATCAGCGCAAGCGCTACAACGATAGCGATGGTGCCGAAGGCGCATATGTGGTCGCTGTGAATAACTCATGGGGCTTTGGGGGCGAGTTTGCCGATAACTTTCCATTGCTCTGCGGAATGTTTGATGCCTTGGGAGAAGCGGGAATTCTTTCCGTTGGTGCGACCGAAAACTCACAAGCAAATACCGATGTCTTTGGCGACATACCGAGTGACTGCCCGAGTGACTATCTGATTGTAGTCACCAACACAAAAAATGAAAACGACGATCTTGGCGTAGCTGGGTTTGGTGAAAAAAACGTGGATCTGGGTGCTCCAGGGGAGAATATTTGGGTCATCAATAGTGCGACGTCAAACGGCATTCGAGGAGGAACTTCCTTTGCGACTCCACATGTAACGGCAGCCATTGGTCTGCTATATAGCCTACCAGAGAGCACCTTCTGCTCTGATGCGCTTACGAGCCCAAGGGATGCAGCCCTAAGTATGAAGCGCTTTATATTGGAAGGCGTAAAATCAGCTCCTGAACTCGAAGGCAGAACCGTTTCTGGAGGTCGCCTGGACCTCACGCAGACCGTGGCCCTCATCACCGACGTCGCAGATCGTTCTGTGCAATCGTTTGATGTTTCACCCGTACCTGCCGATGCATACATCACCTTGCAGCTCACTGATTTAAACCTCGCCGATCCCGTGCGCTATGACATCGTCGACAGCAGAGGCGTGGAGGTCAGTCAAGGGATCTATAGCACATCTGAAAGCAACAACATCTCGGTGAGCCACCTGGCATCGGGTCTCTATTGGATCCGGGTTTTTGACCAGCAAGCCAGCGCTTTTGTGGGGCGATTTATTAAGTTCTGAAGATGAAGGTTCAAGTGATCGCCAATGAGATCTGCGGCTAGTCAAACCGAAGTTGCGAATCAAATCCGCAACCGCGAGTTGCGCCCAAATATGTGTGGGTTTTTGGTAGTTATGCTTACGTTTTGACGCCTCGTCTGGACCTGCCTTCCTGCATGCAGCAGGCAGGATCAAGATCTTATTAGAATTAACTACAAAATCTAATGCGACAGTCTACTAGGCTTGATCGGATTAGTCCTTGTCTGTTTCTCCTCAAAATAGGCGACAATTTCAGCCACATCCATTCCAGATAATTTTTCATCCAAAACATCCTTAATTTGACGAGCCACTTTGACTGCATCAAATACTTTTTCAACCTTCGTTTCCATAGTTCATTAAATCTCTCGGAGAACGAATCTCCAATTGGCTGAAGCCATTTTTGATATTTATTGAATTGTAACCTCTAATCCGTTGAACATTAACTATGTGTCTAAAATTCCAACTCACTAGTATATCTGCCTGGTTAATTGTCGCAAGTGCGATGTGTAGACAGTCAGAATAACTTGTATACCCTACCACTTTTTCTGATATATATGCGTTGGCAAGTTGCACTGTAACCTCTGTTTCGTAGACAAACTCTGCAAATTCCTGATCAACACCGAGTACCAACCTTCTCACTTTTTCTGGAGCCAATTCCAATTCCTCTTGCAGTAAGGTTGAGAAAATAATTGTGAATTCTCCACGATCTATTCTGTCAAAAAGAGGCTTGGTGAACTCTTGAAATTCATCATCGAAGAATCCACCAAAGACCGAGGTGTCCAAATAAATTCTCTGCTTTTTCACACCATAAGATTACGAAAAATGCTGTCTACAAGCGGCGAATACAACCAAGCCACTACGGCACAATCACCTTCCTCGTCACCCGTTCACCTGTCCTGGATAGCAATTGCACAAAGTACATCCCCGAAGGTGGCCTGCTAATCCGCAAGACCACAAATTCGGACTCACTCGAAATGTTCTTACGCTCGATGACCATGCCATCGGCATTCGACAGTTGAAAAAAGGAAGGCTCGGCAAGCATGGCCGGAATCTGCACATAGCGATCCAACCCATCAAATCGCAAGACCAGGGTTTGCTCATCGCTTGGGGCTCTCGCTGCTCCGCATTTTACGGGACCCAATTCAACTTCAGCGATACAGGCAGGATCGCTGACTGATTGCAGCAGAAAGGTGTGCGCGGCGTTGTCTATTTTCCATGGGCCTAGCCTGACCGGTAGATCCTTCCCGAAGAGGTCTTCTAAAGTATCACCGTCTCTGATCGCATAGTACTCGGCGAGATCATCGGCCCCGTCGAGATCAAGATTTACGAAGTACTGCTCATCATCGCAATCGGTCGTATCTGCGATCAAGTCTCCCAGGGCGCATTCAAGCGCTGGCACGACGAGTTCGATCGTAGTGCAGCAAGTTGTATTGTCAGAAACACAGGCGGTAATTGTTAGGGTATCACCCGGCGCAGCCTCAATTTTTACATCCAGTGGAAAGTCTTTGGGCTTGTGAAAGCCGAGGTATTCGTCACCAAGAGTAAGATCAGCATTGCCAAAAGGTGCCGTAACCGAGTCAATTCGCAACAAATAGAGCGAGCCTTCCAGCTGCTCAAGGATCGCTTCGGTATGGATCGCGATATTGCACGCTTCTTCACACACGACTCTGCCTAGCTCAATTTTTGCCGTAAAGTCAGGATAGGCAGGATCGATTAAATAAAAATAGTAGAACTCCTCACCTCCTTGAAAGGAGCCGAGATCGATAGGCAAGTCGGTGTATGCCAGCACCACTCTAAAATCTTCCGGGCCCTCCACCACAAAACTATCGCTGTAGTTGAGGGGCAATTCAAAATCAAGTACGAGCGAAAACTGTCCGGACGAATCACAATCCGAAGGTTCGAGTAGCACGCTCGGAAATCCGCATTCGGGCACCACACAATCTGCGGGTGCCGCAAAACTCTCTTCGATGCAATACTCCTCAACGCCTGCGGCACAGATTTTAACGTTGGGTCTCTCATGCTCTGCATAGAAAGAATCAATCGTCACGCGTTCGTCCTCTGCCGAATACCAGCCATGGTATTGACCATCGATCTTGAGCTCCCACCACAAAAATCCATGCCCCTCAAAGTCTACTGTAACCGAAAAAGAACCATCTTCTCGACACTCTCCCACTACGATTTCATTTAGCTCGATCAGTGCAGGACATACTTGCGTTTTGAATTCAACCTGACTGCAACAGCCATGATTGGCCATGTCGTAGATCTGCATAAAATGCGATGACCAACGATCACCGGTAAAGGGCCCAATCTGAATGGGTAAGTCGGCATATGCAAAGCTATCGTACACCATCCATTCGAGGTCGATACCAAATGAATCTGAATACGCACCGACCTTGTCAAAGTCAATCTCCATGAAGTAAGACCCGTCGACGCAATCCAAAAAAGTGACCGCGGGATCAAAGAGGTGACAGAAATTTTCTGCACAAGGAGTGATTATCTTGCGACTAATGCAGCAGGTATCTCCGTCGTGTGTAGCACAAATGGCGAAGTCGTCTGTACTATTTCCACTCAGCCGGATGCTATCCAACTCGAGCGGAAACATTGAGGTGGGAAACAATCCGATCAGCTCATAATTGATCGACAAGCTCACCGAATCGATGTTGAGGTGATAAAAGTCGATCGTGGCACTGTAAGTGCTATCGCTCTGACAGTCCTGCGGCGTGATGCTGATGTTTTTTAGAACCTCTTCGCAGTTTTGGGCTGCTAGCTCCTTTTCGATGGAACAATCTTGTCGCTTGATATGCCACATCTTGAAATGGTGCTCCTGGTACTCTTTACCTTTGACCGAGTCGATGGTGATTGGGAAATCGGCAAGCGTCAGGACGCCTACATCCTCCCAGTCAAATTTGACGTAAAAGCTGTCAGTCTCCTGTACCTCCGCTGTTGGCAAATCAATCGTAGCTGAAAAGTAACCGTCTTCACAAGCGCCGTAGGTCACCTGCGGCTCGCCCAGTTCACAAGCGAAGCAATTGAGCTTGCCAACTTCCGCATACTGGTAGCAGTCGGTCGCAAGCGAATCAAAGACTTTAAAGGAGTAGTAGATGGACCCATCTGCAGGAAGATCGGTGAGAGTAACCGGCAAATCGCCATAGGTGTGATACGACAGTGCTTCACCATCAAGCTTCAAGCCGAAAACGGCCGTATCAGGCTGATCATGGTTAAAGTCAATGACGACTGAAAAGGTGCCCTCAAGACAATCGTAGGTCTCAGCCACCATATCACGTAAATCGCATTCTACTGCAGCTACCGCCACTGTCTGAAAACTCAGACAGACAACGTACAATATGTGCGAAATTTTCATTATTTGTTTTTAAATGTTCAATGACAAGACCCCACAAAGAAGGATTACGTGGTCTCACTGTTCTGTTAATTTTTATTTACCTTTGCCGCCTGTTTTTGACGCTAGATGTTGAACACTAGGCTGCGTAGCTCAACTGGATAGAGCACTTGACTACGAATCAAGAGGTTGAAGGTTCGAATCCTTCCGCGGTCACTGATAGAACTAACAATGAGATCCTGCCGCAAAGCTGGGTCGATAAAGAGAAAAGAATATGCCTAGAATATGTCAATTGACTGGAAAGCGCACCATCTCGGGTAACAATGTGTCGCATTCCAACCGCAAGACAAAGAGAACCTTTGTCCCGAACCTTCAGAAGAAGCGTTTTTACATTCCAGAAACGGGCAAATGGGTAACGCTAAAGCTGACCACCCGGGCCATCAAAAACATAAATAAATTGGGCATCTATGCGTATCTGAAAAAATTGGAGCGCAAAGGAGTTGACACGGGTGTAAAACTATAGAACTATGGCAAGGAAAGGCAATCGCATTCAGATTATCCTGGAGTGTACCGAACACAAAAGTTCCGGACTGCCAGGTACGTCACGCTATGTGACACAAAAAAATCGGAAAAACACTCCTGACCGAGTGGAACTTAAGAAGTACAATCCGATTATGAAGAAGTATACGGTTCACAAAGAAATTAAATAAGCATGGCTAAGAAAGTATCTAAAAACTCACGGGTAGGACAAAGAGCGGCAAACGCGGGATCTGGAAAAGACTTTGTCAAAGTAGTCAAACCGGTCAAGGATGAAAAGACTGGAAAGTACACCTACAAGGAATCGTTCGTCCACAAGGACAACGTAAAAGAATTTTTCGCCAAGAGCTAGTCCGAGATTAGCAAAACTGAAAAATAGAAACAGACAGTCCAGATTATTTTGGGCTGTCTGTTTGCATTTAACCACCTTCCATACGACAACGCATTAATACCTATCGATGAGCTTTTTTGATAAATTTTTCAACAAAGAAAAGTCTGAAGATCTTGACAAGGGTCTGGAAAAAACCAAAACCAATATCTTTTCCAAATTATCTCGGGCCGTCGCCGGCAAAAGCAAAGTCGATGACGAAATCCTGGACGAACTCGAGCAGATACTAATCAGTGCCGACATCGGTATCGATACCACAGTCAAAATAATCGAGAAGCTTGAGGCACGCGTAGCCGAAGACAAGTTCATGAACACCAGTGAGCTCAATACCATCTTGCGCGAAGTGATCGTCAATCTGCTCTCAGAAAATAACACCGAAGATCTTGATGATTTTGAATTTCCTACCGACAAAATGCCGCATGTCGTCCTGGTCGTCGGGGTAAATGGAGTAGGTAAAACTACAACCATCGGCAAGATCGCGCATCAATACAAAGTGCGCGGCTGGCGTGTCTTACTCGGAGCCGGCGACACCTTTCGCGCTGCAGCCGTAGACCAGCTCAAGATTTGGGCTGACCGGGTCGGTTGTGAATTTTTCGGCAAAGGCATGGGTGCAGATCCAGCAGCCGTGGCGTACGAAACGGTGCAGCATGCCCTCAACACCAATCGCGATGTCGTCATCATCGACACCGCAGGCAGACTCCATACCAAAAAGCACCTGATGGGTGAGCTGACCAAAATCCGCAACAGCATCGGAAAGAAACTCCCGGGAGCACCGCATGAAGTCTTGCTGGTACTCGATGCAACCACCGGTCAGAATGCGATCGAGCAGTGCACCAAATTTTCTGAATCGACCGATGTGACTGCTCTTGCGCTCACCAAGCTAGACGGTACTGCCAAGGGCGGCGTAGCGATTGGTATTTCGGATTCTTTTAAAATACCAATTAAGTACATCGGAGTGGGCGAAGGCATCGATCACCTTCAGATTTTTAATAAGCAGGCCTTTGTGGATTCGTTGTTTAAGGAGTGAAGACTGGGTGATTAGGTGATTGGGTGATTAGGTGATTAGGTGATTAGGTCTAGGGAGGGATTCCCACGTCCGTGGGAGGAGATGTGTCTGGCTGAATTGGCAAGCCCGGTTTCGGTGTTTGGGTAAACAACAACCACTTGTTGTCAAGGGTCACCAATTTTCAATCGGAGCTGGAAACAAGTATCTAAATGTTCTTCTCGAAATCTCGAATTCACGAAATCTCGAAATCTTCCATTTTTTCTTACAATAAATAAAATTCCTCCCACCCCTTTCTGGGTGGCGCTCCCACCAACAATAAATCTGCCAATGGATTATTCGTAATCCGCTTGGTCTCGCGGTCGAAAATTAGTTTGGAATTAAGACGCTGCGCTAGAACTCCCAGACAGAATACCTGGCTCAATGGTCCGGCAATATCAAACGAAGATCGACATTCTTCCTCTCCTTTGCATCCTTTTAAGAAATTCTCAAAGTGATTGGACGGACTCTCTTCGACCTCCGGCAGGCTACTCTGCATATCTTTGGCAGCCTCCTCACCCACAATGCTCAAGGTGCTGCCATGAGAGCCTCCTTTAAATGTAAGATCCTTGCCGTAAATAATTTTGCCGGGATTTAATTTCATCTGCTTGATCGCTTCATCACTTGCAGCAGGAATATTTGGATCTAATTCCGACACGCCATAACCCTCTGGCAAAGGCGGCCGATTATCCAGGCCATCGTACCATCGCAATTCGACCGGTGGCATCTCACCGCGCTCGGGAAACTTAAATGAGAGCGTGGTTGACATGGGAAAAAAGAAAGGATTATGATCCTTGAGATATTCGGGATCGACCTCGTAAGGCAGACCCAACTTCAAAAATCGATGTGGCGTATCCATGGTATGCGCACCCCAATCACCCAATGCACCCATGCCAAAATCATACCAGCAGCGCCATTGGCCATGATGGTAGTCCTTGTTGTAGTCGTGATGGCTCGCGGTCATGAGCCAGGTATCCCAATCCATCGTTTCTGGGAGAGGCTCCGCAACGGGAT
>Ga0114956_1001307_pt1 | contig 19473 bp, 18 predicted proteins | sample MaitaG_FD_87304 | JGI IMG/M metagenome (GOLD analysis project Ga0114956, IMG submission 87304) | Marine algal microbial communities from Maine, USA - Maine_Asex2 metaG | ecosystem: Host-associated > Algae > Red algae > Unclassified | place: Maine, USA | collected 2015-01-05 | reverse complement strand
TTTTCAAACAGGTAAGCCGCACCTGCCCGTTTTATAGTGTCGCCATTAATTATGGGGCTGTGTAGGTGAGCACTTGCTATGGCATAGTTGCCGTCAATATCTACAGCATTACCAAACAGGTTGTTGCTGCGTACATCAGGTGGTGTGTATTGTTGGCTGAATTGCCATTGTTGCCCCGGCCAACTAAAAGGCAAATAAAAAAGGTGCATACCGTTTGTTTTAAAGGCATAAGCGCAAGGTTTAAGTTTTTACAGATTGGATTTTTTATATTGTTTATCTAAAATATATTATATTTTTTAGAAACACGAGTTTTGTAAAGTAATTTTTTAATTTTAAAGTGAGATACTTTTTTCTTATAAGATTGAAGCGAAGACGCTTCAATCAGTTGAGTTGTTGGCTTGCCACTAAAACAAGCAATAAAAAAATAAAATGTTTCATAATTTAAAATTTTAGTTCAGTGAAAGAATATTTGAGATTAGGTATTTGAATTTACTTATCGGCTAAAAATCTTCTTAGTAAAAACATCTTGCCTATCTTTATTTTTGATTTGTATAAAGTAAATTTTATTTGCAGATAAAGACAAGTTTTTATTGTATTTAGTGTTGTATAGATTTTGATCTTTGAAAAGTAACTGACCAGCTTGATTAAATGTATATAAATAGTAAGGTGGGGTAAACTGGTCAACAGTTAAAACTCCATCATTGATGAATATAGTTGCTTGCCTTTCATATTCATTAACATTTACATACCATAAATTACGAAATTTGAATGTAAATATTAAATTAATATAAGGCGTATTCCAATTTGCATTCAAGCTCATACAAAGTAATTGATTAAAAGAATTTCGATTGAATTCCATCTCTGTACGATCATAACCATTACCTAAGTAAACACTACTTTGTACATTTAAATTCCTAAAAAGCAAACTATGCGGCGGGTCTCCAAGGAGGTGCTCATAAATATTCTCTAGTTTTATCTTGAAATAGGTACTGCTTAATAAGCCACCATATACGTAAGGGTCATCTTGGCAGCCAAGCGAGTCGGGTGTATCGTACCACAATCCTAAAGTTAATGAATCTGTTTTCACTAAAACATTAAATGATTTATAAAATGCCCATACATTTCTCTGAGCTGTATAAGGCACTTTTATATACGAATGTTTTAAGTTATAATTTTCGGGGCCGCCAATTTGTTGCTGTACTTTGGAGTCGTAAATTCTGGCGCTTATGGGGTATTCCATTGCGCTGGTATCTATAATATCTAAGCCTTCGTCATAACCTTCATCAGCGTTTAAAGAAAAGCCAACTACTACTGAGTCCATATAACCTAAGGGGTGGTGAAACTCAATAGTTACAGGTACATCGGGCAGGTTTTGGGCATTTGTTAGTGTTAGTAAGCAAGCAAAATATACTGATAATGCGTAGTTTAAAATTTTCATATTGTTTTTTAATGATGGTAAAGTTTCCTTAAAACCCTCTGCGAGAGAATTGAAACAACATCACCTGTTACAATAAATCTATCAAAACTCATAGTTTTATAATAGGAGCTAATATTAAAATCATGTTCATCCAAGTAAGGCATTTGACCATTAACTAATTCATTATTAATAGTATTTTCATTCCGATTAATAAAGTCGTCTTTATCTCCCGTCTGGTTAGAATCGGCTGATTGTGCCCACGTAGGTATGGAATTGGTATAATAATAGTCGATGCATTCTTGATTAGTCCCACAGTTTAAAATATCATTAATTGCATCAAATTCACTCGAGACGAATATAACTAACACATGTAAATCACCTCTTGGCGTGATACATTTACCGTTGCGCCAATCGGTTTGAGCATAAGATATTAAATGTATGAAAATAAGTAATAGTATTAATAAATTTTTCATGTAACTTTTTTATATGGTTAATAATTGTTTGTGAAAAAAAATTTCTTTATTGCTATAACCTGGTTATTTTCATCAAATACATTTAGAAAAAAAACTGAGCTGTTATTGAATGTTAAGTCAATTTGATAAAAATTATCAATAATTCCATTTTTTTTATAGACCATTCTTCCGGAGATATCAAATATAATTATATTATGTTTGATATTTATATTTGAAATTGTTAACATGTTATTGAATAAATGTATAGATTGACTATATATACTTTTTGGTAGATCAACGTAAAGGTCATTAAAAACCTTTATCGTAAAAACTAAAAAGATTTCATTTGGTATGTTGTCGAAACTACTCATACTATAACAAAGATCTTGCATAGATGATATATTAAAGGCCAACTCGTTAAGGTCGACTCCTCCCCCAAAATAAATTCCTCCACTGTATATATTTATTCTCAAAATTCTCCAGCCTTCGCTATTATTTTCAAAAAAGTTAGCTATACTTTTTGCATTTATTTTAAAGTAAGTGCTACTCGGCCCCAAATTATTATATTCATTAGTACACTCACCTAAACTTGTATTTCTATCAAAATTTATGGAATCCGTCTTCATAACTACTAAAAATTCCCGTTCAAAAAATCTTACTTCTCCTCTTGGTACATTTGGTATAGCCATATAAGAATGTTTTAAGTTGTGGCTTTTGTTAAATTGAAACTGTTCTTCTACCAAAGGATCATAAATTCTAACATCTAAAGGAAATTCCATTTCGGTTGTATCAATAATATCTAAACCATCATCATAACCCTCATTTGCATTTAATGATAAGCCAAGCACCACCGTGTCTCTGTAACCTTCCGGATGAAAAAACTCAATTAATATAGGCAAGTCGGGCACCACTTGTGCCGTTGAAAGGCTCTGAAAAAAAAGCAAATTTATTGCTACAATATATATGTGTTTCATCATTAATGTTTTATTATCTTGTAATTTTGAAGGCTATTATTGCTTTGCTTATGGTTTATAAAATATATGCCACTACTACTATTAATTTCAATTTTTAATCTGTTGTTTTCATTTAATATGCTGTACGGTATTGATTGCATCAGGCTATTGTAAACATTTATATTTTCAATTTTAAATAAGGCAGGTACTTCAGTATAAATTTCATTTTTAAACGGATTAGGATAAAACTTCAATAATGGGTTCTCAATTTGATAGATAGATATGTTAGATTTTATATCGGCATTGGCTAAAAATATAGCTCCAGCATTCGATTGCCCGTTGATGGGTAATAAAGGAGAAGTTAAAATAACATCTTCGTTACTTAGTGCCACCTTGTTTTGGTAGTAAAAATTATCCAAATAGATGATACGCTCCCTGTTTTCATCTGGTAATTTTTGTTTAATTACCCAGTTTTTTATTATTGAATCTCTTTCTAATAAAAAAGCTGTTCTATTTTTAGTTACTTTATCATCATCTCGAAGTTCTTCATAAGAAGATAGTAAAATTTGATTGTTTTCATTAAGAGCTAAGGATTCACTTAAACTGGTAGTTAAGGAATCCAATTGACATATTGTATCAGTTAAATTCCAAAAATTATTCTGCGTTTTTTCGTAAATTAAAACCATACCGAATCCATGCTCAACTATACCTCTACAAAATCTATATGAATCGTAGATTAACATTATATCATCATTTAAATCAATAGCTACAGGAGTGGCCGACCAATAAGGCGGCACATTCATACTATATTTAAAAGTTTCTACCCAGCCTTTTTGGTTTAATTGGTAGGCAATGGCGTCAAAATCTTCAAGTATAACAGCATTATTTTGGTGTAAGGCCACCTCTTTTCCAAAATGGCTGTTTGTATCTCCATTTTGATTTTCAATTTTGTGCTGTTGACCCAAAAATTATTATTTCCTTTTTCAAATACATAAACAGCACCTACTGCGGTATTATCCTCCTCATCTTCGCCCGGTGCCCCTATTATTAAGCAGTTTTGGTGTATGCTCAAGCTTTGCCCAAACCAATCTAAAGTATTGCGGTCACTAGCGGTTAGTTTTTGCCAAAATTGCCAAGTGCCACTTTCTTCATCCCGTTCAAAAACATAAACAGCCCCGGCAGCAGACATTGGGTTTTCGTTATCGGTATCGCTGCTGTTGTAATGTGCGCCTACTACTGCAGTGGTTCCGCTTATGCCAACATCAATACCAAAATAATCGTAAGCAACTGCATCGGGTGCGGTTAGTTTTTGGGCTTCGTTCCACTTTCCGTTGGCATCTTTTTCAAAAATGTAGGCTGCCCCGCTTTGGGTTAAGGTATCGCTATTTATTATAGGGCTGTGGCGGTGGGCACTGGCTATGGCATAGTTGCCGTCAATATCTACAGCATTACCAAACAGGTTGTTGCTGCGTACATCGGGTGGTGTGTATTGTTGGCTAAGTTGCCATTGTTGCCCCATACTTTGCAGGCCAGCCAAAAGGCAAATAAAAAGGGTGCATACAGCTTGTTTTAAAGGCATAAGCGCAAGGTTTAAGTTTTTACAGATTGGCATTTTTTACATAACTAATGGTAATATATATTATATTTTTTAGAAACGCAGGTTTTGTAAAGTATTATTTTTGTGATGGTGGAATTTAGTTTTTAAAGTGAGACACTTTTTTCTTATGAGATCGAAGCGAAGCCGCTTCAATCAGTTGAATTTGGAAAGTAATTTTTTAATTTTAAAGTGAGACACTCTGTGCTTAAAAAATCGAAGTGAGGACGTTTCGACCAGTTGAGAGATTTTTGAGGTATTGGTTATGGTTGTTGAAGTGTAGGCAAAATAACAGAAGAAATATTAAAAGAATATTTAGAACGCAACAGAAAAGCATCTAATCAAAATTACAGTTTTATCTTTGAGTTACTAAAGCTAAGCTTTCAGCCCTTAACCAAACCTATGGCTTTCAAACCCTTAGTGGTTTATTTTTTTTTTTTTGAATAAAATAAATTTTGTTGTAGATAAAAGCAGTTTTTATTTATTTAAATAAAATAAATATTATAAATTATTTCTTGTTTTTAAAAAAAAATCTTGTTTTTCATAATAATACCTGTCACTATATTCAGATGTAAATAATTCATTATTATTATAAAATACATTTAAAATATAGATAGTTATTTTTTTTGTAAAAAAAAGGAATAAAAAAAATAACATTTATTTAGGCCTGGCGTATATATTTAAAGATACGTACAACATATTAGTTAAAACAAAATTATTTTTAAATGTTAATTATATTAAAATATACTAAAATTATTTCCATAATTTTTTTATGTATTACAAGCACATTAGTATGCTTTTCTCAATTACCTGCTGATTTGCCCTGGGCTGGCGAAGCTTGCCAAGGAGAAAATATTTTATTACAAAGCGGTATAGCAGCAATAACATGTGGCGCTTCTACTGATGTACCGGCAGGCCAACGCTGGACTTTTGGCTTAATAAACATTGACGGTGCTTTACCTGGCGGTGGTAGAATTGATGCCACGGCCACGCAAGATGTTTACCATCACCCTAGTTGGGAAGTTACCGAGCTTGGTAATGTTTTTGGTATTGCTATCAACGAAACAAACGGATGCATATTTGTAACCGCTTCTTCAAATTATGGAGATGCTTATAGTTCTGCCTTTTCATCAAATCCTGCTATTGTACAATATGGTAATATTGGTGGAGGAGCTAATAGTTTGGCTGCAGCTGGTACTGTTTATAAAATTGACGGTGTAACAGGGCAAGCTACTGTATTTGCTCAATTACCACAGCAATCAACTGCAATTTCACATTATGATTGTGAGCGAGGCACAAATAACATAACACGTAATACTGGTGTTGGTTTAGGTAATATTGTTTATGATGAAACACATGATCAATATTTTGTTTCTAACATAGAAGATGGAAGAATTTATCGTTTAGATAATGCTGGTGTAATTTTAGATTCTTACGACCCATTAATATATGATGATGGTGCAGCGGGCATAAGTGATATTACCGATTTAGCTTATGGTTTAGCTATCACCGATGATGGAAGCCGTTTATTTTTCGGAACTATAATTACACCTATGGCAGGAAACAATAATAGTGGTTCGGGGAATATACCCATATATGCAATTGACATTTTACCTACTGGTGCTTTTAACGGAACAATTGATAATACTGTTTTGCCGGCAGGTACACCCAATAATTATGTAGGCATCGAAACTTTACAAACCACTATACCCGTTGGTCAAAATACTAATAATAATAATACTTTTGCAGATAATACTGTTTTTCAAATTTCTGACCTTAGTTTTGATCCTGCTGGTAACCTTTTAGTAGGTGTTAGAATAAGTTGCGACAATAGTTTTCACGGGTCTTATAACCATTGGGGTGAAACCAGCATTGTAATGCCCGATGCAAATGGTATTTATAACATGGTTGGTGGCGAATATAATATCTCTGTTACTGGGGATGCAGGAGTGGATGATAACTATGGGGGAGTGGCATCTTGGGAATTACAAGATGGCTCAGGTGATGTTCAGTATATAATCAGTTCTGCTGATATTTTGGAGGAAGTTGGCCCTCACGGACTTGCTATATTTGAATCTAATGCCTCCACCACAGCACAAGTAAATCCAGTTGCAGCTATTTCTTATGGAGTTACTGTTAATGGAGACCCCAAAGGAGTTGGTGGAGATGTTGAAGTATTTAGCAGCTGTTGCCTGATTACTTGCAGCCTAACTACAGAAATTGCTACTTGTGGCATTATGGACGGAAGTTTAACTGCTGTTGGCACGGGCGCAGAAAATGGCAATTATTTGTATAGCTTAGATGGTTTTGCAACTACAGGTCAAATTTCTGGCTTATTCTCTAATTTATCACCTGGTACTTATACAGTAACAGTTAGAGACGCAGATGCTCCTGCCTGCGAAAACACTTGTGACATTGAAGTATTGGAAGATAACACACCAACTTGTATTGAAGATTTTGGTAGTTTCACTATAATTAAAAACGAGCCTTAATTTAGTATTTTTAAATTCATACAATTTGAGGTGTATGTGTAGCTTTTTAATAAATACTGTTATAACTAAAACAAATTTTTTATAAATCAATTTTTGGATCGGCAAATTTTGTGTGCCATCTAAACAAAACATAAAAACCCTGCGACAACCAATCGCAGGGTTTATTCAAGAAGAAATGTGACTTAAATTACTAAAACAAACGTTCTACTAAAATCAGAACACAAATTTATTAAATTTTTTGTAGATTTGCAAGTAAGTTCAATATAAAATAGAACATTTGTATGAAATTACACGAAAAGCAAGTTAAGTTGTTGCAATTACTGGCTGCAAATCAAGATAGTCCGTTAACAATACGTGAGTTACAAGATATGTTAGATTTATCTTCAACCAGCTTAGTGCACCACCACGTAAAAAAATTAGAAGAAAAGGGCTATTTAAAGCGTAACCCATCTAACCCAAGAGATTACCAAATTTTGTTAGACCCAGAGTCGCCGGTTACTTACATTAATATGTATGGTATGGCCAAGTGCGGCCCAGAAGGTACTGTACTTTCTGGTAACCCTATTGATCGGGTGCCTATGTATTCTAAAATGATACACTTTCCGGTAGAAGAAGCTTTTATGGTAAAAGCAACTGGAGACTCTATGGAACCTAAAATTCACGACGGAGATATTGTTATTGCTCGTAAACAAAATACCGCAACCGAAGGGCAAATTGTAATTTGTTCGGTAGATAGTTCGGTAATGATAAAGCGTTTTTCTGGTAAAAACAATGTTATATTAGAATCACTAAACAATAAATACTTCCCAATTATGGTAGATGATAACAGCGCTTTTGTAATAGAAGGGATAATGAAAGGGTTAATTTGTTTCCACGAGGGAATTGGTTAACATTATAAATTTTATAGTTTAGTAGCAAAAAATTATCATTTTACTATTAAACAAAACAAATAAAGCTCTTATTATAAAAATATTCACTTAATTTAATTATTACGCAAAAGTACATTTAAGCTTGCTTGAAAATAAAGAGAGGTACTTAAAAAGTTCTATCTCTTACTTTTTATTGACGGCTAAAACATATTTTTCAATAGCCATCGTCATTGATGGTGATTCTGGTGCTGGTGCGTGTATATCAATTCGCAAGCCGTAATCTTCCATACATTTGGCAGTAGCTGGTCCAAATACTGCTAAGCGCGTATTTTTTTGCTCAAATTTTGGGAAATTTTCATACAACGACTTTAAGCCTAACGGACTGAAAAACACAATCATATCGTAAAAAATATTCTTCAAATCTGATAGATCGCTACTTACTGTATTGTAAATATTGGCTATTGAATGATCGTATTTTTCACCTGTTAAAAATTCTGGAAAGGCTCTGGTATTTACATTTGAGCAGGGCACTAAAAATTTTTCTGTTGCTTTATGCTTTTCTAAAATTCCTTGCAAATCATTATAAGATCCTTTACCATAAAATACTTTTCGTTTACGGTATTGTATATATTTTTGTAAGTAAAGCCCTATTGCTTCCGATCTGCAAAAATACTTCGTATTTGCTGGCATTTCAGTTTTGCTTTCTTCGCAAACTCTAAAAAAATGGCTTATAGCGTTTTTACTGGTAAATATTATAGCGCTGAAATCTAATAGATCAACTCTATTTTTACGTCTGTAATCTTTCCATTTCACTCCTTCAACGTGAATAAAGGGCCTAAAATCAACCTTTAAATTATGTTTTTTGGCTAAATCATAATATGGTGATTTTCCGTTTTCCGGCTCTGGTTGTGATATTAAAATTGTTTTTACCTTATGCAATGTAGCGGTAGTTGTTTTAACCGGCATTAAAATCTTTTGCTTTAAATGTTACTTAACCAATAATCAACCAATTGTTAATTGTTTTGTATACAAAAACAAAAGGGCCGATTTCGAGAATGCAAAAGTAAAGAAAAAAATAAAACTTGTTAGGTAGAATTGAATTAAATGTAGATCTAATGCCTTTTAATGCTGCAAATACTAAGCCTGCGACTACTAAAACAGAAGCTAAACCTAATAATATTTCAATATTAATGAAATTATTAAAGGTTGCTAATATTAAAAGTGGTACTAAAGCAATACAAACGCCAACTTCAGTTACAAAAAAATTGTAATTGTACAAACCTATACTATTTCTAAATTCAAATATTTCTGCTAATAAACCATTTACTAAAAATTTAAAGATATGATACAAACTTATTATACCAAATATTATTAAAAATAAATATAAAGGTTTTATTAATAGAATTATGGAAAAATTGAATGCCATTAAATAAAATAATATGGTAAGTATAAGCACATTAAAAAATGTAGTTAAAATGGTGGCTTTAATCCAATCTGTTTTTTGGCCACGGTAATGCTGCTGCGCTAAATTATTATTAAACAACGATTCTTGTATGCTTAAAAAATAACCATTAAAAAATGTTTTAACAATGGCAATTAAGGCTAAAGCACTAATAAACAAGTAATATAAAACCGCTTTATTACTTTTTAAAATTGGTAAAGCGGTATTTGTGCTTTCTGTAAATATTGTTTCTTGAAAATTGGAGCCGATAGTTACTTGCGTACTTTGGGTATCGAGCTTTTGTATTTCTGCTTTTTTATATGGGTAAATTTTTGGTAAAGGTAAAACTACATCAGAAAGCTTTGTTAGTGTTTCATTTTGTTGGTTGTTGTATAACTCATTAGCATTAACAAAAGTACTGCTTAAACAAAGCAGAAAAACGCAAAATAATATTTTCGATAATTTGTGTAACATTTAATTTTAAAAAACATTTATATAACCAAAATGGATTTTACCCGATTTTAGGCTAACGTTGTTATATTGTTGATTTCCTAATGCATAATTAAGACTAAAAATTCCTCCCGAAGTCTCGAAATTTAGACCTAATCCTGTACCATAAAACAAAGTACTATATTTTTCTTCTAAAAGCTCCAATTGTTGATTTTGAATAAATGCAGCATTAGCAAAACAACTAAAAAAAGATCGCCGTGCTATTAAATATCTATATTCTACGGTAACTACATTAAATAAGTTGCTTAAAATTGATGCTTCATCAAAACCTCTTAAAGTGTGTAGGCCTCCAATTCGGTATAGTTCATTTTCATAAACGCTTGCCAAACTTTCAGATGTATAAAAATAGGCAAAATTCAGCATAGTTTTTATTGTGGAATTGCTTTTTATGGGAAAATATTTTTCAACTTTTGCTTTAATCTCAATTTTTGAAGTATTTATGACAATATCATCATATAAAAGTTCAAAATCATAAGCAGAATTCTCTTTATCAACTAAATTTGTAATTCTATTATTTACAATTACCGCTCTTTGGCCTAAGCTTATATTAAAATCGACACTATAACCTTTTGTTGGATTAAAACGATAATTATAATTTTCTAAATATAAATTAAAACCGTATTTGTTCGTTTGCCAATCTAAATTTTCGGGTAACTCTTTTGTTTGTATAATTTGGTTCTCATCAATTTCTAAAAGGCCGCTTTGTTCGTTAGCGAAGTACACTTCAAAAAAATTATTAACTTTAAAAGGGTATAAAATGCCTACTTTAAAATTTCTATTTATAAATGAAGTATCTTGTATATATAAATTGAAATCAATATTTGCGCCTACGGGTAAGTATGGCAGATAGTTTGCTTTAACTTCGGCTTTTAATTGTCGTCCGCTGTTTGGTAAATTAGTGTAATTTAAATGTAAACGTTCGCCAAAACCAAAAGCATTTTGCAAGGTAAATTGACCTTCTCCGGTTAATTTTACACCCTGGCTTTGCGGTAATAGGCCAATAACAAAATCAAACTGATTCGCTTTTTTGTCGTTAACATACAACATTACATTTGCGCCACTACTTAAAAACTCTACTGCGGGTGGCCTGTATTGATCTAAATAAGGTAATGCTTCAAAAGTTTTGTAAATAGTATTGAGTTGGCTTGCTTTAAATTCGTCACCTTGTTTTATGTGTAGTAAATTTTGTAAAAATGCTGCATTTAGCTTTGCATTGCCTTTTACCAATAAGCTGTCGAATCGCATGCTTTTGTTAAGCTTAAAATTAATGTTAGCACTAATATTATTATTTTCAATTTTAGTATTGCTTAATGAAATTGCTGCAAATGGATGTCCATTATTTTCGGCATACTTTAAAATTTGATTATTAAAATTTTGCCATTTGTTTAAACTGAGTTCAATGTAATTTTGTGTTTCATTTAAATTTAAATGTTTTTTTAACTCAATTGGAAATTTTGTAATGTTTATTGTAATGTCATTATATTTTGAGCCAATATTTAGGTGAGCAATAAGCTTTGTTTGGTTATTAATTATACTATCAATTGATGCTTCAAAATAGCCTTCATTTATTAAGGTTTGATGCTGTTGATACAAGTGCTTTTGTGCTGCTTCAAAATCAGAAAAAACAGCAGTACTATCAATTACTGATTGTACATCGCAACTATCTAACACATAAACAATACTTATTGTTTTCTGAGCAAAAGCATCGTACCCAAAAAAACAAATAATTAAGCTAATTAAAAGATGATATTTTAACTTTAACTTCACCGCCTTAACAAAAATTATGGCAGGCATTTATATACATATTCCATTTTGCAAGCAAGCCTGTACGTATTGCAATTTTCATTTTTCTACCTCTTTAAAACTTAAAAACGATTTTTTAGATGCCTTATTTCAAGAAATAAATTTAGCACAAAGCTATTTAAACAATCCAACTATTGAAACCATTTACTTTGGCGGCGGTACACCTTCTACACTTTCGGCTAATAATATGGAGTTGATTGTAGAACATTTGTTAAACAGCTTTAACTGTAGCAAGGTTAAAGAGTTTACAATAGAAGCCAATCCTGATGATTTAAGCCCAGCTTATATTAAGCAATTAAAAAGCATTAAAAACCTAATGGTAAACCGTTTAAGCATTGGCACTCAATCTTTTAACAACTTAGATTTGAAATGGATGAACCGCGCCCACAACGCAACAGAAGCTTTAAACAGCATAAAAAACGTTCAACAAGCTGGTTTTTATAATTTAAATGTTGATTTAATTTATGGTATTCCAACACAAATTTCAGATAGTTTTAAGCAAAACCTAAACACCTTTTTAGAGCTGCAAATTCCACACCTTTCTGCATATTGTTTAACAGTAGAAGCCAAAACGCCTTTAGCGCATCAAATAAAAAATAAAAAAACACCAAACGTAAGCAATGCACAGGCTGCGCAGGAAATGCAATATTTAATAAGCACCTTAAAACAAAGTAATTTTGAACAATACGAAATTTCAAACTTTGCAACTAAACAACAATACGCCTTGCACAACACCAACTATTGGCTAAACAAACCTTACATTGGTTTGGGGCCATCGGCACATTCGTACAATGGTATTAGCCGCCAATGGAACATTAGCAACACGCCACAATACATTAAAAACATAAAACAAGGCAATGCTTATTTTACTACAGAAACGCTAAGTAATAAAGATAAATATAACGAATATATAATGACTGGCTTACGTACAAAATGGGGCATTAATTTAAAACATATTGAAACACAATTTGGAACAGCATACAGTCAACACTTTTTAAGCCATTTAAACAACAGTAATTATAAAGCAAACCAACATTTTGTTGCAAGCAATAGCAAAGTTATTTTATTGCCAGATGGCTTGTTAGTAGCCGATGCCTTTGCCGCTAACCTTTTTATAGTTTAGTTTTTTTGTTTACTTTTATAGTCTATAGTATTTTTTATACTTCATATTTGTTAAACTATGGCTAACAAAAAGTTATACGTATCAAAAGAAAGCCGTTTGCAAAACATACCTAAAACAGGTTTGTTTAATCCGCCTTTAATTGAACATCCAAAAACGGTATATTATATTTACATACCAATAATAATAATACTATTTGCTTATTCCATATTTGCGCTAAATATAAAGTGGTACGTTTATCTATTGGCTTTTGCTGGTAGCTTACTATTTTGGTCAGCTTTCGAATATATACTACATCGGTTTGTGCTACACGCCAACCCCAAAAGTAAATATTTGCGCCAGTTTTTGTATAAAACCCATTGGATCCACCACGAATATCCTAACGATAACCGCTTTGTATTAATGTCGCCATTAATAAGTTTAGTTGGTGGTGTTTTATTTTTTTTAAGCTGCCGTTTACTCTTTGGTCCGGTTTATTGTTTTCCAGTATTAGCCAGTCTTATTAGTATTTATGTAGTTTACGAGTGGATGCATTACGCTGCACACAATTATAATTTCAAAAACCCATTATTTCAAAAGCTAAAAAAGCACCATTTACAGCATCATTTTAAAAACAATGAAAAAGGCTTTGGCTTTATAACCACCAGTTGGGATGATTTTACCGGCACCAGTTTTACAAACAATAAAGTAACTATTCAGTAGAGGTCAGAAGTCAGACCGCTTCGCTGTCAGACGTCAAATAAATTCACTTCGGTGAGGTCAGAAATGCTCTTTTTCGCCCAAATTATGTCTGATGTCTGACAATGAAATGGTCTGACTTCTGAATAGTTACACAATAAGTCATTAACCCAACTTTTTTTATTAGGGCGTGCCCCTTCGGGTCGGGCTTTCGCCACTCGCTATTATTTTTTAATGTAGGGCTTATGGCAAAGTACAATACATTTGCCGGCAGTTTAGCCTATATCATACAAATTGTTTAACAAACAAAAATAATGAGCTCAAACAATGGCTCAATCCCTCACGCAATAAAAGCTACAAATCCACAAATACCATCTTAAAGACAGGCCTAACCGAAATTGTGTAGAAATATACAATTTAGGTGAACCCAATTTTGTATGGAATTGCGATGACAGTATTGAACCGACAGTTTGTGAATATACCAATCCTTTAACAGATTTAGCCTGATTATCAGATTTGGCAAATGAAGATATCCCTCAAAAAATATCAACACATAATTATAATGGTGAAATAGTTTTCCTTGTATCAATTGAATTGATTGATGCTGGTTACGAAATTTATAATTGCGAAGGAGCAGTAATTTGTAGTGTTCAAATTTTTGATACCATGAATAATTGTCCTGATTTCAGTTATACAGATACCTTTATAACGTTTATTTTTGATAATACCTGTAATGTTCAAGATCCATTACAATTACCTTGGGTACTAAATATTATTAACCAACAACCAGCTGATGACTGTGCTATCTACAGCATAAATATGTTTGAGTATAGCGGCAGAAATCACTTTATTTTAAAGCCAAGTGCAGCTTGCACTTTAGCAACTCCTGGTGGTGGTTTTACTATTTTAAATTGCGATAATGAAATTGTTTGCACTACTACAGCAAATGTAACTTGCAATAGTGCCATTTTAGAAGCTGCCCAAAATGCAGTTGAAATTTGGACTTATGATGAAAATATTGCAGCACAGTATGATCAAATTTATACCATTTGCTCAGGTGAATCAATAACACTTGAAGCAGACTACTCTCTGCGATATATTTCTTGTCAACGTACACCTTGCGGGCCTGTTGACCCACCAGGAGAACCAAGAGTTGATTGGTTTCCGCTTTCTTCTGGTTGTAACAGCTGTTTGAGGTTAACTGTTAATCCTACAGAAACAACAGTTTACACAGCCGATGCCGAGGGTGTTGTGTATGGAAATTGTGGATGTAGTGACCCAAGCGGATCAAGCCCACCTTCAACCATTACTACATTTTTGGTAATAGTAGATGATGAAGGTTGTGGCAATTCAAAAACAGCTTCAGGAAATGAAGCTAACTTTAAAATGTTGCCAAAAATAAATATATACCCCAACCCAACATACGATATAATTACGATTGATTTGCCCGAAATTGAAGGCACTCAAAGTACGCCGAACACTCTAACTTTAAAAAATATCAGCGGGCCAACATTACAAAATCTCCAGCTTCAACCCAACTCTTTTAGGCAACAACAAATAGACTTAGGTAATTATGCAAATGGTATTTATTTGTTAGAGTATTTTGACGGTGAAACTATTACTGTTGAAAAAATTATTAAAAAATAACGCTCGCTTAATCATTCACTACTAAATTATATTCAAACGAAACCGGCAACAATAGTTGTCGGTTTTTTTATTGAAGCCAAACATTAAACAAGGCTTTTAATATGTTTATGATGATATAAAGTAGTAGTAGAATTTAAGGCCGTGCCATTACTTTTTTCACCATTTGGTTTTTCCAATTTAAAAAAGTGCCAGCATTAATTTGTTTGCGTGCTTCACCAATTAACCATAAATAAAAACTTAAATTTTGCAAAGTGGACAATTGGGCACCCAAAATTTCTTTCGAAATAATTAAATGCCTTAAATATGCCTTGGTATGCTTGCGGCAAACTTCCATTGGGCTGTTAGGGTCTATTGGGCTATGGTCGTTTTCCCATTTTTTATTTTTAATGTTTATAACTCCTTCGCTGGTGTAATATGTGCCATTACGAGCATTGCGAGTGGGTAATACGCAATCAAACATATCTACACCAAGGGCAATGGCTTCTAAAATATTTTCGGGCTTGCCTACACCCATTAAATAACGTGGCTTATCTTTAGGTAAAATATTGCAAACAATTTCGGTGGTTTTGTACATTTCTTCTGCAGGTTCACCAACAGAAAGCCCACCAATAGCATTACCAAAACAGCCTTTACTGGCAATAACTTCTGCCGATTGTTTACGCAAATCTTCATAAACGCTGCCCTGCACTATTGGAAACAACACTTGCGGATGAGCATAATAATGATCCGTTTCATTAAACTGTTTTATGCAACGGTTCAACCAACGGTGAGTCATTTCCATTGATTTTTTAGCATAATCATATTCGCAAGGGTAAGGCGTACACTCATCAAAAACCATCATAATATCAGCACCAATCGTTCTTTGAATGTCTATAACAGTTTCAGGCGTAAAATGATGGTAAGAACCATCAATATGTGATTGAAACTTAACTCCTTCTTCTGTAATTTTTCTGCGTTCGCCAAGTGAATATACCTGATAACCGCCACTATCGGTAAGCATCGGTTTTTGCCAACCGTTAAAACCGTGCAAACCACCTGCGGTTTTTAAAATTTCTAAACCAGGCCGTAAGTATAAATGATAGGTATTACCTAAAATTATTTCTGCTTGTAACCGATGTAACTCATCAAAATGAACTGCTTTTACGGTTCCGGCTGTACCAACGGGCATAAAAATTGGTGTATTAATATTGCCTCTTGATAACTTAATTGTGCCTGTGCGTGCAGAAGATAAAGGATCTTCTTTTATTAAATTGAATTTCATACTTTATGCAAAACTAATTTTTTAAAGATTAATGTTTAGTGATAAGTTTGCTTTTTCAATTTTAGTTGAATTGTTTACCATTATCAATATACTTCAAATGCTTTTTGCAGCTTGTATAATTTACCAGATTATATATTGCTTGTATTTTTATTATCCGCTAATTAAGCATCTTAAAAAAAATAAAAACGCTACTATTTTACCTTATAAATATTTGCCAGAGGTAAGCGTGATTATTTGTGCCAAAAATGAAAGTGAAAATTTAAAAAAATATTTACCAAAGGTTTTAGAGCAAAACTATCCGGTATTTGAAGTAATTGTAATTGATGATTATTCTACTGATAATACTTTGATGAGTTTAAAAGAAATGGCAACTCAACATAAGCATCTTAAAATATTAAGAAAAAATAATTTTGAAGATTTGCCTGGCAAAAAAGCTGCGATAACTGCTGCAATAAAACACAGTAAATACAATACACTTTTATTTACTGATGCAGATTGTAAACCAGCAAGTGATAGTTGGATAAAATGCATGGCTTCGCAATTTGATGCTGCAACAGAAATAGTATTAGGTTACGGACCTTACATCGCAGCGCCCACTTTTTTAAATTGTTTTATTAGATATGAAACTTACCAAACGCTGTTTAACTATGCTGGTTTTGCTTTAAAAGGCCAAACTTATATGGGAGTTGGGCGAAACCTGGCTTATAAAAAAAAGACATTTGAGAAAATTGATGGTTTTAAAGGTCATCAATACTTAGCATCGGGCGATGATGATTTATTGGTTGCCCAAGCTGCCACTTTAATTAATGTTAAACTTTGTTTACATCAGCAAGCCTGGTGTTTCAGTAAAGCAAAAACTTCTTGGAAGGCATACATTCGTCAAAAACATAGACATGTTAGTACTGCAAGTGCATATAATTTTTTTATACAAATACTTTTAGTATTCAATATTGTATCACACATTTTAAGTTATGTATCTTTTTTGCTTTGCTTTTTTGAACCTTTGCCCTTTATAATCGTATTATTGGTAGTTAGGTTAGTTGTTTTTTATGCTATTTACAATAAATTATACGATCAATTTGAAGAGTTTGATTTGTGGTTGAAATTTATGTTGTTTGATTTCATTTTTATTGCCTACTATTTTTTAAATTTTAAAGGACTTTTTAGAAAACAGAATATTAAATGGTAACGGAAGGAAAAAAAAAGGATGAAAGGACAAGTCAGGCAAAGGAAGATCAGCACTTAGTTAAATTGGCGATTAATGAAAATGATCAAAGTGCTTATGCTAAATTATTAGAGCGCTATAAAGATTCTATTTACTTTATGGTAAATAAAATGGTTAATAGCCAAATTGATGCAGAAGATTTAACAATAGAAGCATTTGGTAAGGCATTTAATAATATTGAAAAATACAACCCAAACTATGCTTTTAGTACCTGGCTGTTTAAAATAGCGGTTAATAATACAATTGATTTTATTAGAAAGAAAAGACTAAAAAAATCATCATTAGATGAAACTAAAAGCAATAAAGATGGAGATAACTACTCAATAGACGTTAAGTCTGATGCTTTGGACCCAGAAGAAACTTTTATTAAGGATCAAAGAAAATTATTAGCAGTTAACATAACAGAAAAACTACCCGATCATTACAAAAAATTAATAGAAATGCGTTACTTTGATGAATTAAGTTATAATGAAATTGCAGCAAAGTTAGAAATGCCTTTAGGTACCGTAAAAGCTCAGTTACACCGCGCTAAAGAGTTATTGTATATTATTTTAAAGAAAAAGGGAGATTCATATTAAACATTGGCATCAATTAATATTATAAAACAATATTTTCCAAATTTAACAGTACAACAACAAAACCTGCTTGTTGCCTATCAAAAACAACTACTTCATATAAATGAAAATATTAATCTTATATCAAGAAAAGATGTAGACAATTTTGAGGTGCATCATCTTCTTCACAGCCTTGCTATAGCAAAAGTAATTAATTTTAAACCCAATAAAAAAGCTGTTGATATTGGTACTGGCGGTGGTTTGCCAGGTATTCCTTTAGCTATTTTGTTTCCGAAAACAGAATTTTTATTGGTAGATGCTATTGAAAAAAAAACCAAGGCAGTTAGCAAGATAGTTCAAAATTTAAATTTACCTAACGTAAAAGTACAACACGTACGTGCAGAAAAACTTAAAACAAAATTTGATTATGTTTTAAGTAGAGCTGTTACTCAATTGCCGAAATTATTAGTTTGGAGCAAAAAACTATTAAAAGATTTAAAAGACAGCAAAATAATTATGCTTAAAGGTGGTGATTTAAATAAAGAAACAGAAAACCTCAATTATGCTTTTCAAACTACAGCAATCAGTAATTTTTTTATTCAAGATTTTTTTAACGAAAAATACATCATCATTATTTAAAAAAATTTGTAGCGAAATTTACAACTCATATAATTCTTAAATTTTTGCTAAATTTTTCTTCCGTTTTTCTAAGCATCTTAATTAAATTTAACCGCTATTAAATATGTATTAAATAAAAAAAGCAGCATTTTTGCACTTTAAATTATATGGCATTTCTCTTTTTAAAATGAGGAATATATTGAAAAGCGTTTGTAGCGCTTTACTAAAAGAAAGTAAAATTTTACATAAAATATAAAAATGATAGCAAGCGCAACAAATTTAGAATTTTTAAAAGAACTAAAGTTAGAGACTTCAAACCAAGGTACTTCAACTGGTAAAAACTGGTTAAAAAGTACTGGTGAAACCTTTAACTCATATTCACCTGTAGATGGTGAGTTGATTGGTAGTGTTGCTGCTACTGATGCAGCTGCCTACGAAGAAACTATTAAGCAGGCACAAGCTGCTTTTAAAGTTTGGCGTACTACCCCGGCACCAAAGCGTGGCGAAATTGTTCGTCAATTTGGCGATAGGTTAAGAGCCTACAAACAACCATTAGGGCAATTGGTAAGCTACGAAATGGGTAAAAGTTTACAAGAAGGTTTAGGTGAAGTGCAAGAAATGATTGACATCTGCGACTTTGCGGTAGGTCTTTCTCGTCAACTATATGGTTTAACTATGCATAGTGAGCGCCCTAATCATCGTATGTACGAGCAATGGCATCCATTGGGTATTGTAGGTATTATTTCTGCCTTTAACTTTCCGGTAGCTGTATGGTGCTGGAACTCTGCCATTGCCTGGGTTTGTGGTAATGTTTCTGTTTGGAAACCATCAGAAAAAAC
>Ga0114956_1001306_pt1 | contig 19482 bp, 14 predicted proteins | sample MaitaG_FD_87304 | JGI IMG/M metagenome (GOLD analysis project Ga0114956, IMG submission 87304) | Marine algal microbial communities from Maine, USA - Maine_Asex2 metaG | ecosystem: Host-associated > Algae > Red algae > Unclassified | place: Maine, USA | collected 2015-01-05 | reverse complement strand
CTTCATAAATCCAAAATTTAGTTTGTCCATTCACAGTTTCATCAAGCAAAAACCAAACTTTTTCAGAGGAATCCAATAGTGACTCTAAGTTAAGCGTCTCATAATTCACTGGAGTTGTGGCATAGTCGTCCACCAATGATTCCCAAATCCATCTTGAGTTTTTTTTTGAAGAAAATCTTGTCCAAATCTTAGATTCAATTTCTTTCCATTGATTGATATTTATCTCAAAAAAATCTTCTCCAGAAATATCGAATTGCCCACAGAGTTTTTTAATCTCGACACGTAAATCCGTCCAAGTCTTTTTTCGTTTTGATTTTATGTGTCTGATTTTATTCATTCTAATTGTAGGTAACAATAGTATATAAAGCATTAATGCTTTATATCTACAATATAGCTTAAAAGTTTGATAGTGTTAATGGCTACAATACAGTGTATTACACAATAGGTCGTTTGTCATAGTCGTTTTTAACGGTTAAAAACGGCTAGCTTGTAAGTGCGACTGTACAAGGGTTTACTTGCTAAAAGTGAAGGAAATATTGATTAATGTAGTTACTTAACTCTCCCCGGATTTGCCTTAATAAACGCACCCCAATCTTTATGTCCACCTGCGCTAATTGGGTTTTTACTTTGGTAGTGATGGCACAAGGCAGCTGCCAAAGCATCTGTAGCATCTAAAAATTTAGGACTTTCTTTATACTTTAAAATTTGTTGCAACATAGCTGCTACTTGATGTTTGCTGGCATTGCCATTGCCTGTTACACTTTGTTTTATTTTTTTAGGTGCATACTCAGTAACAGGTAAATCGAAACTTGCTGCTGCGGCAATTGCAACTCCTTGCGCACGGCCTAACTTTAACATGCTTTGCGGGTTTTTGCCGTAAAAAGGGGCTTCAATGGCAAATTCATCAGGTTTATAACTAGTTATTAAGGCAGAAACTTTTTCGTAGATTTTTTTCAACTTGGCGTAAGCATCAGGTAATTTATTTAATTGCACCGTACCTAAACACTCCAAGCTTAATTTATTGCCAATTACCGTAATTACCCCATAACCCATGGCAGTTGTGCCAGGGTCAACACCCATTATTACTTTTTTTTTCAATTCCTCTTTATTACTCATCACTTATTTAACCAAGTTATTTTCTAAATTGCGAGCACAATGCGAGTTAGCCTATCACAACAAAACAAAAACTACCTTAATTGGTTGCTCAAATTAGCCATAACCGCTTTTATTGCTTGGGCTATTTATAAACAACTTTTTGCAGAAGACAATATTGTTGAACACTATGATGAATTAAAAGATAGTTTTTCAAAGCATTGGATATGGCTTTTGGCAATCACCTTTGTTTTAATGTTTGCCAATTGGAGCATTGAAGCATTAAAATGGCAGCAAGTAATAAAAAAGGTAGAGCCTCAAAACTTTTTCAATTCATTAAAGGCAGTTTGCATTGGTGTTGCATTGGGTTGGTTTGTGCCTTATAGAATTGGGGAGTTTGCAGGCCGTGTATTTTTCCTTAAAAAAATAAATAGATACAAAGGGGCAGCGGTTACGGTGGTTGGCAGTTATAGCCAAATTGTTGCAACCGTTGGGGTAGGGTTGTTGGCTTTTATTATTTATAACCATACGTATTTACCTAACGGCCATTTTATTTATTCGGCATTGGCATTGGTAGCACTTGCAGTATTAATTATTATGTACTTTAAGTTATCAGCAGTAAAAAATGTGCTGTTTAAGATATTCACATTTAAAAAGCTTAAAAATTTAGTCGATTTATGGGATTTGTTCTCATTTAAAGAGCTATTAAAGCTATTGATTTTGTCGGTTTTAAGGTATTGCACCTTTGCTTTACAGTTTTATTTGGTATTTAATATTTTTGGTATTAGCATGACTTTTTTAGATGGTTTTACCATTATTGGCATGATATTTCTAGTACAATCAATAATACCAGACTTCTTTTTACTTAAAATTGGAATAAGGGGAAGTTTGGCAGTGTTCTTTACGGCTGTGGTAACAAGTAATAAATTAGGTGCCGAAATTGCGCCTTACCTGCTCTGGTTAATTAACTTAATTATACCAGCAATTGCAGGGGCATTATTTGCCTATCGCATTCGTTTTATAAAATAAAAAATGGGAGGAAAGATGAGAACATATTTAACAATGATAGTTGCTGTATTCGCAATAACATTTGCGACAGCACAAAACGATTGTGGCGTTAATGAAGTTAACTTTCAATCGGGTGAAAAATTTACATTAGAAATAGGATACAAATTTGGTTTGTTTAGAGCAAAAGCTGGTGTAGCAGATTTTACTATTAAAGATGCTGTTTGGAACAATAGAGCAGCATACCATTTAAGAGGTGAAGGAAAAACTTACAGCTCTTATGATTGGTTTTTTAAGGTGCGAGACGTATATGAATCTTACCTAGATAAGGAAACTAAATTACCCCTAAAATTTATTAGAGACGTTGATGAAGGTGGTTATACCATAAATAATGAGTATTCTTTTGATCATAGCAACGCATTGGTAAACATTGATAAAAATGTAATTAAGGGTAAGGATAAAAAGAAAGCAGAAACCATGGCAATTGATATTTGTTCTCAAGATATATTATCAGCTATTTATATTGCTCGTACGGTTGACTATTCAACCATGGCAAAAGGTGATGTGCGCAGCGTAAAAGTATTTTTAGATGGCAAAGAGTGGGATATAGGAATTAAGTATTTAGGTAAGGAAACCATTAAAACCAAATTAGGTAAAGTACGTTGCGTAAAGTTTATGCCAACATTATTAGAGGGTACCATTTTTGATGCTGATGATGAAATGATTGTTTATGCAAGTGATGATGAAAATAAAGTACCTGTGCTAATTGAAGCCAGCATTGCAGTTGGTAAAATTAGAGCATACATTATTAGATACGACAACTTAAAGCACGAGTTTACAGCTAAGGTTTAATTAATAACTTAAGAAATATTGGAATTAAAAGCCCCGCAAAACTTTTGCGGGGCTTTTAATTTTAGTCATTCAATTAAGCATTTTGCACGCTAAGAAAACAAAAAGCCTTTTCACCTTGCGGTGAAAGGCTTTCGTTCTAACGAGTCATTCGATTGTTAGAAGTTTATGCTGATTCCAGCTAAAATATTTCTAGTTGCTTGGGGGTAGAGGAAATTTTCTGTAACAACATCATCTCCAAGTTTGTAACTGTATGTATATCCATTCGATACATATTCTACGGAGAATAAATTGTTAAGTTTCAAATTAAATGTAATTTCTTTAAAAAACTTGTTTTTTAGTCGGTAAGAAGCTAAAACATCTGTTACAAAATAAGGGTCTAAGCTTTTATTCTCATTGGTAGTGTTATCCAAATATTGCCTACCAACATACTTTCCTAGCATAGAAACTTCAAAATTATCTTTAGGTTTAAAATCTAATTTTAAACCCGAAATTACTGAGGGCGAAAACGCAATGTTGGTATTGCTAAAATTCTCAACTTCTTCTTCATTACTCACATAATTAAAAATGTATTCTTGATAGTCTTTAATATTATTTCTACTCAATGTAATGTTACCACTTGCTTTCCATTGTTCATTAATTTTATAAGCACCATCTACTTCTAATCCAACTCTGCTGCTTTGGTCAACGTTTTGCCTGTTAAATTCGCCAACATCATTTATTTTACCATTTAATACCAGCTGGTTTTTATAATCCATTATATAAATGTTGCTACTTAGTTTAAAGCCTTGCTTACTATAATGCCAGCCCAATTCTACATTGTTTAAACGCTCAGCTTTTGGTCGGCTTACGGTAGATGAGTTGGTGTAATCATCACGTGTTGGCTCTCTGTTGGCAACAGCAAATGAGGCGTAAAACTTATTGTAGTTATTATATTGATAGCTACCTCCAATTTTTGGGTTGAAAAAATGATGAACTACATTTTGAATAGCAGCGTTTGCATTTTCATTAAAACCTAAAAAGTTGTATCCTACATTTCTATATTGAAGATCTCCAAACAATACAACTTCATCAGTTACTCTATAGTCAGCTTTAGTAAATATGTTAAAGTCAGTTTTTAACGCATCATTCTCATAGTACCGATCACCAATATTGCTTTTACCTGCATATCTAGCCCATGTAACTTCTCCAAAATGTTCGCCAGCATATTGGTTCCAAGCGGTACCAATTACAAAATTTGTATTGGTAAGCAAGCCAATGTTACTGCTTAATGAAAAGCCATAAAAGTCATTGTCTAACCATCTTCTTCTAATAATATCTGAATTGGCAATGGTGTCTTGTCCAATAATTACATCTTCAATTCCATAATCGGCTAAGTCATCTTCAAACTTAAACTGCTCAAAATATCCTTGGCCTTTGGTGTAATGCAAAGCACCATTTAAATGCACTCCTCCATTTATTTGGTAGGTAGTTATTAATTGGTAATGGTCTTGCTGGTATAAATCAATCTCATCATCATAAGTATAGTAGTTGTATCGCCTATCCGATCTAAATAAGTTTAGAGAATCTTCTATGGTGTTGTATAAGCTACCTAAATTGTTATTGTAATGCTCGGTTACGTCAACCTTACTTCCATTAATTCGAGCTTCTGGGCTTCCATTCCAAGCTTGGTTGGTACGCTCATTGCCAGAAAAATTATTGAATTTAACAATGGCTCTATCGCTTATATAACCTGCCGAAAGGTAATATGATTCAAGGTCAACTGATGATCTATCAATGTATCCATCAGAAACTATGCGCGATAATCTGCCATCAAATGTCCAATGCTTGTTAATATATCCTGTTCCGCCAGCAATGGTATTTTTCATGGTACCAAATGAGCCAATGGAGTTGGCTATAGTAGCCCATGGTTTTGATTTGCCTTTAGCAGTTTTTATGTTAATAGAACCACCAAAAGCACCACTACCGTTGGTTGATGTTCCCACACCTCTTTGTACTTGAATATTTTCAATGCTTGATGCAAAATCGGGTAGGTTAACCAAAAAAATTCCTTGCGACTCAGAGTCATTATAAGGTATGCCATTTATGGTCATATTAATTCTAGAAAAATCGCTACCCCTTAATCTTAAGCCAGTGTAGCCAACCCCAGCGCCAGCATCACTTGTAGTTACAATTGATGGAGTGTGTTCTAAAATTGTAGGCAAATCTTGTCCTAAGTTTTTCTTTTCAATGTCTTCTTTTTTTACCATTGAAAAACTCATAGGCGTATTTTTTGAAGCTCTTGTAGATTTAAAAGTGAATTCGTTCAAATCGATAACTATTGGTAAAATTTCAACCTCAAGGACCTCACTTTGTGAAGGACTTAAGGATATATTTATTTTTTGATTTTGATTGACCAATAATGGAAACGACTTTTGTTCAAATCCGGCTCTTGTAATTTTTACAGAATATTCACCAGATTCTACATTGTTAATGGAATAATAGCCAGCAACATCTGTTTGACTGCTATACCGAAAACTGCCAACGAGTTCAATAGTGGCAAAAGAAACTGGCTCGCCAGTATTGGCATTGCTAAATGTACCTGATACTTGATGTTGAGCGAATAACAGCGCTGCAACTGAAATAGAAATGACAAAAATTAATAGCTTTTTCATGTTTAGTTTTTTTAAATTTTGAAAATAGCTATAGAGTAGATAAGGCTTTTTCCTACGCAGGCATTACCCTGTTCAGGTCCAAGGGTTTATCTCAGTCTCTCAGCAATTACTTGCAGAGAAACACCCCTAAAGCGACTGTAAATATAGATAAAGAAATATTGGTTGAAAAGGAAAGTAAAAGTTACTTATTGTGGAGCTAAGTCAATAAAATTACCAACCGATTTCATTAATAGGCCTTGTGTAACATTGCCACCATCTTTAAAGTAAACTTGCGGATTGGTTGAACTATGAAAATACATTTCTTTTCCTTTACCTTGGTAACATTGTATTGTTGAGTTACCAGCTGTTGTGCTTGCTCTTAGGGTTAATATATTTTGAACACTATCAGTACTAAACTGTGTTAAAGTTGTTGGTCCAATCACATTGTTCATGGCTGTAATAGCCTCAATGGTCTTTGCTGAATCCGCAGGAGTTTCATTTACAAACCATTGTCCATCTTTAGCGCTTACATTAAAAGAGCCTTCTGCAACATTATAGTTAAAAGTCAAGCCAAGCAGTTCTTCATTCTTAAATTTCAGTATCGTATTGTCAACAAAATTAGAAATTTGCGCAGTGAAAGTAGATTTGAAAAATCCTTCAACCACATAAACATTGTCATCTCCAGCTGGTCGCATATAGGTTTTTACTCCCGTAGCTTCAGTATAATCAAATTTACCCACAATAAAACGGGCTAGCTCATTACCGCCTTGCTTAATGTTAACGATTGTACCATTTGATTCTTCCACCTCATATTCAGCCCAACTGTCTTTACCTTGCGCAATTAAACTTTGGGCCTTTATGGTTTGCAGTTGACCTAAAAACTGTTGCATATAACTGCGCGAACATGGCAACTGTTCGCCACTTTCGCTTTTCACATACCACGTTTTTCCTTGCTTGGTTAGGGTAATGTTTTTGTTTTCCTTTGGCTCTTCAATACTTAAAAAATCAATGGTGGCCGTATCAATGTTTACAATATTGGTATTAAAATTACCTATTGGTTTATTGCGTTGTAAGAAGCTTGTAAGAAAAAACAAAGCACCTAAAACCAAGGCAACAATTAATAATGCTTTATTTGAAAATCGCCTAAACATAGCTTTCATTTTTAATTTTACGTTGCTTGGCTCTGCGCCATTGCGCTCTTACAATACCATAAAGAATTATCAGTAGGATAGGTAATCCAAAATTGATAAGCTTAAGCGTAGTTATCTTTTTTGAAGTCAATGATTTTATTGGTCGAGACTTAGCTCCTTTGGTTCTTAAGTTATTAAGGGCAGTTTCATCAGAAAGCCAGTCGATTGCATTTACTATAAAATTCACATTGTCTTTACCCAACTGCTGTGCTTGTTTCCCTTCTCCATTAATTGCAAAATCAGCATCACCAATTACTACTAGTTTAGATATGGCCTCACCTACAATTTTACCTTCTAAAGCTACGGCAACAGGTAAATTTTGCATAGGATAATCGGCACGTGTCCATTGTTTTTCTACATTAAAAACGGTTTGTGCATCTTCTGTACCAGATTGATTGGAAGAGGTAGCCAATACCACCGACTCAACATTAGGATTGTTTTCACTCAATACAATTGGACTAGCAAAAGGCATCATAATTTCGGTAATTCCATTTGAAACTGGGTGTTTTGCAAAACTTCTAATAACCGGCAAATATGGAAATGGGATTGGCTGATTCATTATAAATCCTCCCATTTGACGTTGCACTTGCACTTGCCCGCAATTGGCATCAATTAAAAAACTTGGTTCTATAGAAATTCCTTTTTGAGTCAACCAAGCATCTAAACCAGTTTCAATTTTACTGCCTCTACCTGTTGAAAAATCTCCTTTAACATTGTTCAATGCAACAAATAATCTACCACCATTGCCTAGGTACTCATCTAACTTTTGCAAATGATTTGGCGGAAAAGTTTCTTTAGGATCAATAATTACCAATGATTTAAACTTGCCAAAAGGGATGGCAATGGTATCTTCAATTGAATATGGTTCAACATCATTTAACTCTTGCATTGTGGTTCCCACCTGCCTCATTTGAGCTAAAGTAGCTTCACCATGGCCTTGCAATAAACCAACCTTTGGCTTATTGGTAATAGATAATTTTTTAATGGTTGATGAAAGCATGTACTCCAAACCATCTGTACTTCCTTTTTGTAGAAATGGTAAAAATGTTATTGTTTCTTTTTGACCGCCAGATTCTACAATAGCTCCTAGATAAGCTTTCTTTTGTGCAGCTTCATTCTTTTCTTTAACGGTTACAAATGTCATTGGCACTCCGTTGCGTTGTGCCTCTTGCTCTAACTCTTCATTCTTTAACGGATCAATTAAATCGAAAACTACTTTACCGCCTGAACGTGCGCTGTATTCATCAAAAATATCTTTTACCGAACTGCGAATGCTAGTTATACTAATCGGCATGTTCTCTTTGGCAAAGTAAGCCTTAATAGTAACTGGCTTATCTAAATCTTTTAATATTTGCTTGGTAGCCGTGCCTAGTGTATAGGTTTTATCTTGCGTTAAATCAATTCGGGTAAAGTACTTTGACGACAGTAGGTTTAGGAGCACAAAAACCACTACAAACAGAAACATTTTTACAACCGCACCTTTCTTACTCATCCTTGTGCGTTTTTATAGTTGCGTTTGCCTAATACAGCTTCAGCACCAATTAGTGCAACCATGGTTATAGAAAAGAAGTAAATTATATCTCGTGAATCAATTACTCCACGCGCCAATGATGTGTAATGTGACTGCATATTTAAGTAGCTAAAAATATTACTAATTAAACCCGTTGATTCATTGGCTACGCTAACAAAAACAAACTGTAGCAGCGCTCCAATAACTAATGCTAATAAAAATGCCACTATTTGATTATTGGTAATTGCACTGGCCAATAAACCAATACCAATAAAGGCTGCACTCATTAAAAACAAACCTAAGTAACCTGTTAGCGTTGCGCCATGATCAATTGGCCCTAATTGCCAAACAGTTATGTAAAAAGGTATGGTTAACAAAAGTGCCGCAGCTACCAGCATCCAACAGGCAAAAAATTTACCAAGTACAATTTGCCAATCGCTAATCGATTTAGTTTGCAAAAACTCTAGTGTGCCCGTTCGATTTTCTTCAGCAAACATGCGCATGGTTAATGCAGGTATTACAAAAAACAATACCAATTGGGCAATGCCAAAAAAGTTTCTGAGTGTTGCTTGCTTTACGAGAAAAAAATCATTGCCAGCTAACCAAGTAAAGTAACCAGTAATGCCTAAAAACAGCCCCAACAGCACATAGGCAATCAATGAATCGAAAAACGACCTCACTTCTTTTTTCGCTATAACTAAAGACGAATTCATTGCTTTAATGTAATTTTTCTAAAAATATCTTCCAATTTCGCTTCTTCAGTGGTTAACCCGGTTAAGTACCATTTGTTTTTAACGCATAAATCAAATATTGAGCGTTTGTTAAAATCGGTACTATTTAACTCAATAGAAAATTCGTTTGCCTCCGAACCAACATCAGCTAAAGCAACACCTGGTAACAATGAAAGTTGTAGTAAAATTTCATCTTTAACACCTGCTTCAATTACTACCTTAATTACATCATTGCCACTTACTTGCTTGCGCAATTCTTGTGGACTAGCGTCTGCCACTAGTTTTCCTTCATTAATAATTAACACTCTATCGCACAAGGCTTCAACTTCTGATAAAATGTGCGTACTAAATATTACGGTTTTTTCCTTACCAATATTTCTAATTAGGTTTCTAATTTCAATAATTTGGTTAGGGTCTAAACCTGTAGTGGGTTCATCTAGTATAAGTATATCAGGGTCGTGTATCATGGCTTGTGCCAAACCTACCCTTTGTCTGTAACCCTTAGAAAGCTCACCAATTTTTTTGTGTTTTTCAGGCAGCAAACCGCAGGTAACAATCATTTCTTTAACCTTGGCCTTAATTTGTGCTTTTGGCACATTTTGCAATGCAGCAGAAAATGATAGGTACTCAAAAATTGGCATATCTAAATACAACGGATTGTGCTCGGGTAAATAGCCAATATGTTGTTTAATTTTTTCAGGAGATTTATGAATTGAATATTCTCCAATTTTCACATCTCCTTCAGTAGGGGCCATGTAGCAAGTAAGTATTTTCATGGTAGTGGTTTTTCCAGCACCGTTGGCACCTAAAAAACCCAATATTTCACCTGTTTTTACTTCAAAAGAAATATTATTAACCGCATGCTGGCTGCCGTACTGTTTGGTTAGGTTACTTACCGTAATATCCATGTACTACAAAGTTAATTTTCGCATAAAAAAAACCAAAATATTTTAACACTAAATAAGTATGGCATTGTTATTGAATTATACAACTATGAATAAAAACATGCGGTGTGGATAAAGTGTTAACAACTCATTATCTTTGTAAACTGTTTTCAAACCCATAACAATAATGAATCGCCTAATAATTGTACTTTTTTTGGTATGCGCTAGTTTGAGTTTAAATGCTCAAAAAAAGTTTTATTTTGGCTTAAAAGGGGGCTTAAATTTAAGTACGTTAAACCCAGAAAACGTTAACAACGAATCGTTAAAAACCGGCTTAATGGCAGGTGCATTTTTTAAAATACGCCCTGTAAAAGCAATTGGCATTCAGCCTGAATTTTTATGGGTAAACAAAGGATCTGAAATAACGTGGGATGGGCCGAACCAACCAGGCGGATCATTTGCGCTGAATATGGATTATGTTGATGTGCCCATATTTGCAGTAATTCATTTTAGCGAAAAATTTGACATTCATTTTGGACCACAAATGTCTTATCTCATTAACTTTTCGGTAATGAATTTGGAAGACAGTGGCTATGACTTTGAGGGAGAAATAAGACCAAGAGATTTTAAAGCTTATGATTTTGCAGGAGTTGCTGGCGCTGAGCTTACACTCAATAAAATTCAAATAGGAGCGCGATACAATGCTGGCTTAATTGACTTACAAAAAAGTAGTACTGCAAGTGATGTAGTATTGAACAAACCTAAAAACTCTGCGACCCAATTATATTTGGGACTCATTTTTTAATTGAATTACTTATACTGGTAACTGAGTTATTCTTCTTCCGAAATATCTGAAGTTGATTCTTTAGAACTTTCATCAGCCTTAACTTCTTCAATAACATTCTTGTTTACTTGCTCATTTGTAGATTGAGTTTCTTCAATAAGCTTTTCGGTTTCCGTTTTAATAATATTCTCTACTTTTTCCTTATTTGGTTGCGTTTCTTTTAGAGTGGCATCTAATTTTATTGGCTCAGTTACTTCTTTATTTTCAACTTTAACAGTCGGTTCATTTTCTGCTACTGGTGGAATATTCTCGGCTATTAAAACCTCTTCTTTAACTTCACTAATCTCTTCAACTACTTTTTTTGGCTCGGCACTTGTATTATCAGTGGTGGCAGTTTTTTCAACTGCGCTTTCTTTCACACCGTTTTCAACGGTTTTTTTAGCAGCTACTTTAGCTGTTGCACCTGCTTCTTTATTTTTTGCTTGCTTTGCATTGCCTTCTTTACCTTTATCGGCCGTGGCTGTGGCTTTGGGTTTTGCTTGCTCTTCTGCTTTGTTGTCTTTCTTAGCAGTAACAGGATCTTGTTTCTTTTTCTTTTTATTTAAGCTGCTAAGCAACACATGCATTTCAGCTAACTTTTCTTCTTTACTCTTAATTTTGTCCTCAGCAACGTTCAATTTTGCTTGGCGCAATTGCATTTCAAGCGATTTAATTGCTGAATTGTTCATTCGCCTTTTCTGAAAATCAATCTCCTTTCTATCGTAGTTAATTGAATTTTCCATTCGGTTAATTGCCTTTTGCAATCCAGTAATTCTATTATCGTTTCGGCTATTCCAATATTCTTTTTGCTTTGTTTTTGCTTTGGTAAACAAACCATCTAGCATATCCCAAAGCTCTTTTCGCTTAGCTTGGGTAATTTTAGCTTTCTTCACTTTTTCGTGAAGCGCTTTTAAGTCATTAAATACCTGATTGTTTTTGGTTATGGTTTCCATTTTCTCACCATATCCAACAATTTTTTGCTTCAGTTCATCAACTAAAACTGCCGACTTAACCTCTAGCTCTTCATTGCGCTTTGCAAGCTGTACCTTTAATTTGCCAAATGAATCATCTAAACTAGCCTTTAACTCATCAAAGTTGGCTTTAGTTATGTTTTTATCCTTAAGCTGCACGCCTAAGTTGCCAGCATACTTCTTAGCTTCTGCCCAATTTTCAGATAAATATTCTTTGGCTTCATCAACTTTATTGCCAAAAAGAGATAGCTCAGCTTTTAAGTTTTCGAATAACTGTGAGGTTAATAAGCGCAACGCCCAAGCATTTTGTGCCCTACGAACTGTTTCCGGTTTATCGGAGGTTATTTCATATGGCAGCAAGCTTTCTCCACTTAAAACGCTTTGCTCTAACTTATTGTGTGGGTCAGGAAATTCAATGGTCTTTTTACTTTCAGCCCACTCTTTAAACATCTTTTTTGTAAACTCTTCTTTTAAATGCTCTTGACCAAAGGTATAGATGTTAACCTTTTTATCAGCTTCTACAAACTCTATAGCAATAAGCAAACGCTCATTCTTTTCGTTCGTACCAAAAAATGCAATTCTGTTATTCATGCGTTTTACAAAAATATTAGTTTTTACAGAATAAAAAACCCCGAACTATTGATAATTCGGGGTTTTTTCAAATATTTAATTTTATAATTTATTCCTTAATAAACTTACTAGCAACTAATAAGTTTCCTTCATTAGATGTTACACTAACAACATATACTCCAGCTGCAAAATCTTCAACATCAATTACGGTGTTAATTCCATTTACCTCATTGGTATAAATTGTTTGCCCTAGTACATTAGTTACTGCTAGGTTTCCGTCAATATTGGTTTCAAAAGCTAAATTAACATAGCTTTCAGCAGGGTTTGGAGATACTACTGCATTAACTAAATCAATATTTCTTATTGAAGAATTTAAATTATCAGCACCAATTTTGTATATACTATTGGTTAAGCTGTTTACAAAGTAAATCTCTCCTGTTGGACCAACTTCAATACCTTGAATACCCGCAGCACCTGTAGCTATTCTGCCAATTTCAACAGCAGGAATTACTCCAATTTCATAAACAATAATGTCGCCAGTTGAATAATCGCTAACCAACATTCTGTCTTCCGTTACATAAATACCCGCTGGTTCTACTAAACCTGTTGTAACCACATCTTCCCAAGTATAACCTGAGTAAGTAGAATATTCAGCCAATGTTTCAAATGGTCCATAAGAAGGAGCGCCAGAATAAGCACCTGTTGTGATGTCCATTCTAAACACTCTTTGATTGTCGTTGTCTACAACATACAACCATTGTTTGGCTTCATCAAAATCCATGTGACTAACTACTATTTCACTCGCATCTTTAGCAACTAAAACATCTGAATATCTTCTAATCACTCCATCACCATGGTAGCTTTGGCCTGGGCCATGATCTTGTACAAAATCATATCTCACTATATCACCATTGTATCCGTCAAATACCCAGTATGCATTTCCGCTTTCCCAAGCAATACCTTGGCATTGCGGTGATGCGTGTAACATATCTAAGTGCTTTCCGTTTTCACCAGGACCTGGAGTTTGGCCAAAAATTGACAAGTCGCTAGACCATAAACTAGGACCAGTAAAATTGATTCCCCCCGGCTGGTGGTTGGCATCAGTAACGCCTGGTGCGTTTGCAAAATTTCCGTTATCTCCAAAAGCGAGAGCTGTTGGTTGATTCATGAAGTGCCAGGCATTGCCATCTCGCAACCACTGTGCTGATTGATTTGGCTGACCTACTTCTGAAAAAACAATTGCACTCCCACCAGAACTTACGTTGTTTTTGTTAAGAACCCATAACTGATTTTTGGTTAAATCAGAATGAAACTCCAAATCAGTTGGCTTATCAACTGTTGCTCCATTAGTTGGTTGAAGCTCAAAAGTTAAATTAGACCACAAATAATTGTCTATTAAATTAGGGCGTTGTGCGAAAGCAAAAGCTATGCAACAGATAAGAATGGTTGTAAGTAAAATGATTTTTTTCATATAGTTTTTAGTTTTAAAGCTTAATTTTTAGTTTTTGTGTAAACACTACATTTACCACATTAAATTATTTTCGTCTTGCAGACTTAGGCTTTAAGGAATGCTAAAGATAAAAACAAATTTTTACACAATTAGATAGATATGCGACATTATAACTTATTTTTTAGTATTGTAGTGCTATGCTTAATTTGCTTTTGGAGCTGTTCAAATAATGAAAGCTCTTCATCAAATACTGCAACTAAAACAGCGGAAACGGTTAAAAAGTTTGATAATGCAAAAACTAAGGCGCAAACTGAAGATAAAAAGGAAATTGCCGAGCTTATATTGATGCCAGAACCTAAATGGGACAATCCGAATAGCTCTGCGCAACCTAAGGAAGACATTGTAATGGTGTATTTAAAAGCAGAAAGTAATGACATTACAGATATAGAAAAATGGTTTGAAACCTATGACATTGATTATGATTATTGCGCTAATTCTGATTTTGTAAAAAATAAGAAAGTACTTAAATGCGGCTTTAAAATTCCTCAACAACATGAAAACACTCGGTTGTTACAAGCGCATTATGGTAATGAATATAATTTTGCTGTTTACGGCAAAGATTTTTCAGGCGGGAGATACGTATCGAAAGTTGATGCAATGACTGGAGAGGTAAGTACAACTTTCGATTTTAAAAGATACTTGTATTCGCCCAAATTTAATGAAGCGGATGCAGCTTACATTAAACAAAGTATACAATGGGTTGAAGAAGAAAATGGGGTGTTGTACATGGCAAATCACCATAATACTTATGCCAAAAGCAGTGGCAATTTTAATGGTTACATAAATGCGATTGATTTGGAAACGGGTAAATTACTTTGGCGCAGCAATAACTTAGTTTGCAATAGCAATAACTTTATTGTTTACGGCAACTACATTATAAGCGGTTACGGCTTTACCAAAGAAGATGATTTTTTATATGTTTTGGATAAAAGTACCGGAAACACCTACGGAAGAATACCTGTAAAAACCGCACCCGAATGGTTATTTGAGCGAGACAATAAAGTTTATGTTAGATCTTACAACACCGATTATATTGTTGCAATAGCTTTGGATGGAGTAGGGACTGATATTGAGAAAATTGAGAAATAATCGATTAAACAAGATTAAATTATTCTATCAACCTTATGTGGTTAGGCCAATCGACACTGCGCTCTACAACTTGATAAATTACAATATCAGGGTTAAGCTTATTCACTGTATTCATAATATCAGTAGCTTCAAAATCATGCCAATGCAAGTAATGAATTTCACTAAAAGTTTGGTTCATGTATGGGGCTATGCGAGATCGAAAAGAATCGCCAACAATTAGTACTGTTTTCTCGTTTTTCGCTTCTTTGTTATTCACACTAATTTTTATGCCTTGTTTAAATTTGTAATTGTGACTTATAGGTTGGTATAAATCTTTTGTGTTAAATGATTTGAAGGTTACATTATCACTTAGTGCTTTTTTATCATGTGCATTAAATTGTTTATAGTCATTTACTTTGCCTATTAAGCCTTGCATATTGGCTAGGCCGTAGCCATATCGATACTCACTTTGTTCAAATTGATTGGGCCTAATATCTATTTGATTTTCGTTGCTTATTCCAATCGAATTGCAAATTTCTTGGTAAGCTAAAAAAGCACCATATTCGCTCCAGTGGCTATCTGACTTATAGTATAGCAACGGAGAAGGTTTCTTATTCTCGAGATATTTCTTTTTCAAATCGACCAGGTTTAGATGATTGAGCTCCATAATCATAGAGTAATTTGTTACGGGCCTTGCTACTAAGCCATTTGGTAAATGCTCGCTATAAATAGTGTGTTTATTAGGAACAACTGCAATACAAAATTGAATGTTTTTACTTGAAAGGCTACTTTGGAGCTTAGTGAATTTGAGGTTCCAATTTTTTAGCAAATCTGCACTCATAACTTCTTCTCCTAATGACTTTTTTACAACTGAATTGTAACCATTTCCCAAAAACAACCAGCCGTCTTTGCCTTGTACGATAATCTTTAGGTCTGAAGAAATTTTGAAATTCTTATTAAGTAAGGCGTTAAATCCCACCAATTTTTGGCGATACCTAAAGTTGTCTATCGCATAATTGGTAATTGATTTATTGGTTTTAGTAAGATTTTTTGTATCCCAAGTAATTTCAGATTTTGAACGTTTAAAAATAGTTTCAAACTCAGTTTTATTTTGAAAGCCAAAAGGGGTTAGCCATAAGAGCAAAGGCAAGCTTATTATTAATCCAAATATCGCTATGGTTATTTTTTTTAAACTCAAAGTCTAGAATTTATAGTATAAAAATGGATTGTAAGAATTTGAAGAGATCGCCAAAACACATAGTGCAAATATTACCAATAAAATCAACAGTTTTAAAATGCCAAATACAGAATCGGTTGCTAATACTTTTCTAATTTTAGTTTTAAAGTGGTAATAAATTGGCGTACAAAACATTAACCCAACAAAAAGAGTAATTAAAAATTTAGCATTAATAAATAAATTTAATCCATGCAGTTTATAGCTAAAATTAGTTACGTCAAACATCTTTGATAGGTAAACAAAACTTTCGTTTAAATTTCCACTGTTAAAAAACACCCAACCTACAATTACTATTAATAAGGCATAAATATGAGCAATGACTTTTGGCATTTTTTTCAAGAAATTTATCCACCCTAAACGTTCAATAACTAGAAACATGCCATGAAACAGCCCCCAAAAAATAAAATTCCAATTAGCACCATGCCACATGCCCGTAATAAAAAATACTATAAACAGATTTAAGTAAGTTCGGTATGCTCCTTTTCTGTTTCCTCCAAGAGGTATGTATAAATAATCTTTAAACCATGTAGATAAAGTAATGTGCCATCTTCTCCAAAAGTCTTGAATTGATGTTGCAGTGTAGGGAAATTTGAAATTTTCTGGAAACTTGAAGCCCAATATTTGACCTAATCCTATGGCCATATCGGAATAACCAGAAAAGTCGAAAAATATTTGTAGCGTAAATGCAATAATGCCCAACCAGGCCATGCCCATAGTTAAAGTTTCGGGGGGAAGTGCAAAGGCTGCCTCTGCAACTGGGGCCATTGCATTGGCAATAAGTACTTTTTTGCCTAATCCTATAATAAATCGTTTTATCCCTTCTGCAACATTATTGGTGCTAATGTTAGGCTTATCCAACTGCTTAGCAACATCTTTATAGCGTACAATTGGCCCAGCAATTAATTGAGGAAACATGGAAACGTAGGCACAAAATTTAAAAAAGTTACGAGCTGGTTCAACAGCTTTTCTATACACGTCAATGGTGTAACTCATACTTTGAAAAGTGTAAAAACTGATGCCTAATGGAAGTGCAATTTTTGAAACGCTGCCCAAGCTGTTTGATTCAAGATCTATGAATGAAAACAACGCTATAATGTTTTCTGTAAAAAAATTAAAGTATTTAAAGTAACCCAATAGCAAAAGGTTTACTGCTATGGATATTGCCAGAATTATTTTTCGTTTAACTGGCTTATTATTGGATGCTCCAAGGGCTAAGCCACAAAAATAGTCTACCACAATTGAGGTTAGCATAACTGCCAATAACTGTGCTTCTCCAATATAGTAAAAAGCAAAACTTACTGCACTAAGAACTATTAACCTAATTTGATTTTTAGGCGAAACAAAATAGAGTAGTAGAGCTACCGGTAAAAAATAAAAAATAAAGAATAGCGAGCTAAAAACCATGGGTAGTATTACCGATTATTACTCCCAAAAATACGGTTTAAGAAACAACCTATTACACAAAGGATATGATTTGACAACTAAATTGCACCTAACAATTTTTATACTTATCATTTAAGCCAACACCATCCAAAATCATAGGTTTAATTTTTTCCAACCTTCTTTGCTTGGTTTTTTTTCTAATCCATCTCCTCACTTAATTCAAAATGTAGCCCCGTCCTCTAAATGATTTTATACGTAAAGAACATTTTTGTAATTTAACATTTCAAAACTATCTACTATGAAATTTCAATCTACCTTCAAATCATATCTTACCTTGTCAATTTGTTTGGGCTTCAGCATTTTTTGTTTTGCATATTTTAATGAATCAAATCCCAATTTTAACTTTATAGAAAACAATGGACAATGGTCATCCGAAACTCAGTTCAAACATGAGGTTAACCAAAATACAGTTTGGCTTGGGAATGATCATATTCGATTTGATATATCATCCCAAAATGCAAAAGACACCTTTACAAGTGGGCATGTATGGGACATGAATTTTTTAAATACAAATACCATTTCTGAAATTTGTGGTGTTACTAAACATGCTACCTATTATAATTACTTTAAAGGCAAAGACACTAAGCAGCATGCCAGCAATTGCAGCGCTTTTAAAGAAGTTTGGTATAATGAAATTTACCAAAATATTGACCTACGATTTTATGGCAAGGAAAACAGAAACCTTGAATACGACTTCATAGTTAAACCAGGTGGAAGTCTTGACCAAATAGAGTTTTCTTATAATGGCTTGCATGATTATTATATTGATGAACTAGGCTTTCTAAAATTGGTGACCTCAGTTGGTACTTTTAATCAACCAAACCCATTCTCATATCAAATAGATGAAGATGGATGCATGAATATATTAACTATTAATTATAAAATTAATGAAGAAGGCAACATTGGTTTTGAAACGCAAGAAGTTGCCAACCCAAACCTTCCTATTGTTGTAGATCCAATTTTGGATTGGGCACATTATTTATGTTCTGATTGTAATGCTTATGCATATAATATGACCATTGATAGTTTAGGCTTTGTTTATGTATCTGGGGTTACCAAAGAAAATGGGTATCCTATTTCTGTGGGCACATATGATGTTGTTCGCAATAGATTTGATGCTTATGTTTTAAAATTAGATAATGATGCAAGCTCAATCATATACGGCACATATTTGGGTGGAAGTGACTATGAGTACAACAGTTCTATAATTACCGCTCCTAACAGAATTTATTTGGCAGGTCGCACAGCATCAACTGATTTTCCTGCAACACCTTCAGCTTATGATACAAGCGCAAACGGTACTATAAGCACTACAAATACCGATTTATTTGTGGCAGTATTAAATGGAGATGCAACCAGTTTGGTTTATGCGACTTATTTAGGAGGAATAGAAGCAGATTTTTTACATAATATGGTGTTAGGAGAAGACGACAAAATTCATTTATGCGGAAATACGCGCTCACTTGATTTTCCACTTACGGCTAATGCATTTGACAATAGTTTAGACACAACTTCAGTAAATACTTATGACGGTTTCATATCTACTTTTGACACCACTCTTTCAAGTCTTTCTTATTCAACGTTTATAGGGGGCAACTATCATGATTATATTACAGATTTAGATGCTGCAAGCAACGGAGAAATTACATTTACGGGTTTTACTGGTTCAACTAACTTCCCAACAACAGCCAATGCTTTAGATACTACGAAAAGCGGAATTATAATACCTATTCAAGAATCTATTATTGGAAGAATTAGTAGTGCAGGAAATACACTTTTAACTTGTGGTTATATTCCCGCCTCTACAAGTGTGCGTAGAGCTACAATTTTAGAGCGAGATAAAAGTGGAAATTATATTGTAGGTGGGTGGATTAGCAATAACGGATTGCAAATTGTTAATAGTATAGATAGCACAGCAAATGGTAGTTCCGACAACTACATAGTCACTTTTAATCAAAACTTAAAT
>Ga0114956_1001305_pt1 | contig 19488 bp, 17 predicted proteins | sample MaitaG_FD_87304 | JGI IMG/M metagenome (GOLD analysis project Ga0114956, IMG submission 87304) | Marine algal microbial communities from Maine, USA - Maine_Asex2 metaG | ecosystem: Host-associated > Algae > Red algae > Unclassified | place: Maine, USA | collected 2015-01-05 | reverse complement strand
TGCGCGATCTGTGTGCGGGTGGGTCCGTGGACCTGCGACTATTCGAAGTGGCTGAACCGACTCTGGGGGCGGCGCATTGCCGGCACCCGGTTGCGGGGGGGGGGCAAGGCTGGCTCTCGACGACCGGCTCGGCGGTGGAAAGCCCATGAAACCTACTGCGTGGTGGGGGAGGGCAACCGGTTGCGGCTAAGGCGTTCTGTGCTTGGCTGCCAAGATGCAATGCTGGTGTGAACCGCCGCCCGAGAACGAGGAATATCGATGACACCAGAGCAGGCCGAGGCCGCAACGAAAGAACAGATGGGGAAGGTGGGAGCCGGCTACATGCTCGACGGCCCGACTCGCGAGCTGGGGAAGGCGAACGGCTATCGGACGATGGAGTTCTACTTCGCAGGCCGCGGTGGCGTCCTCGGTGAGTGCGACGCCGATGTTGTGAAGTCGGCGTTCGGCTGGTTCAGCGCCGATATGTGCCGCACCTTCTGGGAGGCCGGTTGTGCAGTCGCTGGTCCGAAGAATGCCGCTGAGCTCTACAACCAGGCGATGGCCAACTGGGGGAGTACGAAGCTCGCTGGCGTCGAAGGCACGGAGCGCTTCGTCGAGCTCGCCGAGCGTATGGTCGCGAACGTCGGCGTCGACGGCCTGCCGCTGTTCGCCGGATGGCGGGCGATGCCGCGGGCAACCGACGATTCCGCGGCGCACGCCTACCAGCTTGTCGCGTTGCTGCGCGAGCTTCGTGGCAGCTGCCATATCGTTGCGGCGACCGCCCAGGGGCTCGGTGACGTCGAGACGATGATGGCGAATCCGGGGCAGGGCGCAGCGCGCGCCGAGGTATTCGGCCACAAGGAGCCGTACCCCGACGGCGCCGAATTCCGGGCCCAGTTCGACGCGGCCGAAGCCGCGACCGATCGCATGATGATCAACGCGTGGGAACCGCTGGACGAAGGCGAGCGGGCAGAGATGGTCGGGCTCACCCAGCGGCTCTACGACGCCGTCGTCGCCGAGTAGCGGCGGGCCGCCTCAGCTAGCTTGCGCGGCCCGAGAAGACGACCGTCTCCTTGACGGGTGCGAAACCGACGTCGAGGTACAGACCGCTTGCGGCGTCGTTGGCTTTGTCGAAGCAGATCTTGATGCGTTCCGCCCCGGCGTCGGCGAGAAGACGAAGACCAGCGGTAAGCACGTGGCGGGCAAGGCCGCGCCGTTGGTGGTCGTCTTGGGTCCGCATCGGCTCCACCAGGCCCGTCGCGGTTGCCGGGTCAAACCAGAACAGACCCTGGGCCGCAAGGTTGTCGGCGTCATCCAGGATGAGGAGATCGAAGTCTGGGCGGTACAACGACGTCTGCTTCAGGCGCGCCTCGACGTCTGGTCCGCTTCGTTCAATCATGTGATGTGGTCGCACCGCGGTATCGAGTCGATTGCAGAGCCGATAACCGGCGGTAAGAGCACTGAGCTCGGGCCGCTCGGTGGCCGCGAGCCATGCTTCCACCACGGGGACGCTGGCCGACGATTCGTCCGGCCCGCGATCGGCGACGAACCCATGACTGCCGAGGATTTGCCTCATGACCTCGTCGGTGACGTCGACCTCAAGGTCTACCGTGTCGAACCCGCAGTCGGCCGCATGCCTCAAACCGCGCTCGATCACGTGAGCAACCCACTCGCTTGGCACGTCGGGCAGGACGATCGGAGCAAGCGCAATGTCGTCGCCCCATGCGATAGTGATCGCTGCAGCTTCGGGCTGACTGTCATCATCGACCCAGAACATCTGCGGCAACGGATCGGTCAATCGTGGGCGACGCCACCACCATTGCAAGTCGGCGGCTTCAAAGAGCCCCTTCGTCGGGTGCGCTGCTCGGGTTCGTTGGAGGAGCGCGGTGACGGTTTCCAGATACGCCAGCCCGGCCCGCGTCTCTTCGCGTTGTACTACCACGACGTAAAGCTAGGCCCACCCGGATTCGTCATGCGCCACAAGCTGTCACAATCGGCAGATGAGCAACGAAGTCCGCGCGGCCTACGACACCATGGCGAAACGGTATGCGGCCCTCGATCACCGAATCGACCGCATTCCCACCGACCGCGAGTGGCTCGATGCCTTCGCAGAGATGGCGAGAGACCGACGCGGGCCCGTCGCGGACCTGGGTTGCGGGACCGGTCATGTCGTGCAGCACCTGAGCGAACTCGGGCTCGCCGCCTGCGGTTATGACATCTCGCGAGCGCAGATTGCCGAAGCACAACGTGGCTTCCCCGACGCGCAGTTTGCTGTTGGTGACCTCGCGTCGCTCGACGTTGCCGACGAATCTCTCGGGGGAGTCGTGTCGCGGTATTCGCTAATTCACGTGGTTCCGAGCCGTCTCGCCCGCATCTTCGACGATTGGCACCGGGTACTCGAACCCGGCGCGCCCGTGCTCATCCAGCACTTCGCGGCCGCTTCGGCCCCGAGGCACGGCACGCCGTTCGATCACGCGGTCGTCACGGCCTACGAGCTGTACCCGGCCACAATCGAGGAACAACTCGACCACGCTGGGTTCGGCGACATCAAAGTTGGCCGGCGCGCCCCACTCGCATCCGAACGACAACTAGATCACGCGACCCTGCTGGGTCGGAAGCTCGGCGGCTGACATTACCCGGGCAGCGTCGCACTCCGACGCTGCGGCTGGCGGCGCCAGAACGTAAGCCGTTACGTCAGGGGTTTCGCGAGTCGAAGGTTGTTGACACCTTCCGGATCGGCCAGCGCTTCAAGCGCAATCTCGAAGTCGGGGAGCGAATACACGGCGCCGTCATCGTTGATCATGATGAACGTGTCGAGCTGCTGCAGGAACGTTCGATCGTGACTGACCGCGATCACGGTCCCCATAAAGTCGTCGAGCGCGTCTTCTAGCGCTTCAGACGACTCGACGTCGAGATTGTCGGTCGGCTCATCGAGAAGCAGGACGTTGTGTCCTTCCAGCTCAAGGCAGAGAATCTCGAGCCGAGCCTTCTGTCCGCCCGACAGCGTGTCGAACTCCTGCCGTGCGTGATGTGAAAGTCCGTACCGACCGAGGGCCTTCATCGCCTTCTCTTCCTCGGTCAACCGGTCACGCACGATGCCGAGCACCTCTCGGCCAACGAAGTCAGGACGATCGTTGATTTGGGTGAACGTGCCAATCGACGTTCGAGGGCCGAGTCGAATGGCGCCCTCATCGGGTTCGATCTCGGATGCGAGTGCGCGGAGTAAGTGGGTCTTGCCCGTGCCATTCGGCCCGATCAATCCGACGCGTTCACCGAAGTGAACCTCCTCGGAGAAGGGGAAGAACAAGTCATCGATCGCGACATCGACAAGATCGAGCACCCGCCGGGCGGAGTCTGCGCCTCGCAGCTTTACCTTGATCTGTTGGTCGGCGACCGGGGCGGGTGGGGGACCGGCGGCGACGAACTTCTCCCACCTGGTCTCGGCACCGTTCGCCTTGGTTGCGTTCTTGAAGTTCGCCGCGGCCCGTTGCTTCATGATTTTCATGTGGCGATACAGGCGGCGCTCCTCGGCATTCCACCGCTTCAGCGCATCACCGAGCTGGGCCTGACGTTTCTCGCGGGCCTCCGGAAACGACGCATACGACCCGCCGTGTACCCAGCAGTTCGAGCCTTCAAGCACAACGATCTTTGTTGCGACGCGTTCGAGCAAGGACCGATCGTGGCTGACCATAAGAATGGTGCTCGGACAGGCCATTATCTGGTCCTCGAGCCAAACCCGCGTCGGAATGTCGAGATAGTTGTCGGGCTCGTCGAGCAGCAGGACATCTACGCCGGATGTCAGCAGGAGATCGAGCACGAGTCGTTTGCGTTCACCCCCGGATAACTCGCCCACCTTGCGCGTCGCGAAGTCGTCGACCGCCGTCTTGACGCTTCGTTCAGCAGCAGCCGCCCACTTCGATTCGAGTTCGTAGCCACCGAAGTCGCCCCACGCAGTGATCGCCTCGGCCAGCGCCATGCCATCGCCAGTGCCCTCGGCCATCGCGGCCTCGGCCGCGGCGAGCGCCTGGCCGGCGTCGCGCAGCGCTGGTTCTGCCACGGCGAGCAACATGTCGCGCAGCGACGCATCAGGGTTACCCATGCCGACGTCCTGGCTCATCGACAAGTAGCTGCCCGCGATCGAAACCGTGCCACCGTCCGGCGCCAGCTCGCCAGAGAGGATCTTCAGAATGGTGCTCTTGCCGGCACCGTTCGGGCCAACAATCGCCGCATGATCGCCGGGCGACACACCAAAACTCACGTCGAAGAAGAGTGGCTCACCCGCCGGCGGTGCGTAGTCCAGTTCCGAGACCACGATGCCACTCACCCGCCCACCTTATTGGCTCGGCGCGATCCCGGCGTGTCATTCTCTTGCCGAAGTTGCTCCCGCCATCGCACACTTCGGAACGGACCACCAGGTGACATCGATCGAGCTCAAGGCCGACCAGCCGTTCGCCCAAGACCCCGCCGTCTCGTTTACCCTGCCGGCCCGGTTCTACACCTCGCCCGCGCTGTACGAGCACGAGAAGCGGGCGATATTTGAACCTGCATGGTTCTACGTCGGCCATCGCAGCCAGCTTCGTGTGGCCGGCGCCTACCTCACCGCCACGGTTTTCGACCAAGAGGTATTCGTCACTCGCGACGAGTCGGGCGCGCTGAACGGCTTCTACAACGTCTGCAAACATCGCGGCCACGAGCTCGTGCAAGGCACGGGCACCGCGAAGAAGTTCACGTGCCCCTATCACGCATGGGTGTACTCGCTCGATGGTTCGCTGCGCCATGCCCGCAACACCAGTGAGATGAAGGCATTCGATGCCTGCGACTTCAGCCTGACCTCGGTTCGAGTCGAAGAGATGTGCGGGTTGGTCTTCGTGAACCTCGACCACGACGCCGAGCCGTTGGCGGTGCAAGCGGACGGCCTCGAGGCCGAGATGCGGTACTACTGCCCGGACATCGACTCGATCGAGTTCGCCCAACGCGACACGTTCGAGGTGGCATGCAATTGGAAGACGCTCATCGACAACTTTCTCGAGTGTTATCACTGCGCCACCGCGCACCGCGATTTCGTCGACCTCGTCGACATGGACAGCTACACAACGACGGTGTCGGACATCTATTCGAGCCAAGTTTCCCAGGCTCCGCGAACGACCGAGAGTTCGGCCTACGTGTTCACGCCCGGATCTGTCGACTTCGGTTTCGCATCATGGTTCCTCTGGCCGAACCTGACGATCTGGATCTATCCCGGCGACACGAACATGTCCGTGCTCCAGATGTTGCCAAGTGGTCCCGAGCGGTCCGTCGAGTACCAGGATTGGTTCTGCCTTGGAGGCACGCCGACGCCACAACTGCAAGAGGCGATGGACTATCAGAAGGACGTCTTGCAACCCGAAGACATCGGCCTGTGCGAAAGCGTGCAGAAGGGCCTGCGTTCAAACGGCTACAACCAGGGCCGGTTTGTGATCGACGATTCGTTTAGTGAACTGAGCGAACATGCGGTGCATCACTTCCAGACGATGGTCGCCGCGGCCCACGGTCACCCGGTGCAGTAGTTAACTCGCCGAGCCAACGAGGTCGGCCATCAGCTGAATGCCATCTTCGGTCGGGTTCGAGACGGTGAATCCGGTAATGCCCGAGTCGGCCCACGCTGGCCATCGTTCTTCAATGCGTTTGATCGATCCATAGAGGCCAGCCTCGTCGACATACTCATCGGGGATCGCCGCGATCGCATCTTGTTTTCTGCCCGCGAGGTAGAGCTCCTGTACCCGCTCGGCGACATCGGGATAGCCACGCTGCACCATGTGCTGGTTGTGGAAGTTCAGATCCTTGTGTCCCATGCCGCCGACGTAGAGGGCGATACTCGGCTTCACCTCGGCGAGCGCTGCGCCAATGTCGTCGGTGATGACGACCGGGCCGCGACCCATGATCTCGAGGTCCTTCCACGACTTGCCATTGCCAGCCCGCCGGAAGCCTTCTTCGATCCATGGCGTGAAGAACTCTATACGACCGGGCACGAAGTGCATTGGTAGCCAGCCATCACAGAGTTCGGCGGTGAGCTTCACGGTAGCCTCCGAACCCGAGCCCATCCAGATCGGCAGGTCGCGGTTGGTGTGCATGATCGACATCAACGGCTTGCCGATGCCCATCGCACCTTCGCCGGTGAACGGCAGTTGATACTCGCGTCCGTCGTGGCTCACCGGATCTTCGCGTCGATTTATCTTCCGCATGATCTGGATGTAGTCGCGCAAGCGCCAGTACGGCTTGCCCCAGGGTTCGCCATACCAACCCTCGACGATCTGCGGACCGGACACGCCGAGACCCGCGATGACCCGGCCGCCGCCAGCGAGGGCATCGACGGTCTGGGCCTGCATCGCCGCCATGGCGGGCGCTCGACCCGCCAACTGCATGATGCCGGTGCCGAGTCGAATGCGTTTGGTCTGGGCCGCGATCCACGCGAGGGGAGTGATCGCGTCGGAGCCGTAGGCCTCCGCCGTCCAGACCGAGTCATAGCTCAACCGCTCGGCGAGCTGAATCAGCTCGATCGGAACCTTGAGCCTTGCTCCCGAGTAACCAATGGACAATCCCAGCTTCATCACAAACCTCCGAGCGGAACCTTAGGACCCGCGCCGGTAGGCGCAAGCGCTCACTACGACAAGTTCCTTTTTCGCCTCGTTCCTCGGCGAATAGCGAGCTCTCTTGTCTGGTCGCCTTGCCGGTAGGACTCGGTCCGGGCCGAGCCAGCGGCTACCTGACCGCAACGAACGTCTGCTTCGCGTGATCGCTCGGACAGCCGGAGGGCACGACAGATTCCTCAGGTCCAGTCCACCGAGCCAAGTCGTCGTCAATCACGAGCTGGAAATGTCGGCAGGTCGATTCCGATGGCGATGAGTAGGTGACCCAACACATATCGGCAGAGCCTTCCCAATCGGCCGCGGCTTGGTAAGCGGCCCACGGCGACTCATCGGAACGAGGCGATTCAAGAGCCATGACGTCGTTGGCAAGCTCGGCTTGAAAGGAAGCGATGCATTCCTGCGTGGTGTCGATGACCTCATGTGATCTGCCCACGCAACGAGACAGCACATTAGGACCACTGTGATCTCGGCCCGACCCACGAGGCAAGTCAAGCATAGAAACGCCCGGGCGGTCGTGCGACCTCACCTTTGGGATGTCGGCCCTCGGGTGACGGAACCCCGGCACGACCGTTGCGGCATTTACTTACTCGCCGTGCGGACGACTTGCGATCAGTGCGGTGGTCCTGACGTGCTCGGTCGCGAGCCCGTTCGTAAGAAACGGTGCAAGCGCATGACCGAGACGGTGCGCCGCATCGAAATCGATCGCCCCGGACGCACTCGACACAACTTCGCCGACAATGCTGTCAACACTGCGTGCATGATCCTGTTCGAGAGTCCATCGCTCGACTTCGTTGAATCGCGATTGGCCAAGGGCCACCGTGTCAGCGTCGTGGTCCGGGACGCCGCCGGGGCCGATCGGCCGGCCAAGTTCGGCGCCGAGTTGCTCACGTAAGGCCCGTGACCAATCGGCGTCCTGCAGCCAGACCGGAACACTGCTCGAGCAGATGACAACGAAGCCCGCCGCAGCGACCAATTCGTCGAGGTCTGTTAACAGCGTTGCTTGCTCCATGTGATGAAACGCATTCCCAATGAGAACCAGGTCAATTGGTGGATCGACAAGGCGAAGGATGTCACGATCGGAGCCAAGCGCCCACCGAATCTCCGAGCACTCGTGCGTGCCCGCCTGGCCGACTCGCACCATGTCCGGCTCGGGGTCGATCGCAATGACCTTCGCAGCGACGACGGCCGCCATCGACGCGAGCTGTCCGGTTCCCGTTCCAAGGTCGACAACCGTAGACGCGGTCGTGAGTGCTCCGGCTCGAACGAGATGGCTGCGCATCTCCGCCGGGTAACCACGACGCGCCTTGGCATAGACCTCGGCCAAACCCTCGAACGATCCCATCGAGCGAGTATCGCCGGACGGAAACACGATGAGATGCCAGTCGCTAACGAGACGGAGCGCATTCCTTCAGCTCTAGGTCAAGCGCTCTATCGCAGCAAGCTCGCGTCGAAGGGGTAGAGCGAGAGCAGCTCGGTGCCGGCTTTGGTCACCACGATTTGTTGCTCGAGCTTGACACCCTCAGCCTCGCCTGGTGCTCCGATGTAGCTCTCGACACACAGCGTCATGCCCGGCTCGATGATTCCGTCGTAGCCGGCGCCATCGAAGTCGCGATGGTGATATAGATAGGGGTATTCGCCGGTCATTCCGACCCCATGGGCGCTGAGGTAATAACGATTCGCCGCGAATTGGTCGGGCAAGTCCCAGGCCCGCTCGGAGTATTCGCGGAACGACAGGCCCGGTTCCACAATGCCGAGATTGTGAAGTACCTGGTCGTGGGCGATTCGGTACAGCTCGCGCTGCCGGGGCGTTGGAGCGGCAGGGCCGGCATGAAAGGTTCGTGAGAAATCGCTGTAATAGCCGCACACCCCAACGACGTCGGTGTCGAACGCGATGAGAACGTTCGGATCGACCACATGATTGCTGGTCTCTTGAAACCACGGGTTGGTGTGATCGCCAGCGGTCATCAAGCGGGTCTCGATGTAGTCGCCGCCCAGCGCAATCACCGACTGGTGAAACACCGACCAGAGTTCGTTCTCGGTCTGGCCCGGCTGGATCGCGGCTTCCAACCGATGCATCGCTATCTCGGTCGCTCGAAGCGACGCTCGCACGCAGGCGAGTTCGCCCTTCGACTTGATCGCTCGGGCTCGCTCGACCGGCTCCTGAGCATCGACGAGCTCGAAGCCGTGAGCGACAAGTGCCATCGCTGCGCCAGCATTTACCTTCTCGACGCCGATGCGGACGCCTGCGCCACATCGTTCGTGCACCAGTGAGGCGATTTGGTCGGCCCAGGCTTGCTCGGCCGCCGCGATGTTTGCACCGGCCGCAACAAAGCTGGCGGTTAGGGCAGGCCGGACCTCCTGCACCGTCGCCAGGCCCTCGGACAGGTGACTCGTACCCGTGAACTCGAACATCGTGACCGGTCCCTCGACGGGAATGAAGGCATAACGCGAGGCGGGGTTTCGCGAAGTGAAGACCTGCATGTTCCGACTGCCGGTCGCGTACCGGATGTTCACGGCATCGGTGAGGATCACGGCTGCGATATCACGGGCCGCCATCTCCATGCGGAGCCGTTGTTGTCGATACGCCCGGACCGCATCGATGTCGACCTCGGCGAGCGCAGCATCGAACGCAGCGTGCCGGGAATGGAGCTCAGGGCTGGTCACGGGGGAAGGCTACTTCGTGACCGAGATTACGTCGGGCGACCAACGACGCGAGCTAGGCGAGTCGAGCTTCGTCGGGCCAGAGCGGGTCTATGTGGTCAAGGGCGACGCGGGTCAGGTCGGCCATGACGAAGGCCGGTCGGCTTTGCGGCCACACCGCTACCAGTGCGTTCGTCATGGCAACGAGCGAACCGGCGAGTGTCAGGATCATGAGCTGCGACTCTGCCGTACTCGCAGCGTCGTCACCAAGGTCGACGGTGATGGGCTCGGCATACGGCTGCAACCAGCGGTCCTGTGTGGCAGCTTCGCGAGCTCGCACGCCAAGGACCAGTTTGCCGAAAACAGCCCGGGCTTCTTCATCAACTCCGCAAGCACCTTTGTCGCAATGCCCAGGCCTCGTCATCACCGTGTTCGGGATTCTGACCCGCCTCTGAAAGTCGGTCGGCCGCCCCTGACGTATTCTCGCGCCGTGCAGCACACACGAGCGCCGCTCGCCCAACGCCAGATTCCGCTGTGGGCCGTCATCGTCGCTGGCGGTTTGATCAGCGCGATCGCACTCGGCGTTCGTTCGACGTTTGGCCTGTTTCAAGACTCGGTGATCGAGACGATCGGGACCGGCCGCGGCACTTATGGCCTCATGGTCGCCGTCCAAAGCCTCGTCTGGGGTTTTAGCCAGCCGATCGCTGGAGCCGTCTCGGATCGGTTCGGGGCCGCCCGAACGTTGGCAACCGGCGGTGTTCTCTACGCGCTATCGCTCGTGCTTCTCTCGACGTCGACGTCGAGAGGCATGGCGCTGTTCTCGGGAGGATTTCTGACCGGCATGTCGGTTGGGGCCGCAAGCTTCGCGGTTGTGTTGTCATCGGTTGGGCGCATGGTGCCAGACGACAAGCGGTCGATGACCCTGGGCATCGTCAGCGCGCTCGGTTCGGTCGGGCAGTTCGTGCTGGTGCCGATCGCCCAGCAGATACTCGACCGCACCAGTTGGCAGACGACCGTCGTCACAATGGCCGTAATCGCCGCATCGTTGGTTGCGTTGACGCCGATCTTGCGTGGCAAGGCTGCGGACTACACCGAGTTCGACGACGTGACACAAGACGCCGATCGGCCCCTGAGTGATGACCTCCGACGAGCCGCAAGCTCACGGTCGTACTGGTTACTGAACGGCGCATTCTTCGTGTGCGGCTTCCACGTGACGTTCATCGGCACACATTTGCCGTCCTACGTCGGCGACCTCGGTCAAGCGTCGACCGTCGGCTCGACCGCATTGGCCCTCATCGGCCTGTTCAACGTCGTCGGTTCCCTCAGCGCGGGATTCCTTGGTCAACGTCACTCGTATACGAAACTCCTAGCGGGCATCTACGGCTTACGAGCGGTCTTCATCGCCGCCTACCTCGTCGTCCCGGCGAGCGCCGCGACGACGATCATCTTTGCGATGGCGATCGGCACGATGTGGCTCGCAACCGTTCCACTTACCTCAGCAATCGTCACGCAACAGTTCGGTACCGCACACTCGGGGTCGTTGTTCGGCATCGTGTTCATCGCCCATCAGGTTGGCGCGTTCTTCGGTGCCTGGCTGGGCGGCACGCTCGCCGACTCGACTGGCTCGTACCTACTGATGTGGTGGATCGCTGTCGCGCTCGGCGTTTTGGCGATGGTCTTTCACCTTCTGATCGACGAAGGTCCGGTGCCGCAGCCCCCACCATCGCGGGTGGGGGGAGTCCGACTCGCGGGCGGAACGGCGGCACTCATGATGGCGGCCAGCACCGCGATGGCTATCACCGTCGCGCGACCCGGAACGATCGACGCGATCGTTGCGTACTGCGCCCTGTAACCAATCGCGATGAGTCGTTCGGGCTTGTATATAAGCACGCACGGATACACGTTTTAAGTTATGGACATTGAGCCCGTGGCCAGCGCTGGTCTCATCACTCGTCAGGTCCGAACCTCTGAGCGCAATGGAAACGCGACCCGAGTGATCGTGGCGAGCCGCACGTACGACATCGACCAGGCCGATCTCTGGGATGCGCTGACGAATCCTGACCGGCTTCCTCGATGGTTCGCTCCCGTCACCGGAACGCTCGAAGCGGGTGGCCAGTACCAGGTCGAGGGCAACGCGAGCGGCGTCATCGAAAGCTGCGATGAACCGAACTCGTTTGCGCTCACGTGGGTGTACGGCGGTTCGACGTCATGGGTCCGGCTCACGCTCCGCCCCGCTGATGAAGCGACCGAACTTGAGCTCGCGCACGAGGCTCCAGCCTTTCCACCGTTCTGGAAGGAGTTCGGTCCGGGCGCCACCGGACTTGGTTGGGAGCTTTCGCTGTTGTTTCTTATGGACTACGTCGCCACCGGAGCGGAGGCCGAACCCGATGCTGAGAACGAATTCTGCGCTTCCGAAACCGGCCAAGCATTCCTCGGCGCCGCGGCCGCTGCCTGGGCCGAGGCGGCCATCGTCGACGGCGATTACGCCGACGAGGCGCGCCAAGCCGCCGATCGCAGCGCCGCTTTCTACACGCCAGCCGCCGAATAGATGGTGGCGGTGTTCGATGCGTTCGGCGAATCTAACCGGCGGCGGATCCTGGAGCTGTTGGCCGGAGTCGAACTACCGGCCGGCGCGATCGTCGACGCGTTGAATCTGCACAGCCCGATCTCCCAACCCGCCGTTTCGCAACACCTGCGAACGTTGCGAGACGCGAGACTCGTCACCGTGCGACCCGACGGAAACCGCCGACTCTATGCCATCGACCAAACCGGCATTAACCAAGCCCAAGCGTGGCTGGTCGATGTCGCGTCGCCAATGACGAGTTTTGGCCGAAGCCCTCAGCAAGGATCTCGTCAGCATCACCCTCCCCGAAGAGGGCAAAGGTGACGGTCTCGTGTGCACAAACGCTCCCCGCTAGAACATCGTGAGGTACTGGTCGATCTCGCCGGTCGTGACCTTGTGGTGGTGAGCCAGAAACTCGTCGCGCTTCACCTGCGCGAAGTACTCGCTGTACGGGCCGGCGTCGGTCATGCCAAGTGCGTCGCGCAGGACATCGTTTCCGGCCAGATTCTCAGCAGCGTGCAACAACGTCGGCGGTAACGTCACGATGCCGCGTGCTGCGACCTCTTCGGGAGGAAGCGAGAACAGATTGGCGGTGTTCGGCTCGCCGGGGTCCATGTTGTTGTCGACACCGTCCATGCCACATGCGAGCATCGCCGCAAACATCAGGTACGGGTTTGCGGCGCCGTCGCCGAGGCGAACCTCGAGGCGGTCCGGTTCTGGAACCCGGATCATCTGCGTGCGGTTGTTGCCACCGAACGCGGCATACGCCGGGGCCCAGGTCGCGCCCGACGTGGGCGCGCCGACACCCATGCGTTTGTACGAGTTAACGATCGGACACGCGACGGCCACCAGGGCGGGAGCGTGCAAGATAAGACCGGCTGCGAACTGGTAGGCCATCTCGCTGAGCCCCAGGCCTTTGCTGTCCGAGGCATCGTCACCGATGAACAGCGGCTCGTCGGTTTCGGCGGTCCAGAGGCTCATATGAGCGTGCAGACCGTTGCCGGTCTTGTCGGTGAACGGCTTCGGCATGAACGTCGCGTACCGATTGTCGCGCTGGGCCATCGTGTGAATCATTAGGCGAAACAGGATGAGCCGATCCGCGGTCGTCATCGCGTCGGCGTACTGCCAGTTCTGCTCATACTGACCGTTCGCATCTTCGTGATCGTTGGCGTAGTTGCCCCAACCCATCGCGTTCAGGTTCTTCGACACTGCCGAGAGGTGGGGAAGCATGCGCGTCAGGCTCCGGGCGTCGTAACACGGCAGCGTGTCAACGTCGCGGTCGTCGGCAACCGACAGGCTGCCATCGTCGTTCCGAACGACAAGCGAGTACTCGGCTTCGACACCGGTCTTCAGAACTAGCTTCCGCTCCGCGAGCTTGTCGAGCGCCCGTTGCAGGATGACGCGCGGCGCAAACGGCCACAGCTCACCTTCGACGGTCGGGTTGCACTGCATCGCGGCGACGTTCGGTTGCCAGGGCAGCTGGGTGTACGAGGCAGGGTCGGGGATGGCAAGAATGTCGGGGCTCGACGGGTTCTGTCCCATCGGCCCCGCCGCGAAACCGGCGAAACCAGCACCGTCGGTCATCAGCGCGTCGAGCGACTCGACCGGCACGAGCTTGGCGCATGGTTTGCCGTGCATCTCAACGAACATCGCGTAGATGAACTCGATGCCGTCGGCGGCACAACGCGCGGCGATATCAGTCGAACTTTCTTTGGCCCCCATAGCACTCTCCCCGTGATGCGCTCTCTTGTGATGAACGCGGTGACGAGCACTACTGTAGGTGAACCGCCTTCACTGGGGTTAGAACAAGGTTGCCGCCCTGCTGTGGGCGTATCGGAGGACACAATGTGTGGAATCGTCGGTCTGTTTTTGAAGACCGAAAAGTATCGACCCGAGCTAGGTCGGCTCACCAAGGTCATGCTGCACGAGATGCGCGACCGGGGCCCGGACAGCGCCGGGTTTGCGATCTATGACGGTGGCACCGACGGCCTAACCCGCATTACCGTGCTGGCCGAGGGGCAGCGGCCGGATTGGGGACCAACCCGCGACGCGTTGAGCACGGCGCTCGGTGACGAAGTGAAGGTTCGGCCCATCGAAGATCACGCCGTGTTCGAGACGAGCGGTGATGGTCGCATAGCCCGACAGTGGATCATCGACAATGTGCCGAACGTCGATGTCTTGAGCTACGGCGAACAGATCGAGTTGTATAAGTCGGTCGGTGACCCCGACCTCGTTGCGAGCCGCTATGACCTCGCGAGCTTCAGCGGCACCCATGCGATCGCGCATACGCGGATGGCGACCGAGTCGGCGGTCACCACGAACGGATCACATCCGTTCGTGACCGGTGCCGACACGTGTCTGGTGCACAATGGTTCGCTGTCGAACCACAACGGGCTGCGAGCTCGGCTTGAGCAGCAGGGCGAGTCGTTCCAGACCGAGAACGATACCGAAGTCGCCGCCGGCTACCTGTCGTGGCGATTGCGCGAGGGCGACACGATCGATGCCGCGCTGCAGCAGGCCCTCGTCGACCTCGATGGTTTCTACACGTTCGCGATCGGCATTCGCGATGGTTTCGCGATTCTGCGGGATCCGATTGCCTGCAAGCCCGCCGTCGTGGCCGAGACCGACGACTGGGTTGCGATGTCATCGGAGTATCGTGCGATCGCCCAGCTGCCCGACGTTCAACATGCGACCGTTTCCGAGCCCGAACCCGCCCGCATCTACACCTGGAGCCTCGCAGCGTGAGCGTGACCTTCGACTTGGAGACCGCGTCGCTTCGGGAGCTAAACCGCGCGCTGCACGCGGCGAATGATGGCGACGCGTTCGTCGTGAAGAACGTCCGCGGCGCCCACGCGGTCGCGGCCGGCATCACGGCTGATGTCACCGTCGAGGTCGACGGTTCCGTCGGCTACTACGCGGCCGGCATGCACCAGCGCGGCACCGTGCGCATTGACGGCAACGCCAGCACCGGCCTCGCCGAGAACATCATGTCCGGGGCCGTGCACATCACCGGGAACGCCACGATGTCGGCCGCCGCAAGCGGGCACGGGGGGCTCGTCGTGATCGGTGGCAACTCCGGCGCGCGATGCGGTATCTCGATGAAGGGCGTCGACATCGTGGTTGGGGGCAATGTCGGCCACATGAGCGCCTTTATGGCCCAGGCGGGCAATCTCATCGTGCTCGGCGATGCTGCTGCCGACCTCGGTGATTCCATCTACGAAGCCGACATCTTCGTGCGAGGGACCGTCGAATCGCTCGGCTCCGATTGTGTCGAGAAAGAGCTTCGTCCCGAACATGTCGAAACGGTCACCCAGCTTCTTGCAGCAGCCGCCTTGGACGCAAACGTCGCCGACTTCAGCCGATACGGCTCGGCCCGGCAGCTCTACAACTTCCACGTCGACGACATCGACGCCGAGATCGCCGCGGCCAAGAACGGAGCGTCGACATGACTGCGAACTGGCACCAGCGCGAGTCTTACACCTACGACCACAATGTCATTGCCGAGATTCGACGGGCGGCGAACACCGGCATCTATCGCATCCGCGGCTGGGGGGCGAAGCGAGAGCTGCCCACGCTCGACGACCTGGTCTTCCTCGGCGCGTCGATGTCGCGCTACCCGCTTGAGGGCTACCGCGAATCCTGTGGCACCGACGTGGTCATCGGCGCCCAGAACGCCGAACGGCCGGTTCGGCTCGACATTCCAATCACGATCGCCGGTATGAGCTTCGGCTCGCTGTCGGCCCAGGCCAAGGAGGCCTTGGGCCGCGGCGCGAACGCGGCGGGTACCTCGACCACGACTGGCGATGGGGGAATGACGCGCGAGGAACGTACCCACTCGAAGACGCTCGTCTACCAGTATCTGCCGTCGCGCTATGGCATGAACCCCGACGACCTCCGCCACGCTGATGCGATCGAGGTCGTTGTCGGTCAGGGAGCGAAGCCGGGCGGTGGTGGCATGTTGATGGGTCAGAAGATCACCGAGCGGGTCGCCGAAATGCGGACGTTGCCGGTTGGCATCGATCAACGCTCTGCGTGTCGACATCCGGACTGGACCGGCCCCGACGATCTTGAAATCAAGATCATCGAGTTACGAGAGATCGTCGACTGGCAGATTCCCGTGTACGTGAAGGTCGGCGCGGCACGGCCCTTCTACGACACGGCCCTTGCGGTGAAGGCCGGCGCCGACGCAGTCGTCGTCGATGGCATGCAGGGCGGCACCGCGGCGACGCAAGACGTTTTCATCGAACACGTGGGTATTCCAACGATCGCGGCGATTCCGGAAGCGACCCGTGCGCTCCAAGAGCTCGGCGTGCACCGCGAAGTGAAGCTCATTGCGGCGGGCGGCATTCGCTCCGGCGCCGACGTGGCGAAGGCACTTGCGCTGGGTGCCGATGCCGTGTCGATTGGCACTGCGGCGCTGATTGCGATTGGCGACAACGACCCGGCCTATGACGATGAGTACCAAGCACTCGGGTCGGCGGCCGGTTATTGGGACGACTTTCAAGCCGGGAACGACCCGGCGGGCATCACGACTCAGGACCCTGAACTGTCGAGTCGACTCGACCCGGTCATCGCCGGGCGTCGCCTCGCCAACTATCTCCAGGTCTTGGCACTTGAGACGCAAACGTTGGCTCGGGCGTGCGGCAAGTCCCACGTTCACAACCTGGAACCCGAGGACTTGGCTGCGCTCACCGTCGAAGCCGCCGCGATGGCGAAGGTTCCGCTCGCCGGCACCTCCTGGATTCCGGGTTCTGACGACAGCCCTTGAACGAGCCGCACTTCCCTGACGCCACCGAGACGATGAACGAGGCGATGAGCCTCGATGGCGTCCCGGACCGGCTTGCCCAGTATTACGATGCGTGGGCCGGGACCTACGACGCCGACCTCACCGCCGACGGCTACGGCCTGCCGCCGATGATGGTGCAGCTCGCTCGGAAATTTCGACCACCGACCACTGACGTCGTCGTGCTTGATGTCGGGTGCGGCACCGGCCTCGTTGGTGCCGAGCTGACCGCTGCCGGATACCGCACGATCGACGGCATCGACCTATCGCCAAAGATGATCGAGGTCGCACGCGCTCGCAATATCTACCGGACGCTGACCGCAGGTGTCGACATCACGCAGCCAATCCCAATCGAACTGCACGACACCGCCGACATCGTCACGATCGCCGGCGTATTCACGGTCGGCCACGTGCCGCCTGAAGCCCTGCCGAACGTGACCTGCATGGCGCGACCGAACGGACTGATCATCGTGAGCGCCCGCGACGCGTACTACGAGGCGACGAACTTCGAGCAGGTGAGCGCCGACTTGGTCGCCTCTGGAGCCTGCGAGCTGGTGCACTGGGTCGAGCGCGGTCCGTACACGATGGACAGCACGGCCCGCTACGGGGTTTACCGCCGCTCGTAGGTGGGCCGCCAACCGGTCTGCCCGCTCGGACAACCACTTGTGCCCGCAGGGGGAAGCGGCAAGACTGGGCCATGCTCTTTCACGGGCATGGGGGAAGCAGTCGCTTCAGTCGAAACTGACAGTCGCATGGCGGGGGGAAACGTCGCTACGCCGTTGCTCAACTGAGTCGACGACTCGTGGTCGGCGTTTTCGGTTTCGACCTCGGCGTCGTTCCCTTCGTCAGGTTCATCACAACGACTGGGGAGAAGACATGTCGACCATTGCACCGTTCGTCGCCGGAGCCGTCCAGGCCGAGCCCTGTTGGCTCGATATCGATGCCGGCGTCGAGAAGGCGGTCGGCATCATCGAAGAAGCGGCGAAGAACGACGCCAAACTGCTCGCGTTTCCCGAAACCTGGATTCCCGGCTATCCCCATTTCTTGTGGCTCGGCCCGCAGGCATGGGGCATGCAGTTCGTGCAGCGCTATCACGAGAATTCGATGGTCGTTGGCGACAAGGGCTTCCGGCGGCTGGCGCAGGCCGCCGCCGACAACAACATGACCGTCGTGTTCGGCTGTAGTGAGAAGGAGTACGGCTCCTTGTATATGGCTCAGTTCGCGTTCGGTGCCGACGGCAGCGTGCTCTACACCCGCCGGAAGTTGAAGCCGACCCACGTTGAACGAGTGCTGTTCGGTGAGGGCGACGGCAGCCACCTGCACGTTCAGGAGGTGGAGGGCATCGGTCGTCTCGGTTCACTGAACTGCTGGGAGCACCTCCAGCCGCTCTCGAAATACGCGATGTACAGCCAGGGCCAGCAGGTCCATGTCGCGAGCTGGCCATCGTTCTGCGTGTACCGCGGTGGCGCCTATGCGCTGGGCGAAGAAGTCAACATGGCGGCCACGCAGATCTATGCCGTCGAGGGTTCGAATTTCGCGATCGCAGCCACGACAGTGACCGGCGAAGCGGGCATGGAACTGTTTTGCGAAACCGATGAACAGCGTGCGCTGCTCGGCGGCGATGGCGGCGGCGGATCGAGCCGCATCTATGCCCCCGACGGCCAGATCATTTCCAACCTGCTCGACCATCACGAAGAGGGCATCGTGTACGGCGAGATCGACCTCTCCATGATTCCACTCGCGAAGGCGGCCGCCGATCCGAGCGGTCACTACTCGCGCCCCGATGCCACCCGTCTGCTCCTCGACAAGCGTCCGCTGAAGGCGGTCGAGGTGATCGGCGAGAACGACACGGCAACGGGCGCGATGAGCGCTGAAGACCTTGCCGACGACGACGCCGTCATCACCCTCTGACCTCGCAACCGAACCAGGAGCAGAACAATGGCCTTCTATACCGACTCGCAACGCAAACTTCAAGACGCCTTTGAGAGCCGACCACTCGCCGATGCGGTGCAGGCCGCGATCGTCGATGATGAGCTGAACGAGATGCACATCGGATTCATCTCGTCGTGCGACTTCTTCTTCTTGTCGACAGTGAACGCGGCCGGTGAGCCGACGGTGTCGCACAAAGGCGGCGACGTCGGAACCGTCACCGTTATCGACAGCAACACGCTGGCGTTCCCGGCCTATGACGGCAACGGTATGTTCCTGTCGATGGGGAACATCACCGACACCGCGAAGATCGGGATGCTGTTCATCGACTTCGAGACTCCGAACCGCGTCCGGGTGCAGGCCACGGCGACGTTGCATCGTGACGACGAGTTGATGGTGTCCTATCCCGGAGCGATCGCGATCGTTCGAGCCCATGTCGATCGCGTGTTCCTGAACTGCGCGCGCTACATCCACAAACACACCCGGGTGGAAACATCGCCGTACGTCCCCGACGAAAACGGTGAGCAGCCGTACCCCGCGTGGAAACGAATCGACGGTCTCCAAGGTTCGTTGCACCCCGATGACGAGGGCAAGGCCGCGGCCGCCGGGGGAGTGATCACCGAAGAGGAATACGGAGCGAAGGTCATGACCGGCGAGTCCTGACGCGGACTCTTTACGAGCGGGCGCGTGCTTCCGGCCCGGCGCGTGGGCGCTCGGCGGGATCGTCGGTCGGTTCGGTCGCGGCGTCATGCCGCGGCCTCGGTGGGTGGTCCTCGCCAGTTGACGGTGCCGTTGGTGTCGAGGCTGATGGTCCAGTCGTTTTCGTGGATCATGTGGTGGTGGGTTGAGCAGACGGTGACGAGGTTGTCGAGGTCGGTTTTGCCGCCTTGTGACCACCAGAGGATGTGGTGGATTTGGCACCATTCGACCGGCGTACCACACCCCGGTACGGCGCAGCCCTTGTCGCG
>Ga0114956_1001303_pt1 | contig 19496 bp, 19 predicted proteins | sample MaitaG_FD_87304 | JGI IMG/M metagenome (GOLD analysis project Ga0114956, IMG submission 87304) | Marine algal microbial communities from Maine, USA - Maine_Asex2 metaG | ecosystem: Host-associated > Algae > Red algae > Unclassified | place: Maine, USA | collected 2015-01-05 | reverse complement strand
GAGCGTGACGTCCCCGAAATCTTCGAGCGATGTCACCGTGATGTGTGCGCCGGTCGGACGTCCCCGGCGGAACTCGAGGTCGACCGAACATGCACTGACCACCAACACAAGCGCCGCGAGGCCAATCAGGTAGCTGGTGCGCTGCACCGATCGTTTGGCAGGTGAGATGGGAACGTCGAGATTGTCATAGCTGCAGCATCCGGCACGAGCGCCGAGCTGTCGATCGGGATTTTTCCCTACTCGACCCTGAGATGCCCTGAAGCATCGCTACGACGAGACGTTCACTCGCAGGGCTTCGAGTTCGGCGAACCGAAGGCTCAGGTCGACGTTCACTCGGATCCAGCCAAACAGTGTCCCGAGATTCTTGCCGTCCTCGACTCGCTGACGGCTGAGTAGCCGCTCGAGAACTTCGATGGCTTCGTCATGGCGACCCGCCGCGGACAACGCCCGCACGTGCAGTTGCTGCGCCTGTTGGTCGTGATGGATCAGGAGCGCGTGGCCATCGAGTATCGCGGTGAGCGCCGTCGTGTTTGTGAGGAAGTCATCCGAATCTTCAAGCGCCTCAGCCAACATTGCGCGCGCCCGCAGCAACAGGAAATGCGGGATGATGTCGCCATCGCGCACTTCGAGGTCAGCGATTGCGGCGATTGCAGCGTCGATATTGCCTTGCGCGAGCTCCAGTCGACAGAGGAGACCCCCAGACGCACCGGAGCTCACATAGGGGTTGGCTTCGAGCCGCCCGAGGACCTGCACAACGAGTGCGATGGACAGCTCCCGTGGTGTCTCGTCGAGCATCATGACGAAACCTTCGAGGCGTTCAAGCTCCAATTCGATCAGGTTCAAGCAACACATTGCGGCGCCCGGAGAAGCGGTCGTGGTTTGGCGATCGAGGCTGTCCTTCCACCACCGATATGCGTGATCCCAGAGTCCGAGATTGGCAAAGATCGCGCCAATGCTGTTGTCGATGCTGCTGCGCCGGTCATCGCCAATCGGCTTCGTCATTCGGATTTCGAGCGCCCTCGTCATCGCCTCGATCCGCAAACCGGGGGCTTCGTCGGGACGGCTTCGACCAGCTGCGACCACGGCCAGGACCTCAGCGCAATAACCCCACTCACCGATCCGCTCGGCGTGCCGGCTTGTTTGCAGGCCCCACTTCACGGCCGTATCGGTGTCGCCCTGATACACCGCAGCGAGCGTCAGCCGTCGACCGATCTTGCACCGGACGAGGTCGCCATCGGCTCCCAGGGCCTGAGCCGATGCATCGAGTTGTTCGAGCTTCTGCCTAATCTCCTGAAACGATTCGGTCGTCGAGCGGGGATCGACCTGGTCGAGCTCGAACATGATGGCGTCGAGGCCAACACCACCGGGCCGGTGGTCGTCGGTTACGCGAATGGTGGGCACGTAGCCGTTGAGGGCCGTTGCGTCACCCAGCGGTGTCGGTCGGCCGAGAAAGTAGCCCTGCCCGAGAAGACAGCCGATGTCATTGAGCGCCTGGAGCTCAAGTGCCGACTCGACGCCCTCTGCCACCACCGATACCCCGGTCTGGGCTCCAAAGGTCAAGATTGCTTCGACGATCGATCGGGCCGTCGTTCCGGAGACGATGCCGCGCACAAAGCTCCGATCGATCTTCAGGCCGTCGTAGTCCATCTCGGTGAGTGCGGTGAGTGAACTTGCCCCCGTTCCGAAGTCGTCGAGAAAGACACGAACCCCGATCGCCCGCAGGCCCGCGATCGCTTCGACCGACCGTCGCAGGTCCTGCGTCGTCATATCTTCGACGACTTCGATGCAGATCGATCGCGCATCGGTGCGTGCCGCGGCGATAGCAGCGGCGACCCGCGCCGCTGTCGCGCCAGGGTCGACGAGCTGACGCTGCGACAGATTGATGGTGACGGCTACCTCGTCGCCATAGATCTTGCGAAGCTGCGGCAGGTCGCCGAGCACCTGCTGCAGGCTCCAGTCGGTGAATGAGTCCGAAAGTTGCGCCCCATGAATGAGCGACAAGAACGACCCTGGTTGCAACACGCCGATCGTCGGGTGGTTCCACCGAACGAGCGCTTCGACATAGGGGACTTGCGCGGTATACAAGTCAACTATCGGCTGATAGTCAAAGAAGAAAGCGGAGCTGGCAAAAGCATCTGCCAACTGCTTCGCGTCGATCCGCTGCACAGCGCACGCTAACACGATGGCATTTCGCCGTGCCCCTGTTGCGGTCTCGGAACCGCAGACCAAGGCTGACATACTGACCCGCTATGCAGCCGACACCAAACCTCACTATTCGCAAGATCGTCACGCACGTCGAGGAAGTTCACATCGAAGGAGGCAAGCCCGCTGCATCGCCGCTACAGCTGATCGCGGTCGCTGCGGTAATCGCCAATCCCTGGGCCGGTCAAGGTTTTGTCGAAAATCTGCGACCGACGATTCTAGAGATCGCACCGGCGCTTGGCGACATTGTCGTTCCTCGGCTCTGCGAACTCGCTGGCGGCGGCGACAAGGTTGAGGGTTACGGCAAGGCGGCCATGGTCGGCTCGAACGGCGAGATAGAACACGGCTCGGCGGTCATTCACACGCTGCGATTCGGCAACAAGTTCCGCGACGCCGTCGGCGGCACGTCGTACCTGTCGTTCACGAATAGTCGAAGCGGGCCCGGCGCGGTGATCGCGATTCCGATGATGCACAAGAACGACGCGGGCATGCGATCGCATTACCTGACGCTGGAAATGGTCATCGGTGATGCGCCAGCAGCCGACGAGATCGTGATCGTCATCGGCGCGTCGGTCGGAGGACGGCCGCATCACCGCATCGGCGACCGCTACATCGACATGGAAGAGATGGGCGTCGACCCGGAACGGCCGACGGCATGACCCTGTCGCAGGTCATCCTTCACATCACGACGAGCGCCGCCTTTAAGGCCGCGGATCCGGCGCTCGGTTATCTCGACCCCTCACTCGAAGCTGAAGGTTTCATCCACTGCTCGACGCCGGACCAAGTTCTGATTCCGGCCAATGAACGGTTTGCCGGCCGAACCGATCTCGTCCTACTCGTTATCAACCCAGAGGCGCTTGCTTCCAAGCTGATCTACGAAGACTGCTACGAGTCAGGTATGGCATTCCCGCACATCTACGGACCAATCGACGTCGGCGCGGTGACGCGTCTCGTCAACTTCCCTTGCAGCGCCGACGGAACCTTCGAGCTACCCGCTGCCATCGCGATGTCCTGATCGGTTCGAGCTCTTACCGGTGCCGATCGAGCAAGACCTCGACGCGGCGACGTCCCTCGGGCGTGATAGCGGGATCCATGAGGCGAGCAGCACACGCAGCGGCCAGTCCAGCAGCGATGACCTCTAGTCGACCGGCGTAATGGTCGCTTCGTCCCACGACCCCCGCAATACTGACTGGTCAACGTCGATGCGGCCGTCGACAAGCTCTGCGATGGCCCATGCTTCGGCCGCGTCGAGCAACTCGGTCGGCGCGTCGAGCAGGCCCGCTGCAGCACCGGCTTAAGCCTCCATGTGGGCAAATTCGCCTTTGCTCTTAGGAGCTGCGCCGGTAGGGCGAGGAACGAGCCCTGCGGGCAAGGCGACCAGACAAGAGAGGGCGCTATTCGTCGAGGAACGAGGCGAAAAAGGAACTTGTCGTAGTGAGCGCTTACACCTACCCGCGCGGCCCCTTAGCCCATACTGGAGCCTGATGTCCGAATCCGCCCGCCCAGGGTCCGTGGTCGCTGCCCTGTCGGCGCCGGCATTTCGTCGGATCTTCGGAGCCTCGCTGCTGTCGAACACCGGCCGCTGGATGCAGTCGACGGCTATCGGCGTGTTGGCGTGGGAGATCAGCGAATCGCCGCGTTACCTCGGGTTGCTGATCTTCGCGCAGCTCGGGCCGCTCGCCATCCTCAGCCTCGTCGGCGGTTCGCTTGCCGACACCGCTGACCGCCGCATCCTCCTGCTCATCACGCAGTTCTGGCAGATGGCGTGGAGCTTCGTGCTCGCCGCGCTCGTGATCGACGACACCATTAGCCAAGGCGGCCTGCTGCTGCTTGTCTTCATCATCGGGCTCGGTCAAGGCATCTATGCGCCGACCTTCACGTCGGTGCTGCCATCGCTCGCCGGCATCAACAATCTTCGGGCTGCGATCTCCCTCAACTCGATGCAGACGAACCTCGCTCGTGTGATCGGTCCCGCGCTCGGCGGATGGCTCACGGCAGTCGCTGGTTTCGCACTCGTCTTTGCGATCAACGCTGCCACCTACATCGTCGTGCTGGCCGCGGTCGCCGTCACGAAAATCCCCGCGGTCGTCTCGACGGTTCGTTCACTACGGGACCGATTGTTTGGCGGTTTCGCGATCGTTGCCCGCGCGCCGCAGGTCGGTCGACCAATCCTTCTGATGAGCCTGTTCGCGCTCCTCTGCCTACCATTCATCGGTCAGCTCCCAGCTCTGGCCGAACTGAACCTCGGCATCGATACACGGAGCCAGACCTATGGCTGGTTCTATGCCGCGTTCGGCGCCGGCGCCTTCGCGGGAACGGTGCTGGTCGGCACGGTGCTCTTGCAGGTCTCGCGTCGCCTCCTGGTCCGCTCGACGCTTCTCGGATTCGCGGCGTCGCTGGCATGGCTGGCGTCGCTCAGCGATGTCGGCACCGCCTACTTCGCCATCTTCCTCGTCGGCCTGTTCTACCTGGTGCTGCCGACCACGCTTTCGACCATTTGGCAGGAACACGTCGACGATTCGATCCGGGGACGGATCGCCGCGCTGTGGGTCCTGTCATTCGGCGGCATGGTGCCGTTCGCGAACCTCATCGCCGGCCAAGTCATCGAATGGACCTCACTACGAACCGTCATCTATGCCGGTGCCGTCAGCGCGGCGGCACTCGGCCTGCTGTTCCGCCTGGCGGAAGGTCCGGTCATTGGCGACGAGGTCCTCGAGCAGTAAGTTCAGGCGATGAGCACCACGACGCCACCTCTGCCCGCCTCGGTCGACGTGCTTGAGGGCACCGACGTCGCTGGGGTTTGGAAACGCTTCGAGATCTTCGAAGCACTGCATCACTCCATGCAGATCTGTAACCCTATGACGTCAGAGAACCTTGATGCCGTCGTCGAGGGGCTGGCGCCACGTGATGGCGATCAGGTTGTCGATATCGCCTGTGGCTACGGCGAACTGCTCGTTCGTGTCGCTCGCCAGGCCGATATCGCCGGCATCGGCGTCGACCTGTCGCCATGGATGTTGGTCGGTGCCGATCGCTACGCAAACGACCAGGTCCCCGATGCCAACCTCCGTTGGGTACTCGGCGATGGCAAACACTTCGACTTCGAACCAACCGACATCGTCGCGAGCCTCGGCGCCACCTGGATTTGGCATGGTTTCGAGGGCACGGCGCGAGCGATCGCGGCACGGACTCGGCCTGGTGGCCGGATCGCGATCGGCGATATGCGCCTGCGCGATGGCGTTGACCACACGCAGGTCGCCAAGGAGCATGGCCGGGTGCTCAGCATCGCCGAACACGAGAACGCGATCACCGAGTGCGGCGTGCGCATCATCGACCGCATCGATACCGCGGACGAATCGTGGGACGCCTACATCGAACGCACCCGTCGCGGGGCGACGTCATGGCGCGAGCTACATCCTGGGCCCCGGGCCGACGAGTTCGTCGAAGCACAACTTCAGTGGGAAGACGACCACGCACGCGACATGCCGATTCTCACCTGGTCGGTGTGGATCGGCGAACAACTCTGACAACGAGTCCGCGCAGCGTCGAAAGAAATCGCGCCGCGATGGGACCATGAGGCCCCGCTCACACGTGTAGAGACCAGCCGGGGTGGTCCCGGCCCACCCAGTTGGAGACTGCCATGCTTACCTGCCCCCGCTCCTCCCGCCTTGCCTCGATCGGTCTCGGCGTGTTCGTCGTGCTGTTCGCGATCCTCGTGTTCTCGTCGACACCACCGGCCGATGCCGAACCGGCTCGGGCGGCATCACTCGTGATGACAACGGCGACACCCACCCCGTCCGTCTCGCCAACTCCGACCCCCACACCGGATCCGAGCTTTCCGCAGATGACCGACATCGCCTGCAACCCAACGCTCACCGCCGATGCGGCGAGTGTTGGCCTACTCGATCAGGTGACGTTCACGTTCGACGATGGCTGTGTCTGTGCCAGCGATTTTGCGTGTGGCTTCTATCCCTGGAACGCGACACTCTCGTCCCGAGGCTTCGCGCTCACCGAACAATTTGGTAATCCGCCGCCGACCACCTTCACGGCCACGGCGGTCAGTGCTGGTGGCGAGATCGACATCACCGTCAACTACTTCGGCGAAAAGCAGGTCGGCGGCTTCTACTTCACGAGCAACCTGAGCGCGTCGACGCAGCTCGTCGTTGAACCCATCATCACACCACCCCCTACCCCGACCATCACGCCAACGCCGACGGCAACACCAACCCCGACGTACGTGTATCCCGTCGTGGTCTGCGAAGCCACGCTGACAGCAAGCAACGACACCCCAGCCGTCGGCGAGGCCGTGACGTTCACCTTCGATGCCGATTGCACGTGCCCGATCGACCCGAGTCGCGCCTGCACTTTCTCCTACTTCGCACGCGACTATGTCGGGGGCGAAGGTTTCGACTTCAGTGACGTCGAACTCGGACGGCGGGCCCAAGGACCAATCGTCGGGATCGCCACCGTCGCCGGACCCACCGAGGTCTCCGTGCAGTACTACGGCGAGACCTACAACGGCATCCAATATCACTGGGCTTATCAGCGGGCGTCAGTGAGCCTCACCATCGAACCACCGGTGGCCAGCCCCGCGTTTGCTTGCGAACAACGCGGAGTCGACCTCAGCTGGACCGATGCCGACGTCGGCAAGTACTGGATCTACCGAACCGTGCCGGACCAGCCGGCCAAAACCTGGATCGGACGCACCCTCGGCGAGACCATCTTTACCGATCCAAACCCGGTCGCTGGCGCCACCTACCTCGTTCACTACGCAGGCATTCCCCGCACGCCGTGTGCCGACTTGGGCGGGCCGATCGATCCGGGACCCACACTGACCTGCTCGGTCGAGGCAGGCGTCGTCACATGGAACGATACGGAACAGCCGAAGTACTGGATCTACCGCTCAACCCCCGACGGTCCGGCATTCGTCTGGCTCGGCCGGGCCATTGACGAGGCGACCTTCACCGACCCGAGCCCGGTCATCGGGGCCCGCTATCAGGTTCGGTTTGCGGGTGCTGCCCCCTTTGAGTGTTCGGTCTCATCTGAGCCGTCAAACCCTCCCCCGGCCTTCATGTGCTCGGAAGCGAACGGGTATCTCGACTGGACCGATCATGACCAGACCAAGTACTGGGTCTACCGATCCGTCGATGACGGCCAGACCTACACCTGGCTCGGCCGGACCCGTGGGGCCACCACGTTCACCGATGAGAGCCCGGCCGACGACGCCCTCTATCAGGTCCACTATGAGGGCATCCCCCGCGTCGACTGCGGTCTGTTCCTGTAAGTGACGCTCCCTCGGTCGTCAGACGCGACGAGCAACGATGACGGTTGGCGCGATTCGGCCCGACCGCACATTCGCGACCATGTTCGCCACCTTGGTCTTCGTCTCGGTACCCATGACGAGATGAAGACCAAGGGGCGATGGTGCTGCCTTTGATGGCGGTGCTGTCGATTGTGCGGCTGCCGCCTGTGACCCACGCGCGGCGAGCGCCGCCGAGGTCCGATCGTGCACTGCTTCGATCACGAACCCTGCGGCCACAAGCGCGTCGGTGTAGGCCGCCGCAGACGCAACGAAACTGTGGTCGGGAACCGAGGCCCACGGCACCGGAAATGTGACCGGCTCTTCCGCGGCGAAATTCGGTCCGCTCATGACGTCGTAGACACCAAAGATTGCGCCCGGCTGCAACGTTGCGGCGACCTGTCGGCAGAGCTCGGCCTTGTCGGCGATGTTCATCCCGACGTGCAGCATCGTCGCGGCGTCGAACGGATCCTGGTCGACCAGCAACCGCTCGAGCTCGAGCACGCTGCCCGTTCGGAAGGTCACCGTGTCGCCGAGTCCGACCAGTTCGCTCAGCCACGTCGCGACGGCCACGTACTCGTCGGTCAGATCGATGCCGGTCACGTGAGCGTCGGCGGCTCCGGCGATATGGCGGGCGGGGCCGCCGAGCCCGGAACCAAGGTCGATCACCCGAGCTCCAGACGCAAGGTCGATCTGCTCGATCAGCCACTCGGTGGCTGGCGCTCCCCCGATGTGAAACTGATCGAGCGGACCAAGCGTGCGTCGGGTGATCGGACCATCGATTGTTGCAAGGGCCGTCTCGATTCGAGCTCGAAGATCCCCAGATGCGTAGTGCTCGACAAGTGTGGCATCGGCCGTCATCTTCAGCTCTCGCGCCGAAGCGATTCGGCGAACGCGTCGAGTAGCTGATCCGCAGCGACCGATGCTGGCACCGTTCCGGCCCGTACCGCCGCCTCGGCCGAGTCGACCTGTTCCATCACCGACGGTGTTGTCCGCAGTCGGTCTTGCAATCGTGCATCGATCATCGACCACATCCACCGCACCTGTTGCCCAGCGCGTTTCGGTTCGAGCGCCCCGGCGTCTTGCAGCTTGCGGCGATGGAGTTCCACCTGCTGCCAGAGCTCCGGTAGTCCGTCGCTCGTCAGCGCACTACAGGACAGGACGGGTGGGTTCCAGTGTTCGCTCTGCGGAGAAAGGAGGCGCAACGCCGCGGTGTAGTCGCGCACCGAGTGGTTCGCCTTGCCCGGACTGGCATCGGACTTGTTGATCGCGATCAGATCGGCGATCTCGATGATCCCCTTCTTGATGCCCTGCAGTTCGTCGCCCGCACCGGGAAGCGCGAGCACGAGGAAGAAATCGACCATCTCCGCCACGACGGTTTCGGACTGACCGACACCGACCGTCTCGACCAGCACGACGTCGTAGCCTGCGGCCTCAAGAACGATCATGGTTTCGCGGGTCGCCCGGCCCACGCCGCCCAAATTGCCGCTCGATGGCGACGGTCGGATGAACGCGTTTGGGTCGACGGACAGCCGCTCCATGCGGGTCTTGTCGCCGAGGATCGACCCGCCCGTAACCGACGAACTGGGGTCGACGGCCAAGACGGCAACTCGCTGCCCAGCAGCGGTCAGTTGCGTCCCAAGCGCGTCGATGAACGTGCTCTTGCCGACACCGGGCGGACCCGTGATGCCGACGCGATGAGCCTGACCGCTCTGGGGAAGACATGCAGCCAACAGCTCGCCAGCCGCGACCCGATCGCTCGGTCGCGTGCTTTCAAGCAGGGTGATCGCGCGGCCGAGCATCGTACGGTCGCCGGCCCTCACCCCGGCGACGAGCTCGGTGAGTTCAATCACAGAACGACCGCTGTCACGCAGTGAGCTGATCGAGCAGGTCGGAGGCCGCTTCGGCAATCACGGTGCCGGGCGGGAAGATCGCTGCCGCGCCCGCGGCTCGCAACGCGTCGAAGTCTTGCGGCGGAATCACGCCGCCGACGACCACGAGAATGTCGGGGCGACCGAGTTCGCCGAGCGCGGCCTTCAACTCGGGTACGAGCGTGAGGTGACCGGCGGCCAGCGACGACACGCCCACGATGTGCACGTCAGACTCGACGGCCTGGCGGGCAGCTTCAGCCGGAGTTTGGAACAGTGGGCCGATATCGACGTCGAAGCCGAGGTCGGCAAACGCCGTGGCGATGACCTTCTGGCCGCGATCGTGGCCGTCCTGGCCCATCTTGGCCACGAGGATGCGCGGTTGTCGGCCCTCGGCCGTAGCAAACGACGCAACCTTGTCGCGCACGCTGCCAACGACGGCGCCGTCGCCAATCTCACGGGAGTACACGCCGCTGATCGTACGGACCTGCGCAACGTGACGCCCGAATACCTTCTCGATCGCATCGCTCATCTCGCCGACCGTCGCTCCCGCCCGAGCCGCATCGATCGCGCCGTCGAGCAGATTGCCATCGGTCGAGTCGGCAATGCGGGTGAGCGCGTCGAGCAACGCGGTGACCTCGCCGTCGTCGCGCTCGGCGCGCAGCCGCTCGAGTTTCGCGAGCTGTTCAGCTCGCACCTCGGCGTTGTCGACTTTCAGCACGTCGATGTCATCGTTCACCATCGGTCGGAACTTGTTGACCCCGACCACGGTCTGGCGTCCCGAATCGATGCGGGCCTGCGTTCTAGCCGCCGCCTCTTCGATACGGAGCTTCGGAATCCCCGCTTCGATCGCGGCCGCCATGCCGCCCGACTCCTCGACCTCGCTGATGTGTTCCCACGCTCTCGCGGCAAGATCGGCGGTCAGACGTTCGACGTAATAGCTGCCGCCCCAGGGGTCGACGGTTCGGGTCGTGCCGGACTCGTGCTGCAGGAACAGCTGCGTGTTTCTCGCGATGCGAGCCGAGAAGTCGGTCGGCAGCGCGAGCGCTTCGTCGAAGCTGTTCGTGTGCAGCGACTGCGTGTGCCCTTGCGTTGCCGCCATCGCCTCGATACAGGTTCGGCCGACATTGTTGTAGACATCCTGCGCCGTCAAGCTCCAGCCCGACGTCTGGCTGTGGGTGCGTAGTGACATCGACTTCGGGTTCTTCGCGTCGAACTGCTGCACGAGCTTGGCCCACAACAAGCGGGCCGCTCGGAGCTTCGCGATCTCCATGAAGAAGTTCATGCCGATGCACCAGAAGAAGCTGAGGCGCGGCGCAAACGCATCGACGTCGAGCCCGGCTGCCTGACCGGCTCGCAGGTACTCGACTCCGTCGGCGAGCGTGTAGGCCAGCTCCAGATCGAGCGTCGCTCCCGCCTCTTGCATGTGATAACCCGAGATCGAAATCGAGTTGAACCGCGGCATGAAACGAGCGGTGTATTCGAATATGTCACCGATGATCCGCATGCTCGCAGTCGGTGGATAGATATAGGTGTTGCGGACCATGAACTCTTTGAGAATGTCGTTCTGGATCGTGCCCGCGAGGTCCTTTGTCTCGACCCCCTGCTCTTCGCCGGCCACGATGTAGAGCGCCATGATCGGCAGGACGGCACCGTTCATGGTCATCGACACGCTCATGTCGCCGAGGGGAATTCCGTCGAAGAGCTCGCGCATATCGAGGATCGAATCGATTGCGACACCCGCCATGCCGACGTCGCCCGACACTCGCGGATTGTCGCTGTCGTAGCCGCGGTGGGTCGCAAGGTCGAAGGCAATCGAGAGGCCTTTCTGACCGGCCGCAAGATTGCGACGATAGAAGGCGTTCGACTCGGCGGCGGTCGAGAAACCCGCGTACTGCCGGACGGTCCAGGGCCGGCTGACGTACATCGTGCTGTACGGACCGCGCAGGAACGGCGGGTGACCGGGATAGGTGTCGAGGAAATCGAGATCGGCGACATCGGACGCCGAGTACCACTGCTTGACCTCGATTCCCTCGGGCGTGGCCCAGCTCGGCTCAGGCGCCTCGGCGAGCAACGACTGTGCGGCGTTCATCGGGGATTGATCGCCGAGATCGATGTCGGCAAAGTTCGGGATGCTCATGACACTCCAATCGTCGCGAGCGCGAACTCGAGCTCGTCGGCTGCATCGCAACCGAGGTAGATGAATCGGTCGACGCCCCCGGCCTCGTAGTCGGCCTGGCGTTCGCCCGGCGCCCCGGCGAGCCAAACCGCAGCGCAGCCCGCGTCCGACAATGCCGTTGCGGTTGCGACCGCGTGGTCTGCATACATCGCATCGGACGCACAAATGACCGCAAGCTTCGCGCCGCTCGCCCTGAAGGCGGCGGTCATCGGCGCAAGGTCGTCGACGTCGAATCCGTCGTTGTTCGTAACCTCGAACCCGCCTGCTGCGAACAGGTTCGACGCAAACGTCGCTCTCGCACCGTGCACGGCCGGCGAGGCCAGATTGGCGGCGAACACCAGATTGTCGCCACGCGGAATCGAGCCGCTGCGCTCAAGCCGGTCTCGCATCGCTTCGAACACCCCGGCCGGACGCCGCAGCGGAATGGTTCGGGCGTCAGCGCCGGACACCGCCGTCAACGGCCACGCCTCTCGCTCGATGGACGTCTCGGTGATGTTCGCAAACTCGCTCACGCCGATAATCGGGTCACGGCGTTTGTTTACCCGCTCAAGGCGAGCGGACCACGATGCCTCGACTGCCTCGTGCACCTCGCCGGATCCGAGTGCCGCACGCATGCCGCCGTTCGATTCGATGCGCTGGAACTCGGCCCACGCCGCCTCGGCCAGCGCCGTCGTGTGATCTTCGATAAACCACGAGCCTCCCGCCGGATCGGCGACTTTGTCGAGGTTGCTCTCCTCCTGCAGCAGCAGCTGGATGTTCCGGGCCGTGCGGCGGCCGAGCTCGTCGGGTTGGCCAATCGCGCTATCGAACGGGAGAACCGTGATCGCCTGGGCACCGCCGGCCGCAGCCGCGAGTGCGGCCGTTGTCGACCGCAGCAGATTCACCCACGGGTCTCGGGTCGTATACATCGACGCTGAAGTGATCGCGTGTTGCCGCTGACCCGCGACCGGAGCGATCGCGGCGCCTCCAGCTACCGAGGCAATTCGAGCCCAGCACCGGCGCGCCGCGCGCAACTTCGCGATTGTCTCGAACTGGTCGCTCGTCGCCGCGTACGTGAATTCGATCGACGCGAGGGCGTTGTCGATCGGCAGCCCACCCGCCGTGAGCCAACGCAAATATTCGACGCCGGTTGCCAGCGAAAACGCGAGTTCTTGTACCGTGTGCGCTCCCCCGTCGACATAGGGCGTCGCATCGACCGCCATGGTGGTGAGGTGGGGGCTGTCGACAAACGCGGTTACCCAGGGCAGATCGTCGCCAACGGGAAGACCGAACCGGGCCTGGGTGCCGAGCGGGTCGATGCGGAGCGAGCCGATGCGAGCGGCCGCCGCCATGTTCCGGGAATTCCAAACTGCCACGAACGCCTCGACGGCTTCGCGCCACCAGGGCCCGGCATCGAGGGCGATCGGCGCCATGTCGAGATAGACGCCGTCGAGCGCGGCGGCGAGTTCGCCGGCGAGCGGCGTTCGGTGCAGACGCAACAAGATCGACGTTGCGCCCTGTTCGAGGTCAGCAAGCATGTCGGTGCGAGCTTGTGATGCCGTGATCAGATCATGACGTTGCCGAATATCCCACGGCCCAGCGGCCGCGCCGACGCCTCGCACGAAACTGGGCGAGCCTGGCAAGCCGGCGGGATCGTCGTCGGTGCCATGCAATGCGCGGTCATAGAGCGGCTCGATCATGAGCTCGGACGCCGCCCGGGTGACCAGCTTCTTCTCGAAGGTCGACGAACCGAGCACCGGGCCGACGCTCTCCCGCCATGCCTCACGATCGACCGGCGGAAACAAGCTTGCGAGTTCGAAGGGGTTGGACACAGCCTGATGTTATTCGTCGGGGCCGGAACCGGAAGAACCGGCCCGACAAGCGTCAGCCTGGCGGAGCCTGCCATTCGGTCGGTGCCGGTGGACAGGAGGCGGCCGCTATGGCCGACGGCTCACGCACCGATTGCCAGTCGGCAATGGTCACATTGCGCTGTGGATCAGCCGTGAACCCCGACGTCACGGTGCCGTAGGTGTTGCGGGAGAAGACGGTGGTGTCGAGCACTTCACGATCGTCGAGCCCAACCTCGCGACCAACTCCCATCCGATCGATGTCGCACACGACATTTTCGATAATGTTGACGAACGCGGCGCGATACGGCTCTGGTCCGCGCAGCCCCGGGGGAACGGTGAACCAATCGTCGGCCCGTTCGATGCGGGTATCGGCGACCGCGATGCCCACCGGCGATCCCGATACATGATTGCCGGTGACGTCGACACCGGTGCTGCTCGTTACCAGAATGCCGGCAGGCCAGAACCAGGTGCGTTCGTCTTGCAATGCGTTATTGCGCACGACGTTGTTGCGGATGTCGCCGGCGTAGGAGATCTCGTAGAAGATGCCGATACCGGCATTGTTCTCGATGAGGTTGTGTTCGATGCGCGCGTTCTGCACGGAGATGTCGAGCCAGATACCCAGCCCATAGTTGTCGGTGACATGAACGTTGCGGATGAGGACGTTCTTGGCGACGGTGATCTTCATGCCACCGGAATGCCAGTTCAGCTCGCCTTCCTCAAGCGCGCTGATTGAATTCCGGGCGACGACACCACCGTCGATCACGATGCCGTCGCCATGACCGCCGATCCCGAGCCACGTGTTGTCGGTCGACCGCACGTTCTCGAGCACAACGCCGGAACCGACCACGATGCCTTCGCCATCGTTGTGGTGAACCCACAGGTCACTCAGGTACCAGTTGATCGAGGGGCCGTAGTCGGCGGTGTCGAAACCGTCGTCGCCGGGCACGCGCCACCGGTAGGTCGTCATGTCGATCGCACCGAACGATCGCTGCGGAACATAGTTGCGGACCTCGATGCCTTGCAGAACGACGTCGGCGATCCGATCCTTGTTGCGGATCGCGAAACGAATGCTGTTGCCGCCGTCGAAGATCGCGCCGGGCTCGCCGACAATCCAGTTGCCGGGACGAGGCTGTAGCTCGTCGGGCTGATAGATGCCAGGAGCGAGCAAGAACCGCGTGCCAGCCGGATTCGCGATGATCTGGGCCTGCAGATCGGCGCCCGCGGCGAGGCGGATGAAGTCGGGCGGCACATCGTCGGACGGACTCGTGAAGGCGGCGTCGTCGGGGGCGGGGTCGATGGCTTCCGGTGCGGTTGCGTCGGTCCTTGACGCCGCAGGGTCAGGCTGAGCAGGTTCGGGCTGCGCCGGTAGAGATCCGGCATCCGGACTTGGTGGCGTCACACCCGATGGGATGAAGGTCGGGGTCGGCAGCAACGGAGCGGACTCAAAGCTGCCCGCTTCGACCCGGCTCGCTTCTTCTTGCCCGGGCAACGTTTCCGGCCCGCCACAACTGGAGATCGCGATCAGCACGGTGATCGCGAGCAGCATGACCACGCCGAATCGAAAAAGATGAAGCGGTCGCCCGAGAGTGTCGATGCTTCAAGAATGCCCGCTTTAGCTACGAAATGATCCGCGGTAGTCGAAAGGACTCAGGTGCCCACGACTTCGAAGGTGCACGCGAGGTCGACCGGAAGGCCGACGGCAGCCGCCGTCGCGGCTTTACGCAACATGTCGGGCGGGTTCGTTCCGTCCTGCAACGATGCCAGATACACCTTGTGACATTCGAGCGACTCGATGCCCGCAGGCAACCAGTCGTCGATGTCGACCCAGTGCGTGGCTCTCGGCGATGAGCTGAACGCCACGAAGCGACAGCCTTCCCAGGCCTCGCCCTGGTCGGTGAAAATCCACGGGTTCGCGGCGTCACGAACGCTGTCGAGCAGTGATTCGCCCACCGCCCGGTGATCGACGTGGTTCCACCCGTGGCCGCCCGGCCAATGCTCGCGAAAGTTCGTCGCCACCACGACGTCGGGGCGATGCCGGCGAATCGCTCCGGCCAAGGCTCGACGCAGGTCGAGGTTCGCTTCGACTAGGCCGTCGGGGAACCCGAGAAACTCAACCGTGTCGACGCCGACTGCCGCGCAACTCGCCCGCTGTTCTGCCTCGCGCAGCGGCAGCGCTTCATCGGGCGACATCGTGCTGATCCCGGCCTCGCCGGACGTGACGAGCACATAACGAACGTCCTTGCCCTGACCGACCCAGCGGGCGACGGCCGATGCGCCGCCGTACTCCATGTCGTCGGGGTGCGCGACGACAACGAGGGCGCGGCCCCAATCCTCGGGGAAGGGCGCGAGTTGCGGCTCGGGTTCTGGCATGTGGCGAAGGTAGCCGTCAGACTGCCTGTATGGCGATGCCCGAAGGTCAACTCATCATCGACACCATGATCGGATTCCCGAAGAAGGACTTCGCGGTCTACGACTTCATTCGGAAACAGACCAAGGACGCAGGCTCTGACGAGATGGAGTTCCCGGCCGAATACATGTTCAAGAACGTGCCGAAAGAGTTGTACGGCACCGATGCCGACCCGATCGATGTGACTGTCGGAGAGATGGATCGACACAACATCACCAAGGGCATGATCGGGGCAAAGTCCGAGGTCGGGCGTGAGGCACTGCGGCGCTTTCCTGACCGGTTCATTCCCTCGATGGACGTCGACCCGAACGACATCATGGGCACGGTGCGCGAGATCCATACCGTCCATGACGAGATCGGCCTCAAGTCGCTCAGTGCCTTCCCTTCCGGTTGTATCCCGCAGGTGCCGATCGATGATCGGCGCTTCTATCCGATCTACGCCACATGCGTCGAACTCGACATTCCGATCTTCGTTTGCGCAGGCGTGCCAGGACCCCGGCTGCCGTTCGCACCACAAGACGTCGCCCGCATCGATCAGGTGATGTACGACTTCCCCGACCTGACGTTCGTGACCCGCCACGGCTGTGAGCCGTGGGAGGACCTCGCGGTGAAGCTCATGCTGAAGTGGCCGGGCTTGCACTATTCGACGTCTGCGTTTGCGCCGAAGCACTACCCGACGGCGATCATCGACTACGCAAACAGCCGCGGCGCCGACAAGGTGATCTACGCCGGCTACTTCCCGATGGGCCTGTCGATCGACCGGATCATGTCTGACATGGCGAATGTGCCATTGCGCGACAAGGTCTGGCCAAAGTTCCTCTACGAGAACGCGGCGCGAGTACTGAAGCTCGACTCGTAGATCCGGAGCGCGAAGCCGTCAGCAACTTCTGTTGGGTCAGACGTCAGCGCGCCGAGGATTGGCCAGGCCAAGACGAAGACGACGCCAGCAGCGAGGAGCACTCGCCGAGGATGAGCAGAAACCCGACGCGATCGGCGACGAAGCGTCGAGCAACCAGCCGGCGGCGACATTGCCGCCCGCCGAGACGATGGCCAAGCGAGCATGAGCAGTGCGTTCAGCCCTTCTTGGCTGTCACACAAGACCGAAAGGAACCAGATCACGGGCGCCGCGAAGATCAGCGCCAATTCGCTGAGGCCCTCGTCGTCAGCTTCCAGGACACACTGGGGCCACTCGCCTCCTGAGTACCAACCGCCTAATCCGGTCGTCATCTTCAGTCACCGTCACCGACCTGATCCGCAAGGACCCACAGTCGGGCGACCGCCGCCGTCAAAGCGTCCCGATCGGAGCTCACAACTTCTCCAGAGAAACAGCGCCGGTGCGACCAATTGTTAAGACCTTGAGACCTCATGGAAATGAAAGCCGTCCGGCACGCCACTCGCGCAACGTCATCCTGGCGTTAAAGGCGGCGACTGTGCTGCCGTCCGCGAGTGTGGAAAGCACTGCCTCACCACGCTCCGATGCGAACTCCAGCGCATGTGCCCCAGCCCATGAGCGGACGCTCTCATCTTCATCACCCAGGAGCTGGAGGATCTGTCTTTGTGACTCCACGCCTCGACGCCGCAACTCGCGGTACGCCGCAGCGAGTCGCTCAGCTTGCCTGTTCGCTTCAGTGTGACCTTCATCAGCGGAGCAGCGGCCGTACTCGGAAGCGGCCCCACGGTATGCCGCAGCGAGTGCCTCATCCGATCGCTCTGAGAATCCGTCCTCCGAAGTCATCCCCCAGCTCCGAACCTGTCGAGGATGTCGAGGCCGAACTGCCGTTGAGCATCGAACGGCTGGCTGCTCACCCACTGACGGACGGTCTGACCACCGGTGAATGGCGGTATGGATAAGTAGTAGCCACTCACCTGTCGGTGAATAGTGGTGTCCAAAGCGATGATGTTTGAGGTGTTGTGGATCGACTGAGCGCCAAACTGACCAACGTCGGTCGGATTCTGTTCGATGATGTGGTGCCATTGTGCGTCAGTACCTGCCGAGCCGCACGCCCGCCTGAACGACGACATCGATCCAAACCATTCAGCTGCATCGTCGGCATACCGCAGGCCCCGTGCTGCGTTTGGGGCAACTGAACAGCACCCCTCCACGGGCGCGACAAACTCGGCCGCACCGGCTGACCCATGCCGACAACCGCAAACAACAGCGCCGCAACGAAACCAATCAGCCGTCCGATACAGGCCGTCCTCGCTGCAGCGTCCCTTGTGACCCGTAGATTTCAAGATCATCCATAACGTCCTCAGCGACACCAGCGATCTCCGGGATTCGGGACGCGTCTAGGATCGCACGCCAGACGCGGCGATCGGTCGGCAACAACTCCCGCCGAGCGATGGCAGCGATTCCGACCAACGCAGCCCGGACCACATCAATTCTCTCGTCTGCGCAAGCTTCGATCATTCGGTCCACTGCCCAGCCGACGTCTTCAAAGTGCGCCGCATCGATTAAGGCGACGGCGACGACATCAACCGATGCAGCGCATAGGTCCACTTCGACTTCAGCGCGTGATCGTGACTCCGGTTCCCGATACATCACCCGATTGGCCTTCCTCGCCGGTTCACGACGCCTTGATCCACGAGAACATTCTGCATGTCGGTGTGCAGCTCTGCCCAGGGTCGACTGTGACCGTGGAACACACCCGGCGTGGTCTGATCGAGTACAACAAACTCACCTGACGAAGGTTCGAAGGCCACCCTACGCGGACTCGTCGTCTTGACCTGCACGGACAAGTCCAGTGCCGCCTGGCCGTTGGTTGGTGCGGGACTGACGTTTCCCCGAACGTTGGGATGGTGCTTCGCAGACGCTTCGTAGACCCCATTGCAGTTGTGGACCAACACCTCGCTGTCACCTGTGGCTACGAAGTAACTGTGCAAGTCATCAACTGTGATGTCGTAAGCCGCAGCGAAGTGTGCAGTGGTCCAATCCAGGTTGCCTGCCGCAACGACTTGGCCGTCCGCGGTAAGGAGTGAGTCGCCGCGGTCGATGAGTTGGGCTTCTTGCCACTCGTCGTCGGTGGCGTTCCAGAAGTGGTGGTCCTCTGTCGTAGTTATAGAACCGTCCCCGACCGTGTACTCCATCAAGACGTCTTGGTGGGGCCAAACCGCTGTCACTGTGCGGTTTCCGGCATCTCCCGTCTCCGGGTCCATAGCCCACACTTCGTCACCAACTCGTACATCGGCAATCACTGTCGTAGTCCCATCAGCCATCAACACTTCCGTGTCAGCGGAAAAGGACCGAAGACACAAGCGGCCGAAGTCGTCGACTAGCTGACTTGGGGCAACTGAACAGCACACTTCTGCGGGCGCGACAAACTCGGCCAGCACCGGCTGGCCCCAACCGGCAACCGCAAACAGCAGCGCCGCCAGGAAACCATTCAGCCGTCCGATTCCGAAGCCTCTCGGAGCCGACGGACTTCCGCAAGCAAGACGGGCAGATACGTTCTTGCCGCAGCGATCAGATCAAGATCGACAGCTATCGCGGGACCACTGTCACGCTGCACATACATGTCCTCCGAACGGTCCTCGTCTGTGCCTACAAGGATGAAGTCATCGCCAGACTGGTGGTCCCGCCCCTCGACCATCGATCGCCATGGGCCGTCCTCACCCGCCCGGTCAAGTGCCTCCAGCTTGGCGAGCAGCTCATCTGTTAGCTCGATCTCATTCATTTGTGCGGATTCTTTATCGTCGGTGTGAACAGGTCACTTAG
>Ga0114956_1001294_pt1 | contig 19571 bp, 21 predicted proteins | sample MaitaG_FD_87304 | JGI IMG/M metagenome (GOLD analysis project Ga0114956, IMG submission 87304) | Marine algal microbial communities from Maine, USA - Maine_Asex2 metaG | ecosystem: Host-associated > Algae > Red algae > Unclassified | place: Maine, USA | collected 2015-01-05 | reverse complement strand
TTTCATCTTTTGCAGGATGACAGCAGAAATCTGCGCGGGTGAATACTTTTCACCACGGGCTTCGATCCATGCGTCGCCGTTACCGCCGTCAATCACGTTAAATGGCAGGTTCTTTTTATCTTTGGCGAGATGCTTGTCATCGTTGCGACGACCGACAAGGCGCTTGATGCCGAAGATTGTGTTTTCGGGGTTAGTGACGGCCTGACGTTTAGCCGGTTGGCCAACCAGACGTTCATCGTCTGTGAATGCCACGATAGATGGTGTTGTGCGCGCGCCTTCTGCGTTTTCGATAACGCGGGGCTGCGAGCCGTCCATGATTGCGACGCAGGAGTTTGTAGTTCCGAGGTCGATACCAATTACTTTAGCCATGTTTCAAATCCCTTTCAGGCGATTGGAGCGATGCAGGCCCATTTTGGCACCCAGCACCAGTGGTTATGTCGTGGAATGGGAGGCCCCATTCGGATCGGAGTGTATATAGGGATGGCAAATCGCGGCTGCAACCTATGTAAACTGGGGAAATGCGCAAAAAAGGTGATCGGATGAATATAGAACGTCCTACAGTAACCATCCGAGGGGTTCAGGTTTGGCAAGGACTGCTGGATCGGCCCGCACAAGAAGCAATTTTAAGTGGTATTCGCGATATTGTGGCCAGAGCACCATTGTTTTCACCAATGACACCTAATGGAAAGCCGATGTCGGTTCAAATGACCAGTGCAGGGCGTTTTGGTTGGGTTTCCGATCGTTCCGGTTACAGATATTCCGAAACGCACCCGAATGGGGTGGTTTGGCCTGCGATTCCTAAGTCGATTTTAGATATCTGGGGGCAGTTGTCAGGATCAGATCGTACGCCTGAATGTTGTTTGGTGAATTTGTATCGCGAAACAGCAAAGATGGGGATGCATCAGGATCGTGACGAGGCGGAGTTCGGCGAGCCCGTTGTGTCTGTGTCTTTAGGTGATGAGGGTTTGTTTCGCATTGGTAATCTGACCCGTGGCGGCAAGTCGGAATCGATCTGGCTGAAATCTGGCGATGTCGTTGTGATGGGCGGCGATGCGCGATTGGTCTATCACGGGATCGATAAAACGCGGGCTGGCTCTTCGTCGCTGCTGACAGGTGGTGGTCGGCTAAACCTGACCTTGCGGGTGGTGACATGAACTGTGAAGGTTGATGCTGGTTTGCACAAAACTTAGGATGAAATATGTTTCGTTGGCCGGTTCTTTTTTGGTTAGCAGCTTTCGTTGCAATTTTATGGTGTGGTTGGGCATTTATTGGACTCACGGTCAGTTCATCTTACCATCCGATGTCTGCGAAAGGTGATCTTCTCTTTCCTGTGCGATTGCTGGCCGTTGTGGGCGTCATCCTTACGACAATTTTCGTATATGTCATATGGATGAGGCGTGGACCTCTCAGGTCTCGCACATATCAAATGGGAATTGCGGTTCTTGTTCTGATATCTGTGGTGCCAATCCTACCAAGGATCGACAGCGGATATAAACAAGTCTATTTTTTGAACGACCTGCGTCATGAAATTCCATGGCAGTATTCACCATCTGGCGGAAGCAGTAATGTTGGAGGCCGCTATTTTCTGGCACGCGTGTCTTTGCCAGACATGGGTCAGGACTATGCGGCGTTGAGCCAGACAATCAGTATCGGCAAAGCTGTTGATGTTAATAACGGACGTGGCGGGGACGTTGCAGATGAAACCTGTGTTACGAAACGCAGAACAATAAGATGTGAATGGCGGCATGGGGATTTCGTTTATATGGCATCCGGTGATGCAGATAAGTTCCCCGAGGACGTCACAGAATTAATGACATCCGCGGCAAATCTTCTCGATGGGTTCGAAGTATACATGCCGTGATTGCTGGCCTAGTTGACCTGCAACGTGCAGCAGCCTGTGCGCACGTCGTTACCATCTGGGGCTTCGGTGAACATCGTGATCGACATGCCAAATTTCCGGTCGGACATTCCATCTGAACAGGACAGCGCGTTGATGGTCATTGTGCGGGTCAGTGTCGGCCCTTCTTGGGCTTCGATTACGTATCCGTTTAAGGCCACAGCTTCACTTAGGATCGCAAGATCGCGCCGCCCTTCACCTAGCGCGTTATATTCGACACCGCGCGGATAGAATGTGACATCCCAGAATGGTTCCGTTCCAAAGCAAGCCATAGGGCGGGGCAATTCATTTTCCGGCACAGGATTGGGCGCGAGGAAATTCATCGACACCCAGCCCGATTGTTCGCCCGCCCCAACAAGACCCCATCCGTCCATTTCGCGCAGGACTTCGATGTTCAATGTGTCGGGGCCAAGCTCCCCGATGTTTTCAGAAGACGCACTTGGGAGCGCGCGGATGTTCAGCACATCATCAGCTGCTACGCCATCAACCATATAGCGGTCCGGTAAGGTTTGTGCGTTGAGCGAGAAACCGAATAGGGCGAAAAAGACTGCCGCAATGATTAAAATCATCGTGCTGCTTCCCAACTAACTGACGCATGTTTGCGGGTGTAAAATTCAAGCATAAGGCCAATCATCAGTAAGACGATAGCGACCTTTATTGGATAGCTGATTGAAGTGTAGTGCGGGTTGTAATTGATGAATGTAAAACCGCGGGCCTGATCAATGCAGTGAAACAGTGGGTTCCAATCAAAAAATGATAGAATTGTACTGGGCAAAGTATTGGCAACAAACATTTTACCTGACGCAATCATATTGGCGCGCGCATAAATTGACGAAGTAACTTGTATGAAACCCGGGAACCACGGTTTCAGAGCCAAAAAGACCATGCCAACAGCCGCACCTGTAAACCACGACAAAATAACCATTCCCAATGCACTAACTGGATAAAGGATTGTGATCGGACCCATGATGACGTGATATAGATAGAGGACAACAAACATAGAAAGCAGCTGGATATAGAGAGCTGAAAGTGCATTTGATGTAATCGAGACAATCGTGTTCATCGGTGCATGTTTCATCATTGCAGATGCCGGACCTTCTGCACCCAGCACAGCGCTCATCGCTTTGGTGTGGGTCATGAACATGAAAATACCGGACATTATATACAGCAGAAAATCGCCACGAATAGCTGCGGCTTTCAGCCCAAGGACCGAGAACATAAAATAGAATACCGCTACAAAAATAACGGTTTGCAACATGTTCAACAATAGGCCAATCATCGCATTGCGATGCTCTTTGCGAACGTTTCGCACAATCGAGTGATAGATCAATCCAAGCATGTTGAATGCGGATTGTGATCGCGTCAGGGTGCGTCTTGCTTCAAACATTATGGGCCTGTGAGTTTGTCTTTGCCTGCGGTTGGTTTTCTTGATGGCATGAAAATCTTGCCGAACCTTTAGCACATCATCATAAGGGACCAAATATCACGGATCAATAAAAACGTCCGTGATAAAGTATTATGTAGAGGAAGTGTGATGGATTTCGATAAGTTAACCGAAGTGATGCGCAAGCTATCCCTTGAGGCGGGTGACATCATTATGGATATTTACGGCCAAGATGATTTCAACGTAAAATCCAAAAGTGATGATAGTCCTGTAACGGCAGCGGATGAAGCGGCGGACGCACACATTTCTGCGGGTTTACGGGCGGCCTTTCCGGATGTGGCTTTGGTCACTGAAGAACAAGCTGACAGCCACAGTGTAACGGCCAACACATTCCTGATTGTAGACCCGCTAGATGGCACCAAGGAATTCATCCACCGTCGTGGCGATTTTACCGTCAACATCGCCTACGTCGAAGAAGGCGCACCGCGTCGTGGGGTGGTTTATGCCCCTGCAAAGGGTCGTCTGTTCTATACAAATGCCGTTGGAGTTTCGGTGGAAGAAGTGGGCGAGTTGGACAAGAACACCATTGGTACATTGATTCCGATCAATGTCAGTGCGCCGAACAATCAAGGTCTTATGGTGGTCGCGTCCAAATCGCACCGCGATCAGGCGACGGATGATTACATCAACAAATATGCTGTGAACGATATGAAGAGTGCGGGATCGTCTTTGAAATTCTGTCTGGTCGCAACGGGTGAGGCAGATTTATATCCGCGTGTTGGCCGCACAATGGAATGGGATACGGCCGCGGGACACGCTGTTTTGACAGGCGCTGGTGGTTACGTTGTTCGGTTCGATGACCATATGCCCTTGTCTTATGGTAAGGAAGGTTTCGCCAACCCGTTCTTTATCGCCTACGCACCAGGCATTGATTTGAAGCTTCCATAATGAGCGTTCTTGTCGTCATTCCTGCTCGCTATGCATCCACTCGCTACCCCGGCAAACCGCTTGTTGAATTGCGTGGAGCCAAAGGTGAGGCAAAGAGCCTGATCCAACGCTCGTGGGATGCTGCGCAGAGTGTTGAAGGAGTCGATAGAATTGTTGTGGCCACTGATGATGAGCGGATCAAATCTGCTGCTGAGGCATTTGGGGCTGATGTCGTCATGACGTCCACCGATTGTCAAAATGGTACGGAACGCTGTGCTGAAGTGTTAAATATTTTAGGTGGTGGTTATGACATTGTCGTAAATTTTCAGGGGGATGCGCCGCTTACACCTGCGTGGTTCATTGAGGATCTGGTCGCAGGCCTGTCTGCTCATCCCGAGGCCGAGGTTGCGACGCCAGTTCTACGGTGTGACGGGCGGGCGTTGAACGGGCTTCTTGAAGATCGTCGCCAAGGCCGTGTCGGTGGTACAACTGCTGTGTTTGGGGCCGATCATAACGCGTTGTTCTTTTCAAAAGAAGTCATTCCCTACACAGGAAAGATCTATCAAGATGAAGATCAGACACCCGTTTTTCATCATGTTGGCGTCTATGCCTATCGCCCGTCCGCACTGGCCGCATATTCGCGCTGGGTGTTGGGACCACTTGAGGCCTTAGAAGGTCTTGAGCAGTTACGTTTCCTTGAGCGCGGCGCGCATATGCTTTGCGTTGAAGTTGAGGCCCGAGGACGCCAGTTTTGGGAGCTTAATAATCCGGAAGACGTGCCCAAAATCGAAGCGATGTTATCGGAAATGGACCACGATTGAGCATAGTTGGCAAAGTTTCCCCGCCAGATGCTGGTTTTGGTTATATGTCGGTAGGTTTTTTAGTGCTACGTTCCGATAAGTGGGGGCGCTAAAAGGGCTATAACGGGTAAAAATATGAAAAAACGTGTGACTAAGGCAATCTTTCCCGTAGCTGGATTGGGAACGCGGTTCCTGCCTGCTACGAAATCGGTTCCTAAAGAAATTATGACCTTGGTCGATCGGCCCTTGATTCAATATGCGATCGACGAAGCGCGTGCGGCTGGCATTAAAGAATTTATCTTCGTGACCTCGCGCGGGAAATCTGCGCTTGAGGACTATTTTGATATCGCCCCTGAACTGGAAAGCACTCTGCGTAAAAAGGGTAAAACTGACATGTTGGAAGAGCTTAAGGCGACCAATATGGACAGTGGTGCAATTGCCTATATTCGCCAACATAAAGCGCTGGGCTTGGGGCATGCGGTTTGGTGTGCCCGCCGTTTGGTCGGCAATGAACCTTTCGCCGTTATCCTGCCAGATGACGTAATTGCAGCCGAAAAGCCTTGTTTGCAGCAGATGGTTGAAGCCTACGAAGAAACCGGCGGCTGTATGGTCGCCGCGATGGAAGTCCCCGAAGAGAAGGCGTCGTCTTACGGTGTGATCGACATCAAAGAGGATTTTGGATCGATGGTGTCCGTTAAAGGTCTGGTTGAAAAGCCGCCAGCCGACGAAGCGCCGTCAAATTTGGCGGTCATTGGTCGTTACATTCTGACACCTAAAATCATGCAGAATCTTAACAAGATCAAAACGGGATCGGGCGGCGAAGTTCAACTTACGGATGCAATTGATGCAGAACTGACCGAAGGGCGCGATGTATTTGGCTACCGTTTCCGTGGTCAGCGGTTTGATTGTGGGTCCAAGGCAGGTTTCTTGCAGGCGACCGTTGCGTTCGGTCTGGCTCGTGAAGATTTGCGCGATGAATTTGACGGATATTTGCGCGAAATGATGTCGATGCAGCAGGCAGCGCAGTAGCGATTGGCGCTGATGTTTCCATTTGTTCCCACTGCCGAAACATTCGGGGATGAAAGCAGAGAATCCGCCTTTTCTAATGCGATCTTTGCGTATCGAATGCGTTGGAAACGTCGTCGCTTATTGCTGCGGTCCTTGCGCCGTCGTGGTGAAATTTCCAATACAAATGGTTGTGATATTCCGCAGGTGGGCGTTTTGGTTTTTTCCACCATGCGCAACGAAATGCTGCGGATTGAATATTGGCTGGCGCACTATCGCGCCCTTGGTGTTGTGCATTTTTTGATTGTCGATAACGCCAGTGATGATGGCACTGCAGACTACTTGGCTAAGCAATCGGATGTGTCCTTATGGACAACGCCGAACAGCTACAAAACCTCCCGCTTTGGGGTTGATTGGTTGACGTGTTTACAACGTAAGTATGGTGCTGGGCGGTGGTGTTTGACAGTCGATGCGGATGAATTGCTGATTTATCCTGATAGCACTACACGTGGGATCAATGACCTGACAACGCATCTGGACGCACATGGACGCGAGGCGTTTGGTGCAATAATGCTCGATATGTATCCCAAAGGCCCGATTGTGCAAGCGAGCTATGAAGCGGGAGATAACCCAGTAAAGACACTGAAATGGTTTGATGCCGACAACTATCGCGCTAAACTGCATCCGGTGTTTGGCAATCTTTGGATACAGGGCGGTGTGCGTGATCGCATTTTTTTCGGCAGTCAGCCCGAGCGATCCCCGACGTTGAACAAAACACCATTGGTAAAATGGCGGCGCGGCTATGCGTACGTTACATCCACCCATCAGATTTTACCAAGACGTCTGAACAATGTGTTCGATCTGGGCGGTGTTGCGCAAGTTTCGGGCGTGCTGCTGCACACTAAATTCTTGCCCAATATTGGAGTGAAATCAGGCGAAGAATTGCACCGTGGTCAACATTTTGAGAACAGCGAACTTTATAAACCCTACTATAACGCTTTGATGGAAGACCCTGATCTTTGGTGTGAAGCGTCAGTAGAATTTACGGGCGCAGAACAGCTTGAAGCGCTGGGATTGATGACACGCGGAACATGGAGTTAGAACACTATCTTTTCGAAAGGTTGCCGAATCCTCTCTGTTGCTTATTGAATAGAAACAATCAGCAATATTTGCTCGTATTTTCAATGCTGTGTTAACTATAAGTCACTAGCGGAGTCGGTAAACTTTGCTGGCAAGACCGGAAGGATCAACTTGGGCGCTTGGACATCATATCGGCTTCGCCTTCAGCGAAAGCGCTGGCACCTTCGTGCACGGCGCAAAAGTCGTGAGCTGTCGATGGTCAAGGATCGTACAAACCAGATCAAATCAGGCGATATTTTTGTGTTCTCGACGTTTCGGAACGAAGATATCCGTTTGCCATATTTCTTTAAATATTACCGTGACTTAGGCGTCGATCATTTCTTTATGGTCGACAACAATAGTGAGGATGGCGGTGGTGACTACGCGGCCAATCAGCCGGACGTTTCCATCTGGAAAGCAGATGGTAGCTATCGAAGATCGCGGTTTGGTGTTGATTGGCTTAACCATCTTCAACGCAAGTATGCGGATGGGCATTGGACGCTGGTCGTCGATCCTGACGAGTTTTTTGTTTACCCGTTTTGCGACACGCGACCTGTACGTGCGTTAACCGACTGGCTGGATGCGTCTGATATTCGCAGCTTTGGCGCAATGTTACTGGATATGTACCCCAAGGGTCGGTTGGACGCCGTGCCCTACAATCGTGGCCAGAACCCGATGGAAATCGCATCTTGGTTCGACAGCGGAAACTATACAATTTCCAAAAACAATCTGTTTTATAATCTGTGGATCCAAGGTGGCCCACGTGCGCGTATGTTCTTTCAGGACGAGCCGTGGCGTGCACCTGCATTGAACAAAACTCCGCTGGTGAAATGGCACAAAGACTACGCCTACGTTAGCTCTACGCACATGATCCTGCCCCGAGGTCTGAACCTTGTTTACGATGAATGGGGTGGGGAAAAGGCGTCTGGCATTCTACTTCATGCGAAGTTTCTTGATACCTTCGGGGTCAAAGCCCAAGAAGAACTGGCGCGGGGACAGCATTACGCAGGTAGCCAAGAATACAAAGCCTATGCTGAAGGCATCGCCAGTCACCCGGACCTGTGGTGCAAATGGTCCGAGAAATATATCAACTGGCGTCAGCTTGAGATTTTGGGCCTCATGTCGAAAGGTAACTGGGCATGAGTGTGGGCATCGTCATGTTGGTGCACAACGCGTTTGATCGTGCTGAACAAGTGGTGCGTCACTGGTCGGCTGGCGGCTGTCCGGTTGTGATCCATGTAGACAAAAACGTGAATCGCGCAACCTATGATGAATTCGTGCAAAGTCTTTCAGATGTACCGGACGTGATGTTTTCAAAACGTCATCGGTGTGAATGGGGAACGTGGGGCATTGTTGCTGCATCCCAAGCCGCATCAACACTTATGTTGGATAAGTTCCCAGCCATCCGTCATGTCTATCTGGCATCAGGGTCGTGCCTGCCGTTGCGTCCCATTAACGATTTGCGGGCCTATCTGGAAAAGCGCCCGCGCACAGATTTTATCGAAAGTGCGACAACTGCGGATGTGCCGTGGACGCAAGGTGGCCTAGACTTCGAACGCTTCACGCTTCGTTTTCCATTTTCGTGGCGTAAAAACCGGTTCTTGTTTGATCGATACGTGGAATTTCAGCGCCGTTTCAAAATGTATCGCCGTGTGCCAGACGGAATTATTCCGCATATGGGTTCGCAGTGGTGGTGTCTAACGCGCCAGACATTATCAGCAATCTTGGAAGATCCGGATCGTCAGTTGTACGATACCTACTTCCGGCGGGTCTGGATTCCAGATGAAAGCTATTTTCAGACTTTGGTTCGCCTCTATTCACAGAGCATCGAAAGTCGATCATTAACGCTGTCTAAATTCGATTATCAGGGCAAGCCGCACATCTTTTATGACGATCATTTGCAGCTATTGCGGCGGTCGGACTGTTTCGTCGCACGTAAAATCTGGCCACATGCAAACCGTTTGTATGACAACTTTTTGAACGAAGAAAATCCGCTAAAGGGTGCCGAACCGAACCCCGGAAAAATTGACCGCATCTTTTCCAAGGCTGTTGAACGACGAACGCGCGGTCGCGCTGGTTTGTTTATGCAAAGCCGCCTTCCAAGACCAGGACACGAGAACGGATTCACCTCTGCACCCTATTCTGTGTTTGAAGGTTTTGCCGAACTATTCGAGGATTTTGAACCATGGCTTGCACGGATGACCGGCACACGGGTGCATGGCCATCTTTATGCAAAAGACAGGGTCGAATTTGAAGGTCGCCAAACCACGTTTAATGGTGCGTTGTGTGACAATGCCAAGTTACGTAATCACAACGCACAATCGTTTCTTGTGAACCTGATCTGGAACACCCGTGGTGAACGTCAGTGTTTTCAATATGGTCCTAAAGATAGTGACTTTGCAAATTGGGATTTGGCCAAAGATCCGAACGCACAGATTTCAGTAATTACGGGGGCGTGGGCCATTCCACTGTTCCAATCGAACCGTAATTTTTCAGATATTCGTGCCGAGGCAGCCGAATTGCAGCGAATTGAGAGTGAGCATTTAAGCGCGCTCCGCTCCCCTTGGGCAAAGGCGCGCATCCGTATTTGGACGCTAGCAGACTTTATCGAAACTCCGATGGAGGCCCTACAAACAGTATTAGATGAAATGGGTGCAAAAAACCTGCGCCGTGTCACTGAAGCGCCCAAGATGGCTGATCTCACTGGATTTGGACAGTTTTTGCAGAATCTCAAAAACCAAGGGATGCATCCTTATCTTATGGGTGACTTTCCGACAGGTTCAGGTCCTGTTGCTGAGCGCACGAGTCGTCGTAAACCCTATCTGGTGCGCTAATAATGGATTGCTTTGACCACTTCGTTGTGTTTGCTGAAATGCGGACGGGATCTAATTTATTAGAATCCAACATCAATACTTTTGATGGTCTGATGTGCCACGGAGAGGCGTTTAATCCGAACTTTGTTGGTTATCCGAACCGGTCTGAAATGCTCGGGGTAACGCTGGAAGATCGCGATGCTGATCCGCACGTGTTTTTGGATCGTGTTAAGACTGCCGATGGGCTGAACGGTTTTCGTTATTTCAACAGCCACGAGCCGCGTGTGTTTGATGCGATTATGGCGGATCACCGTTGCGCAAAAATTATTCTGACGCGCAACCCGGTCGAAAGTTATGTTAGCTGGAAGATTGCGAAATCCACGGGGCAGTGGAAATTGACGGATGTGAAACGGCTGCGCGAAGACACGGTTCGTTTTGAAGCGGGTGAATTTCGCAAGCACATCGACAAGTTACAAGCATTCCAAATCAAGCTCGTCAACGCATTGCAGAAGTCTGGTCAGACCGCCTTCTATGTCGACTACGAAGACCTGCAAGACGTCGACGTTATGAACGGGCTTGCTGCGTTTCTGGGCGTTGATGCGCGGCTTGAAACACTTGTTTCACCCTTGAAGAAGCAAAACCCGAAGGCGTTATCGGAAAAGGTTGAGAATTTTGATGAAATGGAAGATGCGCTTTCACGCCTTGATCGTTTTAACCTGAACCGAACGCCAAACTTCGAACCTCGCCGTGGACCGTCAGTGCCAAGCTATTTTACAGCCGCACAATCGCCGCTCATGTATTTGCCGATCAAATCTGGACCGGTAGCGACCGTGCTTACGTGGCTTGCAGGGCTTGACAACGTTACCGGTGACGAGCTTCTGTCGGGCTATAGTCAAAAGACATTACGTCAGTGGAAACGTACCAATACAGGCCATCGGTGTTTCACCGTGGTGCGCCATCCAGTGGCCCGCGCCCACGCTGCGTTCTGCGATAAGATATTGTCGAATGACGAAGGTAGCTTTGTCGATATCAGAAAAGTGCTACGCGGAAAGTTCAAACTGCCGATTCCTGCGACGTACCCTGATGCAGAGTATGAGGCCGAACAACATCGTAGTGCATTTTTGGAATTTCTGAAATTCGTGAAATCAAACCTCGGTGGGCAAACGGCGATCCGAGTCGATGCGCATTGGGCGACGCAAGCACAGGCATTGCAGGGCTTTGCTGAATTTGCCTCTCCTGACTTAATTTTACGTGAAAACCGGCTGGAAGTTGATCTTGGAATTCTGGCAGCGCAAATCGGCAAATCGACCATGCCACAAATCGCAGATGTAACTGACCCGCATGCGGACCTGCTGGCCGAAATTTACGATGCTGAAGTTGAGGCTGCTGTGCATGAGGTTTACCAGCGTGACTACGTTACGTTCGGGTTTGGACCCTACGTTTAAGCAGCTTGCGCTGACGCCGCTTCTGTCAGGATTGTGTAGATCGTGTGCGGGTCTTCGTTGGCCCGCAATTTGGCGCAGATGCCTTCATCGCGCAGCGTGCGCGACACCAGCGCCAAAGCTTTCAGATGCGCGACACCAGCGTCTTCTGGTGCAAATAAAGCAAATGCCAGATCAACAGGTTGGCGATCTACAGAATCAAAATCGAGCGGTTTTTTTATTCGCAAAAACAGCCCGCAAACCTGTTTTAGCCCGGGAAGGCGCGCGTGTGGAAGGGCGACGCCATGGCCCACACCAGTAGGGCCAAGGCCTTCGCGTTCTAGTAGGGCATCAATCACAACAGCCTGATCCAAACCAAAACAGGTTTCAGCCATATCGCCAAGATCGTGGAACATACGCTTTTTACTACTTGCCGCAGCAATCACTTTGATTCCCGTTGCGGGAAGAATGTCCTGAATGGTCATGATTTAAATCCTGTCGGGCATTGCCCAAACTAGCCTGTGTTACGCGGGTCGATCCAACCGATGTTGCCGTCTTCACGGCGATAAACAACGTTAATTCCGCTATGTCTTTCATTTCGAAATACCAAGACAGGGGAATTTGCAATTTCCATTTGCATGACCGCTTCTCCTACGGAGATTTCTGGAATTTTGGTTTCCATTTCAGCCACGATCATGGAGCTTACGCCTTCTGGCTCTTGCTCTTCCGACTCGCTATTTGAGGCGAGGATATACGAGCCCGCATCAGAAAGTTCAACTGGTTGTGAACGCTCTTTGTGGTGGTCCTTCAGTCGGCGCTTGTAACGTCGGAGCTGTTTTTCCATTTTAGCAGTAGCGCTGTCAAAAGCGGCATAAATCTCAGTATCGTGACCCCTTGCTTGCGCCGTTAACCCCGTTGAAAGATGTACCACGGCTTCACACACATATTCATGGCCACTTTTGGAAAAAACGATATTTGCATCGGTTGGGCGGCCTGCATATTTGCTAAATACTTCACCCATTTCGGTTTGTACGTGTGTTTGTAGGGCTGAACCGATGTCGATTTGCTTTCCTGTGATCTGGTAGCGCATCTTGTCTCCTTCTTGAACATTACAGGCAATTCGGGCGTAGGAACGGTTAACGTCCGGTTAATTTACGCAGGAATTGTCGGGAGTGACGTCAGAATTAAGGTTGTGTGCGAACGGCACCCGTAAGGCGTTAGATCGACTGTGTTGAAAACCAATTCTGTCATCCTGGCTATTTGGCGATGAAACAGGGGCACCTGTCAATGCAATCTGTCAAATGATCACGGAACGCGAAATGAATTTCCAAGATAAACACGACGCACATTTTCGTCTTGCACGACTTCTTCTGTGGTGCCGGACATAAGGATTTTACCGTCATGCAAAATGTACGCTCGGTCCACGATTTGCAGGGTTTCTTGCACGTTGTGGTCTGTGATCAGTACACCGATACCGCGGTTTTTGAGGTCGGCGGTCAGGGCACGAATTTCGCCAACGGCAATCGGGTCAACACCGGCAAATGGTTCATCAAGCAGGACATACTTGGGGTCAGCGGCAAGGCAACGCGCGATTTCTGCGCGCCGACGTTCACCACCTGACAACGCCATTGCTGGTGCACGACGCAGGTGTTCAATAGAAAACTCAGACAGCAATTCTTCAAGACGTTCACGGCGTTTTGTACGGTCAGGTTCTGCAATCTCAAGGATCGACAGGATGTTATCTTCGACGTTCAAGCCGCGAAAGATCGACATTTCTTGTGGAAGATATCCGATACCAAGCTTGGCGCGTCGATACATGGGCAGGGCTGTCACATCACGCCCGTCGACCACAACATTACCACCTTCAGGTGTCACAAGACCCGCAATAGAATAGAAACATGTGGTTTTTCCGGATCCGTTTGGACCAAGCAACGCGACAACTTCTCCACGTCCCAATTCCATGCTGACGTCGCGGATGACCAACCGTTTGCGATAGCTTTTTCGCAGGTTGATAACTTTAAGGCCAACGTCGCCATCTGTGACCGTAAGTTCGGTCATCAATTGCCGCCTTGATTAAAGATCGTGCGCACGCGCCCGTCCATTTGCGCGGCACCCGTGGATAAGTTGATGCGCATGGTATCCGACGATATGGCGCTGTTGCCTTGTGTCAGTAACACGTCACCAGACAGGGTTACCGTGCCATCGTCGAGGTTGTATTCTGCCGATGCCGACTCAGCGGCTTCGGTCGCAGTCACAAACGTCACGCCGCCGCTTGCGGACAAACGGCTTATATCGCCGGATGTACCGTTATAGACCACTTGCACGCGACCAGCGTTCAGTCGCAGATCGCCTTGGCCGAATACCACGTTGCCTTGAAAGATCGCCGTGCCAGTATCCTGATCAACGCTAAGGCTGTCCGCTGTGATTTCCACAGGCGCGTTGGGGTTGGCGTTAATAGCGCCAAGGTTAATATCGGTTTGTGCAAGTGCGGGTGCAGCGCAAAAAAGTGTTGCGCAGAAAAGGGCAGTTTTAAAAATTTTCACGTCAAAGAATCCTATTGCTGCGGGGTATATACCAGCCGAACGCCGTTTTGGAAAAGCATCACTTGGCCGGCTCCTCCATCGGGTGTTTCAATGATCATTTGGCCCGCTGTCAAAGCGCCGAACGGTGCCTGAACTTCGAGGGCACCATCTGAGATAATTTGCCCAGTTTCCAAGTTTGTTGTAATGCCAGCTGTTTCCATTTCGAAACCGTTTGACGTCACAATGCGGGCCAAGCCGGTCAGCCGCGCTGTCTGCGCAGCCGTGTTGATTTCACCCGCGCCTGCGCGAATGTCGATGTGGGTGCCATCAGCAGCGTCAATCGTTGCGGACATTGCATTAATGGCAAACCCGTTTGCAGTGGGACGTGCGGTTTCGGCGGTCAATTCAATCACAGACCCATCATTTGCGACACCCGATACCTGCGCGCCGGACACGCGCGGTTCGCGCGCGATTTCTTCAATTTCGGCGTAAGGAATTGCGGTGCCTTGACTGGGTGCACGTGCAAACAGAAACACGGTCGACATAAGGGCCAATGCAGCAAGTGGTAGGCTGATTTTTAGAAAGCCGATAAATTGGGAATAGGCGTTCTGGTCACGCGTCATTTACACAATGCCAGCACGCAGGCAGTCATGAATGTGCAATATGCCCGCCACATTGTGTGACACTTCTGGATCCACCACAAAAAGACAAGTTATTTTGCTGGTATTCATCACGTTCACAGCCTCTTCAGCCAGTGCACCGAACCCGATGGTGCGAGGTGACTTAGTCATCACCTCTCCCGCAGTAAGGTCCAATAATCCTGACATGTTCCGACGCAAATCGCCATCGGTCACGATACCTGTAAGATAGCCATTATCATCCAGAACACCAACTACACCGAACCCCTTTTGGCTGATTGTCAGCAGGGTATCGCTCATCGGGGTCTTTTGTGATACCAATGGAACAGCGTCACCTTTGTGCATCAGATCACCAACACGAGACAATTGCGCGCCCAGCTTACCACCCGGATGAAAGTCGCGAAAATTATCCGCGTTGAACGCGCGGTGTTCCATGATTGCGACAGAAAGTGCATCGCCCAGCGCCAACGACATTGTCGTTGATGTCGTCGGAACAACGCCCGTACCGCAGGCCTCAGCCAGTTTTGGCATCAGCAAAACAATATCGGATTGTGATGCGAGAGAGCTGTTTTCACGGCTGGTGATCCCGATTAGTGGAATGCCAAAGCGTTGGGTATAGGCGATTAAATTGGCGAGTTCAGGCGCTTCACCAGAATTTGAAATCGCCAAAACCACGTCGCCACGCGTTACCATACCAAGGTCACCATGCGAAGCTTCAGCGGGATGCACGAAATGCGCAGGGGTTCCCGTGCTGGCCAATGTTGCTGCGATTTTACGCGCGATATGGCCGGACTTACCTATGCCAGAAATGATGATGCGACCCTTAGCATTCAGTATCAAATCAACCGCATCGCCAAAGCGACTATCGAGTGCGTCTGCCAATGCAGCTAGCGCGTCAGCTTCGGCGCGAATGACCCGTCGTGCGGTGTCGAGGAATTTTGGATTCTGTGCCATCAGTGCGAAAAAATATCCTGTTCGGGCCAGCCGACCAGATCAAGCTGGGCGCGCGTGGGGAGAAAGTCAAAACAAGCCTGCGCCATTTCTGCGCGCCCTTCACGTGCGAGGCGTTCGTTCAAAACCTCGCGTAGTTTGTGCAAGTATATCACATCAGAGGCGGCGTATTCGAGTTGGGCTTCGCTAAGCTTTTCAGCCCCCCAATCGCTTTGCTGTTGAAATTTGGAAATGTCGACGTCCAGCATTTCATGTAGCAAATTTCGCAAGCCATGCCGGTCTGTATAAGTGCGTATCAATTTGCTGGCGATCTTCGTGCAATAGACAGGCGCGGCAGTTGTGCCGAACGCATTCGCCATGGCTGCAATGTCAAAGCGTCCATAATGAAATAGCTTTAGCACATTTGGATCAGCGAGCATCTTGACCAGATTGGGTGCATTGGTCTGTCCGCGCGCAACTTGAACCAGATGACAATTTCCATCCCCGCCGGACATCTGGATCAAACAAAGTCGGTCACGATGCGGATTCAGGCCCATCGTTTCGCAATCAATTGCGACAACAGGACCAAGGTCGATGTCATCGGGCAAATCATTTTGGTAAAGGTGGTTTGTCATGCTTTTCCCTTAACATGGGAAGGGAGTGGTGCCCAGAAGAGGACTCGAACCTCCACGTCCATACAGACACCAGCACCTGAAGCTGGCGCGTCTACCAATTCCGCCATCTGGGCAACAGATAACTTTGGTGGCTTTAAGGGGGTCGCGCAGACCTGTCAACGCGATTCGGGTGAGGCTGTGGTGGAATAGGTATTTTTGAGCCAAAGAAGCGGGGCGCCTGCGCCTATATGCGCCTTGTTTATCTGTGGGGTGGGCGGTAGATCATTTGCAGATTTATGTAAGGGAACATTGCCATGTCAAAACTTGTCACCATTTACGGCGGATCCGGTTTTGTCGGGCGTTACATTGCGCGTCGGCTTGCCAAAGATGGGTGGCGTGTTCGGGTTGCCGTGCGCAATCCCAACGAGGCGATGTTCGTAAAACCTTACGGTGCTGTTGGTCAGGTTGAGCCTGTGTTCTGCAACATTCGAGATGACGATAGCGTGCGATCCGTAATGCACGGCGCGGATGCGGTTGTGAATTGCGTGGGTGTTTTAGACGAAATTGGGAAGAACACGTTCAAAGCAGTACAGGCCGAAGGTGCCGAGCGCGTTGCGCGTATTGCCGCGTCGATGGGTGTTGGTGCGATGGTTCAGATGTCCGCGCTTGGTGCAGATGCTGACAGTAATAGCGAATATGCCCGCACGAAAGCCGCGGGTGAGGCTGGCGTTTTAAAACATATGCCAAACGCAATGGTTTTGCGTCCGTCGATTATATTTGGCGACGAAGACGGTTTCTTTAATCGCTTTGCGGGCATGTCGCGCTTTGGTCCAGTATTGCCCGTTGTGGGCGCTGAAACAAAATTTCAGCCGGTTTATGTGGATGATGTTGCTGCTGCTGCCGTTATGGGTGTGAATGGCAAAGCAAACGGTATCTTTGAACTTGGCGGACCTGATGTGCACACCTTCCGTGAATTGATGGGTGAGATGTTGAGCATTATCCGTCGTCGTCGTTTGATATTGAACATTCCATTCTGGGCCGCGAACGTAATGGCATTCGGGTTCAAAGTTGCGCGCGTTTTATCGCTTGGTTTGGTCCGTGGTCCCATCACGGCTGATCAGGTTAAGAATTTGCGAATTGATAATATTGTGAGTGAAGGTTCTCAGGGCTTTGACACTCTGGGCATGACACCGACAGCAATGGAAGCGATCTTGCCAGATTATTTGTGGCGGTTCCGCCCAAGTGGGCAGTATGACGCGATCAAAGAAAGCGCCAAGAACCTGAAAGTTTAACTTGATGCGCTGGTTGAGCATCGTCCTAAGTTTGTTTGGGACGAAGGTAACGGCGCAGCCACTCGATCTTAATCAACGCGCGCTTTATCTGGCGTTTGCAGAGGACGTGTCTGGCGCTGATCCTGTGGTGATGGCACAGGCATTCCAGTTCGTTGCTGCGCCGCCGATCACGTTAGAAACAATTGGGTTTTACGGACTAAATGACGCGACTGGCGCAGAGCGTGCGTTACGTGGAATTGTCACTGTTCTAGTCGATAAGGGCTATATCCTTGATCTGGAAATCAAGTATCTGATCCCTGATTTTGAGCCGTCCTTGCGGGAGGCTGGCGCAATCGGTGAAACGACGAATGCCCCGGATTTAATGGCTGCTATTCCCGAAGGTGATTGGGATGATCCTGCTTTTCAGGTTGAGGCAATGACGGCACTTGCGGCAACTGTTGGCCCCTTTGCGCGTATTGTTGAAGCGGAAGCAGCCGACCGTGATCGCGCGATTTTGCAACTGTCCATGCCGCTGGGTGACGCTGTATTTTATTGGGTTACTACGCCTGAAATCGCACAACGTTGGCGGTGTGTTAGTCTTTGGGCTGGTGCGGATGTCACGCGCGCAGGACGCACGATTGATATCATGCTGGCAGGCCCAGATTGGGTGCAATTTTATGATCTGATCCGTATCGAACCTGTCGGAGGTGGTATGGTTTCTGATGGGGTGCTCGATGTGCCAAACAACGCATGTGCAGTCCCTCAGGTATAGGCGAACCATAAGATGATCACGCCGAGGATCACGCGATAGATCACGTAGGGTGTAAAACTGACTGATTTTAACAGGCGCATCATCAATGATAGCGCCAGCAGTGCTGCGAAGAATGCCAAGACAGCCGCGATTGCGCCGTCTTTGGCCACTTGACCGTTTGCTGTCGCTGCGACTTCGACGCCTGCCAATGCACCAGCTGCAATGATCGTCGGGATCGACATTAACATCGCCAGTTTTGCGCTGTCTTCGCGTGTGTAGCCCAACTGTCTTGCGGCGGTGATCGTGATGCCGGATCGTGATGAGCCGGGGATCAGGGAGATGGCCTGCCACAGGCGCATGTTGATTGCGTGTTTATGGGTCCATTTATCTGCTGTGCGTTCGGCATTTCCGGTCTGATCTGCCCAGTACAAAATGATGCCAAAAATGATCATTGTCCAGCCAATCACGGCTGTGGAACGCAGCATCATATCAAGTCCTGTAAGCTTTAGGATCAGCCCGACGATGATAACGGGTATTGTTGCGACGATCAGACATAGTGCCAGAAACGCGCCCTTGGTGTCGATTTTACCGCGTATCACACGGGTAAGGCCAACAAGGGCAAGACGGGCGTCTGCCCAGAAATAAAGAATGACCGCGAATAAGGTGCCAACGTGTACGGCGACGTCGATGACTTGCCCTTGGTCTTCCATGCCCGTGATTGCTGGCAATAAAATAAGATGCCCGGAAGAGGACACGGGCAGGAATTCTGTGATTCCCTGAATGAGTGCGGCAAGCACGAGGGTCAGGAGTGGCATGGTGTCCTCTGATTCGTTTTGACCTTTCTAAATCACTGAAGTTGTGGGGGAAGAGGGGATGTAGGTCCGAATCGGACTTATAAATATATAGATCATTGACAAGGCGTTATCAAAGGACGCAAATATTCGACAATTAGGTAAACTATACTGACTTTTCTTTCGGGCAAGGTCGGATTAGAAAGATATTTCGGAATTCGATAGGGAGAATGTCCTGTGGCTGGTCAAAAGATGCTGAAGTTTACGAAAGTCGAACGGGACATGCCCGAGAAACGGCCGCCGAATCTTCGTAAAGAAGACTTCGGAGAGATTTACGCGGAATACGCGACGGCCAAGGCGGAAGAGCAGGCATCCCGCTGTTCGCAGTGTGGCGTGCCCTATTGTCAGTCGCATTGTCCGCTGCACAACAACATCCCCGATTGGTTGCGTATGACTGCGGAAGGTCGTTTGGAAGAAGCCTATGAGTTATCGCAAGCGACCAACACGTTTCCCGAAATATGTGGCCGCATTTGTCCTCAGGATCGCTTGTGCGAAGGCAATTGTGTGATCGAAACGTCCGGCCACGGCACCGTTACGATCGGATCCGTTGAAAAGTATATTACAGATACTGCGTTTGAAAACGGCTGGGTGAAGCCGATCCGCCCGCACACGGAACGCGCTGAAAGTG
>Ga0114956_1001293_pt1 | contig 19572 bp, 19 predicted proteins | sample MaitaG_FD_87304 | JGI IMG/M metagenome (GOLD analysis project Ga0114956, IMG submission 87304) | Marine algal microbial communities from Maine, USA - Maine_Asex2 metaG | ecosystem: Host-associated > Algae > Red algae > Unclassified | place: Maine, USA | collected 2015-01-05 | reverse complement strand
TTCTTTAACTATATATCTCGGTCTCATTTTAGATTGATCAAATATTTTGGCAATATATAGGCCCAAAATACCTAATGATAACATTTGAATGCTACCTATAATAAGTATTAAAAGTATGACCGTCGAGAAACCACCTAAGGCTATTCCCATGGCATATTGTACCAATGTTATAACACCAAATACAAAGCTGATGAGCAACGTAAGTATACCTAAGTAACTAATTATCCTCAAAGGAGCACTAGAAAATGAAGTAACACCATTAATAGCTAGATTTATCAGGCTTCTAAAATTAAATTTACTTTCACCACCTTCTCGGTCTGCTACATCAAAGTATATTTTCATCTTTTTATAACCGATCCATTCAACAATGGCACGAAAGAAAAAATGATATTCATTCAACTTGACAATTTCCTCTCTCACACTTTTACTCATCAATTTAAAATCTGACGAATTTTTCAAGTTGATTCCAGATATCTTAGTAAGAATGGAATGATATACCGTTACCAGAAGTTTATTAATTCTACTCTCAGGTCGGGTATTTTTAACTGCTTCAATAATATCGTAATCAAAATCTTTCCATAATTTAATTAATTCTGGAATTAAGGATGGAGGATGCTGCAAATCACTATCTAATACAATCGTAGCATCTCCAAATGATTTTGAAATTCCTAAAAGAAGGGCATTTTCTTTTCCGAAATTTTTTGAAAATCTAAAAGCTTTTATTTTAGTGTTATTTATTTCTATGTCCTTTAATTTATCCCAGGTATTATCGGTAGAGCCATCATCAACTAGAATAAAACTAAAGCCCATACCATTGTCTGGTAGATGTTCCGAAATGGTTTTTACATTTTCTATGATGGACGCCTCTTCATTATAAACAGGGATGACTATGTCTACCGATTCCATAATATTTTTCTTTACATTTTATCCTTGGAAATACTCTATTGTTCTTGAGGAATCCCATCATCTTTAATGATATATGAACTTCTATAAACCAGATCTATTCATAGAGCCCTAAGATTTTACCACGTTCAGCAATGTGCAATATTGCACTATGATATCTTTCTGGATGACAAAAAATATGTGTTATGTATACATGTGGGGTTCTCCATGCGCAATATATTACTTTTAATCCTGCATCCTTTCCCATTTCAGCTATAAACTCTAAGGTATAGCTTACACCACCAGGATATACCCGATCATCTCCAGTATAATTTGATTCCCCAACGTTAAAGTTACTTGCGAATACACCTTGTGGATTAAGTACAAGCTGCATTTCTTTTAAGCAGGTTCTGATTTGCTTTTCGGAGGCATGGGTAAATACGGAATGAGCCATAGCTAGATCAATTTTCTGGTCAATACGACTTAACCTAAAATCATCAAAATGATAGAAATTTGGCTTTTTTGCCTTTTTAATACCGTTTCCTAGTTCATTTTTTAAATTTTGCTGAAGTACTAATTTATTTGGCTCAATGCCATAGTAATTGCCTTCATTAAGAAAAGGTATTAGAAGTTTCCCAAGGCTTAGGGAGCCGCAACCAATATCTAATACATTACTAAACATTCTGATGTTGAGTCGACAAAGAATTGCAAACTGTATTATTGAAAGAATGTCGTGTTTTATTATTCCGCCTACATCAGCCATGTAACCCTTATCCTTTAATTTATCCGCCATCAAGTTCAATTCTAAGGTCTTAAAATATCCGATTCCATAATCTATAATTTAATGAAAGATATCATTGTTCTAAGCTATAATTCTAATGAAATCTATGAATAATTGAGGACCATTAATCTTTGACTGCATTTTTTATGAGAACTCAGGATATCCATAAAGATCTAAGATTTTAGCACGTTCTGCGATGTGCCATACTGCACTTATATATCGTTCCGGGTGACAAAAAATATGTGTTTTGTAGACATGTGGCGTTGTCCATTCGCAATATATCACTTTTAGTCCTGCATCTTTTGCCATCTCTGCTATAAAACCCAAGGTATAAGGTACGCAACCAGGGTATACCCATTCATCTCCAGCATAATTGGTCTTGCCAATGTTAAAGTTGGCAGCAAAAAGACCTTGAGGTTTTAGTATAAGATTTACTTCATCTAAGCAGGTTCTAATCTGCTTTTCTGAGGCATGGGTAAATATAGAATGGGCCATAATCATATCAAATTTCTCATTAATACGACTTAACTTAAAGTCATCAAAATGATAGAAATTTGGCTTTTTTAGCGCTTTGATATCGTCCCCTAGTTCATTTTTTAGACCTTGATCACATACCCACTTATTTGGCTCTATGCCATGATAATTACCTTCATTTAGAAAAGGTATAAGAAGTTTCCCCAATCTTAGGGAGCCACAGCCAATATCCAGTACTTTTCTGAACATTCGGAGGTTGAGTTGACAAAGCACTGCAAATTGTATTATTGAAAGAACATCATAGTTTACTATTGGCCCTACATAGGCCTTGTAATCTTTATCCCCAGCTTTTAATTGATCAGTCATCAGGTACAGTTCTAAAATCTAAAATATTCGATCTCTAAATCTCGAAATATAATGAAAAATTACTTTATTCTAAACTAGTGGTGTCCGATTAAACTAAAAAAGGACGAGGCAAAAAGCCTCGTCGAGAATGATTAATTTTGAAGTGCGAACAACAAAATCTAATCCATGAACAAAAGTACACATTTTAGCGGACAGCCGATTTTTGCACAATTACTGAAATTGCTAGATAAGGGTAAGATATCCAGAGTAGCTAAGGATCAAAAGAGTGATAGATACTATAAGAAATTCAAGACCTATGAGCATTTGGTTACAATGATGTTTGCCTGTCTGAGTAATTGTGTGACCTTGCGAGAGTTATCAACCAGTATGATGGCTTGTGAAGGTAGATTAAATCACATGGGGATTGACTACAGTCCGAAACGATCGACTATCTCGGACGGAAACAAGAATCGTAGTAGTGCTGTATTCGAATCTATATACCAAAGCCTCTATGAAAAGTATGGTCCACTTTTGTCGGACAGCGGAAATACTGATAATCTACCCAAAGGACTGAAATTAGCTGATTCTACAACAATTGGACTTTTCAAAGAAATATTGAAGACAAGTGGACGCAAGCGTATAGATGGTAAACAGAAAGGAGGAATTAAAGCGCATACAGTAATAGATGCCGATAGAAGAGCACCAAGTTTTATTCACTTTACAAGTGCGGCCACGCATGATAAATGCCTATTAGACGAGTTGAAACTAGAAGAGGGTGATTTTATTTGCTTTGATAAGGCTTACATAGATTACAAGCGCTTTTACAAATGGACTCAACAAGGCATATCGATGGTGACAAGAATGAAAGACAATGCAGTGTATGAGTCTTTAGAAGAACTAGATATTTCAGATAAATGTGATGATAGAATCATAAAAGATGAGATTGTCATAGTCCAAACTGAAAATGATAATAAAGAGCCTGTCTGCCTAAAGTTAAGGAGGGTAGCTTTTTATGATAAAGCGAAAGACAAAGTATATGTATTCATGTGTAACAAGCTAGATATAGAGGCGGAGGTGGCAGCAAAGATATATAAGCGCAGATGGTATATAGAAACATACTTTAGAAAATTAAAGCAAAACTTTCCTCTCAAGTACTTTCTAGGAGACAATCAAAATGCAATCGAGATACAAATATGGGTGTCTCATATTGTTATGTTACTAATAGAGGTACTAAAGAAAAAAGTGACTAAGAAATGGGCATTTTCTAATATGGTGTCAATGTTAAGTACACATATTATGAGTTATATTGATGCTGTGAAATTTTTGAATAATCCAGAAAAAGCCTGGTCAGAAAAGAAAAAGCAAGACAAGAGAGATAAACAGTTAAAATTAAAATTTTCAAGTGCTTAATTTGGTGGTGATTCTGGGCTATAGGGGTTCTGTTTTGCATAATCATTTACTGTAGCCTAAACATAAGGCTTTGAATGGTAATTATCATCTTCCCGAATTTTAAGCGGACACCACTAATTCTAAACAACGATTCTAAAGAAAATGAGGCATTTTTTCTCTAAAATTGAAAGTATATAAAGCTTGTCGAAGCTTCATAAGAAGCAATCGTTATAAATACTATTACCAAATAAATGATCCATCGCAATGCTTTGGAAAGTTTCTTAAGTAATAGCGGATGCTGATGAGCTCTGGTAGTCCATTCAAAAATAAAGAGTAGTCCAATTATTATAAATAATGGAATATTTAAAGCTTGTTGATATTGGAAGGTCATTAAATCCGTAAAGATTTTTGCTATGTAGCTAAATGCAAATTGAATATCGGGAGCTCGAAAGAATATAAAGGCCAATACGGTGAACATGAAAGTCACCAATATTTTAAGGGTATCTGAGAAACCAACAAATAGCTGGTTTTCATCCATTTTAGATTGATACTTTTTATGAGAACCTAAGAAAATCAAAGGAATATAATAAAGACCATTAAGGAATCCCCAAAAAACAAAAGTCCAGTTGGCTCCATGCCAAAGACCGCTCACTGTGAAGGTGATCATTATATTTCTAAACTGTTTGAACTTGCCGGCACGAGATCCTCCCAGAGGAATGTACAAATAGTCTTGAAACCAGGTAGACAAGGAGATATGCCATCTTTTCCAGAATTCTCCAAAGTTTCTGGAGAAAAACGGATAGGCAAAATTTCTCATTAGTTCAAAGCCAAGAAGCTTAGCTATACCTCTTGCAATCAAACTGTATCCACTAAAATCACAATAAATTTGTATGGAGAATAATATACCACCAATCATCAGATCTCCACCTCCAAGATCTGTTTTTCCGGAGAAAGCTATGTCTACGTATTTGGCACAGACATCCGCTATAGCTATCTTTTTAAAAAACCCCCAAAGGATGAGTTTACATCCTTCTTTTGCTTGTTCAAAATTAAAGCTATTCTTTGTTTGAAACTGAGGTAATAAGTTTTTGGCTCTTTCTATAGGTCCTGCTACCAACTGCGGAAAAAATGAAACAAAAGCAAAGAAGTCTATTATGTCTCTGGTAGGCTTAAGTTTCCCTTTATAGATGTCTAAAGTATAGCTTAAGGTCTGAAAAGTATAAAACGAAACTCCAACAGGTAATATGATTTTGAGGCTATAGGCGTTTACTTGCAAGCCCATCTGAGAAATCAGCTGAGAGAAACTGTCAATAAAAAAATTGAAATATTTGAAAAAACCTAAGACCCCTAAGTTTACTAGGAGACTTAAGGCCAAAAGGTATTTCTTCTTGGTAAGCTGCTTAGTTTGATAAATCCAATTTCCTAAATTGTAGTCAACCAAAGAGGATAGAGCTATCAGTCCTAAAAACCTCCAATCCCACCAACCATAAAAAATGTAGCTAACTAAGAGAATGTATGCATTCCTCAGTTTTACAGTCTTCTGAAAGAAGGCCCAATATAGACAGAAGACGATTGGTAAAAAAAAGCAAAATCCAACTGAATTGAATAACATAAGAAAGTAGGCGGTTTAATTTAAACTGAATTGGGCTTAGCTTAAAAAATGAACAATAGCACCTCGAAAGATCAAATTTATAATAATTCAAAGGCAATCATGAACAATTGTTCTAACAAAAACAGAATAGCAATTAATTTAATTTTTCAAGAATGTTGAAAATAGTATCTCTATTCGCAGTTCTTTTTCCTATTAATCCGTACTCGATAAGTAAATGACAATTTTGCAAATTAATTTCTCTTGGAATATTTCCTTTTATTTCTAATAGATTAATAGGTGAAAATGGTAAGTAGTCATGTTTTCTATGAAGTGTAGTTCGACTGAAATTAGAGATACTTATATCATCTAAAGGTATATTGTCATCTTGATTTATTATAGAAGCTTTAATATCCATTTTCTTTGTTGGAATACGATATGCTTGTAAAAATCCTCTGAATTGATGTCCCTTTTCTGCAGCCCTAAATTCCTCTAAGTAGAATTTGTCAAATGAAGCTTTTTTTGCATCTTCTAAAATTTGGTTTAGTAATTTTTTATTTCGAGGTAAGTGTTTAATAGAATATTTCTCAGGAATTGTGTACATGCCTCTTTGGACTCCTAGATCTACCGTATATATACCAAAACCTAAACCAGCAGAAATAACTTCTTGCGGGCTGTTAAATTGGTATGGTCCGTTTGATGATTGATAAATAGCTAAACTATACTTTCTGTCGTCAGAATGTTTTTTGGCATCACCTAAGTTCTTGTACACATTTAGCGATAAGGTAATACATACTAAAAGAGTAAATATTACATGGTTAGCTCTTAGTTTGAGGAATTCACTTACGTCATTCAAGTCTAACAATGCCAAGATACATAATGCAAAACTTATGTTGCCATAAAATCTATATCTTTCCACATATGGGGTACTTGAGCCTGATCGAGTAAGGCTAACTAAGGCAGAAATTAAAATTAGTTGTAACAGGAAAAAGAAAATTACAGGATTCTTTTCGAAGTACTTTTCTTTTAATAAATAGAGAAATGTTAGCACAATTGCTATTCCAGATAGATACTGAATTATAGTATGATTACCGAATATAGAAATGTGTTTAAAAGAATTGCCTAAAAATAGAAAAAAGAAATTTAAATAACGGAGTGGGTTTGTAAATATGGAGCTAAAGCTATTGATAGAATTATTTTCAACAAGCTGTAAATTTCTATAAATGTAAAAAACAATGCTAAAAATCATTATCCATGAAACAATTTTGACCCATTCCATTTTTTGATTCTTCCAAGAAATATATATTAGTATCAATAGACCTAATGGGATTGCCAAAAGCCCTCCACCGATGGTAAAGCAATCTAAAATCCCAAAAAGAATAGCTAGAAAGAACGTTTTAAAGCTTTGAGCAAACAAAAAATATATTGATAGAAAGGAGAATAGAATAAATGAATATATCTGGATGGCTGTTAAAGACCAGTGAGCAACTAACCAATAATTACTCGAAAGCATTATCCATAAAAAGGGCAAGAATAGAAACAGTTTACTCTGCTTCGGGTTAAAGTTTTTGAATACTAGCAGTATAATTCCAGGAAGCAAAAGGAAATTTGCAAAAAAGGCTAAGATTTGAAAATTTATTGGTCCAAATAATTTATAATATAAGGTGTAGATTGATTGAAAATATATTGGAACATGCTCAGTTCCTTTTTTTGATAATTCAACGATTTTACTGATAAAGTTATCTTGATTCTCAAATGCACTTATTCTTGTAAAAATTGAGAACTCATCACCTCTTGGCGCATTTACAGTAAAGACGATAATGAAGTAGAGAAAGAAAAAAATTGGAATGAGATAAAGCACCCAAAGTAAATTTTTTTCTTTAAATGAATAATTCATAAGTATTAGATTCTTGCAAAATTCTATTTTGCATTAGTTCTTATTTTTAAAAACAATGATCTTAAGAATAAGAAAAACAATAATAGTCCTAGGTATAATGACCAATAAAGTCAAAATAAAGGGCCTAAGATTTACAAAGATAATTTCAAAGATATACAAGAGTAATAAGCCTATACCAAGTCCAAATAGATGAGTTAGCGAAAATTTTATCAATTTAGAGTATTCATAACCAAACTCAAACGTGAACTTCGAATTTAAGATATAGGAAATCAAAACCCCAGAAATATAAATGGTAATATAAGTTGGATACAGAGGAAATAAGAACACTTCAAGCCCAACATAATTTGCTAAAATTCCGTACAAAGAAATGAGAATTCCAATAATACCATATTTGGCAAATTGTAACTTAATACCGTTAGAATTATGAGCGGTTTTATTCAAGCAAGTCTTAATTCATCTAAGTAAAGAATCGGATCATTTGTTGATCCCTTGGATGTCCCCAATCACCGATATAGTCTACTTCCCATCCTGTTGCACTGGCCATTTCATTTATTTCTTCTATTGAAAACTCAATATGCGCCAAACTGTGAGATTTCTCTCTATGTCTTTTAGAGTCTCCAATAAAAAATGTAGCATAAAAAGAATGATCACTTTTTACATGGTCTTTCAAATTCTTGAGACAGGTAGTAACATGCTCTTTGCTCAAATGGGTAAACAATGAAACTGAAATTCCGTAAGCAGGTTTTTTTGTTAATTTGTTAAATTCGAAAGAGTCAGACACAACTACTTCGGGACTTTTCTTACTTATTAATTCTACTCCTATTTCTTTTGCCAGGCCTAAATCAACAATTTGCTGCTCTTTATCTATTCCTAGATATTTTCCTTTGTCAAGATATTTTATAAAGTGGATACCACCTCGGAAAGAACCACATCCAACATCTATAACTATATCAGAGGGTTTCACACCCTGGCTTTTCATGAAGTCAAATTGTAATTTTCCAATTTCATTCCATTTTCCACCTACATACTTTCTGTGGCCAAGTAGTTTAATCCCTACATCACCTTCAGGAATAATTCCGCTTAGGATTCTTTGTCTTATAAATTTTAGAATTTTATTCTCCATATTTCTGGTTGCTATAAGTAGTGGTGCAATTTAGCTTTAAACCATGTAATTATATAACTTTGGCATTTGATTTTATCTTAGTACGATTATAAATGACCAAAGATCTAGTAAGCATAGTTATTCCAATTTATAATGAGGAACTGATCATTGATCAATTGTTTAATAGAACAATTAAAGCTTTTTCTTTATTCGATAATTTTGAAATCATCTGTGTCAACGACGGAAGCAAGGACAAGAGTCTTGAAAAAATGCTGGCTTATCACCAAGAGGATGAACGTTTTAAAGTAGTTGATCTTTCTAAGAATTGCGGCCACCAAAAGGCTGTGTTTGCTGGATTGTCAGTTGCTAAGGGAGAGTATATAGGGGTTATGGATGGCGATTTGCAAGATCCTCCAGAGCTATTTGCTGATTTTCTAACCAAAGCCAAAGAAGGATTTGAGGTAGTTTACGCAGTAAGAAAGAAGCGTAAAGAAGGCATTGTCAAAAAATCAGCCTATTGGATATTCTATAGGCTTTTTCAGAAAATGAGTTCTATAAATATTCCATTGGACAGTGGAGATTTTTGCTTGATGCACAGGGTAGTGCTTGATCAAATCTTGGCCATGCCGGAGCAAGCATTATACATTAGAGGCTTAAGAGCTTTTGCAGGTTTTAATCAATATGGCTTTGAATACGAAAGGAATGAAAGATTTGCAGGTGATGCCAAATATGGATTTTCTGAACTCTTTAGCCTAGCCAGTAATGGGATTTTTAGTTTCAGTAAAATCCCAATTAAATTTATGCGAATCATGGGATATGGAGCTATATCCATCAGTTTGATATACAGTTTGAAAGTACTTTTCAATTATGTCGTAAATGACAATGCACCTGAGGGGTTTGTTTCATTGATCTTGGCCATTATCTTTTTCAGTGGTGTTCAATTGCTATCACTTGGGATATTGGGAGAGTATATTTCACGTATTTATGACGAAACAAGAAAACGACCACTTTACATTATTAGGAAATATTGGGATAAAAACTAGATGTCGGATAATTTATTTTTTATTACAGGAAGAGGCCGTTCTGGCTCATGGTTGCTCAAATCAATACTTGATAGTCATCCAGAGATATCCGTTGCTCCAGAAGCGCTTTTTTTAATCAACCTAAAGTCCAAATACGGAAAAGTAATAGAATGGACTGATAGAGTAAAGTTGAGTTTCTACAACGACCTCATAAAAGAAAGAAAAATCATCGATTGGTGGAATGTTGATCTCGTACAACTGAAATCAAAAGTTTTCGAAGCATCTCGAGAATCGGTATATCAAAATATGATACTAATTCCTTATGAGTTGTATCGTCAGCATCAGAAGAAAGAGGAAAAAGCTCTTTTAGCTGACAAAAATCCAGAATACAGTTTGCATATTGACTACTTATCGTCGTTGTTTCCGGCCTCTAAGTTTATTGCCTTGGTGAGAGATCCAAGAGATAATATCAGTTCGTACAAAAAGGTGAAATTTGATTCTAATGATAATTATTCGCTGGCTTACAGATGGTACTATTACAACAATGCAATACTAGACGCTAAGGCAAAACTAAAAGAAAAACTCTTAATCATCAGGTTTGAAGATTTACTATTAAAATCCGTTGAGACGCTTCAGGAAATATGCAATTTTTTAGAATTACACTATCACGATGATTTATTGAAGTTTTACGAATCTCCTAAGAACGTGTTAGATTGGAATTCCAAGATTACCAAACCCTTAGATCAGAGCTTGGCATTCAGATGGAAAAAAGAAAATAATAATATTGGTATTGAATTGAGTATCTGCAAGGATATTATGGATAAATTTGGATATGATACAGAGGGAATCAAAGATTTGAAGCCCAGCCTTAAATATAGATACCTTAAAGGTTCATTTGTTACGAGATTGGAGATATTCTTTTTTAAATTACCCTACGGCTTGAGACAATTTGTGTTGGAGAAATATCGGGTGAAGACAAAAATTTTGAAATAAAGAAACAGATAATATTAATGAATATAGCAACTGAATTCTTAAAATCCTCACTATCTAAAGAAGGCTCGTTTATTAAAACAGAGGAGTTTATAAATTGGCTAGATATAAGAAAGCAAGCTGTAAATGTTAATATTGAAAAAATAAAATTTAGTGAATTAGTTAATTGGGGGTTTGATGCTACATCCACAGATCTAATTCATGATTCAGGTAAGTTCTTTTCGATAGAGGGTATAAAGGTGACAACTAACTGGGGGCAAAATATGCAGTGGTCACAGCCTATAATCAATCAGGACGAGATTGGTTTTTTAGGTATTATTACCAAGAAATTCAACGGGATACTGCATTTTTTAATGCAGGCCAAAATAGAACCGGGTAACATCAATTATGTCCAGTTATCTCCCACATTACAAGCTACAAAAAGTAATTATACCCAGGTCCATAAAGGTAATCCTCCTACGTATTTGAAATATTTTTTAGATAGGACTGGAAATAAAAAGATACTCTTAGATCAGCTGCAATCGGAGCAAGGAGCCCGATTTTTACGAAAGCGAAACCGAAATATCATTATCGAAATAGAAGAAGAAATTAAGGTCTATGATGATTTTTGTTGGTTGACCTTAGGTCAAATGCATCAATTGCTGCTGCATGATAATTTGGTGAATATGGATTCTAGAACGGTTATTTCTGGAATTCCATTTGGCGGCTATAATGCTGAAATCATTAACCTATTTGATTTTATAACCCCTCTCTATTCATCCGATAATGAATATGCAAAAGGCATGTTGATTTCTGCTATAGAAAACGAAAATCACCTCAATTCCAATGAAGAAATATTATCGTGGTTTACACATTTGAAATCATTTTATGAGCTCAAAGTTGAAAAGATTCCACTCCAAAAAATAGAAAAATGGTGCTTCACAGATGAAGAAATTCACCATGAGGATAACAAGTATTTTAAAGTGATCCCTGTCAGAGCGGAAATAGCAAATAGAGAAGTGAAGTCTTGGACTCAACCATTGGTGGAGTCAGTCCAACAGGGGATTATCGCCTTTATCATAAAAAAAATAGATAATGTCTACCACTTTTTGGTCCAGGCAAAGTTAGAGCCGGGCAACCTAGATGTATTGGAAATGGCTCCTACGGTACAGTGCTTAACAGGGAACTATCGTGATGGATTTAGTGAGTATGTAGTTCCTTATTTGGATTACATCATGCAATCAAAGGGATCTGAACTTGAGAAATATTCAACTTTTCAATCCGAAGAAGGAGGGAGGTTCTTTAGAGAACAGAACCAAAATATTATAGTTGAAGCAGACGAAAGCGAACAATTCATTAACTTACCTGACAATTTCATTTGGATGACTTTAAACCAAATGAAAACCTTTGTTCAGTATAACAATTACCTCAACATACAGGCGAGAAGTCTGATGTCTGCAATAGGCTTTATTTGAAATCGTATTGAATGAAAAAAATAAAAATTGGAGTGATGGGATGTGCAAATATCGCCATTAGATCAGTCATTCCAACCATAAAAGAATCTGATCATTATGAGCTGGTTGCGGTCGCTAGCCGTTCTGCTGAAAAAGCATCACAAGTAGCTGAAACTTTTTCCTGTGACGCTATCACGGGCTATGAAAACTTGCTAAAAATCAAAGAAATAGATGCTATCTACATGCCTTTGCCTACAGGCTTGCACGAAGAATGGGTCATGAGGACGATAGATTCAGGAAAGCACATATTATGTGAAAAATCTTTGGCCATGAATTATGAATCTGCCACCAGAATGGTAGATCATGCTCGAAATCATAATGTCCTTCTCATGGAAAATTTTATGTTTTTATATCACAGCCAACATCAGTATGTAAAGGCCATTCTAGATAGTGGAGATCTCGGATCTATAAGATGTTTTAGAAGTTCATTTGGTTTCCCTCCTTTAGGTAAAAGTAATTTTAGATACAACCAAGCTGCAGGAGGAGGATCCTTATTAGATGCTGCCGCATATACCATAAGGGCTTCTCAATTGATATTAGGAAATGACCTTACCGTAGAAGCTGCTACTTTAAATTACGAAGATGAAGAGGTCGATATATTTGGTGGAGCTTTTTTAAAGTCAAAAAATGGGAGCTTTGCTGAAGTAGCCTTTGGTTTCGATAATTACTATCAATGCAATTATGAAATATGGGGGAGTAAAGGAAAGCTAACGCTACATAAAGCATTTACACCTAAGCCTACAGAAAAGCCTAGAATTACCATAGATAAACAAAACAATAGGAAAGAATTTGAATTAGCTGCGGATGATCATTTTAGAAACATATTGATACACTTTAAAGAGGAACTTGAGAAGAATAATTATGATTCTAAATACAATGAGATATTAATTCAAAGCAGACTGTTGAGTGAATTGAAAAATAAATCCTAAAACTAAATAAAATGAGAACTTTGTGCTCTAATAGCCTTTATCAAAATAAAGTAAACCCATAATGCTAATATCAGTTGTTAGTCCAGTTTATAAAGCAGAAAGTTTAGTTGAGCCACTTGTGGAGCAAATAGAAGAGGCGCTAGATAAAATCACTGATTCTTATGAAATAATTTTGGTTGAAGATTGTGGTCCAGATAATTCATGGCAAAAAATTAAAGGACTAAGTGAAAAAAAATCAAAATTGAAAGGTATCAAACTCAGTAGAAATTTTGGACAGCAATATGCTATTCAGGCTGGAATCGATGCGGCAGTAGGTGATTTTGTAGTTACCATGGATTGTGATTTACAGGATAGACCGGATCAAATAATTAAACTTTATCAGAAAGCACTTGAGGGCTATGACATTGTTCAAGCAAGCAGAATATCGAGGAAAGACAGTTTTTTGAAGAAATTATTTTCATCTGTATTTTATAAGCTCCTTAGCTATCTTTCTCAAACGGAGCAGGATAGTTCGATAGCAAACTTTGTAATAATCAACCGGCCTGTAATCAATGCACTCAAGGATGTAAATGATTATAGAAGATATTATCCAATGTTATTACAATGGATAGGATTTAAAAGAACAAAGGTGGAGGTCTTGCATTCTGAAAGGCCAATGGGCAAATCATCTTATAATTTCAGAAATAGAATAAACCTAGCTTTAGATACCATCCTTACTTTTTCTGATAAGCCATTAAAATTGGCAGTGAAGTTGGGGTTTTCATTGGCCATGCTGGCAAGTTTAATTTCAATAATCATGATACCTCTTTATTTTTTACAAAATATTTATGTGCCTGGTTGGGCGAGTTTGTCTGTTTTACTTACCTTCTTTTCTGGGATCATAATATGTATACTTGGCGTCGTAGGTCTATATGTAGGTAAAACGTTTGAGACCGTAAAAAAGAGACCCACCTACATTGTACATAAAAAATGCAACTTCTAATGATGAAGGTTTTGCTAATCGGCTCTGGAGGATATATAGGTCGTCATCTACTATATTATTCCAACAAGCTTGGATTTGAAACAAGACATGCGGGACATAAATCTGAGCACCCACATGAACGTAACTATACGGCTGTAGACATTACTAATCCATTGGACATCGAAAAACTAGATTTCAATGTTGATATAATAATTGTTACAGCAGGCCTTACAGGCACTAGTCAATCTTTTGACCGGAGTCAAGATTTTTTAATGGCTAATGAATCCGGTTTGCTCAATATTTTGAATCATCGAAGAAGGGTAAGAGGTAATGCTAAAATTGTATTTTTATCAACTAGACTGGTTTATGAAGGGGCTAAAAATCATTTTCTGAAGGAAACCGATCCACTTAATCCCAAAACCGTTTATGCGGTAAATAAGGTGGCCTGTGAAAATTATCTAAAATGTTATCAAGGATTTTTTGATATACCCTATACCGTGTATCGGATTTGTGTCCCTTATGGAAATATCTTTGATAATAATTATTCATATGGAACCATTGGTTTTTTTCTCAGTACAGCTCTCAAAAATGAAAATATTACACTCTATGGAAAAGGAGAGCCAAAACGTAGTTTTACCCATATAGAAGATCTATGCAAGCTCATTATAAAATCTATGCCATTAGAATCTACAAAAAATGGCATATTCAATATAGGGGGAAATGACAATACAGATTTAAAAACCATTGCGTCGATGGTTGCCAAAAAGTTTGGAGTAGATCTGGAATATGTGGAGTGGCCTAGTGCCGCTGCAACAATTGAATCTGGAGACACCATGTTTGATGATTCAAAAATCATGGAGCTATTAGATTTTAACTATAAATACAAACTAGAAGATTGGATTAATAATTTACCTTAATATGAATGAAAGGAATTTTGACAACTTTGATGAATTTGCAGATGATTACAGAAATATTCATAACAAATCCATAAAACTTAGTGGTGCAGATAGTGATTACTTCAGTAAGTACAAGATAGTAGAATTGAAAAAACTGCTGCAAGGTTCGGAAATTCACGACATCTTGGATTTTGGTTGTGGAGACGGAAATAGTGTGGTATATATGAGAGAAAGCTTTCCGATAGCTAAAATTTCAGGCATCGATGTCTCAGAATCCAGCATAGCTGTGGCCATCGAAAGAGATATAAAGAATGTAGATTTTAGACCCTTTGATGGAAAAATAATACCTTATCCAGATGATCATTTTGAGATTGTATTTTCTTCAATGGTATTTCATCATATCGCTCATGAACTGCATCAAGAAATTGGGGAAGAAGTATATAGGGTATTGAAGCCTGGAGGCAAGTTTGTGATGTTTGAACACAATCCTCTCAATCCTATGACGAGGAAGGTGGTTCGTGAATGTCCTTTTGATGAGGATGCGATTTTATTGAAGCCTTCCTATTCAAGACAGTTTTTTCAAAAAATCGGATTGAAGGATGTTAACATCAGTTATACGATATTTTTCCCAAGAATTAAAATATTCAATTTTTTAGTGCGATTAGAGTCGATGTTGAAGAAGGTATTTATGGGAGCTCAGTATTATGTTGTCGGTGTTAAAGCCAAGAAATGAACTTCGACAAAGTCAAAAATTATTTCTGATAAATGACTTATCTACCAAGCTTTATTGTAGAAATAAACAGACCAGATCAAATAAAGGCCGGATAGAAAATGCACTCCAAATACCAACCAACAAATTTTTATGGAAAATTTAGAGTTTTTATCATTTAGCGTTGATTTGATTAATTCGACCAATGAAAAAGTGAAAATTAAGGCAAGGCTTATATTATAGAGTCCCATGAAATTATTAGCTAAAGATATCTTGCCATTTAGCACTTCTGAAATAGAGCTCACGAATGCGACAGATATAATAATCATTAACCAACCTAAAATGAGATAAGGTTTTTTCAAAGCCTTTTTGTTCAATAATAATAAAACCGAAAGTGGAAAAGACAGACCAGTCAATAAAGAGAGTGGTATATTACTAGATTGAAATTTCCAAGAAGTGAGAAATGAAAAACCCATAGATTTTTCACTGACTACATCAGGACTCTCCGCATAACCAAAATAAAATTGGTAAGCCATGAAGCACAGCCCTAAAAACATAGCAATGCATGCTTTCCAATTTAGAGCTTCTCTTTTTACTAAAAAATTATAAGCAATATATGATCCATAAGCAGGTATAAATGCGACAGCAAACGTAGGCTTAGTATATATTGAGAGTATCAATGCAGCTGTACCCATGATGTAATGCAAACTCTCTTTTATTTGATTTTTACCAAAAACCAAAAAGTAAAATGCTAGAAGTGCAAATGGTTTCATTACAATAAAAGTCGAATTGTGCCAGACATTTGGACTACCATGCCCTTTGTAATTGTTTCGAAAAAATGGGAAGTATATAACCGTGACGATATTTAAAACCAAAGCAAAAAAGAAAGCTGCTAATGGGTTTAGTTTAAAATGTTGTAGTAATTGAATCAATATCAATATTGTTACAAATAATGAGAATAAACTACATAGCATTAATACGACACTTACTGTCTTGTTATACTTCCATGAGGTGGTTTTCTGAACAAAATTGACTGTATTGTAATACCCTTTGTGCGGTACACCTTTTGGATAGGCAGGAAAGCTATGGACTCCACTTGCCATTCTTTTTGCCATTCTCATATGAATTGCAATGGTAGAAATTGATTTTGATTGTTTAAAATATAAGGAGTATAGGCTCATGCCTAGGCAACAAACTAAAAACAAATACAGTAATTTTTCTAAAGATTTCGCCATCTTAACTTAGTATTTATCTGCACCAAAAATGATTTAAGAATATTGGCATACAACGATTCAAATCCCCTAATTCAAAAGTAATGACTTGTGCGTTCACATCATCTGAGTAGGGGTATCTAATAAAAGTATTGAATTCTCTTCTAGAAACTCAAAAGTAATAGATACTTCATCATATAGGTCAAATTCTGATACCGGATGATGTGGGGGCCTATAAATCAGACAAAGATTACAATAGTTAATAAAAACTTGATAAATATACTACATCTTTGCAATGCAAGAGTTGGAGGCAGGTTGTTTTTTACCGAATTCGATAGTAACTGTGTAGGCCTACCATTACTAAAATTGTTTTATCGTCCTCGAGTTAAGCCTTTTGACATATAATTTCTCACTATAGATACTTTTCAACTCTGGGTACTTTTTTTAAGTATGTTATCTTTGAGTTGACTTTCTAACTGCTTTTCAGCCAATAGAATCTTTAATGCCTCATTCTCTTTTTCTAAGCGCTTAATGAGATTATCATTTTCTTTAGAGGACTTGTGTTTAAGACCAGCTTCGGCATACACCGTATATTTCCTTTTCCAGTAATGAAAAAGTTGAGGCATGTATTCCATATTTAGCCAAGGTGAGCTTTTGGCCATTGAGCTTACATTCTTCTATAATTGCTAGCTTTTCCTTGTCGGTGAACTTCTTGGTTCCCTTTTTTGTCTTTTTCACATCCATAAATCACAAAAATTTTTTTGTGATCTTTGTCTGCATTGTTAGGGGGCTGTTACACCGGACATCAAAGATATTGTCAATAATAAATAATAAGACTGCAGTTTCCCTTACCAAGCTAATTTGGAACTAAGTTCTATTTAAGCGATAATTTGCTACTTTAAACCACTATTTGTTCATTTGATATTTTCTTACTGTTATCTTTGTAGCAATCATTGCCAATCTTTAAATCGTGTAAATGGATTTTGTGAATAAGGGTACCGCATTAATAAATGACAAAGTGCCTTATATCAATGAAAAACAAGCTACTGCTGTAGTTTTTGGTGTAGCCAGAAGTGGAACTTCTATGATAACAATGATTCTTAGAGAATTAGGTGTACATATGGGAGAAGAGTTGAGTAATGCAGTTCTTGAAGATCATTCAGTATTTACAAAATTAGAAGGAACTCCTGAGTTAGAGTCGTTTAGCAAATTGGTCGAAGAACGAAATGCTAAATATGACGTATGGGGCTGGAAGAGACCAGAAGCTGTAAAATATGTAGATCTGTTTGAACCACTAATAAGAAACCCAAAATACATAATTACATTCAGAGACATCCTTGCTATTGCAATGCGTAATAGCATCTCTGTAAATGCCAACCTTAAAAGAAATCTTATAAAGACCCATAAGAATGGCTATAGAAGAATTATCCAATTAATAGAAGAAACTACGGTACCTTCTTTGCTTATATCTTATGAAAAGGCCCTAAATAATAAGGAGAATGTGGTTTATAACATTATAGATTTCTTAAAAATTAATCCTAATCAGGATCAAATTAGAAATGCCATTAATTCAATTGAACCTAATAGAAAGGAATATATTGCTAATACACTTGCTCCAGCTGTTAATCCAGAAAAATTTGTTGGGAATATTGACTATTGTAGGGATGGAAAAGTTCATGGATGGGCAAAACAGAAATCATCAAAAAAACCTATTGAATTAAATATTTATGTGGATGATATTTTGATTCAAAAGGTTTCTGCCAGTATGTATAGAGAAGACTTGAAAAAATCTGGATTAGGAGAAGGCAATCATGGTTTTGATTCTGATATAAGTTCTTTAATTGAATCTAACAATCAAGAAAAAATTCTTAGAGTAGAAGTTATAGGCAATGACTTTTCTCTTAAAAAGAGTCCATTGAAATTTATATATTAAATTTTATTGTTAAGAAAAACATAGCGATTTTTTTCAGAAATCAGCAGTTTTTGAAAATTCAATTTATAGCTTTAATTATATGTGATCCGGCCCCCTATAAATCAGACAAAAATTACAATAGTTAAAAAATCAAATACATTATAAGATATCTTTGCATTGCGAGAGTGATCAGAGGCTTGTTTTAAACCGATGTCGATTTGTATAGCGTAGGCCTACCTATACGTATTTATTATTTTTCATCCCATCGAGGGACTTCAAAATAAGCGAGAGCCTCACAAATGAACATGATTTACCCGATAACGATATTGTGAAGCAAAGAGAAAAAAGGAACAGTCCATGGACATCAAACTCGAAGAACGGTTTATAGAAGATCTTACATCTATTAAAAATGCAATCGTCAAAAAAGGCGGCACAAAACAAATAGAAAAAGTATGGGAACGAATAGGACGAGTTAAACAAAAACACAATCGCGTATCAGCTAGATATGAAATAAAAGTTAAAAGTGAAAACGGTAAGGCCAAGCAAGTTAGCTGGACAGAAAAGGAAATAAAGATAAAAGATGATAAAGCAAACGGTGTGTATTTTATAAGAACAAACTATAGTGATCCAACAGAAAAACAACTATGGGATATCTATAACACGATACGAGAAGTAGAGGCCACTTTTAGATGTTTAAAATCAGATTTACAAATAAGATCAATACAACACCAAAAAGATAGCAGAATAGAGTCACACATCTACCTAATTAATTATCCTGGCCTATCAACTGGTAAACACAATTAGGTATATGCTTAAAAATGAAAACATCCGTTATGACTGGCACAATATAAAACGCATCATGAGCACCCATACCATACAAACCATAGAATTGCCAACAGAAAAAAAGTAATCCATCTAAGAAAACCCTCTAAGCCTAATGATCTAGTCCAACAGATTTATACAGCAACAAAATCTACCAGAACTCAAAGTG
>Ga0114956_1001291_pt1 | contig 19586 bp, 20 predicted proteins | sample MaitaG_FD_87304 | JGI IMG/M metagenome (GOLD analysis project Ga0114956, IMG submission 87304) | Marine algal microbial communities from Maine, USA - Maine_Asex2 metaG | ecosystem: Host-associated > Algae > Red algae > Unclassified | place: Maine, USA | collected 2015-01-05 | reverse complement strand
GCCGCTTAAAACGTATTTCCACAAGCATGCTTCTGCTTTAGTCATGTTGGCCCTTAGCTTTTTTGCCAAAGGTTGTAGCTTATTGTTGTAGTGCCAGTTGTTACTAGAGTTGGCTTGATCCATGTAAGGCTAATGTATAAAATTGATATTGTTTTATCAATTCTTGAATTCCCCCTCCTAGCCTCCCCAGGGAGGACAACTTTTTTGGTTATTGAGAATTGCTCCTTACAAAATGACTTAGTTGATACTCGAAAATTTGTCCCCTCCCGAAAGCTTTCGGGATGGCGGGGGTTAGGGGGTGGAACTAAACCAACTACTTACCCTCTTGCTCCTTCAACAACTTCAACACCATTGGCCAAAGTTTTTCATAAGGCACAATCTCTAAATCAATTGAACCGCCTTGATAGTGCATGTCTTTGGTTTTTAGTTTGTCAAAGTATTTTTTGCTTAAACGTTTGGTTTTTTCATAGTTAAATGATTTTTTAATCATGGTGATTAGCATATATAAAAACATTTTTGAGCGGTAAGAGTCATCTTCTTTTAAATAGCGCTGTGTATAGGTTTTTAATGAATCTTGTTTATCTATTATAGGATTAAAATTTTCTCTCTTTAAATTCCAAAGAATACCAATAATTATAATGGCAACATTTAATCCTCTTTTATCTTTTTCATAGGTAGGAACATCATTCAAAAACTTAGCCAAGCGAAATGTTTTATCAGGCTTTTGACCCTTATCAACTCTAAAAGTTGCAATACGCTCTTTCAAACCTTTGTTGTTGGCAATCACCCATTCTAAATAGGCTTCAAATATCCGCCAGCGCTCTTTTTGGCTTGATAAATTGGTATTAAATCTTGGATGTGAATTAACGGTATGCAATACATCAAATGCTTGGTAATAACGTTCTGTTTTTATTGAGAGTAGGTAATGGTATTCTTTGAATAGGGCCCAGTTGTTTGTACCTTTTTTTAATAATGTATCCGCCTTTAAAACACTTTCAGTGCCTCTTTCAAAATCTGATAAATGCAAATATCCAAGGGTTTTATAAAAAGTAACTTTTGCCAACTTATTACTAGTTGAAAACAAAGTTTGTTTACTTAAATATGCTTCATAATGATTAATGGATTTAATCAGATTTTTGTAATCTCTTTTAAATACAAAAAAATGAATCGCACAATTAAAGCGGCAGTTCGCAATAATATTAGAAAGTCCTTTTTTTTCTATATCAATTACTCTTTCCAAATTTTCTTTTAACAAAGCTATCTTACTATTCGTATTGATTTTAGGCTTCTTAGATACAAAGTCAGATGAATATGAATATCCTAGGCTCAAATTTTCCAATTTATATAGTTTCATAAAACGCTTCTTTTTTAATAAAATAGATTTATAGCCTTTTGTATTATTGCTAATTACAAAGTGATCCAACAGAAGGTTACAAATGGAAATTGAAATATCATGAAACTCATATTTTTCAGCTTGAATTAATAATCTACTAATATCTTTCACAACGGCTGATCTTCCTCCACTCCTAAAAAGAAACATATGTGACAGGAAGTCTCTGTAACATCTGTAATACATTCTCTCATAGTTAGAAACTTTAAGGTTTTCATTATCAAAAAAGATTACGGAATTAAATAGTTTATTTTTAAATCTAGACTTTAGTTTTCGATATCTTGAATCCGTGGGGTCGGATTCATAAAAAAAGAAAGATGCATCTGAATCAGTGATAAATTGACCGGAATCAATTCCTTTATAAAATTTATGGTGTAAATTGTCTTTATCCTCTAGGATTTTGGAATCAATTACATCCAAATTTTTGAGTCGTTTTCTATTGGCGATCTTTACAATTTGAATTAAACTTTTCATTTATGTTAAATTTGATGTAACCTTTTTGAATAATGGTCGTATACCTAATTTAGGTAAAAGTGACAATCTTCAACTACGTAAATATATTAAATATATTTCAGTCACTTATTCCGTACATATTACAACGGTGTATTTTCATTTACACCTTATTATCAACAAGATATGATAAAAATAATTATTAATATCCTTTAATTATTAATGTCACATATAGTAGCCCTATACATCCTATACTCAGAGTACTAGTTATTGCTATTTTCCATATAACTTAATTTTGTAATACTTTACACTTTTGTAGAGTAGCCAAATTTAAACCGAGTTAAAATGGATATTATTATTGCAATTTTAATGTACATAGGTGCATTAGTTTCTCCAGCCGATTTTACAGACAGCATGCAAGCCGATTATCAAGATCAGATTAACCAAGTAATGGATAATCCTGATATGTTTGATGATGCCATGAAGTTAGACTGGGACGACTATGAGGAGCAGATGTAGACATTAAGCTAATAATATCCCTGCTCAACTGAGCTGTTAACTTAAGAATGCCAAATGTGTTCAGTCACATTTGTGCGCAAATTGATTAAATAATAGTCAAGTTAATCGACTGGCTATCAGCAGGATGCATCCCTTTGCATTTTCCTGCACGTATATATACGTATGTCACATACTGTGTATTTCAGTTCCTTTGTACCCCCTATTTTGCCAATACCTTTACCTCAGGTTAAGTTGGAAAACTGTCCCTAATAAGTTCAGCAGACCAACAGATTAGCTTTCGTTCTTTATAGTCATTCGATTAAGTCTTAGTGGTGAGGTAAGTTGCCTCATCCCTAATGACTTTTAAATAACTAGAAGAGCGAAATAAACAAGGTAAAGCAAAAGATTATGATAAAGCACGATTTTAAAATTGGAGATTTAGTAGAGTTCTGGTTAGGTAACACTAAACTAACCGTTACCGGATTTGTTAAAGAACAATACTTTAATGAAAAAACAAATAGAAAATGTTTCGCAGGAGACATATTATGCACATTTGAAAAAAATGGGAAAGTTTTCGAATACAATTACCCTCCCGCTGCCATAAATAAAATTTATACATTTTAACTAACCGAATTAAAACAGAAATTATGTTTTATATGCCGAGAATTAAAGTAGGAGATGAAGTAACACTAAACTCAGGTGGGCCATTAATGCTAGTATCGCGAGTTATTGGTATTAAAATGAAAGCCGATTTAAGTGAGTTAGATGAAGTCTTTAAGGAACAATATGGCGCTGTAGATGGTGATCTTATTTGCCAATGGATGGATGGTGACGAAAAACGTTACGGACCATTTCCTATGGCAATACTTAAAAAAACTGCTTAATTATTATTTAGCTGAAGGTTCTCATTAACATAAAAAATACATCATCAACACTCGGTTAACTTACACTATAATGAATACTGGTAAAAGCAATTTATCTATACAAACGTTCTCTATGCCGAGAAAGTTTTTTTACTTGGGATCTTGAAGTATTTCATGTCCCATTTTATCGCGTTTGGTTTTTAGATAAAATTCATTGTGCCTATTGGGGGAAACTTCAATAGGCACATTTTCTATAATGGCTATATTATATCCCTTTAACGCTACCCTCTTTTTAGGATTATTGGTAATCAATCTAATTTTTGTAACATTTAAGTCCGCTAATATTTGTGCTCCTATGCCATAATCTCTTTGATCCATATCAAATCCTAATTCCAAGTTAGCCTCAACGGTGTCCATTCCTTCTTCTTGCAACTTATAAGCTTTCAACTTGTTTATTAAACCAATTCCTCTGCCCTCTTGGCGCATATATAAAATTAATCCTTTGCCTTCTTTTTCAATTAAATTCATTGAAGCATGCAGCTGGTCGCCACAATCGCAGCGCAATGATGCCAATATATCTCCTGTAAAGCATGAAGAGTGCACCCTTGTTAAAACTGGTTCATCACGCTCCCAATTACCTTTTTTAAGTGCAATATGAATATCATCTGTGGTGGTTTGGCGGTAAGCTATTAGCTCAAATTCGCCAAATTTGGTTGGCATGTTTACGGTAACTTCTTTCTCAATTAACCTTTCAGTTTTTAGGCGATAATTCACTAAATCTTTTATAGAAATTAGTTTAAGGTTGTGCTTTTTGGCAATTTTAACCAACTCTGGCATTCTTGCCATGGTGCCATCTTCATTCATTATTTCTACCAACGCTCCTGCTGGCTTCAACCCTGCTAATCTTGCCAAGTCAATAGCCGCTTCTGTATGCCCAGTTCTTCTTAACACTCCACCCTTTTTAGCAATTAATGGAAATATATGTCCTGGCTTGGCAAAATCACTGGCTTTCATATTGTCATCAACCAATGCTCGTATGGTGGTGGCTCTATCGTAAGTTGAAACACCAGTGCTGCAGCCATGGCCTAACAAGTCAACCGTTACTGTAAAGGCGGTTTCGTGCATTGAGTTGTTATCAGTAACCATAGGTTTTAAACCTAAGTCTGCGCATCTATCTTCAATTAATGGGGCACAAACCAAGCCTCTACCATGCGTAATCATAAAGTTTACCACATCTGGAGTTACCTTTTCGGCAGCTACTATAAAGTCTCCTTCATTCTCACGATCTTCATCATCTACTACAATAATAATCTCACCATTTTTTATGGCTTGAATGGCCTCTTCTATACTATCTAAGGGTGATTTTTTTAACATTTTATTTTCTTTTAGTTGGTTGCCAAATGCCACTTTTTATGCCTGTCATCCAGTCAACAAATCCTACAAGTAAAGCAAAGTTCATTAGTATGAAGTATGCAACTTTCTGCATCAAAGGTATTCTGATTTTTAGTTTATACAATACCCAATTCAACAATGGTATTAACAATACCGGTGCCATGCCTAAAAACATACTTTTAAAAAATGGGTGAAAATTAAACAGCATTGCTGAACTTACTAAGCACCAGCCAAATAAAAACGGTCCTTTCCACCTAAGTATTTTGTGTGAAAAAAAAGTGAATCCAACTGAATTCTTAAACTTTAACAACAATGATTTAAATACCATTAAGTTTTGAAAGTTACCTGCCGATATTCTTCTTTTTCTTTTAAACTCGCTAGCAAAGGTGCTTGTTAAATGCTCATAACACCATGCATTTTTTGCTAATACTGCTTTTTTGTTTTGCTTGAGTACTTTCATACATATATAAAAGTCATCTACTAAAAAGTTTTCGGGTATTCTTTGGTAAAGGTTACGCCTTAATGCATAACAGCCACCAAATGGTCCCATCATACTGCCAAAAACAACGCCTTCATTGTACTTTAACTCATTTTCGTTGTTTATGTAAGCATCTTCAAAAGTTGAAACATCTTTCGCTAATTGATTTTCATTTGTAATGTTTTTGATATTGGCTCCTACCAAACCAATGTTTTCATCTGCAAAGTGTTTTAGCACATTTGGTAAACAATCAACGGATACCTCAATGTTGGCGTCCATAAGCACCACTAACTCATTTTTAGCATTTTGTATTAAAGCATTTAGTATGGCCACTTTGCCTTTTCGCTCAAATTTATACAAGTTAACATTGCTGTTATCTAATGCGAAATGCTCTACAATTTTGTTTGTGTTGTCTGTGCTTCCATCTGATCCTACTAAAATCTCTAGCTTGTTAAAGTTTAATGACTCTTTAATTTTACTTAGTGTGTTCTCAATTACATCTTCTTCATTGTAAGCTGCAATAATAACTGTTGCTTTTTGTACTTCCTTTAAATTGTAATCGCTAACCTTTAAATTTTTTCCTTTTGCCAAAGCCCTCATAAGCAAGGGATAGAAAAGATAAGTGTATAGCAATGATAACAGTGCCAATGAAAATAATATGATCCAAAAACTTACCATATTACAGCAGCTTTAAGCGTTTTATGTGTTTGGCAACTACAGCTTTTTGCCCATAATTATCTTTTACATATTTCAAAGATGTTTCACTACCATTTTGCAAATAATTTAAAATTCCATTAGCAAACAACTGAGGCGAATCAGCCACCTCAATGAATTTTTCATACCCATCATTCAATCCATCTGCTGCAATGGTTGTGGCCACAACAGGTTTATTTAATGCCAATGCTTCTATTATTTTAACCCTCACTCCACTGCCACTAAACAATGGAACAGCCAAAACAGCACAACTATTTATAAATGATTTTGCATCTTCAACTTCTCCAAGAAATTTTACGTTTTCATCCTCTCTATCTAAATACTCTCTAGGCATGTTTCGGCCAGCAACCTTCAATTTTATATTTTCATTTTGCTGTAAAACCAACGGCCAAACTTCATTTAGTAGCCAATTAAGCGCATTTAAGTTGGGTAACCAATCCAATGCTCCAATAAATCCAATGGTATTTTTATCAGTTGGTTTTTCTGCCTGATAACTTTGTAAATCGACACCAAATGGAGTGAAAAATGTTTGAGCCTTTCCTTTTAATGTTTTAAAATATTGCTCGTCTTCACTCGAAATAGTGCTAATCGCATCAAAACTTTGTCGCATGGTTATTTCATAGGTTTTTAACCTTTGTGCCAGCATTTTAAAGTATAGTTTTTTTAGTGCTTGTTGCTCAGTGGCTAATTTTTCCCAAATATGATGTTCTACATTATGCGCCCTTAAAATCATTTTTGCATTGCTATACCGCTTAGCTACTTTAAGGTAAGGGGTCATATACAATCCTTCAAATTGCACACAATCAAAGATTTTTGCTTTTAACACCTCAATTAACTTTAGCTCAAACTCAATACTTGCAAACCGTTGAATATTGTATGATTCGCTTGAGAACAAATTGAAAAAAGCATCTTTAACATTTACATCAGTATTAATAAAAACTGTATCAACCGTTGCTAGTTGAAGTAACTCATTATGCACTTGCACAGGAGCTTTATGTTTGTTGGTTGAAACACAAATTAGATGAACGTTAACATCATTTTGCTTAAAACCTTTTAACATGTTTAAGATGCCTAATGCGCCACCATCATTGGGTGGGTATAGGTATTTAGGAGACAACACCAATATTTCCATATGCTACGGTGTTACAAAGTTACTGTCATTTAGGTCAATATTAAAGTTTGACTTAAATTCGCCTTTGAATGTATAAAAACCAAAAAGTAGTGGTAGTGCTGCCAGCATACAATGCAGCGTTAACTTTAGAGCAAACCCATGCCGAAATTCCCTTTGATATAGTTGATGAAGTGGTTTTGGTTGATGATGCTTCAAAAGATCATACGGTTGAAGTTGGCGAAAAACTAGGTATTAAACATATTATACAACATGAGCTTAATAAAGGCTATGGTGGCAACCAAAAGTCTTGCTATCAAAAAGCCATGTCGTTAGATGCCGATATTGTAATTATGTTGCACCCCGATTATCAATACACTCCGCAACTAATACCTGCAATGGTAAGTATGATTGGCAATGGCCTATACCCTGTTGTTTTAGGCTCTCGTATTTTAGGTAATGGTGCTTTAAAAGGTGGCATGCCTATTTACAAATACATAGCGAACCGCCTGTTAACATTCGGTCAAAACATTTTGGTTGGTCAAAAACTAAGTGAATACCACACTGGCTACCGAGCTTTTTCAAAAGAAGTTTTAGAAAGCATTGCGTTTATGAAAAATTCTGATGATTTTTTGTTTGACAATCAAATGCTGTCACAAATAATTTATAAGGGTTTTCAGATTGGTGAAGTTACTTGCCCTACCAAATATTTTGAAGAAGCTTCATCTATTAACTTTAGCAGAAGCGCTACTTATGGGTTGGGTGTAATTGTTACCTCATTCAAACATTTTTTCAATAAATTGGGCTTAATGAAGTCTAAAATTTATCACTGAAATATTCTTTTTTTGGACTGGTTTTTAAGCCTGTTTGCTTCAAATATAGTAAGTAGCTTACAACGGCACTGCAATACTTTATGACTTCCTTTTCATGTTAAAAATTCTGTTTTGGGGAATTGCAGGGTTGGCACTACCCAAAGAAAATTAGTTTAAAGGACTGCGCTTAAAAAAAACAAAGCCATTTTTCCTATACAACTCCTCATAGCCTGGCATTGCACCATATTTATCGGCCTTGTTAATTTTGGTAACTAGGTAAGTAGTTTTATCAATATTACCTGTAGTTAACCACTTGTTATCCAAAGCTTTTTGATTTGTAGGATTGGTTTTTTTCGCATAAAACAATTGTGCGTAGCTTTTAAATCCTGCAACATCAACATACACATCTTTACCTTGATGGCTTTTATAAAATTCAATTGCTGCATTTTGAGAATACATTTCAATTTTAGGTACAAAGAAGTATAGGAATAATTGAATGAACAAAACACTGCTTATAAATAGTGCTAAAACTGACTTTACTTTTTGTTGCTTAGATAAAAAAACGAAAAATAGAACTATACCAAGCAAGAGTAATAGGCCAATCAACATTTCAGCATAACTCCAATTCACAGTTGCTTGCAAGTTGGCCTTACCAAATTGGTCTTTAATTAATGGAAGTAGTTTGTTTGGACTTTTTCCAAGTATTGGAAACATAACTCCAGCAATAATGTAAATAAACCCAATAATGCTTAACAAAACTTTATGAACAACCTTAAACTTGCCTTCAGCTTTTAACCATTTGTAAATGCCCATTGCCGCAAGAAAGCCCAATGGAAAATAAGCCAATGAAGAATAGTGTACAATTTTGGTTTTTACAATGCTAAATATGATTAAAACCACCAACAACATGATAACCATCCATAGTTTAAAAGCATTTTGCTTCAGTTTTAATTTACTCTTTTTACTAAACGCCAAAAACATAAAAATTGAAGCAGGAAAGCAACCCAGCAATACAACTAACCAATGGTAAAAGAAGGGACCGGCATGGCCAGCTACAGGCGTGCTTAACAAATCCTTTTGGTAATTGATAAATTCACTCATAAACCACCAACCATTTTTAACCACCTCAAAGCCAAACCATAAAAAAGTGGTTAGTAAGGCAACAGCTAAAACGGTTGCAAACTCTAGTAACTTAAAACCTGTTTTGGTTTTCTTTATTCCCCAATAAATCAAAAAGGTTAACCCTATAAGCAAAATGGCTACTGGCCCCTTGGTTAAAACAGCTAAACCACCTGTTAACCCTGCTAGTATTGCAAATTGGTAGTTTTTGATATGCCTTTCCTTAATACACAACCCATACAAAAAGTAACAACTTAAAAACATAAATAAGTTAAACCAAGGATCTATTAAACCCGATTTAAAATAAAGGTGAGGCAATACGCTGCCAACATATACTAGCACCCAAATGAGCCCAAACCTTCTATTAAATAATTTAAACCCTATTAAGTAAAGTGCAACCAACGTTGCAATACCTGCTATGGCATTAGGCAAGCGTGCGGCAAACTCATTAACACCAAAAACCTTCATACTGGCTACTTGCATCCAAATAAATAGTGGTGGTTTTTCCCAAAATTGCTGATAGTTTATTTGTACATGAAAGTAATCGCCTGTAACAATCATTTCTCTGGCCGACTCAGCAAAATTTATCTCATCCCAATCAAATAAATGTACTTTACCCAAAAAAGGAATAAACAAAAGAGCTGCCACTAAAATTATGGCTAAAACATCTTTTTGTTTTACGCCCATTTTTTAAATGGATTTTTATGCATTGGCGTGTTAGCCCAGCGTTTTTTACTCAAAAAGTGTAAGTCTAGGTAATAATAAATAACCGTGGCAAGGAGCACACCTAAAATTGAACCTGCAACTGTATCCATTAAAAAATGTTGCGAAAGATATATGCGAGAAAATGCCACTGAGAGCGCCATTAATAGTGATATAACTTTTATCCATTTGTTTTTATTAGTCAATGCAAAAAAAGTAAACAAAGCAAACGCAGCTATGGTGTGGCCAGATGGAAAACTGAAGTTGGAGTGCACGTTTACACCATCAATTAGATTGAGCTCGTAAATGTTTTCGAAATATTTTCTTGGTCGCACATTATTGGGGAATACTTGCTTTTTTAACGTACTGCTAACTAGCAAAGCTCCAAGCATGGTAAACGCATACATAAAAAACCTTTTAAAACTAATAGCTGTACTAAGTATTGCAAAGATAATTAGTCCTTCCACTTCAACAATGGCAGATGCCGCTACAAATAACTGATCTAAAAAATCGGTTCTATTTTGGTTGGCCCAAATTACCGCATCACCTTTGCTAATAATAAACAAACTGGTTAGTGAAACGGTAAACCATACCAAAAAACCAATATAAAAAATGAGGTTGCTTTTAACCAGTTGCTTCATTGTTAGCTTTTATTTTTTCCTTTCTCTTAAATAGCTTATTAAACTTCATTTTATACGCATCCATATTAAACAATGCCGAGTCGTTCATACTCTTGTAAGTAAGCCAAACACCAATTGGAAATAAAATAAATATTGCCAACCACATGCCTACAAAGGGCGAAAGTACAGCATCATCTGCCATTTTTTTACCCATAGTTGTTAGTACATGAAATACAATAAAAAATACAACTGAAAACACCATTGGCAAGCCAAGTCCTCCTTTTCGAATAATTGCACCTAATGGAGCGCCAATAAAAAACAATACTAAACAGGCAATGCTCAAGGTAAATTTTCTGTGTTTCTCTACCTTATGCCTTATCAGCCCAATAGACCTTCTATCTATTGAGCCCAACGAAATTTGTGTATGAGTTTTAACACTTCTGGCCAAGGTTAATGAGCGTGTTATAGCAGCCTTTCGCTTTTCGGGTACAATTAAATTTATCACAGTCCCATCAACTTCCTTGTCTCTATATACAAGCTTTATTTTTTTACCTAAGCTTCCTTCAAAAATCGTATCCTTATTTGCATAAGCGGTTGCTTGGTCTAAAATAGTTGTGTCTTTTACAAATGTATAATAAGGTGTTACACGCATGTCATATTGCCTATCTCTAACTGCCAATTCCTTTTCAATCGAATCAATATTGGTATTCAATTGGCTTATGTTAAGCATAAAGTAATGCTTCTTAAATAGATCTTCTTCCAGTTTATCTAATTTAAAAATTGACAAGTCAAAAACTTTATCATACGCTTTAAATTCTGTGCGCGAATGCTCGTAAGTTGGTTCATTCTTGTTTTTAGGAACCACCTCTTCATACATGCTTCCATTTTGCATTTTAAACATTAAAAAGTCTCCACTCCCATCAACATACATCTCACCTTCTTCTGCTAAAATAACTTTAGTATTGCCATCACCACTAGTATGATCATACACCATAATATCATACAACATACGACCTTCAGGGCCTTTACTACCAATTTTTATTGTATAACCATCAATACTATTATTAAACTTGTTTGCCTTAAAATCTAAGGCTGGTTTTTTATGCCTAATGCTTTGCAGTAATCTATAATATTTCAAATTTGCAGCTGGCAAAACATTATTCGAAAACCAAAAGGCTCCCATACTTACAAAACATATAAAAATTATTAGTGGAAGCATTATTCTAAACAAAGAAACTCCTGAAGACTTGAGAGATACCAACTCATAATGCTCGCCCATATTACCAAACGTCATTATACTAGCTAACAGCACCGCGAGCGGCAAAGCCATTGGCACTAAGGTAGCTGAAGCATAAAAAAGTAATTCTAATATGTATTGATTTTCAAGACCCTTACCCACCAAATCATCTATATACTTCCACAAAAATTGCATTAGAAACACAAAAAGTGAAATAAAAAATGTGATGGAGAATGGCCCTAAAAAGGATTTGAAAACAAGCCTGTCAACTATACGCATTGGTTACCAATTTATAACAAAATCAATTACCAAAATACTTGCCAAAGTGTAATTTAGTTGAAATGTTTTAAGTTTAATTAAGATTAACCTGCTCCTAAACTTTTCTTAAGGGTATCAATTTGGCTTTCCCAAAGCATTTTGTTGTCTTCCATATCAAACTCATCTGCAAAATCGGTTATAAACAAAATGGTATCTCCTGTAATTTCTGACTTTCCTATCACAAATTCGAAATACTCCTCTTCTTCCATCCAATCCCACCTGTATTTTATAGATACGTCTTCTTCAGCTTCAACCAATTCTGCCTTTTCTTCAGCCCCGTTCCAAAAAAAGCTATATATCTTTTCATTTATATCTACCGAATCTGCAAACCATTGAGCAAGACCTGACGGAGTGGACAAAAAATTAAATAATATTCCTGGTGAAGACCTTACGGCAATTTCTACGTTGTATTTCTTTCTATCTGACATTAAAACTTAATTAATGTTGCAATTATAAAACAAAAAACCATATTTCAAAATTTAATTTATACTATTTGGAACTTAAAAGGCACATTTATGTTAAAATTATTGAGATTAAATTTATTTCAACCAATGATATTGACTTTTTATCTACCTAACAGCAACAAATAGTTGATTTAAACTTAAATAAAAATTAGATTTGCAATCCCCTTAAAAATCGTCACAAACAGAAGCATATGAGGCAACTAAAAATTACTAAATCCATTACTAATCGCGAAAGTCAATCTCTTGAAAAATATCTTCAAGAAATTGGAAAAGTTGAATTGCTTACTCCTGAGGAGGAAGTAGACTTAGCAAAACGCATTAAACAGGGCGACCAAATCGCGTTGGAAAAGTTGACGAAAGCCAACTTAAGATTTGTAGTTTCAGTTGCAAAGCAATATCAAAACCAAGGTTTATCATTAAGTGATTTAATTAATGAAGGTAACTTAGGACTAATTAAAGCTGCTCAGCGTTTTGATGAAACTAGAGGATTTAAGTTTATCTCTTATGCCGTTTGGTGGATTAGACAATCAATTTTGCAGGCATTGGCTGAACAGTCTCGTATTGTTAGGTTGCCGCTTAATAAGGTTGGTTCGTTAAACAAAATCAATAAAGCATTTTCAGCATTAGAGCAAGAGTTCGAAAGAGAACCATCAGCAGATGAATTGGCAGAGGTATTAGATATTGAAACGGATGAAGTTGCAACTACATTAGGTGTAGCTGCTCGTCATATTTCAGTGGATGCTCCTTTTGTAGTTGGAGAAGACAACTCGTTGTTAGATGTATTGGAAAATGGCAACACACCAAAAACTGATCAAGAACTAGAGTATAGAGAATCGCTAAGAAAAGAGATTGAAAGGTCATTGTCTACATTAACTGAAAGACAAAGAGATGTTATAAAGTTATATTTTGGATTAACTGATTCGCACAGCATGTCTTTAGAAGACATTGGTGATAAGTTTGGTTTAACAAGAGAAAGAGTTAGACAAATAAAGGATAAGGCAATAAATAAATTGAGAACAACCTCAAGAAGTAAATTATTGGTTTCTTACCTTGGAAGCTAAAATTATTTTAATAAAAATTTTAAAGCCCATACCTTAGCGTTTGGGCTTTTTTATTAGTCTAAATTCTAACAACTTAAAAACAGTACAAAAAAAATGTTTGAAAATTTACAAGATAGATTGGAAGGCGCTTTCCAAACCCTAAAGGGAAGTGGAAAGATTACCGAAATAAATATAGCGTCTACCGTTAAAGAAATTAGACGAGCTTTGGTTGATGCTGATGTTAACTACAAAATTGCCAAAGAGTTTACTGATAAAATAAAAGAAAGAGCTTTAGGAGAGCAAGTGTTAACTGCGGTTTCGCCCGGGCAACTGCTTACCAAAATTGTGCATGATGAGTTAACCCAATTAATGGGTGGGCAAAAGGAAGGCATTAACCTTAACGGCAACCCTAGTGTTATTTTAATAGCTGGTTTGCAAGGTTCGGGTAAAACCACATTTAGTGGCAAGCTAGCAAAATATTTAAAAGAGAAAAAGGGCAAACAACCACTATTGGTTGCTGGTGATGTTTACAGACCTGCCGCAATTGAGCAGTTAAAAGTACTTGGCGAACAAATTGGCGTACCTGTATTTAGTCAAGAAGGAAGTAAAGAACCTGTTAAAATTGCTGAGCAAGCTTTAAAAGAAGCCAAAGCACAGAACAAAAATGTGGTAATAATTGATACTGCAGGAAGATTGGCTGTGGATGAAGAAATGATGAATGAGATTTCGGCTGTTAAAAAAGCAACAAGCCCACATGAAATATTATTTGTAGTTGATTCAATGACAGGGCAAGATGCGGTAAACACTGCAAAAGCCTTTAATGATCGTTTGAATTTTGATGGTGTTGTATTAACCAAATTAGATGGTGATACTAGAGGTGGTGCTGCCATATCTATTAAATACACTGTTCAAAAGCCTATAAAATTTGCCAGTCGTGGTGAAAAGTTAGATACGCTAGATGAGTTTTACCCTGAAAGAATGGCCACTCGTATTTTGGGTATGGGTGATGTTGTTTCGTTGGTAGAAAAGGCACAAGAACAATTTGACGAAAAAGAAGCGGCTAAGCTGCAAAAGAAAATACGAAAAAACCAATTCGACTTTAATGATTTTTTAAGCCAATTAGCGCAGTTGCGTAAAATGGGAAATATAAAAGACTTGTTGGGCATGATACCTGGTATGGGTAAACAATTGCGTGATGTTGATATTGATGATGATTCATTTAATAAAATTGAAGCCATTATTTACTCAATGACGTTACACGAAAGGGAAAACCCTCAATTGTTAAATGGCAGCAGGCGCAAGCGAATAGCTGTAGGGAGTGGCAATACCATTACAGAAGTAAATCGTTTTATTAAGCAGTTTGATGATATGAAGAAGATGATGAAAAACATGAGTAAAATGCAAATGGCCAAGAGTGCATTTAAGCGCAAGTAGCTTAGTTTTTATATGTTGCTTTTTTGGAACATTTTGTTTCTAATTTCGTAAAATATACAACTGTATTTATTATTATATTTGACTATTCATAAGTTTTCAATTTCATGATCAAAACAATACTCACCACACTCCTTATATCTGCCTCATTACTAGCCTTTAGTCAAACCAACAGAAGTTATGATGGTTTCGGCAATAACTCAACCAATCCAGGTTGGGGCTCAGAAGGTAGTTATATTTTACGTTTATCTGGCAATGGCTATGCTGATGGACTAGCTGTTCCTGGAGGCGCTACCAGGCCTAATCCAAGGTATGTAAGTAACTCAATTTATGCGCAAAACAGTTTCATACCCAATGATAGAGGACTGAGCGATTTCGGTTGGGCGTTTGGTCAATTTATCGATCATGAAATAACTTTGGTAGATGACAATCCTTCAGAATTTATAAGCGTTAATGTTCCATCATGTGATATACATTTCGATCCTGGCTGCACTGGTGCAGTTTCGATTTTTCAAAGACGCTCAAAGTACGATCCTAGTACAGGTTTAATACCTGGCAACCCTAGAATGCATATTAATGAGATTACCTCTTTCATTGATGCTTCAGCAATATATGGCTCCAATGTGCACCGTGCAGATTGGTTAAGAACTTTCCAAAATGGAAAATTAAAAACTTCAACGGGTAACCAATTACCATACAATACAACCACTGGTGAGTTTAACGACCCCATTGACCCTACTGCACCATTTATGGTTTTAGATGTTACACCAAAGCCAATTAAATTTTTTGTTGCTGGTGATGTTAGGGCAAATGAACAACCTACGTTAATGAGTATGCATACCTTGTTTATGAGAGAGCATAACACCATTTGCGATTCATTAAGTAGTCAATTTCCTAGTTGGAATGATGAAGAAATATACCAAAGAGCTCGAAAAATTGTTGGTGCTAAACTGCAAGCAATAATTTATGAAGAGTATTTACCTGCTTTAGGTGTAACCACTCCAAAATATATAGGATACGACCATACTGTTAACCCCGGCATAGCCAATGCCTTTTCGGCTGCCGCCTATAGAGTTGGCCATACATTGGTAAATGGGCAATTGATAAGGCTTCAAACCAATGGCGATACGCTAAATTTTGGTAGTATCGATTTAAGAAATGCTTTTTTTAATACCGATATATTGAGAGTTGAAGGTGGAATTGAACCAATATTGCAGGGTGCCGCAACCCAAAAACAACAGAAATTTGACACCCATGTAATGGATGATTTAAGAAACTTTTTATTTGGCGCACCAGGTGCTGGTGGTTTGGATTTGGTTTCAATAAACATTAACAGAGGTAGAGAAAGAGGTTTAGTTGATTACAGTTCCATAAGAGCACACTATGGACTATCAGCAATTTCAGCTTATTCTCAAATATCAACTGATACCAATATGGTTAACCATTTATCCGCCATGTTTAATGCTTATACCGATATTGATCCTTGGGTGGGCATGCTTGCAGAAGATATTGTACCCGGCAGCGCTTTTGGATTAACGGTTAAAACTATTTTAGAAGACCAGTTTACAAGATTAAGAGATGGAGATAGGTTTTATTACGAAATAGATTCAGATTTTTCGTTTGGCGAAATTCAAAAAATTAAAACCACAACTCTGGCAGATATTATTCGCAGAAACACCACCATAAGCAATATACAAGACAATGTATTTTTTGCCAAAGCTTACAATGATGTGGTTTCTGTGGAGATGATGCCATTTTCAAACATTTCACACATTAACATTACGGCCTACCCTAACCCAATTCAAAACAACTTCATCTTAAACATCATATCCAAAAACAACAATAGCGCTGTTTTAGAAGTAGTTGATTTGGCCGGTAAGTTAATTTTATCCAAAAATATTGAACTTGAAGAAGGCGAAAACAACTTAAACTTTTCGCTAAGCAATGAAGTAGCTTCTGGAGTTTACAATATTGTTATAAAAGATGAAAATGGAGTTGGTCAATTAAAATTGATTAAACAATAATGAAAGTAGTGCTCATATTCTTTGTATTGGCGGCCATTTTCTTAATATTTTCATGTAAAAAATGTGAAACATGCTCTTACTCTGGGGTAAATGCTAATGGTGATGTTGCCACTGCATTGTTCACAACTGCTTGTGATAAAACTGAGGCAGAAACGAATCGTGCCAATTGTAATAGCTTAATTCTTATTAACGGAAATGGCAATTGTACTTGTATTGAAGAATAATTTATATTCTTATTACATGAACAACATTTAAAATACTCTTATATTTGCGCTCGCAAAAACCAGGTATTTGTTAAACAAACGAATCTGGTTTGATTAATCAACTTTAAATTTTGTAAAAATGTCAGTAAGAATTCGTCTTCAAAGAAAAGGAAGAAAAAAAGCCCCTTATTATTTTATTGTAGTTGCAGACCAACGTGTAAAACGTGATGGTAAATATATTGACCGTATAGGTTCGTATGACCCTACTACTGTGCCTGCAACCATTGAGTTAGATGGTGATAAAGCATTGGTTTGGTTGCAAAAAGGTGCGCAGCCATCAGATACAGCTCGTGCTATTTTGAGATATAAAGGAGTAATGTATAAGAAACACCTAATGAGAGGTGTTAGTAAAGGTGCGTTTGATGAAGATAAAGCAAATGCAATGTGGACTGAATGGATGGAAAATAAAGACCAAAAAGTTAAGGATCACGAAAATAAAGCCGAACAAGATAGAATTAACAAGCTAGCCGAAATAGAAAAATTAGGTGTAGCAAAAGCTGAAGCCAGAGCCAAAAAAATAGCTGATAAGTTAGCTGTTGCTGAAGGTGCTACTGCAACTCCAGAAGCTGAGGGTGAAGCGGAAGGTGAAGCTGTTGAAAGAGATATTTTAGCAGAAGCATCTGCAGGTGATGGTGTTATTAGTGACGCAGCTGATGCAGCAACTGAAAAGGCTGAAGAAGTTAAGGAAGTAGCTACCGAGAAAGTAGAAGAAGCCAAAGAGGCGGTTGCCGAAAAAGCAGAAGAGGTAAAAGAAGAAGTTGCTGAAAAGGTGGAAAAAGCAAAGGAAGCAGTAGAAGAAATACCTGATACAAAAGCCAAAGAAGAAGTGTTAGAAGAGGGGAAAGAAGAAGTAGCCGAAAAAGTAGAAGACGCTAAAGAAGTAGTAGCGGAAAAAGCTGAGGATGCGAAAGATGCAGCTGAAGATGCAAAAACCGAAAAAGGGTAAAAACCATGGCAATAAATGTTCACCAACATAGTGGGCATAGCAAAATTGCTTATGTACTAAAGGCTCATAAATTACAAGGAGCCATTAAAATAAAGTTTATTGAAAGTCCGGAGTTATTAAAACGCTCGGACTTTTTGTTTTTAGAAAAACAAGGTAGCCTTCTACCCTATGCAGTTAAAAAACTAGAAACAATTCCCAATGAAATGGCCATTCTTCACTTAAACGATTTAAATAATAAAGAAGAGGCCGACCAACTAAAAGGATGCAGTATTTACATTAAAGGTGAAATTGAAAGTGCTAATGCTCCTAATAAAAATATTGGTTACACCATAATTGATGTAAATAGCGAGAAACGTGCTGAAATAATTGATGTATTGGATTTGCCAAACAACAAACTTGCTGTGGTTAATGATGGTGAAGAAATTTATATTCCATTAAATGATGATTTAATTATTGAAACCAATGAAATTTATAGAACCATTACCATGGATTTACCTGAGGGCATATGGAGTATAAATAACTCAACTGATGAAGAAGAATGAGGTTTGATATAATTACCATATTGCCCGATTTGTTTAAAGGTCCTTTTAAACATAAAATCTATCAACGCTCCATTGATGCTAAGCAGTTAGAGATTAATATTATTGACTTGAGACCATTTGGGCTTGGCAATAGCAAACAAGTAGATGATTACCAATATGGTGGCGGAGCCGGTATGGTATTGATGCCAGAGCCGCTTGGCAAGTGCATTAATCATTGTTGTGAAACTTGTGAGTATGATGAAATTATTTTCCTAACCCCTGATGGAGAAACCTTAAACCAATCGATTGCCAATCATTTAGCCATTAAAAAGAATTTATTGCTGATTTGTGGGCATTATAAGGGCATTGACCAGCGGATAAGAGATAAATACGTAACACGCGAAATTTCAATTGGCGATTACGTATTAAGTGGTGGAGAAATTGCTACCATAGTTTTAGTTGATGCTGTTGCTCGTTTAATACCTGGTATTTTAAATGATGAAACCTCAGCCTTAACCGATTCATTTCAAGACAATCTGTTGGCTCCGCCAGTTTATACAAGGCCTGAGAATTTTGAAGAAATGAAGGTGCCAGACATACTTTTAGGGGGAAATCATAAGAAAATTGAAGCTTGGCGGAACGATATGGCAGAAAAAAGAACAAAAGCTAGGCGACCAGACTTGTATAAAGATTAGTTAATTTAAGGTTTGACTAAAGATTAAAAACACCTATCTTTGCACCGCAAATTTGTTTACAAACAGCAACCATGGAAATAATTAAAGACATTCACGCAGAGTTAAACTCCCTAAGGACAGACCTTCCGGACTTTAGCGCAGGAGATAACATTACTGTACACTACAGAATTGTTGAAGGAGATAAAAGTAGAATTCAGCCTTTTAAAGGCAACGTATTACAGCGCAAGGGAGTAGCTGCAACAGAAACATTCACTGTTAGAAAAATTAGCGGAGGTATTGGTGTTGAAAGAATTTTCCCAATTAACTCACCAAATATTGAAAAAATTGAGGTGCATAAAAGAGGGAAAGTAAGAAGAGCTCGTTTGTTTTACTTACGCACAGCAAAAGGTAAAGCTGCTCGTATTAAAGAAAAAAGAAGATAATCTTCTTTTACCAGTCATTTTTAAGAGGCCTTGTTTTACGACAAGGCTTTTTTATTGATAACTCGTATTTGCGAGCTTG
>Ga0114956_1001287_pt1 | contig 19591 bp, 17 predicted proteins | sample MaitaG_FD_87304 | JGI IMG/M metagenome (GOLD analysis project Ga0114956, IMG submission 87304) | Marine algal microbial communities from Maine, USA - Maine_Asex2 metaG | ecosystem: Host-associated > Algae > Red algae > Unclassified | place: Maine, USA | collected 2015-01-05 | reverse complement strand
CCTTACGAGGGTGGTTGGATATTCAAGATACAGCCTGATGATGTTAGCGATGTGGAAAATCTAATGGATTCTGATGACTACGCCAACATGGTTGAGTCAGGTGTTTAGTAGTGACTTTGTGAGTCGGCATGTTGGGTCTGATGCTCAACAAATTGAACACATGTTATCGGTGCTTGGCGAACCCACACTGCAATCCTTAATCGAAAAAATCGTACCTGCAAATATATTGCTTGATGATGACCTGGCATTAGATGATGGCGTAAATGAAGCGCAAGCGCTCGAAGAAATACGCGCTCTGGCATCCCGCAACCAAGTGTTGCGAAGTCTAATCGGCATGGGGTATCACGATTGTCATACTCCATCAGTGATTCGCCGGAACGTGATTGAAAATCCATCCTGGTACACGGCGTACACACCCTATCAACCAGAAATAGCGCAAGGACGTCTTGAAGCTTTATTCAACTTTCAAACACTGGTTGCAGAGCTCACCGCACTGCCTATTGCCAATGCGTCATTGCTCGATGAAGGCACAGCCGCCGCTGAAGCCATGTCGATGGCACATCGGACATACCGTGGAAAAAAGTCAGTCGTCCTTGTTGCCGATGATTGTCATCCTCAAACACTCGACGTGTTGCGTACCCGGGCAGCACCACTGGAAATAACAATCAAGCTGGCACATCCCGATAAAATACGGGAACAAATTAAAACGCTCGATGACAGCGTATTTGCCGTGTTGGTTCAATACCCTGGAACCTATGGCGATATTGTCGACCTTGAACCTATTGCTGCGACAACGCATGAGCATGGAGCATTACTGCTGGTTGCAGCGGACCCGCTATCGCTGTTATTGCTACCAGCACCCGGTGATTGCGGTGCCGATATTGTCATTGGCAGCATGCAGCGCTTTGGTGTGCCAATGGGGTTTGGTGGGCCACATGCTGCCTATATGGCAACTACTGAGAAGCTCAAACGCAGCATACCCGGTCGACTCGTCGGACAATCCATAACGTCTTCTGGCGAATCGGCGTATCGACTTGCGCTGCAAACCCGCGAACAACACATTCGCCGCGAAATGGCGACATCAAATATTTGCACAGCTCAGGCTTTGCTGGCTATTGTTGCGACTTGTTATGCGTGCAATCACGGACCAGTCGGTTTGCGTGCTATTGCTGTGCGGGTTCGCAGTGCGGCAGATACAGTTGCAGCAACGCTGCAACAACATGGTATTCAAGTGCTCAATGAAAACTGGTTTGATACATTGCACTTGAAGGTGCCTGATGCTGATGTGTGCATGCGTGTTGCGGCGCAGCGTGGCTACAACTTGCGCATGGTAGACGATACGCATATCACTTTGTCGTTTGATGAAACAACCACCGAAACTGATTTAGTCAACGTTTGTACCATCATCTGTGCCGGTATATCTGAGGGCGTATCAGCTGTCTTTTCTGGCTCAATTACCACCGATTTGTCTGAGAATAATCCAGAGGATGAGGCTCAACCACACTTTGCGGCCATAAAGCTCAGCAATGCCGGGTCCCGGGTCACTACTTCAGACAGAACACAAGGGTACTTGTCACAAGCGTGTTTTAATTCGTATCATTCAGAAACTGACATGATGCGTTACCTGCGTCAACTTGCATCAAAAGACATAGCACTTGACCGTTCAATGATACCGCTCGGCTCGTGCACCATGAAATTAAATTCTGCCTCTGAGATGACGCCAATCACCTGGCCGGAATTTAGTGATATCCATCCGTTTGCACCCAAAGAGCAAACCAGTGGTTACCGCGAGATGATCGCCGACATCGAACATATGTTGTGTGAATGTACCGGCTACGATGCGATGTCATTGCAGCCCAATGCAGGCAGTCAGGGAGAGTACGCCGGACTGTTAGCTATTCAGCACTATCACGAGAGCCGGGATGATCATGGTCGAACGAAGTGTCTGATTCCGAAATCTGCGCATGGTACTAACCCTGCCAGTGCGCAGATGGCCGGATTGAGCGTAGTGCTGGTCGATTGCGATGAAGCTGGCAATGTCGATATCGATGACCTGCAGAAAAAACTCGATGTTCACGGCGATGAAACCGCTGCAATTATGTTGACCTATCCCTCAACGCACGGTGTGTTCGAAACAGCCATAAAAGATATTTGTGATCGTGTACATGCTGCTGGTGGGCAAGTGTATATGGATGGTGCCAATTTGAATGCGATGGTTGGTGTGGCCAAGCCCGGACAGTTTGGCGGTGATGTGTCACATCTGAATTTACATAAAACATTTTGCATACCGCACGGTGGCGGTGGACCCGGTGTGGGCCCCATTGGTGTTGGCGAACATTTGCGACCCTATCTGCCCGGACACCGTGAACTTGATGAGCACTCAGGTGCGGTAAGTTCTGCGCCGTGGGGTAGTGCGATGATCCTGCCGATCACCTGGATGTATATTCGTATGATGGGTAACAAAGGTTTAAAGCATGCAACCAACGTTGCAATATTGCACGCTAATTATATTGCCAAGCGACTCAGTGAGCATTACCCGATTCTTTATCGTGGTGAACAAGGCTATGTTGCTCATGAATGCATACTCGACACGCGCGCGTTTAAAAAAGATGCTGGCATCAGTGTTGATGATATTGCCAAAAGACTCATGGATTATGGTTTTCACGCACCAACTATGTCGTTTCCGGTGCCAGGCACTTTAATGGTTGAACCCACTGAAAGTGAGTCACAAACGGAACTTGATCGATTTGTCGATGCTATGTTGTCGATTCATGCCGAAGTGCAAAAAGTTAAATCGGGCGCATGGCCTGCCGATAATAATCCGTTGGTTAACGCGCCACACACTGCCTGCACATTACTTGATGATAATTGGCAACGTCCATACAGCCGCCACGTTGCAGCTTATCCGGCAGGAGATTTTTCTACGACGGACAAATACTGGCCGCCGGTAACACGCATAGATAATGTGTATGGCGATAAGCATTTGATTTGTTCATGTCCGCCTCTGAGTAGCTATGAAGCGCCCACGCTCGCCGACAAAGCTGAAAAATCTGTGAGTTAATTGGTAACCCAATGTAACTGAACAGGTCTGTTCAGACAGCGTTCAGTTTCATTGCCGTAGGCTGTGTTCCACACATTCGAATTGACGAAAAAAGGAACCAGTATGCGCAATTTTGCTTTGATAACGGCATTAATCGCCACGCTTGCAGCGTCGGCTGCATCAGCGAATAGCTATATAACAGTAGAAGGCACCTCAGTTACAGTGCAAGACAATCTGGACGGTGAGCTGAACCCGATGGGTTTGCGTTTTCGTCTGGGCATGCCTTTAGCTGACAATCTGGACATAGAGGGGCACTTCGGTTTTGGCAGTGACAGTCGCGATTCTGCCTATGATGAATTTTCGACAACGTACATGGGCGCTTATTTAAAGGGCTATGTTCCGATCGGATACAACAGCGCTTTCTATGCATTGGGCGGGTTTACAGGAATGTCATTGTCACAGACCATCAATGACAGGGAATTTACCGATGAACGTTTTGGATTTTCGTATGGTGCTGGTTTTGAAACTAAAGTCAGTGAGCGAGTGGATTTGACTGCTGACTACATGCGCTATGTTCGTGATGAGGGCTTATTCGAAGCTATCTCTGCAGTTAGTTTCGGTGTCAAGTTCTACTTCTAAAGTATTAATGCGTACTTGTTCAGCGCTTCAAAGTGAGGCATGCACTCATTGGCTAATGCCAGTTGATCGGTATTGAGTTCGGGTAATGTGGTTCTTGGAGCTCCGAAGCTGGTACTGAGCTTTACCGAGTCGTACCAATGCTCATGCCAAATGCCATCACTGTCGCGAGAACCTGCTGGCCACGACAGCATGCTTGTCTGGAATTCTAGTCCAAGATAACGACAAATGTGCTGAAGATAGCTTTCCGGTTTTTCCAGAAACCGGCGGCTATCAATAACCAGTGGAGCAGGCCCGGGTAACGCGCTCGCAAACTCAAACAAGCTTTGCAATTGCGAGTAGCCCAGATCTGCAGCGGTTGTCTCGTTACGCTTTGCCGTGTAGGAAGCAACCATATAGCGAGGGTCTCGGATTAAAAACAGATTGTTGACCTCACTCAGCCAATCAAGTGGTATGTGTTCAAGCATGTGAGTGCTGATGTGTTTTTGGTAGAACACACCGGTATCAGGGCGCTGTTGAACCTGTTCGATCACCTTGTTCAAATTGTTTTCGTGATAGTCAACGATACGATCATGCATTGGGTGATCAACTCCGGTATGCGCAAGGTAATGAGCATAGAAGGGCTCGTCAACAACGATGCTGTCGGAACGGTTTTCCCAGGCGCGCATCATGGCTGTTGATATGTTGCGTGGCCCAGACCACATAGCGACAATGTTGCTCATTATCAATAGTGCTCAAGCAATGATGACTAAATAATAGCGTTTATGTTTCTGCAATGCTGGCAAAAGCCTCGTCAGCGGCAGCCACGGTTTTCTCAATATCAGAACCTGTGTGGGCAGCACTGATAAACCCGGCTTCAAATGCAGACGGGGCAAGATAGATATGCTGTTCAAGCATTTTATGAAAAAATTGCTTGAAGTGTTCGCCGTTGCATGCCATGACTTGATCGAAGCTGGACACTTTTTCCTCGTCGCTAAAAAAGCACCCGAACATAGCACCTGCATGGGATGAACAAAACGGCACGCTGTGTTTCGCAGCTGCCTTGTTCAACCCATCGAGTAGTGATGCACAAGATGCGTCGAGTTGTTGGTGGAAGCCTGGTGCCTTCAACAATTTTAATGTTGTGATGCCAGCCGCCATAGCAATGGGGTTACCAGAGAGCGTGCCGGCTTGATACACATTACCAACTGGTGCTATATGATCCATGATGTCACGACGGCCGCCAAATGCACCAACGGGCATGCCCCCGCCAATGACTTTACCGAGTGTGGTTAAGTCCGGCATGACGTTATAACGTTCCTGTGCACCACCGAGTGCGACGCGAAATCCTGTCATGACTTCATCGAAGATTAAAACGGATCCGTGTTTATCGCAAACCTTGCGTAGTGCCTCCAGATACCCTGGAACGGGTTCAACAAAGTTCATGTTGCCGGCGATTGGTTCAACAATAATGCAGGCGATGGTATCGCCTTGCGCATTGAACAATGCATCCAGTGCATCGACATCGTTAAAGGGCAAGGTTAACGTGTGTTGAGCAAACGCGGCCGGAACACCGGGTGAGTTTGGTACGCCAAGTGTCAGTGCACCCGAGCCCGCTTTGACAAGCAACGCATCAGAGTGGCCGTGATAGCAACCTTCGAATTTGACAATGTTATCGCGACCGGTAAATCCGCGCGCCAGTCGAATTGCACTCATGGTAGCTTCAGTGCCAGAGCTGACCATTCGAACCGAATCGATCGATGGCACGATCTCACAGATCAATTCAGCCATTTCAGTTTCAAGCTCTGTAGGCGCTCCAAAACTCAGGCCACTACTAGCCGTATCCTGAACAGCTGAGATTACGTCGGGATGTGCATGGCCTAGCAGCATGGGACCCCACGAGCCTACATAATCAATGTATTGCTGGCCAGTTGAGTCTGTAACGTACGCACCGCTGGCAGATGCAATGAAGCGAGGTGTGCCATCCACACTGCCAAACGCACGTACGGGTGAATTAACCCCACCCGGAATGACCTTGCGGGCTCGTTCAAATAAGGCTTCTGCACTGCTCATTAGCGTATTCCAATTGTTTTGCGGCTCAACTTACCATGCTTGAGAAGGCTTTTGTGCCGTCGTGAGCTGTCTTGTGCCGTCTTGTGATTAGCATTGTCAGCTACAATTAAGCCTTTTCATACGCAAACAAAAACTATCTGCCCAATATATGGAGCAGTGTCAGGCGACTACGCAAAGGTGGGGATTAAATAATGCACAAAACTGTCACGCTCGATCAGTTTCTGACCGAACATCTGGCAAATATGCCAGATTCAGCTGATTTACATGCATTGATTGGCGATACCGCTAAGGCCTGTATTGAGGTGTCTGATCTGGTCAGGCGTGGTGAGCTTGCCGGCGTGCTTGGCGCTGCCGGCCAAGAAAATGTGCAAGGCGAAGAACAGAAAAAACTGGATGTGATTGCCAACGATGTATTCATTAACTTAACTCAAACAACCGGACGTTTGGCGGCGGTGGCATCTGAAGAAATGGATAACCATTATCCTATTCCGGCAGAGCACGCACGCGGTCGTTATCTGTTTGCGTTCGACCCATTAGATGGTTCATCGAACATAGATGTTAATGGTGCTACCGGAACGATTTTTTCCATTACTGAACACAGTAGTGACAAGCCGCCAATCGATGCTGATTTTTTACAAGCAGGCCGGCAGCAGGTTTGTGCAGGTTACTGTCTTTATAGCTCTGCGAGTATGCTAGTGATTACCGTTGGCAATGGTGTTGCCGGTTTTACGCTTGATAACAGCCGAAATGAATTCGTCTTATCGCATCCAGACATGACCGTGCCTGCAGCGACAAACGAGTTCGCTATCAATGCAGCGTATTCCGAGCATTGGCAGGCTCCGGTAAAACAATATATAGCGCACTGTGTTGCAGGCAAAGACGGTCCGATAGGCAAAGACTTTAATATGCGTTGGGCTGGTTCTATGGTGGGTGATATTCATCGTATTCTTTGCCGTGGCGGAATTTTTATGTATCCGCTCGACGAACGCATGATAAAGAAAGGCACAACTGGCAAGCTGCGCTTATTGTACGAGGCCAACCCAATGGGAATGTTGATTGAACAAGCCGGTGGCATAGCTCATACGGGACTGGTTGCTATTCAGGATATCCAACCTGACAGTTTGCATCAACGCGTACCGGTGGTGATGGGTTCATCGGAAGAGGTACAACGCGTTATCGACTATCACGCCGCAACCACATGAGTTCGTCATCGCGTTTTTGGGAACAGAAAACTTTAGACGAGATGAGCGACTCTGAATGGGAGTCTTTGTGCGATGGTTGCGGTCGGTGTTGTATGCAAAAGCTCGAAGATGAAGACAGCGGCGAGATTTTCTTCACAGACATTGCGTGCAAATTGCTCGATACCAACAGTTGCCGATGCAAACAATATTCAACGCGTTTCAAACATGTACCCGACTGTGTGTCGGTCCGTCCGTTGGACGAACAGAAAATTGGCTGGCTGCCAAAAAGCTGCGCTTACGTGAAACTGGCCAGTGGTGAGCCATTGGCTGACTGGCACCCGCTGATTAGCGGCGAGCCTGAAAGTGTTCATTCAGCTGGCATTGGCGTGAGAGGGCGTTGTTTTGACGAAACAACAGTGCCGGTGTCGGAATGGGAGCAACATCTTGTAGTGTGGGCAGACTAGCCCAGATAGCATTGAAGTCAAGGTGAAGAGTCTATATTTTTCATTCAGTTAGAGAAGCTATTGAAATTTTTCGATAAGAGTGGGAATTTGCTGACAGTTGTGGTTAAATTGCGACTTCGCAGTGGCGTTAACCTTGCTTCCAGTTAGTTCAGATCAAGGTTTGTTGTTTGAACCACTCCTAAAATTATGAAGTTGTTTGTTTTATACGAAACGCACGCGCGGAGTAAATTATGGCATCTCAAAATGCGGAATTAGATATCTCGGAAAATGGCCCAACAGTTGATCGTCGCGAGCGTCTGCAGACCACAATCGATTCACTGATAAAGTTGCGTCAAGATGTTGTCGTCAGCTATTGCAAGCTCTCGGGAGTCAGCTCGTTCGACAAACGTGAAATTGAAAATCACTCAATTAATGCAAAACAATTGCGCACCTTTTGCCAAATCATGGTGGATTACACCGCGATGGGGCACTTCGAAGTCTATCAACGCATCATCGAAGGAAAAGAGCGCCGCGTAGCCGTCAAACAGGCCTCTGACGAAGTTTATCCAGCCATTGCTGAAACCACTGACTTTCTAGTCGATTTCAATGATAAATACGACGCTTTTGAAGGCTCAGAAGACGACATAGAAATGTTATCCAAAGATCTGTCGCGTTTAGGCCAGATCATTGCCATTCGTGGCGAACTTGAAGATCAGATTCTCGACGCATTGCGTCAGAAGAAGTAGAACGCTAAGCACCACCTTAGAACTAAGATATATCAACGAACTTTGCTGTAAGCTTGTGCGCTCCTAATCAGCAAGCAAGAGTTATCTTATGGCCGAATCAGCGGGTTCGGGCATTGCCCGGCTCAGACTCAAGAAGCGTGAAGAACGTCGGCTTGAAGCTGGGCACCTCTGGGTATTTTCCAACGAAATAGACACCGATTTTGCACCCATCAAGGGTCTGGAACCCGGCTGCCCGGGAATTCTGGAAAGCGCCTCTGGCAAGTTCCTGGCGCATGCCTACCTCAACCCTGCGTCGCTCATCTGCGCCCGCGTTACCAGTCGGAACAAAGCCAAGCCGTTCAACGCAACCTTTTTGCGTGAGCGTTTGGCGCACGCGCTTGAGCTGCGCACGGCGCTCTACCCGGAACCCTTCTATCGTCTGGTGCACAGTGAAGGGGACTTCCTGCCGGGTCTGATTGTTGATCGTTATGCTGACACGCTGGTCGTGCAGATTACCACCGCTGGTATGGAAGTGTTCAAAGATGACGTAGTCGATGCGCTGGCTGGATTGACTGGTGCGAAGGCCATCTGTTTGCAAAACAATACGCCGGTTCGAGAGTTGGAAGGCTTGCCTGCTTATGTTGAGTGGGTGCATGGCACAGCCCCTGAGCAGCTGTATATCCGCGAAAACGATCTTGAGTTTAATGTACCGATAGAGTTAGGCCAAAAAACCGGTTGGTTTTATGATCATCGTGACAGCCGATTAGCGCTGCGCAAGTGGGTAGCTAACAAACGTGTACTGGATTTGTACAGTTACATCGGTGGATTCGGTTTAAATGCGGCTGCTGCCGGTGCTGCGGAGGTGTTGTCAATCGATGCGTCAGAGTCTGCCACTGAATCGGCTGCTGCGAATGCTGCCACTAATTCGCTTAACGCGCATTATCATAGCGAAACGGCAGACGCGGTTGAGAAAATGCGAGCGCTTTTTAACGATAACGAACGATTTGACGTCATTGCTCTGGACCCGCCTGCATTCATCAAACGCAAGAAAGATCGCGACGCGGGTGTGCGACACTACGCGTTAAATAACCGGTTAGCCTTGAAGCTGTTGAAGCCAGGTGGTGTGTTGCTAAGTGCATCCTGCTCACAGTCATTAAGTTTGCATGACCTGCAGCAGGGCTTGCGCGCGGGAGTGCCAAAAGGTGGTCAGGGACTGCAAATTCTGCAATCTTTCCAGCAAGCACCAGATCATCCGGTCAATGTCGCCATGCCAGAATCGCTTTATCTAAAAGGCGTTATCGCTCGGCTGCTTTAAACCCGTATAATCGCACTATCAGATAACGGTTTACGCAAATATGTTGCAATACCCGCAGATTGATCCCGTCGCGATAGAGTTGGGGCCATTGGCCATCCATTGGTACGGGATCACCTATCTTATTGCCTTTCTGGCAGGGTGGTGGCTCGCGAAATACCGAGCTGGTAAACCCAATTCCGGCTGGTCGCCAGACGAAATTGGTGACGTCGTGTTTTACATTGTGCTTGGGGTTGTCGTTGGAGGAAAGTTAGGTTCAGCACTTTTCTATCAAACCGAAGCGCTTATAGCTAACCCACTTCGAACGCTAAACCCGATGAATGGCGGCATGTCGTTTCACGGTGGCTTTATCGGCGTCATTGTCGCTTTCTGGCTCTATGGTCGCGCCACCAAGCGTACGTTTTTTCAGGTTGCCGATTTCATTGCGCCGGCTTTCCCTATTGGTTTAGGTGCCGGTCGAGTTGGTAACTTCATCAACGGCGAGCTTTGGGGCCGGGTAACCGATGTGCCCTGGGGGATGGTGTTTCCGCATGTTGGCCCGGAACCGCGTCACCCGAACCAGATCTACCAGATCGTTGGTGAAGGTATTATTCTCTTTTTGCTTGTGTGGTGGTTTTCCAGTAAACCAAGACCGCGCATGGCCGTATCCGGCTTTTTCGCTGTGTGTTACGGTATTTATCGCTTTATGGTTGAGTTCGTTCGTGAACCCGATCAGCACTTGGGTTTTGTTGCGCTCGACTGGCTGACCATGGGTCAATTATTGTCGTTACCAATGATTCTGATTGGTGCAGCATTACTTTATCTGGCTTATAAAAATCAAAAAACGTAGAGGGGTAGCGCGTGCAACAGTATCTGGATTTACTGCAACACATTCGCGATAACGGTACAGACAAAGGTGATCGTACTGGCACTGGTACCCGTTCGGTTTTCGGTTATCAAATGCGCTTTGATTTATCCGCAGGCTTTCCGGTTCTAACGACAAAACACTTGCATCTGCGATCGATCATTTATGAGCTGTTGTGGTTTCTGGCAGGCGATACGAATATAAAGTATCTGCAGGAAAACGGCGTAACTATCTGGGATGAATGGGCAGATGAACAAGGCGAACTGGGTCCTGTTTATGGTAGTCAGTGGCGATCGTGGCCAACACCTGATGGTGAGCACATTGATCAGATAACACAATTGCTCGAACAAATTCGCAAAACACCCGATTCACGCCGATTGATATTAACGGCATGGAATGTCGCAGAGATAGACAAGATGAAACTGCCACCGTGTCATTGTTTGTGTCAGTTTTATGTGGCGAATGGAAAGCTGAGCTGTCAACTGTATCAGCGCAGTGCCGATGTGTTTCTTGGCGTGCCGTTTAACATTGCCTCATACGCTTTGCTTACGCATATGATTGCGCAAGTGGTTGGTTTAGCAGTGGGTAACTTTGTTCATACTCTGGGCGATGCACATTTGTATAGCAATCACATGGAGCAAACCAACGAACAACTTCAACGCGAACCTAAAGCCCTACCACATCTTCGATTGAATCCAGATATTGCCGATTTATTTGGATTTAAGTTTGAAGATATCGAGCTAGTTGGCTATGAAGCTGAGCCAACTATTCGTGCACCGATTGCGGTGTAAGTGAAAGCGTGTTTGAGTAGCGATAGCTGGGCAATCTCCTAATCTGGGCCTGTGACTCAATAACGAGTGCGGTTGTTTAAACCCGCGATTGTACTCCCCGCCATTTTCTGCGATTTTCGAATCTTGATTGGTAGGGGGCTGTAGTAATTTATGCGATTTAGTGTCGTGACAATTATATTCAGGCTGGTGTGGGCGTAATTGCCTAACGGTAAATTTACAACGTGTTGGCAGTAATTGCTTCTTTGCGATGCTTTGCAATTCCCGGTGTTTAGCCAGCCCATTTACGTGTTCCGAATCTGCCCGAGATATGTCAAAAGCACCCGTATGAATAAGTCGGTGGTGGTGCTCGCACAAACAAACCCCGTTTTCAATTGATGTCTCTCCACCATCAGCCCAATGAACAATATGATGAATATGCAAATGTCGATGAGCAGTGCAACCTGTGAATTGACAATGCCTGTCTCGATTGACTATGGCCGTTCTTATCGAAGCTGGCCAGATTCGTGTTTTGCTACCGATGTTTATAGGGTCTCCTTTGTCTGTAAGCAGCGTTGTGATCTTACAATCGCACATAATTTTTCTTGCGGTTGCAAACGATACTGGTCCAGCGCCTTCAATAAATGGTGTTTTTAAAGGAAGTTCTGCGGGCATTTCAAGTGCGGGGTCGAATGCAGCGAGAAAGGCGATCGTTTTTTCAATATCTTCTTGTGTCCTTTTTGAAGCGTTGCATTGATTAGGTGTTAAGTCATGAGAGCCAATACGTGTTGAGTTTCTTTGCTCTGCATTTACTGCACTAGCGTTATCTTGTGTTGAGTTTTTATGCTTTACATTCACTTTACTAGAGTCAACATGTGTTGAGTCATTTTGCTGTTTTTTATACTTCGCGGAATCAATGTGACCAGAAGGTCTACTGGAAAAACTGCCAGAAATAGAACTGGCGTCAACGTTAAGCACTACGTGATAACGTTCTGCCATTGGAGCATCTTCTCTCTGATAAGTAAGAGAGCGGTTAGCCATCATGATTGTTGCGTCGGCCTTGCGTTGTCTCGCAGTTGTTTCATTTTGATTATCGGCTACCTCAGCGTCTGTCTTTTCAGCCTCTGCTTTTTCAGCCTCAAATATAGCTTGCTCGCACTGTTCTATGCTGAGCAGAACAACTTGCGCTAGCTCCGGCGGTAACTCTAGTCGGATGACAGTGTTACCACTGTTCAAACGTCGCCATGTTAATCCGCGATTGGAAAATTGTACTTGCTCACGAATTATGTCGTCTTCTTCCGTATCGTTCCATCTGAAGCTTTCACAAATGCGAATTACATCGGACACGGAGGCATCCAGTGAAGCATGCGCTAGCTGTTCCTCGTTTTCGCCATTAGCTATGCGTGTAAGCAGACGAACTTTGGACCAGCTTAGCCGACCGGTACTAAATAAGCTGGAGATAAAGGGTAGTTCTCGGAGTTTGCGACCGACTCTCAATCGCTCCCATCCCATGGCCATCTCTATATGCAGATACTGATTCATCCAAGCGGCACAGTTACGCGAACCACTTTCGCGCCAACCTTCCAGATCATCGAACTGAACAAGTAATTCGAGTAGCTGTGACAGATCGGTATTTTGTCGGTTGTTAAGCTCGTGTAAGGCCTTGAGAATTATCCTGATGCTTTTCTGTTTTGGCTTATTGTTCGTTTGAGCAGTTGTGCCGGGTTCAGGATTGGTGCTGAGTAATATTTCTGTGGCAAACCTTACGGCCCGACCTTGTTTAAATCGTTCGGATTGATAACTGTCTTGATGTTGCGATGATTGTTGACCACTACTGTTAGTGCTTTTTGCCTTGTAGTTTTGCTCATCTTCTTGAATTGTGGCATCCATTTTTTCTGACTGATCAAAATGATTCATTACGCCTCCGGTTGCGTTATTGTTCAGAAAACGTTGCCATTTTTTCTGAACTGTTCAATTAAAATCTAGAGCTGAGTTAGATCATGAAACTTGTTGTTGAGTTAAATTTATTATACTGTATAAAATACCAGTTATATTGGCCGGTGGCGAAAAATAGTTGATCATTGATCGGTATTTCCTGAACCAACATCATTTTTCGTCATCGGGTGAAAAAGAGGCTTGATACAACACGAATGCCGCAGCTGTCCTGATGGCTGAAAAATCAGTGAATATGGTTCGAGAAGATGCTCATACTTTGAGTGTTTGACTTATACTGCAGAAGCTACTTACAAACAAAATACGTAACAACTGTTACTACTTTAATATCGGCAGGTAAATAAACAATGAAAATGACTACTGAAGAAGCCTTTATCAAGGTTCTGCAAATGCACGGAATCGAACACGCATTTGGCATCATAGGTTCTGCAATGATGCCGATTTCGGACCTGTTTCCTGAGGCTGGAATTAAATTTTGGGACTGTGCGCACGAATGCAATGCCGGTATGAGTGCTGATGGCTTCACCCGCGCGACAGGGAAAATGTCTATGGCAATAGCGCAGAACGGGCCGGGTATAACCAATTTTGTCACGCCGATAAAGACCGCTTACTGGAATCACACTCCGTTGTTACTGGTTACCCCTCAGGCAGCTAATAAAAGCATTGGCCAGGGCGGGTTTCAGGAAATCAAGCAGATGGCCTTGTTCGAAGACATGGTTGCTTACCAAGAGGAAGTTCGCGATCCAACTCGAGTTGCCGAAGTTTTAAATCGTGTTATCGAGCAAGCCTGGCGTGCATGCGGACCTGCGCAAATAAATATACCGCGGGATTATTGGACTCAGGTAATAGACATCGAGTTACCGCAGGTGATCAAGTTGGAACTTCCCAGTGGCGGCTCAGATGCGATAGCTAAGGCTGCGTCATTGTTATCAGAGGCTGAATTCCCCGTTATTCTCAACGGAGCGGGTGTTGTTATTGGTGGTGCGATCGATGCGTCAGTCAAGTTGGCTGAAAAACTGAGTGCACCGGTTTGCTGTAATTACCAGCATAACGATGCGTTTCCAGCATCTCACGAACTGTCCATGGGGCCATTAGGTTATAACGGGTCAAAGGCAGCCATGGAAATGATCGCCAAGGCGGACGTTGTACTGGCATTGGGCACGCGACTTAATCCGTTCTCAACATTACCGGGGTATGGCATCGACTATTGGCCAAAAGACGCAAAGCTGATTCAGGTAGATATAAATGCTGATCGCATTGGCCTAACCAAGCCGGTTTCTGTTGCAATCCAAGGTGATGCAAAGCAGGTAGCCGAACAATTATTGGGTGCAGTTGCGAAAGGTGCAGGAGATAAGGGTCGCACAGAACGCAAAGAATTAGTTGAACATACAAAAGCCAGATGGGCGCAAGAACTGGTTTCCATGGTACATGAAGAGGATAACGACCCGGGCATAGACTGGAATGAGCGAGCTCGCAACCGAGAGCCTGATCGGATGTCGCCGCGCAACGCCTGGTTAGCGATACGCGATTCATTACCCGATGATGTCATTATTTCCAGCGACATCGGCAACAACTGCGCTATCGGTAATGCCTATCCGATGTTTGAGAAGGGGCGAAAGTACTTGGCGCCGGGGCTTTTTGGACCCTGCGGCTATGGATTGCCAGCAATTCTTGGTGCAAAAATTGGCTGTCCTGACGTGCCTGTAGTTGGTTTTGCTGGCGACGGAGCATTCGGTATCTCTATGAATGAAATGACTGCGTGCGGCAGAAACGACTGGCCACCGATAACCATGGTTATTTTTAGAAATTATCAATGGGGTGCAGAGAAGCGCAATACCACATTATGGTATGCAGATAATTTCGTCGGTACGGAACTAAACGTAGGGGTGGAGTATGCTCAGATTGCTGATGCATGCGGCCTCAAGGGTGTAAAGGTTGTATCAACCGAGGAACTCTCAAATGCCTTAACGGTAGCCGTCAAAGAACAGATGAACGACGGTGTTACAACATTCATCGAGGTTGTGCTTAATCAGGAGCTTGGCGAACCATTTCGACGTGACGCTATGAAAGCGCCAAACAAAGTAGCCGGTATTAGTAAGTCTGACATGCGTCCTCAACGAGCGACGTAAATCTGCATGTCTATTAGTGCGCTGTTATCCCGGTCCGTTCGATCATTCGGACCAGTTGAACAGTTAGGCCAGGGTATTGCTGTGTCGGTTGTTGTAGCCGTCACGGCTCAGTTTCTATCCGAACACCATGGCGCCCCGGCAATGCTACTGGCCCTTCTATTAGGTATGGCGTTTCATTTTCTTGCCGAGGAGGGGCGTTGCGTTGTCGGGATTAGTTTCACTGCAACAACAGTGCTGCGATTCGGTGTTGCCTTGCTTGGTGCGCGTATTAGTATTGATTTGTTAGTTGGACTTGGGTTTAACCTTGTTCTGTTGGTTATCGTAGGGGTCATTGCTACTATGCTGTTCGCTCTTGTCGGTGCAAAGTTACTGGGTCGAGGTTGGCGATTGGCGTTGTTAACAGGTGGTGCGGTTGCAATTTGCGGTGCATCGGCTGCGATGGCAATTGCGGCGGTTCTTCCAAAGAATGAGCATTCTGAACGCAATCTGCTGTTTACCGTTTTAAGCGTGACCGTGCTTAGCACTATAGCGATGATCTTGTACCCACTGTTTGCAAAAGAGCTGCATCTGGACGATCAGGCTCTTGGCGTATTTCTAGGAGGAACCATTCATGATGTTGCCCAAGTAGTAGGTGCCGGATTTTCTGTGTCTGACGCAGCCGGTGAAACCGCTACCTTGGTAAAGCTCATTCGTGTCAGCATGTTAGCTCCGGTTGTTCTGGTTTTTGCGATACTTTTTCGAAACAAAAATGAAGATGAGTCCAGACAGTCAGCACCTCTGATACCGGGATTCGTGTTTGCTTTTTTCCTGTTTGCTGGTTTGAATTCGATGGGCCTGGTGCCTGCCGTGCTGTCTGCTTTTCTTGGCGATCTTTCCCGTTGGGCGCTACTAACGGCCATTGCTGCAGTTGGTATGAAGACCTCGTTGAAAACAATTCTGGACGTTGGTGGTCTTGCGGTTTTTCTGATTACCGCTGAAACTGTCTTCATCGCCATTTTTATACTGTGTGGTATCGCTTACATTAAATGACCTGGTAACCACGTTCCTCAATTGGGCTAACAGGGCTTTTGATAATTAGTACCATTTAGATGTTTCATGTAAAGTCATGAAGTTTGTACCTTATAATTTATAAGAGCAACCCAAGCCCATGTCAAATCGTTTCCCAGCTGATTCATTAGTCGAGTTCGCTGTTGCACTGTGCACCCGCTCTGGCATGGACGGTGCGGCCGCCCGCGATGTGGCAAATATTCTGGTAGAGGGAGATTTGCTGGGGCACGATACTCATGGTTTACAGTTATTGAAACCTTATCTTGACGCACTGGGCAGCCAGGCAATGCTTGGCAGTGGCGAGCTTGACGAGATTGCGTCAAGACCGGCAGTGGCGAGTTGGGATGGAAAATATCTTCCGGGCCCGTATCTGGTTTTACGTGCTATCGACACTGCAATCAACATGGCACAACAGTACGGAACTGGCTGCATTGCTATTCGGCGCAGCTCCCACATTGGCGCACTGGCTGCCTACCTTGAGAAGCCAGCGCGTGCAGGTTTTCTGATACAAATTGTTTGTAGCGATCCTGCCGTGGTATTAGTGGCCCCGTTTGGTGGCAGCGAACCACTTTTTACACCAAACCCCATGGCTTGGGGTATCCCCACGTCAACGGATCCAGTCATGATCGATATCTCGGCTTCTACTACCACTGGCGGCATGAGCGGAAGGTTGCATGCAGCAGGGCAAAAAGGTGAACACGAATGGTGGCTTGATTCAAACGGGCAACCGACAAACGATGCTTCAGTGGTCTATCAGGAGCCGCCTGGCAGTTTGCAGACGTTGGGTGGAATGGATGCCGGCCATAAAGGATATGGTCTTGCCTTGTTCGTCGAAGCCATGTCATCTGCTTTGGCAGGGTACGGGCGTGCAGATGGTGCGGACACCTGGGGTGCCAGCGTGCATGTTCAGGTTACTGATATCAGTGCATTCGGTGATGCGAGTGCCTTCCGTGCACAAACAGATCATTTGGTAGAGCAGTGCGTGAAAAGCAAACCGGCGGATCCTGCCAAGCCGGTTCGTGTTCCGGGCCAAAGAGGGCTTGCGTTGAAAGCTGAGCAGTTGAAAAACGGAGTCACGCTGCGTTCTGATATTGTGGCTGCGTTGACTGAGCTGGCAGCGCAGGCAGATGTTGCGCTGCCTGAAGCTCAGTAGCAAATACGCTGTTGATCACTACATTGTGAATTGAATCCCCGGGATCACTATGACAAAAACGTCCAACAACGCTTCTGACAACGCTTCCTACATCGTCACCATGATGCTCGCCATGGATAAAAATAAGTTGATTGGCAAAGAAGGCGGGATGCCCTGGAAAATCCCGGGTGAGATGGCGTACTTCAAAGAAGTCACGATGGGCAAGCCTGTCATCATGGGGCGCATAACATTTGACTCTATTGGTAAGCCATTAACGGGTCGCCCCAATTTTGTAGTTACACGTAATGCTGACTGGACGGCCGAAGGTGTGCGAGTGTGTACATCGCTTGAAAAAGCAATTGACGGTGCAAAAAAATTTTATAAAGAGCGTGAAGCTGTTTTGGCTACTTCCGTGTCAGCCAGTGATTCAACACAACCTCAGGAAGTCATGGTTATCGGTGGAGCCGGTCTATGTCGCGAGGCCATGCCAATAACACAACGTATCTACCTGACCTTAATAGACCACGAATACGAAGGAGATATCTGGTTCGATAGTTTTGACTGGGATGATTGGCAGATTAAGTCCCGGAAAGATCTTGTTCAGGATGGGCTGGCTTATTCCTATTTGGTACTGGAGAGACCAACGGAGGCGTAATATCACAATGATAGTCGCTCATCAATTAGATTTGGTCACAGCTGTAATCATAATCTCCACTTGAAAATTTGGCGTGGCTAAACGCGGCGACTCAACACAAGCGCGGGCAGGCGGGTTTTCATTGTCGACCCATGCATCCCATACGCCGTTCATTTCGGCAAAATCGTCCATGCTGGTAAGCCAGATGGTGGCAGACAAAATGTGCGCTTTGTCACTGCCAGCAGTGTCGAGTAATTTTTCGATAGCGTGCAGAATATCGGTTGTTTGATCTTTGATGCTGCCGGCTTTTGCATTTTGGGCAACTTGTCCTGCAAGGTACACAATGCCTCGGTGCACGACAGCCTGACTCATGCGATCATTGGATTCGAAACGGGTGATGCTCATATTTGTCATTCTCAGTTGTGATTCGTTCTTTAATCAGGCTACGACGATTTACTATCGGCAGTCAATGGTCGTGGTCACGCCAGTTTCAATTGCCAGCGCGGCCAGCGAACCTCCCCAAACAGCTCCACGGTCCAATGGCACAACATTGGAGACGGCAAACGCTGGATGGCTGCTCCAGTGACCAAACAGAATTCTGCCATCAATCGGTTTTCTACCTGGTACCGCATACCAGGGTACAAGCTCTTTTGGTGCTTTTGATGGTGCGCTGGTATTCGATAAATCTAATTCGCCTTTGCGTGTACACAGCCGCATTCGGGTAAAAGCATTGATAGCAAACCGACGACGGCGATGCTTGCCCAGTTTGTTTGACCACTTGGCTGGCTTGTTGCCGTACATGCGTGCAAGAAACTCCACGTAGTTGTTTGAACGCAACGCTGTTTCGACTTCTTCCGCCATCTCTTGTGCCAAAGCTAAATCCCATTTAGGGTGTATGCCAGCATGAACCATAGTGATGTCCAGCTCTTCACTGTGATGCAGTAGCGGTAAGTTTCTTAACCAGTGTGTTAATTCTTCAAGATCGTTAGCAGCAAGAATATCGTCGAGTGTATCTCTACCACCCGTTTGGCGAATACGATTGATGACCGCGAGTAAGTGCAGATCATGATTCCCCAGAACACTGATGGCATCTAACCCAAGTGCCTTTACAAATCGCAGAGTTTCCAGAGATTGCGGACCTCGGTTAACCAAATCGCCGACAAACCACAGCTTGTCTGTTCCTGGTTCGAAGTGCACTTTGTCGAGTAAGCGCTTCAGTGGATCAAGGCAACCGTGAAGATCGCCAATGGCAAACGTGGTCATTGAGTGTGAAAGGAAATTTGTGTCTTCATGGCCACACTGCGATCGTTTGCAGTAGTGAATGCCTGCTCAGCATCATCAAGAGCAAATGTGTGCGTTATTAATGGTTTTACATCGATCAACCGAGATTGCATTAGTTCGACGGCCATAGAAAATTCTTCATGGAATCTGAACGAGCCTTTGAGGCTGAGTTCTTTGGCGGTGATGGCCATCATTGGCAAGGTCATATCACCGCCAAGACCAAGCTGCATGATCACACCGCCGGGTCGCAGCACAGCTATGGCAGCGCTTAACGCTGCAGCTGATCCTGAACACTCAAACAAAATGTCAAAGTAACCCTTATTGTCTGCATACCCGGACAATGCATCGACGGTATCGGCTACGTTAATAGTCCGGTCAGCCCCAGCTGCTGTGGCGCAAGCAAGCGCATTCGTGG
>Ga0114956_1001286_pt1 | contig 19594 bp, 14 predicted proteins | sample MaitaG_FD_87304 | JGI IMG/M metagenome (GOLD analysis project Ga0114956, IMG submission 87304) | Marine algal microbial communities from Maine, USA - Maine_Asex2 metaG | ecosystem: Host-associated > Algae > Red algae > Unclassified | place: Maine, USA | collected 2015-01-05 | reverse complement strand
TGTTGGCGAGCTTCTCTTTTTCCAGCACAGCTACGGCATTTAGGGTAAGGAGCCCAACCAATGAACGAACCTTGATTGGAATGTACTCGTCGTGCGGCAGCACCAGCAGGTCATAAAAAAAGCCATCATCTTCGTCCCAGGAGCCGACCCAATCATCGCCGATTTTATTCAGGGATTCAGAGATGTAGACAAAGTGCTCAAAATATTTGGTGGCCATGTCTTCGTACGCCCGATCTTCCTGGGCAATTTCGATGGCTATTTGCAACATATTTAAGGAAAACAAAGCCATCCACGCGGTACCATCTGCTTGCTCCAGTACACCATCGCCGGGTATCTCACTGCTGCGATCAAATACCCCAATATTGTCCAAGCCCAAAAATCCACCTTCAAAGACATTATTTTCGCGACTATCTTTTCGATTTACCCACCAGGTGAAATTTAGGGTAAGTTTATTAAATATTCGCTTGAGAAAATTTACGTCCCGCCGACCAAATGATTTTTCTTCCAGTTCGAATATTTGCAATGCTGCCCACGCCTGCACCGGCGGATTTACATCGCTAAAAGACCATTCGTACGCAGGGATCTGCCCATTGGGAGACATATACCACTCACGTGTAATCAAAATAAGTTGGTCTTTGGCAAATTGGGGATCGACCATGGCCAGAGGCACACAATGAAACGCCAGATCCCAAGCGGCATACCATGGATATTCCCATTTATCTGGCATCGAAATAATGTCCTCATTATTGAGGGTCATCCATTTCTTATTGCGACCATCGAGACGACTTTCAGGAGGTGGCATCATACCTGGGTCTCCATGCATCCAGGTTTCCATATCAATATTGTAGTATTGCTTGGTCCACAACATTCCAGCCAGTGCCTGACGCAGAATATTTCGATGGTCTTCTCCGAGATCTGTATTTTCTGAGAATCGTCCATAAAATTCGTCGGCCTCCGCAATCCTGTTTGAAAATGTGGTCTCGAATTCTTTCTTCAGTGGATTTTTTGCAAAATTTTTCGTGCTTAGTCGCAATCTAAATTCACGACTTTCTCCAGCTGGAATTTCCACTTGGAACAGGGGCGAAAATTTAGTACCAAAGTCACGTCTTTCTGTTTCAAAAAAGTCATTATTTATCACAGCATCGTGAAATAAATCCTTTACATATTTGTCGCGATTAGGCGCTCCCCAAATTTTTTCTCGATTGGTTTCATTGTTGGTAAATAGCCACCGATCAGGTTGCTCGAAATAAAGAAAGTGATCGGCAAGACGCGGGTGACTAATTTTCACTTGACCATAGGCCGTGGCATTTCCATCTTTTTCGATGCAGTGATGCCCTTCCATCTGATTGAAGCTCCAGAGATTTCGCATCCAAAGCGTGGGCAAGAGACTGATGGGTGCAGCTTCATGGTAGCGGTTGTGAATGGATATGCGAATCAGTACATCTTCTGGTGAGGCCTTGGCGTATTCGGTAAAGACATCGAAATAGGCATTGTCGGCAAAAATCCCGGTATCGAGTAAATCATACTCCAGATCATTGAGTCCTCTCTTGGCGTTGGTCTGCAAAAGATCTTCATAGGGAAAAGCACCTTGCGGGTATTTGTAGAGGTGCTTCATGTAGGAGTGGGTGGGTGTCGAGTCAAGATAATAGTAGAGCTCCTTGACATCCTCACCGTGGTTTCCTTCGGGCCCTGTGAGGCCGAAGAGTCTTTCTTTGAGAATCGGATCCTTCCCATTCCAAAGTGCAATAGCAAAACAGATGGCACAGTGTCGATCAGAGATACCAGCGATACCATCTTCTCCCCATCTATATACTTGACTCCTAGCCTTGTCATGGGTAAGATAGCTCCAGGGTTGCCCATCTGCACTGTAGTCTTCCCGCACAGTACCCCACTGGCGCTCACTCAGATATGGCCCCCACTCCAGCCATTTGGCTTTTTTGGCGTGTGCTGCATCAAGTCTCTGCTGTTCTTCCACTGGGCTATCGCTAACTCCTTATCTTCTTGATCGTCGCAATGACATCTCGCGTGCGACTTTGCAAAAGGGCATAGTCTTCATCCGCCACGATGTCCCTGGTAATGAGCTTAGACCCAATGCCGACACAAACGACACCGGCACCGAACCACTTCGACAGGTTTTCTTCCGTGATATCGACGCCTCCGGTGGGCATGATCGACGTCCACGGTTGCGGGCCACGGATCGCCTTCACAAATCCAGGGCCATACGTCCCTCCTGGAAATAGCTTAATGATGTCACAACCCAGTTCTTCTGCTCGACCGATCTCGGTGAGACTGCCACAGCCCGGTGCATACAACACTTTGCGGCGATTGCAGGTGAGGGCCACATCTTCTCGGAGACCGGCCGAAACGATGAAGTCTGCACCAAGTTGCAGATATAGGCTGGTCGTACCGCTGTCTACAATAGATCCTATCCCGAGGGCTAGGTCTTTGTACTCATTGCGCACATGATGCGAAAGCGCTGTAAAGACTTCGTGCGCAAAGTCACCTCGATTGGTAAATTCGATGGCGCGGGCACCGCCTCGATAACACGCATCGACAATTTTGACCGTCTGGTCGATATTGTCGTGGTAAAAAACCGGAATCACTCCAACTTGCCGCATCAAATCACTTACCTGAGTTCTAGAAAAACGTGCCATGTACTTTCGTTTAGTTGATTGAGGCAAGATAAAAATGTGTGGGCGATCTTGATTGCTTTATGCCATTATCTTTGCCGGCGAAACTACTTGCTAGCTTTATCGTTACATCTGTTCGGTTTAAAAAAGGAAAAACTTGCTAAGAAGACGAAAGACAATCAAGGGCCCGGAGGAGAAAGTCAAGCTGACTCGGGAAAACCTACGGGTGGCTGTGGGGATTTTCAAGTACATCCGCCCCTATCGCTGGCACTTTGTCGTGGGCATGATTCTCCTGTTTCTCTCAAGCCTGGTCTTCATGATCTTCCCGTGGCTCATTGGGCAAATGGTCGACGTAGCCCAAGATCAAGCCGACTACGATTTCTCCCTCCAGCAGATAGGTTACTTGATTATCGTCGTTCTCGCGGTGCAAGGCCTTATTTCTTTTTGCCGAGTGATGCTATTTGCCAAAGTGAGTGAATATGGCATCGGCGACATCCGGAAAGCACTCTATCGAAAATTAATTTCTTCGCCCATCACATTTTTCGAAGAAAGCAAAACGGGCGATTTGATCAGCCGCCTTACCGCAGACGTGGAGCAGCTGTATTCCGCATTCTCAATCACCCTGGCGGAGTTTTTACGGCAATTGATCATTCTCGTCGTGGGTATTGGGTTCTTGTTTGGGAGTCAGCCAAAACTTACGGCACTCATGCTGCTGGTCGTTATCCCCGTGATTGGGATTATTGCCGGATTCTTTGGTCGCTTTGTGCGCAAATATTCTCAACGACGTCAAGACGAACTGGCTGAGGCCAACTCATTACTCGGCGATTCCATTCAAGGGATGCAAATAATTAAGGCATTTGTCAGTGAGGCCTTTGAAGATCGTCGATTCCGTGCCTCCATCGATAAAGTGGTTAGTGTCTCCATGGTATTTGCACGCTACCGTGCCATGTTTGCCACATTGATCATCACTATATTATTTGGAGGTCTTTTCTTCATCATCTGGCAAGCAGCGGCCATGGTGCAAGATGGCTCCATATCGGCCGGAGGTTTGATTTCCTTTGTGACCTACTCAATTATTATTGCGGCCTCGATTGGTAGCCTGGGTAATTTCTATCCACAATTGCTATCGGCGATTGGTGCCACTGAACGTGTCCGCGAGATATTAAATAGCACGGGTGAATTGGAAATACATGATCAGCAAGATTTGCAAGAATTAAACATAAAAGGTGACATCTCCTTTATTGATACGCGTTTTACCTATCCCAGCAGACCAGATATCGAAATATTGCAAGGGATTAATATGCATGTCAAAGCTGGATCAAAAATCGCCCTGGTGGGATCCAGTGGAGCGGGAAAATCAACCATTTTGCAACTGCTCTTGCGATTTTACGACTATGGCCAAGGTGAGATATTGGTCGATGGTCAGAACATTCGGGATTTCGACATCCGCTCCTATCGCAATTGCTTGGCATTTGTGCCCCAGGAAGTAATCCTTTTCGGTGGCAGCATCCGTGAAAATATCAGCTACGGCAAGGAGCATGCGCCCGAATCTGAAATCATCGAAGCCGCCAAGCAAGCCAATGCCTGGGAGTTTATCGAAACGTTTCCCGAGGGATTGGATACCATCATCGGCGAACGAGGAGTGAAACTCTCAGGAGGACAGCGGCAACGTGTTGCCATTGCACGGGCTATATTGAAGGATCCGGCCATTCTGCTGCTGGATGAAGCAACCTCCGCACTCGACTCCGAATCGGAAAAGGTAGTACAAGATGCACTCAACACCTTGATGAAGGGTCGTACGTCGATCATTATTGCACACCGTCTTAGTACCATCACCGATGTCGACTGCATCTACGTGCTCGAGGATGGACAAATTGAGGAGCAAGGCAAACACGATGAGCTGATCAATAAGATCGGCGGCAAATACCGTCTGCAAGCAGAGATTGGCGGATTGATCTAAGCCGCAATCCTCGCTTTCTCCAATACGCCAAAATATTTTCCCGATATTGGAAGCAGCTCGAACCCAACTTGTGACATGGATACTTCTGAAACGAAATCAAAGTCGACCACCAAAGTACGGCAGTCTCGCAGCACGCAGACCTTGCTTCAGAGCATGTACGACAGTCACTATCAACTCCTTGAGATCATTGACCGCAAGGCAAACATTGTCATTACAGTAAACTCCATTATTCTCTCCCTGCTCATGGGGGGTATCCTGATCGGAGTACAGCGCATGGATCACGTGCCGTCGCTCACTCCAATCTGGCCGCTCATTGCCACTACGGTGGGTTCCTTGTTCTTTTCCATTCTTGCCATCTATCCGCACAAAAATCAGGGCAATGGTGAAACAAAAAATTATCTCTTCTATGAAAATCATCTGGGACTTGATCGCATTGAATTTCGCAAAGAAATAAATCGAATCATCATGAATCAGTTGGTCCCTGAGAGCCTGACCGACGACATTTACTACCTGGGTAAAGTACTGGCGCATAAAAATCGCTTTCTCCGGATATCGTTGATCATCTTCTTGAGTGGCATGATCATCAGCGTTGCTTTGCTGTTCTTCCTTGATTCGCAATAGATGAAACCAAGTCTATCTCTGGTCCTTTTGATCGCCATCTCACTTGGTCTGGCGTGCGAGCAACCTGAAAAAGAGGTCTCGTCCACCACATTTGAGCACGTGCTTGTTGTGATGTGCGACGACCTCGCCACCCATGCGTTGGGATACTATGGCAACGAGCTTGCGCAAACGCCAGTCATTGATCAAATGGCACAGGAGGGTATCCGCTTTATGCGAGCGTATGCAAACTCCCCGATGTGCACGCCTTCGCGAGCCAGCATCCTCACGGGGCGCTATCCCCATGCTACCGGCACGACACTTCTGCGCACTGCCTTGCCGGATTCCGTACAAACCATCGCCGAGCGGCTGAGTGACGAAGGTCTATCGGCAGGGATATTTGGAAAAAATCATTTTAACTCTGCCTTGCAACATGGTTTCGAAGTGATCAAGACGCGCCGCGATCATCGTGCATTTCTCGATAGCCTGCCTGCACAAACAGTACCTGATGATGTGAGAGTCCGACCCACCTGGAAACCATTCAGAGATCACGCACGGACCTGGCTAAATGCAGATCGCGCCTCTTCGGGGCAGACATTCGAGCAGTGTGAAGCCACGTACCTGACCAATCAAGCGATGGATTTTATCTCCCAGCATCACGACAAAAGGTCCTTCACGCTCCTGAGCTTTCACGAGCCCCACTCCCCTTTTAATTTCTCGCAAGAATTTCAAGACTTAATCGATCCTTCAGCCATCTCTTTACCTTCCCCAAGCACGGAAGATTCGATTTGGATCCCACAGGTTTTTGCCAATCTGACCGAAGCCGAGAAAAAAGGAATCACTGCCTCGTACTATCAGTCGGTGGCATATGTGGATAAGAACGTAGGCCGCATTTTGGCCCACCTCGACACCTTGCAGATCAGGGAGAAAACTTTAATTCTGTTCTTTTCGGATCATGGGTATTTACTTAATCACCACGGCAGATTTGAAAAGCACATGATGTGGGAGGAAGCCGTACATGTCCCGCTCATCATGGTTGGCTATGGTAGCGGTATTATTGAAGACCCAGTGGAGCTGGTTGACATCTACCCCACTATCCTTGAAGGTCTCGGACTCGTACAAGATGCGTCCCACGGTCTGCCCCTTCAGGCCATAGTTGACGGCTCTGCAAGACATGAGTTTATTTTGAGTGAATATTTGACTGACAATAAGTACATGATGATGCAAAGCCCCTGGAAGTATATCTACGCGAGTGGCAAGCGTGATTTGGGCTCCGGCTACGCGACTGGAAATCCAGCTCCCGGACCTTCCCATCGGCTCTACAATAGCACGCTCGACCCCCATGAACAGCAAGACGTGGCTGCAGCACATCCAGACATCGTGCAATCTTTGCAAGAGCAACTTTTGAAGAAATTACGGACATCGCACCCTCTGGCATCATCGGTGAGCCGAGAGCTGCCGGTCGCTGAGCAGTTACGTCTGCTGGCTGAGCCACCCGAAGGCGAAAATCCCGACAGCTACTGAGTATATCGTGATTCAGGATTTCACTACCTTTTGAACAACTAACCTACACTATGAGCTTCTCGACACTAGACCTGACTATTTTTATAACCTATCTGGTCGTCATGATGGGTATCGGCTTGTGGATTGCCAACCGGAACCGCAGTACCACTGCACAGGAGTACTTTCTCGCCGGCAAGTCGCTGCCGTGGTGGATCATCGGGGGCTCACTGATCGCGAGCAACATTTCTGCAGAACAGATGATCGGTATGGCTGGCTCTGGTTTTGCCTTGGGTCTCGGTATTGCGACCTATGAATTGATGGCTGCTGCGACGCTCATCATCGTAGCTAAATTCCTGATGCCCCTTTTTCTAAAATACAACATCAGCACCCTTCCCGAATTTCTGGAGCAAAGGTTTGACGGTCGAGTTCGCACGGGCATGGCTATATTTTGGTTGCTTATTTTTGTTTTTGTCAACATCACATCGCTGCTCTATTTGGGTGGACTTGCCCTCAATAGTATTTTGGGAGTACCATTGGTGGCGGCAGTGATTGGCCTGGCCATATATTCCGCAACCTTCTCCGTCTTTGGCGGTCTCAAGGCTGTTGTTTGGACCGACGTCATTCAGGTCGTAGTACTTCTCTTTGGAGGTACACTGGCATCGATCTTAATTTTAAATGCGGTGAGTGATGGTCAGGGAGTGATTGCCGGTGTAAAAATGCTCATGGAGAAAGCTCCGGAGAAATTTGATATGATTTTTGACAGAGACTCCACCTTTCTCAACATTGAAACCGGTGAGCAAGAATCTGCCTATAAATTGCTGCCTGGTATCGGGGTACTGATTGGAGGCATGTGGATCGCCAATGTGTATTATTGGGGATTTAATCAGTACATCATCCAGCGAGCACTTGCCGCGAAAAGCCTGAAGGAGGCCCAGAAGGGTGTGATTTTTGCCGCATTTATAAAAGTGTTTTTGCCGTTTATCGTAGTCCTGCCTGGCATTGCTGCTTTTGTGCTAGGTGCCGATATCGGCAAGGCTGATGAAGCCTTTCCCTGGGTAGTGAATAGTTATGTTGGTACGGGGCTTAAAGCAGTCGTCGTTGCAGCTTTGGTAGCAGCCATCGGATCTTCTTTGAGTTCGATCGTAAACAGTACTTCAACTATTTACACCCTTGACATTCACAAGCGGCTCTTCAATAAGAATGCCTCCGAATTGCAATTGGTCAAGATCGGTCGCATCGTCGCAGCCCTTTCTCTTTTGATTGGCGTATTCCTCACACCAGTGCTCGATAGCTTTGATCAAATATTTCAGTTTATTCAAAAATATACGGGATTCTTTAGCCCGGGTATCTTGGCAGTTTTCTTATTCGGTTTATTCTGGAAAAAGACTACAACGACTGCTGCACTAATTACCGTAATCGTTTCTTTGCCATTGAGCTGGGGCATGGATCTCATGTTTCCCGATATGCCGTTCCTCGACCAGATGGGCATTAATTTCCTGATTTTGGCCGTAATCATCATAGCAGTATCCCTCACGGGAAAAACGGAAAAAGGTCTGGAATTAGAACGGAAACTATTTAAGACAGATTGGTCTTTTAATTTTTCTGCATTAATTATTGTGGGAATATTGGCGGCCATCTATGGCTATTTTTGGTAGTACCACCTATCGTACGAACTGGGCAAATCCCCTGCGGAAGGTCTGATCAAAAATAGCACCCCGGTGTCCTTCTCCCTCCAGAGGAATAACCTCGATGAGATCGGGGTTTATTTTCTCTAGCCGTGCTGCCGAGGAAAATGGAATGAGTTCATCTCGGGTGCCATGATAAATCTGTACCGGGCAGCGGACCTGCTCAAGAGCTCGATGATTTCGAAATGGATATTTTGCCAGAAAATTGGGGATGATGGGGATGCGCATATTTTTTAGGTCCAAAAGACTGTAGAAGGGTGCCACCAAAACGAGCTTGCCCGGACTATTGGTTGCGGCAAGATGACTGGCCATCGCCGATCCCAGAGAGTAACCAACGATAACAATCTCGTCTTCTTCATAGTTTTCCAGCAGATAGTCGTAGACCTTCTGCACATCAGAAAATGCTTGTTTCTCGTTTTCCATCACGCCATCGCTTTTGCCATATCCGCGATAATCCGGCATAAAAATGTCAATGCCATTGCCGGCCATATTTCGTGCTTGTCTAAGGCATCTTCGGTTTGATCCCCGATTACCGTGTAAGTACAGGATGACACCTTCCTTACCCTCCTCCGACAAGAGCAAACAATTGAGGTAAATCCCACCATCAACTTCCAACTCGACTTCTACACCCTGACGAAAAGTGTGATTATCGGGGAGCTTATCTGGAAGGAAAATGATGTCATCCTGGATAAAGTAGAGCGAGCCAAGGGCTATGAGATAGAGCACCAGGACGAATCCTCCTGCTCTTTTTAACCACCTTAGGCAACCACCCTTTCTTTCCATTTCCATACCTCAGAATGCGGAGAAAGATACAGCAAATGTGATTGCGTTCTTTCAATGTCTACACATTCGGTAATTTTGACCTGCAATGCTAAATCAAGTCAAGACTATACTGACCACCTTTCTGCAAAGAGTCGAGCAGGATGAACTGCAGTTGCCGGCTTTGAGCAGCAGCGGACATGACTGCATCACTGCCATCGCCCAGCTGCTAAAAGAACCTGCCGACGAGGAAGAGCTGGAGCTTTATCGAACCACGAAATTTGCGTTTGAAATTGCACCTGAATTAAAACAATTGGGAATCTTGATTCGTGATGTGTGCTTTCGTCTTTTTCGCGACGAGCAGTACATTCAAGATGCTGTCATAACTCGGGAAGACAGCCTCATTCACGTCCAGGAGACTAAGAGAGTACTGCGTCTTGCGGCCAATGAGACGCTAAATAGGATCGGTCTGCTGGCTCAAGAGTCCCAAATCGATGAAGCGCTTTATCAAAGCTGGCGGCATTTCGATTCTCCAATGACACTTATCAAAGACCATCTGCACGAATTGGCGGGACAGATTCAGTCTTTTCCTGAGAAAGAGCAGGTACTCAATCAGATCAGAAGCGACATCTCCTCGTTTAGTTCGGTCACAAGTCGAAGGCTGCTGCTCATGGATCAGGCGCTAGAGGAGCTGATTGCAAGCCTCGAAGAGCAAATCCAAAAAGTCCAGAATGTAGCAGAGCACCATACGACGCAAGATCTCAGTGCGATAGCAGCGGAGCTCGAACGCTTGAGCGATGCGCTGGAAAGTGCCAAAATATCTGCACAAATTCTTGATCCAGATTACGACCTACCTGGTCAGACGACCATACCCATCAAAACTGAACTAGGCAATTTGGTCGTCAAAGAGCTCAATTTTAAACAAGGAGTACGCAGCTGGATTGAAGCCGAAATAAACCCCACAGCTGTGCAGGTTCTCAAAGAGTATACGCGCATACTGGATCGAGGCATTGTGACGATCTTAAACAGTCGCAACAGCATCCAGATGACCCTGATCAGCGAGCACGAAGAAAAGGCCAGCGACTCAAAGCTACCACTCGAACCCATGACGTCTTTGCTCGACGAGATGGTCAAAGTACGTCAAGAAATTTCTACCTCAATTCATGACATTTCCTCACAACTTGCCACGAAATTATTGATATCCAATTTATTTGACGAGCAATTCCAGTTTCTCGATAGCCAGGCTCTCTCTATGACCACCTATCGACAAAATCGTGATCAATGGTTTGCGCGCATCCCGATCAATCGCATTCGAAGCAAAGTACTAGCTCTGTGGGGCAAACGGCCGCAAGCAGGTCTATTGACCAATGCAGGCCTCTCGGAGGTCATAGAATTTATCGAAGAGCATACTCATGAAGAAGGAGATCATGAAGGTCACGACCTGTTTCTCAGAAAAGGATACCTGGGCCAGTCATTCTTCGTAAACCGCAATGGATTTAATGGCCTCCTTCGCAAGACATTGCACAAGTGGGAAAAGGGATATCGAGGATCATTGCTAATCTATGGCAAACGACTTTCCGGTCGCACTGCATTGGTTCGGTCGCTGCATCATCTCGATCTGCCGCACATGTTGGTAGAGCTTCGTCAAAATTCGGAAATAAACATAGAGGGTCGCAAAATGACAACAAGTGCCGATCTGGACGAAGCGCTCAGTTTTATCAACAAGCACACCATCAACCATAAGGTGGTCGTTGTGATCGACGACATTGAGCTTTGGAGGAGCGAAAACCGTACATTTTTTGAAAATGTGCAAGCCCTCATGACCGACCTCAACAAATTTAGCCGAAGGTTATTTTTCATCGTTGTGACCAATCATTGGATGAAAAACCAGATGGACACACACTTCAATTTTTCTCACCAGTTTGTAGAAACATTTTGCACTGACCGAATGCCCATTGAGGAGATCACCACGGCGCTCTTGATCCGAGATGGTGCTATCCTGGAAAATTCACGAATGGAAAACTGGGAAGAAACCGAGAAACTCAAGAAACGAAAGGCGAGGTCTATAGCAAGATCAACAAATTACAACATCGGCTCCGCCTTAGTCGAATGGTGTAGATTAGCAGATCGCTCTGCCGAACATTGGAAAACCGGAAAAGTACTTACCCCTCTCATTACCACCTATTGGACCATCCTAGTGCACATCATGAAGTATAGAACAGCAAGTGAACAGGAGCTATCAAAATTTGTGGGCACCGAAAAAATGCGGGAAATAAATCAGGGTATTCAATACTTGCTGGGCTGCAAACTACTCTATCGCGACTCAGAAGGCATACTGACCATCAATGAGCATATTTTGTATATCCTAGAAAATCAAATGATGACAAATAGCTATCGCAGCCTCAATGCAAATGTTTAGATCCATATCAAACAGCCTCAGCGGGAGTGGCTTTGCACTGATTTTATTTCTGTTGCTGGCCATTGGTTTGATCTATTTTAGATTGATCCATCCGAGGCTCAATCGAATTAATTATCAGGGAGGAAAAGAACTCCTCAGTATTCATCTTCTCGATCGCTTCGTGGGAAGCTGCATTGTCATATTGCTCGCTGTCAGTTTCATTCTAGTCAATCCGCCACTCCATGCATTGATTGTGCTATTTCTAATATTAATATTCTTTGAGACCCTCTTGAATTTTTCAGCTGGGTGCAACCTAATTTTTGAAGCCAGACTTCGTGAAGGGATGGAAGTAGAAATAGGACACAGTGAGGGAGTTTTAAAGAATTTGAAATGGACGGGACTGACCGTGTCTGAAGGAAGAAAATCTGAATTTTTGCCTTACCGAAAAGTTTTGCGAGAGGGTGTCAGCGTCGTTCAGGGCAATATTCCGCAGATCGTCACTTTGCTGTGCAGCCGAAAAGATGACTTGGAAGTTCAGCAGGCTCAAGCGCTATTGCAGGGAAAATTATTTTCCTTCCCATTTGTGATCAATGGCTCAAAACCCACATACCTCATCGAAGAAAAAGATATAAAGGTCTCCCTGGCTCTGACAAGCTCAAATTTTATTTCCAGCCTCCGCGAAATGTTGCAACAAGCGGGATTTACAGTCGAAATATTAAATGCATAAATGATGGATAACATATCTCCTTATAGTCTTATTATTATTTCTTCCGTCATACTCATCATTTCTTTCTTTTTCGGCGAGGTTGCACGAAAGACAAGCATTCCATCTGTCATTCTACTTATTTTTCTTGGTATTCTGGCTAATTTTGGACTGGAAGCAGCAGATGTTGGAACCATTGATTTTCTTCCCATTCTTGAAATACTAGGAATCGTAGGGTTGATTATGATTGTCCTTGAAGCTGCACTCGAATTAAAGCTGGAGCAGGACAAGATCATACCCATTTCCATTGCGCTGGGGGTGGCCCTCGTGGGTTTACTTCTTTCCACTTGGATCACAGCGCTAATTCTGCAGCGTTTTGTCGAAGGTATGGACACATTGCGCTCTTGGATTTATGCAACGCCCCTTTCCATTCTTTCGAGTGCTATCATTATACCTAGCGTAGTGGACTTAAAAAAAATCAAAAAGGAATTCCACATCTACGAAAGCACCTTTTCTGACATTTTAGGAATCATCCTTTTTTATTTCTTAATCGGTCAAATCGAAACCGGAGAAGAGGGTGCGCATGGCGGTGGTGGATTTGGACAATACATGCTTACGATCATACTCACCATCGTCCTTTCCGTTGTGTTTAGCTATCTGATTGTCCTTGTTTTTCAGAAAATCAGAAGTCACGTTAAGCTGTTTCTTCTCATTTCGGTACTACTCCTGCTCTATGCTGTGGGCAAAAAAATGCACCTGTCCTCACTGATTATCATTCTCATCTTTGGGCTGATCATTGCCAATATGCCGTTGTTCTTTCGAGGTCGCCTGAGATCGATGCTGGATGAAAAACGAGCATCAGACGTCTACGAAGGTCTGCATGTACTTACCATGGAGACCGCATTTGTCGTGCGGACATTCTTCTTTGTCATTTTTGGGATGACCATCACTTTTGAATCTTTGGCAAATCCGCTGGTGATTGGAGTTAGTCTACTTATCCTGGCAATAATCTATATCATACGGTTTGTCTTGCTGCGCGCATCTGTGGGTGCTGATCTAATACCACAGCTTTTTATCGCACCGCGAGGACTGATCACGGTACTGCTATTTTATGCCATACCAGAAAGTGCCGAGGTAGCTGCATTTGATACGGGCATACTCGTCTTTATTATCTTAGGTACAAGTCTCATCATGACGGCATCAATGATTTATGACAAGCGCAGAGCCTACACCGCAATTCGGAAAGCGAAGGCCCTTCCGGTCAACGTCATAAAGTGGAAAGCACCTGGCATCGATCAAAACAAGTGACTGTTGTGATCAGAACACGACTGCAATATTGAGATCCCACAAACTCGTGTTGGAATTGGCCTGCATGCCGGCAAGGTCGTGGCGGGAAATGTCGGAACTGATGAGCGGTAGCAATACTCGATCACGGTCAGTGCTGTGATCATTGCATCTCGACTCGAGCAACTCAACAAAGAGTTCAATTCGAATCTTGTTCTATCTAAGGAAGTGTATGATATCGTCCCAAATGAGATTTGAAAATCGCTCATATTCAGACCGATAGAGATCAAGGGTCGCTGTGAGCCAATCGAAATCGCTCATCTCTAGGCGAGGCACTCTCCAGGAGTGCAAAATCCGAATTCTAGAGCCAGCACACATAAGTGTAATATTACATTTGTTATATTTGCAATCACCTACGTGCACGGGCCTCTTCACTGCAGACTAGTACGGAAATAAATTATGTTTCAGATTGATCCATGGGCAAAGTAATTGCTCGCAAGAAAACAACTAAGAAGCCAACACCCGAAAAGTCCAAATGGACAGTGATTGGTCCCTGGCTTGCTGGGGTGACTATCCTCGTCATTTGGTTCCTGGTTCAGTTTAATTCTTCATCGGCAACCAAGCATGCCGAAGTGGTGAATCAGTCGGGGATGGATATCTTCTTGCAGCTGATTGCTTGGCTAGTGGGAGCTCTGAGTCTGGTCTATCTTTCTCTAAAGAAAATTCAAAAGATACCCGCAAAGGCAGCAAAGATTGATTTCTGGGTGCTTGCCGCTGGATTTGCCGCGGTCGCTGCCATTTTTATCCTCTCATTTCAGCCTCAAATCTCCCCGAATGGTGACAACGCAGAGTATATCATAAATGCGAAGTCACTGACCGAGCATGGGCAGGCCCTTCGTCTTGAGTCGAAGCGCAACACACCAAATACATTGGCTTCGCTAACGCTCCCAGTAATGTTAGCACCGATCTACAGTATCTGGGGCATGGACATAGTGAAAATGAAAATGGTCGTGACCGTGTTTGGTATAGCCAGTTTTCCATTGCTGTTTTGGCTCTTTAGACGCAAATATGATTTTTGGGAAGCTGGCATCTTAGCACTCGTGTGCTTCAGCGCCCCCTACCTCACCTCTGCGGCAAGCAGCATCATGACAGAGACTCCCTACATATTTTGGTCTTTGGTCACATTATTGCTTGGTCTTCGCTTTTCCTGGCATCGCACATTCAATCTTTGGTGGGGTCTTGCTGCACTGGTTTCGGTCGCTCTGACATACCAGACACGAGCAATCGGCATTGGCATTTTTGCGGCCATGCTTGCTCACCTTTTCTTTAAAATTCAATGGGTGCCCATCTACCGCACTAAGGCTTGGAAATCGCTATCGAGTAATCATGATTTTCGCAAATTTCTCTTCCTGTTTCTACCTTCTGCAATTGGTATAGTTGCCCTTCAAATTTGGCAAGCCAGTACCGGAACCTCGCAAGCCTCCGTCTTCTTTGAGAAAGACATCCTTGGTGCGTTTGCACGCAATGCGCAGAGCATGGCAAACATGTTTGGCCCGATGCTTTTCAGTGCAGATACCTTTCGCTGGGCCAGTTTTTCGAATGTTGAGCAGCTCAGCCCGCTGAATGTGTTTTATGTTTTGATGAGTATAATTGTCATGGTGGGATGTGTGCGCAGTCTGCTGCAGAATGAATTAGTTGGCTGGTACACAGTAGGCACTACCCTGTTGATCTTGCTTGGCAGTCTCACGAATCAGGAGATGGTACTGATCCGCTACCTGTCTGTACTATTGCCCTTCTTCATCTACTTTTTTTACGTAGGGCTGCACTGGCTACTTACCCTATTGGGAGAGAAGAGAAAAGTGCAAGAACTGCCGCGCAAGGTGATGGCAGTGGTCTTTCTTGCTATGACTGCCATGTTTTTTAACCACTTTTTAGCCAGCACCTTTACTGTCGCAAGAGCAAATGTTGGATATGGCCCCTTGTATGAAGATCTGGTTTCTTGTGCCCTTTGGTCCCGAGACAACTTACCCGCCGACTCCTACGTCGCCTCAATCAAACCACGTTTTTTCTACGTACTTTCTGAGAAAAAAGGCATGCGCTCCACCACCAGCAGCGAAGTTCGTGGTGAAAACCATGACTTTAAGAAACTCGAAACCTACCTAAAACGGGGTGTGACCCACGTCGTCGTAGATGGTATGAGTGGATCTACGAAGCGAAATGTGGTGCCAGTGGTCGAGAGCAATCCCGATATATTTGAAAGGATTTATGTGCCGACCCCACATGGCAGTGCGACAATCTATAAATTGCGACTAGATCCAGAGCAGTAATTTGTGTAAATCATGAAATTCTACCAGTGGCTGGCTTTACTTATTGCGTGCTTTTTCATCTACAAGGTGATCAAGCAATACACAATGCGCAAGAGGTTGTTCGGCAGTACGATCATTTGGGTAGCGTTTTGGATCGTGACCTGCATCCTGGCCTTGATTCCAGATGTCGCTTCGATCAGTCTTGCGGAATTTCTTGGCATTGACTCAAACATCAATGCAGTTTTCTTTCTCGCCCTCGGTTTTCTCTACTTTTTCATGTTTTACACAACCGCAGTGATTGAAAAAATCGAAAAACAAATGACCGATATTGTGCGCAAACTGGCCCTTGATAATCAAAAACTCAAAGAAGAATTAAAAGAGGCCAAAGAATTACGTAATGAAGATTCTCTTCATCCTTGAAAATTATCACCCAAAGATAGGCGGTCTCGAAAAGCTATTTAAATTACTTGTCGAAACACTGACCGACCAGGGCCATGAAATCTCAATCCTTACAAATGGATCGGGAGTACAAATGCCTTGGCTTGAGAAATCTCAAAACTTGAGAATCTATCGCCTTCCCTTCTTCAACCGATATCTGTTCACGTTTCTGGCTGTAATCCCCGGCATTTGGCTTGCTGCTCGCAATGATCTAATCCACACGACTTCCTACAATGCAGGAATCCCTGCATGGCTGGCAGGCAAATTGACCAAGACCAAGGTGGTGATTACCTTTCATGAGGTGTGGGCCGAGCTTTGGGATACATTGCCATTCTTCAGCCCACTCAGCAAAAAACTGCATTATCGCTTTGAACAATTCTTACTCTCCCTGCCCTTTCATTTTTTCGTAGCTCCTTCCGATTTCACCCGCGACCGACTTATCCAGAATGGAATACCCATCAGCAAAGTGAATCGTATTTACAATGGATTGGACTATGAAAAATATCTGCGCCAGGATCCCTTGCCAAAGTCACCATCAAAGACACCATTTTCCTTCTTGTATTTTGGGCGACTTGGTATTTCAAAAGGCCTGGAGTTGCTCGTAGCAGCGGCCGAAATAATGCAGGAGAACAATAATGACTTCGTTCTTACCCTCATCTTACCAACCCAGCCCAAGCCTCTGCTCAAAACGATTCTAGCTCTTATCGACAAGCACCATGTGCAGGATAAAGTGCAATTGCAGCATCACTTGAGCGAAGAGGCCCTGGCGGAGACTGTACAGGCCAGCGGCTGTGTGGTGATCCCGTCTCACAGTGAGGGCTTTTGTTTCGTCGCTGTAGAGACCATCGCTTGGGGTACGCCGATTTTGTCATCCGGACGTGGAGCACTCACCGAAGTAATTTCCGGCAAGCACATTACTTATCCAGAGCAATCAGCAGTGGGATTGGCCAAAGGAATGAGCGAAGCACTTGCTGGAAAATGGCACGAAACTCCCATGAAAAAATTTCCGCTTGCAGAAAGTGTTGCCGAGTATGTCAAGCTCTACAACAAAATCAAATCTGACCCATGAAGATTGTTTTGCTTGGAGATAGTTTGGCAACGCAACGTGCCGGCATTCACTACTACGGAATGCAGTTGGTGAAGAAAATCGCCCGGCAATACCAGCATCACGAGCTCTTTATTGTACTGCCCTGGCCACTCGAAGAAATCACTTCGCTCAGACTTACTCCCATCATTGTCCCGATCTGGCCAGCCATCCCTTTTCATCTGCGAATTCGGCAACTCACGACGATTCCAAGAAGGTTAAGAAAATTAGCACCCGATATTGTCATTGAGCTTGCCCACTTTGGTCCATTTGGACTGCCGGCCAATACAAAACGAATCACAGTAATTCACGATCTCACCCCCATCCACTATCCGCAATTTCACGATCGCACAAGCGTATTGTTGCATCGTAAACTAATGCCAAGAGTCTTGGAAAAAGCAGACTATATTTTCACCAATAGTTTGGCCACCAAATCAACCATCACTGCCGATTATCCAAACGTATCACCCCATGTCACAGTCATCTATCCCGAGGTAGTAGAGCCCTCGGCCAAACTCTCTGCGACCATGCCCCCACCGTACTGGCCATACTTTCTTTCAGTGGGTACAATGGAACCTCGAAAGAACCTTCAAGTGATTCTTGCCGCTTTCGAGATCTATTGCGCAAACCACCCTTCGACAAAAACGCAGCTGATATTTGCTGGCGCCGAAGGTTGGAAGAATAAGGCTTTCGAGGATAAATTAAGCGCATCTGAGGTGCGCGACCGGATTGTAATCACTGGTCGAATAGAACGAGCCGACTTGTGGATGCTTTACCGAGGAGCCCTGGCGCTCATCTCAGCTTCGGTGGCAGAGGGATTTGGTCTGCCCTTGCTCGAGGCCATGTCGCTCCGGGTCCCATTGATTCTATCCGATATACCCGTCTATCGAGAAGTGGGAGGAAAACCAGCGCGCTTCTTCCAGCACCACGATCACGATGCCCTGGCAAATCATCTCGAGCAAATTGCCATCACAGAAACTGACCTCGATGCCTGGAGGGAGCAGAGTTACAATCAATATCTAAATCTCATATCCATAAAACCGGAGTGGCCCATTTTTGACTGATTGATCCTCAGGCTGAATTTATTCCGTAATTTCAGGAAGTGAAGAGGAAGTACTATTCCACGATGCTCTTGGCCTTACTAACCATGGTGGCATGCCGTGAATCCATGCCAGAAGATGTGGAGCAACAGCTTGCATCGCTCCCAGATCAGATTGATTACAACTTTCATGTAAAACCCATCTTGTCTGATCGATGCTTTACCTGCCATGGGCCAGACAGCGAAAAGCGTGAAGCCGATCTGAGGCTTGATATCCCAAATCAAAGCTGGGCCCATGCCGACTTGATCGAACGAATCCTGGCTCACGAGCACGATGTTAAGATGCCCCCACCTGAGTCAAACCTATCCCTCAGCAGCAAGGAAAAGGCTCTGCTGGTAAAGTGGATAGATCAAGGTGCAACGTACAAGCCTCACTGGGCATTTACCAAGCCTTTAAAGCCAGATGTACCGGCCTCAAAGCATGACTGGGCGCGCAATGAGATTGATCACTTCGTGCTCACAAGATTGGCAAAACACAACATTCAGCCTGCTCCAGAGGCCGAGCGCGAACAGCTGATACGGCGCTTGTATTTTGACGTTACAGGACTGCCTCCCTCACTCGGCGACTTAGAAAAGTGGCTGCATGAACCGGAAGAGACCTACTACGAGGAGCTGGTGGAGCACCTCTTAAGCCAGCCTGCTTACGGGGAGCGGATGGCTGCGCACTGGCTAGATGTGGCTCGCTTTGCAGATTCGGAGGGATATCTAGATGATTTTCATCATACTTTTTGGCCCTATCGAGATTGGGTCATCAAAGCCTTTAACGAAAATCTTGCCTACGATGACTTTATTACCTGGCAGGTGGGAGGTGATCAATTGCCAAATGCAACGGACGAGCAAATCCTGGCCACTGCCTTCAATCGCAATCACAAACAAAATTCCGAAGGCGGTGTCATCCCCGAAGAATTTCGCGTCGACTACGTTGCGGATAGAACCAACACCGTGGGTGCAGCCTTCTTAGGTCTCACGGTTGCATGCGCCCGTTGCCACGATCATAAATACGACCCGATCAGCCAGGAGGAATATTTTCAATTATTCGGTTTTTTTAACTCGACCATAGAGCGAGGCGATGGCATCTTCAGCAGCAATGCAATAGAATTTGGGCAGATGGTCTCAAATTTCGAAAGCATGAATGCAGGACCAGTGCT
>Ga0114956_1001285_pt1 | contig 19596 bp, 17 predicted proteins | sample MaitaG_FD_87304 | JGI IMG/M metagenome (GOLD analysis project Ga0114956, IMG submission 87304) | Marine algal microbial communities from Maine, USA - Maine_Asex2 metaG | ecosystem: Host-associated > Algae > Red algae > Unclassified | place: Maine, USA | collected 2015-01-05 | reverse complement strand
ATTTAACGCTTAGTATTTTAAAGGAAGACAACGATAAAAGCTGAATTTTTATCAATAGCTTTATCTGAACAAAGCAGAAGTACTATGACTGAAGAAATGGAAATGGCCTTGGAAATAGGCAAAGAAGGCATGGATGACGCCATGCAGCGTCTTGCCGCAGAGCTTACCAAGGTGCGAGCTGGTAAGGCCTCTCCTGCTATGCTCAGCGGCATTCTGGTCGAGTACTACGGAAGCCCGACACCACTCAATCAGGTATCTAACGTGGGGACCTCAGATTCTAGAACGATCAGTATTCAGCCTTTTGAGAAGTCTCTGCTCAGCACGATCGAACGTGCAATTTTCGAAGCCAATCTGGGCCTCACCCCGATGAATGATGGAGAGTTTATTCGGATCAACATTCCTGCACTTACCGAAGAGCGCAGAAAGGTTTTGGTAAAACAGGTAAAAGGACTGGGCGAAGATGCCAAAGTAAGTGTACGTAGCGTACGTCACAAAATGATGGATGCGATAAAGTCAGCCGTTAAAGATGGATATTCTGAAGACGCAGGCAAGCGTCGCGAAGAAGAAGTGGAAAAATTGGTCAAATCATACTACTCCAAGACGGATGAACTCGTCGATGCCAAGGAGAAAGACATCATGACGATCTAATTTCTAAAATCTCGAAGAGGCTGCCTGAGGTAAATGCTGTCGGTCACGAAAATAATTTCATCTCTGGCCAGTAGTGTGGTCGTTGATTTATAATCCTTGGTTTTTGCAAAAACCTCACTCTGAAAATCTGCTCTGCTGTACAATTCAATTTTTTCGGGGTAGACTAAAAAGAGATTTTCTTTTACCCATTGAAAAGAAATCAGCTCATCAGCATGTATAGTCTGTTTGTAGTACCCGAAGAGGTCAAAAACCAACAGTCCATTTTCGAGACTTTGCACAAATACTTCGTCACCCCATTGTTTGATCCGTTGCACCTGAATGGTCTTGTTAAATAGCAAACGAAAATCATTGGTCTCAAGTAGCACATCCCCTTTAGGATTGACATTTTTCATGCGTTGCTCATTGTAATCAAAAATCCACAAGGTGCCTTCGTTGCCAGTGGCCGCAGTATGAATCTCACCCAAGCCAAGATCAATGAAATTGATCCGCGTGGTTTCTCGTAGCTGCCGATCCAAAAAAATGCAGGTATAAAATGCCGGATAAAACGCCATCAGTTTGAGCGGATTGGTTACGTCAAGCAACCCAATATCTCCAAGCGTATTATTGCTGTAATACCCAAATTGCTCATCGTTTTCGTCGTATTTAATTATTTCGTTTTCACGATTAATTAAATAAATATTCCCAAATCGGTCTGCCTCCGACAGGCTATGACGATATGCCAAGCGATCATCTTCAGGAGCAACCGACTTTTGAGTTGCGACGCAAGAAATGCCAAAAAATACGACGATGCTAAAGCTCCAAAATTTCATGGTCATCATTTTCAAAGAAGTCAAGTTGCAAATCATGTCCATCAAAATATGCGTATGAATTGTATTGCAGCCAATCTCCCAAATTGATGTAGATACTCTGCTCATTATGCAGTGCACAACGGATGGGGAGATGGCGATGACCAAAAATGAAATAATCATAACTCGTCTGCTGCAGCAGCTCCTCGCAATATTGCACCAACCATTCATTTTCTCGACCAGAAAATCGATCCCTATGGGGCGCTCCCGATCGGCTCTTTGCACTCCAATACCTTGCTAAAGCAAAAGCAAAATTGGGATGCACTCTACTGAACAACCACTGACTTATGGGTGAGCGAAAAATACGCTTCAGCACTTTGTATCCATGATCACCGGGCCCTAAGCCATCACCATGACCGATGAGAAATTTTTTGCCCCCAAAAGTTCTTGTGATAGGAGCATGATGCACTGGCACTCCTATTTCATCTGTAAGGTATGTTTTTAGCCATGTATCGTGGTTGCCTGAAAATGCCTCAATAGAAATACCGCGGTCGGCCAGCTCAGCCAGCTTGCCCAAAAATCGGACAAACCCCTTTGGTACCACAGATCGATACTCATACCAAAAGTCAAAGAGATCGCCGACGAGCATGATGTGTGTTGCATCGTTACCGATCCTATCCAGCCACCTCACAATCTGTTTCTCGCGTTCTGCCGAAGATACGCGCGCATCGAGACCCAAATGAAAATCGGAGGCAAAATAGACCTGTTCCATCTGCTCACAAAGTACGAAAGAGCAGCAGTAGCGAGATCAGTCCGCAATCCACCAAACCGGCTTAGTCAAGGTTGCTCCCTCATCTTCGAGGCAATTTTCACAGGGAAATGCGGGGCCGTCCACCTCAATCTGACAAAAGGGGGTCGGACTTCCTGCCTCATCCGGAGAGATGTAGATGCGAGAGGTATCTTGGGTTGTCGCATAAAAGAACCCGAAAATTTCTCCAGGAGGATTGTCTGAAATGTAGCGATAGTTAGTCGCCAATCTGCCGGCAGTGGGCTCAAATTGGCCTCCTTCACGCTCCACCACTGTTTCGAGGTTTTGCCAGTGGGTAAAAGCGGTTTCACTCAAACTCTCACGAATAGCGCTCATGTAATAGCCCTCTGCCAAAAATGGGGTAATCGATCGCTGCGTAAGGGGCACTGATCCTCCACCTTGCAAGATGTTGCCATCAAAAACACGCACATTGAGGACGTCATGATTGCCGGTCAAGTAACACACTCTGCTCGAGTCGTCGGTGAGGCGATACGTCTCTTGCATGTCCCAGCGCATTCGTGCCTTGGCTTCTGGTTCACTCGACTCTGCTGGAATCGTAGCTGAAATTTGAAAAGCAGGGATCGTGACCAGCCCCAAGCTTGCGTCGATGCGCTCTACTTCGATCAGCGATTTATCGAGTTCGCTACTCTGAGGAATACTCCAAAGTGGCTCAAATGCAGTTTCCATCATTGCGCCATCTATCTGAGTAATCACCAGCCGATAGGAGATGCCGTCCTCGACCGTAAATCCTGGATCCTCGATTTCAAGATAATAAACACCCGTGGCTCCCTGCGGAATCTCGATTCGCTCTCCCAAACTGTTTTCGAGCAAGACACTTTTCATCGAAACACGTTGTCGAGAATTAAGATCATAGTTGAAAAGCCTCTCTGCCACCATACGCAGCTGAGGTGGAGATGATGCGATCAGCTTTGCATCGATAGAAATACCTTGCGTAAGACCTTGATCAATACTAAAATCAATCGGATCAAGACAGGAGACCAAAAGCAGGATCGGAATAATTTTTACAAGCCGCCTCAATTTCATCGTATCAACGTAAACTCTCAAAAGATGAAGAACCTTCACCCAAACGCCCTTGGGCATCTACCGTCACAATCCTAACCTCAAAGCGACTTATGTCGTCACTCTGCGTAAAGTTGATAATCGCCGATCCGTTGGCGTCCGTCTTACCATCTCCCACCCAATGCAGCACCGGAGCAAACAGTGGGTGATTTGTGTCTGTCTGGGCACTGTGCGGAGGAAAGTCTGCAGATGCCTGAAGACCAGATATGGCGAATACATCTTCGCGATCTGCTTGTGGCACCTCGACATCCTTTAGCCTCGTCTTAATTCGCACCACTCCACTGATGCCCAGAGCGTTGAATTGCGACAACAGTTTTTTTGGCTGCAAAAACAATTCCATCGTCTCGATCGGACTGGCAGACATACGAGCTGCAAAGTCAGCATTTCGAGTGGCCTTATCATCGATGATAAACAGTGGTGGCCCATTTAGATACGTATTCTTTGCGGCGCGACCACTGGGATTGTACATCGAGGCCTGATAGAGGCTGTCGTCATCGAGACTAAAACTTACAGCAGACATGAGCTCATTGAAAAACCCGCCTACCGTCTCAAAGGGTTCGTACTCATCCATGATGTAGGTGGCATCTGGATCCAACTCTTGCACCGGGTAGGTGATCGCTTGAGGATCTAGCACAGTCTCCTGGGTATCATAGTACTGAAATATTTTCTTGCGCAAGCGACTCCAGTTCATGTACTCGAGGATGCCATTGGTATATCTTAATTCATCATTGATCGCGTCGATTCTAACCTCATCAAGTTCGACGCGAATGTGATTTTCTTCGCGATGATATCCCAAAAATTGAATTGGTTTCGAACCTGTGTAGTCGGGTATTCTCATCAAAAATCGTCCATCTTCAAATGACTTGGTGTAGTAGATGCGATTGTCGGTACCAGAATATCCACCCAGTACATTGAGTGCTACAGGTTCATTCGTTGCCTCTCGAAAGACAGTACCCTTCAGGTAAATGCTGTTTTGTAAATTTTGCAAATTGGAACGCTCCAGTGAAGGTCCTCGAAAGACTGACTGCGCATACGGTAGATCACTCAGCAGGTCACGATCAGTGACCGATATTGAAATATCTCCACTCGCGGGTTGGCCTGACTCATCCGTGACGCGAATGTTTGCTACGACCGCATCTCGCAGTTTGATTTTGTCATCAAGTTCTGCGGCAACCTGCAGTTGATTGGCGACCACTGGAGCCACAGCCTTCTCAGACAACGAGATGTTCTCATTTCCTTTCTTCAGGTCATTATAGATCGGCATGGCAAAGTTCACGAGATCAACTCGATCATTGATCTCTTGCGAGTGCACGGACAAATTCAAACGATAGATGCCAGCGTCCAGATCAAATGGGATTTTATAGTATCCGCCAAACGCTGATTGACCTTCGGTACGGACAAAATATTGCTCGATTGCGTCTCCCGAAGCGTCGTGAACCGAAGCCAAAACTGTAAAGGGAGTTTCGTGCAGAAAAGCAGGCAAGTAGACCTTGTACCACACTACTTCTCCCGTCACGTAGACAGGCTTGTCGATATGGACAACACATTGATCGCTTTCTTGAGCAAAGCTCGTCGCTGTAAGGGCGACCAGGCACGAAATAATGACGGTAAGTATCAGTCCTTTCATTTGATTTTTATTCTTGCCAGAAAAACGGTTTACTCAAGGAGCTGCCTTGCACAGAGAGGCAATCACAGCATATTGGAAATGCACAGCCTCCTCCAGGTGGTGGTGGAGTTGGAGGTGGTGGGCAAAATGTGACTGGGTTTCCAGCCATCTCCGGACTGACATAGTAGTTGAATAAATCTTGGCTGGTCACGTAGAAAAAACCGAATACATCGTCAGGCCTTGCATCACCAGACCATTCTTCAAAATTTGTCTGGATCCGTCCAGCCGGAGGCTCAAATAGATTGCCGGTCCGTTCGATCGATTGAGAAACCGCATCCCAATATTGGTGGGCCTCCGCGCTCAGCGACTGCTGGATTACTGTGAGGTAATATCCCTGGGAAAAACGTCCGGTAATCTGTTCATCGTAGACAACTGACTTGATGATATCGTCGGCAAAGCGATTGCCGTCTTCTACCGAAAGGCGCGTGGGGTCAGGTGTCTCACTAATGTAGCATGTCTTGCTTTCTACTCCCAATTGACCTTCATCGGTCACCTCGTAGGTGCGTATAAAATCCCACTTCAGGTGCGATTTTTCATCTTGGTTTTCAGCCATCACTACCGGCGTTTCAACTGAAAATTCGAGGAACGGCACTCGAATATTTTCTCCAAGACCATCCACTCCATCCTTCATGACATTACGAACACTCACAGCACTAATTTCAGGCACGGCCTGTAGTTGGTCGGGCCGTGAGATTAATTCACGTCCATCAAACGTTGCGATCGATAGCTGAAATGAACTTCCAACATCTACACTAAATGGAGTGTTTTGATCGATATTAAGCTGATGAACACCAGCCTGTAATTCTGGCACCAAAATCGATTCTCCCAAATCATTTAGCAAGACCACTTCCCTTGCTCCTATTTTTTGAAGACTTTGGCCCGTAAAGTCAAAAACGCGATTGAGCTCTACTGATATAAAAGAACCACCCGGGCTCCAAATCAACCTTGCCGTAATCACGATCCCGTCTTGCACATTGCGAGGTGCGTCAATATCAAGCTCGTCCAGGCAACCAGTGGAAACTAAAATCAGAGCTGCTCCTAAAAATTTGACCCACTTACTTGCCATTCTCCTGGTGATCATAAAATCTCAAAATTAAGAGTGAGTGAGGGGATCGCACTGCCGATCACTGCCAATTTATTTGCCTGAGCCTGACGAAAAGCTGCCTGGGTAAAAAAAACGCTGAACGCATTGCGGCGAGCATACGCATTGTAAACTGAAATCGTCCAACTGGTTTGGATTTTTTTGTCTTTCTTATATCCTTTACCCAAAGTATATGCCAGATCCAATCTGTGATAGTCAGGTATACGAAATTGATTGCGTTGGGAATAAATCGGTACAACTAAATTATTTTCAGTAATATAATTTCCGAGTGGCGGAGTTGCGGGCCGGCCGGTGGAATAACTAAAATTGATCGTAAATGTATTTCGCCGATTTGGCTGTATGTTTAAGATGAGTGATATATCGTGGGTTTTATCAAAATTACTCGGATACCAATTGCCCTCATTGATGCCCTCTACCAATCGCTCGGATCGGGAAAGGGTATAGCTGAGCCACCCGTTGAGCGGTCCATCTTTTTTCTTGATGCTTAATTCGGCACCTGCAGCTCGTCCTTCTCCCGGCAAAAGTTCGGTTTCCAGGTGATCGTTTACAATCAAATCCGCAAAGTCTTTAAAATCGAATAATTCATCAACTTGACGTCCGTACACCTCAAACGAAGTCTCCCACAAATTATCGGCAAAGTTTTTAAATACCCCAATCGATACATTGTGTGATCGCTGCGGTGCAATGTAATTGGTACTAAGTTGCCACTGGCTGTTAGGTGTTGGTGAATCAGAATTAAATATTTGGTTGATGTATTGTACTGTGCGACTGTACCCCATCTTTATCGAGGTAGATTCAGCAATTTGATAGCGCATAGAGACACGTGGCTCCAGGCCGCTGTAATCTGCAATTTTACCATCGAGATCAGTGCTACCCGTGATCTCATTAAACCGAGGTCGTTCAGGATTTTCGTATTGCCAGACTTTTGCCGGCCCCATGAACTGATAAAGGCTAAATCGCAGACCACCTGAAATCGTCATGCGTGCACCAATATTTAGCTCAGCATTGAGAAATGCTGCTGCCTCCAGGGCCTTCTCATTTTGCAAGGTTTGCTCGATGACTTCAGATTGATCACCATTTGGTGATTGTCTACCTGGCAAGATGTCATAAAGAATACCCGAAACACCAAGGTCAGCCTTGAGGCTGGTGGAAGGAGAATAGGTAAATTGTTCTTTAATCTTGATGTAATTAATTTCATTATTTACCAGGGAGGCGTCAACGCCTTGCAAATCGGCCTGGGCAGATTTATAGCTACTTGCTACGACAGATAATTTATTGTACGCTTTTTCAGTAAAAATCGCTTTATAAATAAACTGCCCCATTGTCGTGCTATAATCGAAACCAAATTCTTCATTATAGACAAAATCGTCTTGTGAGTTGTACCCTGAAAAAATGAATGTGTTTTTTGCATTAGGTCGGATCGTAAGCCTGCCATTCAAATCATAAAAGAATGCCGAGCTTCGACTCACCTCCAGTACATTGACGCGGCTGAGCAGCCAGTCTGAGTATGTCGATCGGCCACCCACAATCAGCGAGACTTTGTCTTTCACGATCGGGCCCTCTACACTCAGTCTGCCCGATACAGGTCCGACTCCTCCTTTCAATCGCCAGCGTTCAAAATCTCCGTTGCGCATTTCTACGTCCATCGCCGAAGCAAGTCTACCACCGTAGCTCGACGGGATGTTGCCTTTATACAGATTCACGTTGCTAATTAAGTCAGCATTAAATGTGCTGAAGAATCCCAATGCATGCGAAGAATTAAAAAATATTCCCTCATCCTGTAAAATGAGGTTTTGATCCACATCCCCACCTCGCACATTAAAACCAGTGGCTCCCTCGCCGATGGTGCTCACCCCTGGATGGAGAATTAAATTCTTAATTACATCTGCCTCACCAAACAGGGCCGGTATTTTTTTGATATTCTTGAGGTCGATCGTAGCAACACCAACTTGCACATTCCGAACACTGGCATCGGCTCCCTGCGCTCTTACTGTCACTTCGTCAAGATTAATTGCACCCTTTTCCATTTGCAGAGCGACCTCACCATCGCTGTAGGATTTTATGGTCTGAATGATGTCTTGAAAACCCACGTACTGAATAATCATTTCATGTGTGCCCACTGGCAATCTAAATTCGAAGACGCCGTTTTCGTCCGTGATGGTGCCCGTGCCCAGCTCGGTAAACTGGACATTGGCACCGATGATTGGGTCGCTCGATTCTGCGTCTGTCACAGTCACTTTGATCGTGGTTTCTCCAGATGGATCAAGGCTTTTTATGTCTCCTATGACTATTTCCTGCGCACTCTCCTCCTCCTCTGCAGGTGCTTCTTCTCTTCCTGCCTCTTCCAGCACTTTGTAATAATTTGCCGTGTACACTTCATTGAGCACGGTCGCAGGGAGGATCACAAGGCCACTTTTTCTGTAATTGGCAAAGCTGAGAAATGTACGTCGGAGCGCATCTTCCAGCAAAGTGGCCACAGGTTCCTGATCGTAACTTGATGCATCCAGATCTACGTCGGGCACTTCTGCCGTTTTATAGAACAGGGTGATGCCATCCAGCTCATTGACTGCACTCAGCCGGTCCTGCAGCTTTTCAGCTGGAAATTGAGCAGTCACCAAGGTGCTGTCCATGCGCTGTGCGGATAGACTCAGGGATAAGAGCAGGAAAAAAGCGGGTAGATATTTGGTCATAGTAGTTGTTCGTCTTACAGCAACATGTTTACCTCAGTGTACGGAAGATCAAACGCCTGAGCCACCGCTTCGTAAACGACTTGGCCAGCGACGATATTTAGACCTTTTCGCAAATCACTGCGATCACTACACGCTTTTACCCACCCTTTATCGGCAAGTTCGAGTGCATAAGGCAGTGTCGCATTGGTGAGTGCCAACGTCGAGGTATATGGCACCGCACCGGGCATATTAGCAACGCAGTAATGCACTACTTCGTCCACTACGTAAATTGGATTTTCATGGGTAGTCGGTTTGCAGGTTTCAATGCACCCACCTTGATCGACGGCCACATCAACCACCACTGTCCCGACCTTCATGTCTTTGAGCATGTCTTTCGAGATCAGATTGGGGGCTTTGGCTCCAGGTATGAGCACTGCCCCAACGATCAGATCGTGGGTTTTTATTAAGCTGCGTATATTATATTCATTGGAATACTGGGTCACGACGTTAGGCGGCATTACATCTGCCAAATAGCGTAACCTGGGCAAGTTGATATCAAGGATTGTGACTTGTGCTCCCAATCCTGCAGCCATTTTCGCTGCCTGGGTGCCAACTACTCCGCCACCCAAAACCAACACTTTGCCCGGTTGCACCCCTGGCACGCCTCCCAACAAGACTCCCCGACCGCCCATCGGTTTCTCCAGGTATTTTGCGCCTTGCTGGATCGCCATTCGTCCTGCCACCTCAGACATTGGAATCAGCAAGGGTAGCGTGCGATCTGATAGCTCGACCGTTTCGTAGGCCAGGCAGATTGCATTGCTCTTGATCATTGCGTCGGTAAGCGGGCGATGCGAAGCAAAATGGAAGTAGGTGAAAAGCAATTGATCTTTACGCACCAGTTCGTATTCCTCCTCGATGGGCTCTTTGACCTTCATGATCATCTCAGCCGTCTCGTAGACATCTCTTAGCGAAGGCGAGAGGTGAGCGCCCGCAGCAGTATAGTCTTCATCATAAAAGCCGGATCCTTCTCCTGCGCTCGCCTGGACATAGACTCCATGACCGCGTTTGGTTAGTTCATGGACCCCGGCAGGTGTTAGGGCAACACGGTTTTCACTGGATTTTATCTCTTTTGGTACACCTACAAGCATGAGAGTAAATTCAATTATTATAGTATGGGCCGGCAAAGATAGGTTTTCTACTTTTGCGCAAAATTAAATATCCGATAAGATGCAGATGCACAACTTCAATGCCGGCCCCTCCATTTTGCCACAAGAAGTCTTTGAAGAAAGCTCCAAAGGGATTCTCGATATAAATGGTACAGGTCTATCAATTCTCGAAATTTCGCATCGCGGTGCGGAGTTTAAACAAATCTATGCCGATGCCGTAGCACTCGTGCGTGATCTACTTGACATAGATGATCGCTATGCCGTCCTTTTTCTCAGCGGTGGGGCCAGCTCTCAGTTCTTTATGGCTCCGATGAACCTGCTGGCCCAGGATGGCACCGCTGCCTACCTGGACACTGGCACGTGGTCTGCCAAGGCAATCAAAGAAGCGCATAGATTTGGAAATATTGAAGTGGTAGCAAGCTCTAAAGATGACGGCTATAAGCACATTCCTAAAAATTACTCATGCCCGCAAGGAGCGAGTTATTTACACATCACTAGCAACAACACAATCTTCGGGACGCAGATTCATCAACTCCCCGATACCTCATGTCCAATCGTTGCGGACATGTCATCAGACATCATGTGTCGCCCCATTGATCTAGAGAGACACGTGCTGATCTATGCTGGTGCTCAAAAAAACCTTGGCCCAGCTGGAACAACCTTGGTCATCATAAAGAAAGACTTGCTCGGGAAGATCGATCGCGACATCCCATCCATGCTCAGTTATCAGACGCACATCGATAAGGACTCAGCCTTTAATACTCCTCCGGTTTTTCCAATCTATGCCACGATGCTAAATTTGAAATGGCTTAAAGAGAATGGCGGAGTTGCAGCGGCCCACGAACGAAACAAAGCCAAGTCTGATCTACTCTACGCAGAGATCGATCGCAATACATTATTTGAGGGTGTGACAGCCAAGGAAGACCGATCCATGATGAATGTGACATTTGTGCTGAAGAACGCAGATCGGGAGGCAGACTTTGTCGCACAATGTGCCGAGGCAGGATGCATTGGGATCAAAGGTCATCGATCAGTGGGAGGATTTCGAGCATCAATCTACAATGCCATGCCAATCACTAGTGTCGAAGTGCTGGTGGCAAAAATGCAGGCCTTTGAATCAGCACACGGATAAGAAATACGGTCATGATCTTGACCACATTGCAGTCGCTGTGCATGACCTGGCGGCTGCGACCGTTCGATTCATTGAGCTCTTGGATGCGAAGATCATTCATGAAGAGATTGTGGAGTCTCAAGGTGTACAAGTGCGATTTCTACAGGTCGAAGATGCCATGTATGAACTGTTGCAACCACTTTCTGGAGATTCAGCCATTGCCAGATATCTCGACAAAAAGGGAGAAGGATTGCATCACATTGCCTTTCGAGTCGACGATATCTACGCTGAGCACAAGCGTCTCAGCGAGCTAGGATTGCAATTGCTACAAGATAAACCGGTCTCGGGTGCTCGCAACAAACTCATCTTCTTCATTCATCCTCGAGATATGGGAGGCATTCTGACCGAAATCTGCCAACCTCGTTGATGGATCTTTCCTGGTACGACTATACCTTGATTATTCTTGCCGGAACCTTGGCCGGAGTCATCAACACCCTGGCGGGAAACGGCTCTGCCATTACGCTGGCTATTTTTACGGAGCTGCTGGGTCTTCCGGGCAATGTGGCCAACGGCACCAATCGGATCGGTGTACTCTGTCAGACCTGGGCGGGTTCCTTCGTTTTTTATCGGAATGGAAAGCTTGAACTTTCGAGAGCTAAACTCAATATCATCCTTACCTGTGTCGGAGCGATTGTCGGAGTCGCAATCGCCGTGGTCATCAGCAACGAACATTTCATGGTCATCTACAAGTATCTCATGCTCGCCGTGCTTGCAATCTTATTGGTCAGACCAAAGCGGTGGCTAGACGAGACGGACGACCAGACCGAAGTCTCACCATGGATTGCCGTGCCGCTGTTCCTGCTGCTTGGCTTTTACGGAGGCTTCATCCAGATGGGTATGGGTATCTTTTATTTGGCAGCTGTGGTTTTGATCTCACGGTACAGCATCATTGAGGGCAATGCACTCAAGACCTTTGTGGTAGGCGTTTACACCCTAATTGTCCTTCTCATATTTCACTACAAAGGATTGGTGAGATGGGACTTGGGCCTGATCATGGCGATTGGTCAGACTGCAGGCGGTTATTTTACTGCAGCATTTGCGAGCAAGTACCCGGGAGCGAGCAAAGTTGCCTACGTGCTCTTACTAGTCATCGTAGTTATCGCGCTTTACAGCTTGTTTTTTCGATCTTGATATCAATCAGAGCAGATGCACTTTTACCGATGCAAAGTTGGGTGGGTTGGTACTGCCGACGATTGAGCGAAAGCGATTGCTTGCTGGCATTTTATAATCATACCAGTAGACAAAGGTTTCATTGACAAAGACAAAATAACGTGGACCTCGACGCCTCACTGTGATCGTATTGATGCGGTTATTTAGCTCGGCAAAGTTTTTTTGTTGATACATGGTACCCCATACTCGGTTTCCGCTGCCGATCACAAAGGTCTTGCTGCCATTGTACGCGACATACATTTCATCAACAAGTTCCATACCGCCCCAGGCAAATCCCATCCACGAGCCATTGTCTTGAATGTCGATGGTTACCTCAATCTCAAAGTCTACACTGAGTGGGATTCCGAGACTGGTTTCAAAGTCCGAGACATCACTGAGCGATATGACTGTATCTGCAATCGTACGATCATACTCGTCAGAGATACTGACCCAATCAGGAGCGGCCACATCTTCATTAAATAGCTCCTCGATGTAGTATGCCCTGCGCTCTTCGGTATAGTTTATCACTGCCGTGAGCTCCTCCGGAATCGGGCTACCGCGCATTCTGCTGGCCCACTCACCATTCGCCAGTAGGTCATTTTTATGGCGACGATCGAGTTCGCAATGCCCGAGCTCGTGAAAAATGAGGCCCTCGCGCTCTTCATCAGTCAGGTCGTCCCAATAGAGTTTTTCGATTTCGATCTCATGATTGCCGCGACAAACTCCAGAAGACTCAGTCTGAGCGGCTTTCCGGAATACGATCGATAATCCGGTATCTGCAAAATCTATTTCGATGCCTCTCTGGGCTGCTTGATCTACGAAGCGATCTACGTATGGTTGGAAATCGATGGCGACATCATAGACCGCATCATCCTTACCGCAGCTTACCAGAACAACATAGAGCAGTAAGGAGAGCGCAAGAAATCGTGCAGCAGGCATGATCCCTTACTGACAGCCAAGTTCCTTGCGGGATTGTTCGTCGGCGTTGGGAAAACAGTTGCTGGAGGGGAGCGCATTTGGCATAAAGCGCAGTACGTCATTGTCTTGCAATCCAAACTCGAGAAAACTCACTAAGTCGGCTTTCTCTTGCTCGCTCAGACCGAGGGGCTTAAAATCACGGGCAAGCAACTCGGCGGGTACGCGTGGGTTTTCCGGTACGGCCTGGTCAAAATACTCCACCACTTCTTCAAGAGATCGCTTACTGCTGCCATGAAAGTAAAAAGGTGTGCCTTGTAAGTTATAGAGGGTTGGTACTTTAAACTTATAGAGGTCTTCATCACGACCAGTAAAGCCGGCTCGACCAAGGTTTTTCTTTAACGTCTCATCGTCCTCCCGAAAAGAGACCGACTGGTCAAGGTCATTTACCCCGAGTGCAAAAAACTTGGTGGCACTAAACGAACTGCCGCTGTGGCAGCTAGTGCAATTTCCCTTGCTGAAGAAAACCAATGCTCCTCTTTTTTCTTGCACGGACATAGCCTGCATGTCGCCACGGATCCATTTCTGGAATGGGGCCTTGGTGGTGGTCAGGGTACGAAGGTATGCAGAGAGCGCAAGACTCACCGTAAGATTGGAGTACCGGTCGTCGCCTTCGATGTCAGGGAATGCCGCATCAAAATGCTCTTTGTAATTGAGTTCTCCTGCAAGTTCTGGAGTCATCAGCATGCGATGTACATCCAGGCCTTCGATATTTTGAGTCTCGAGGCCTTGGTAGCCGAGATGATTCAACTCAGAAGCCTCGTCAAAAACACCCCAGGCCTCTTCGGTATCTTCATTCGCTCCAGCACTGCCAAAGGTGCCGTTCCACAGTGTATTTTCGGCAGAGTAGGCCACATTCAGCACGGTAAGGGGGCGCACACCTTGCACGTCCATATCGCCTTCCTCGTATGCTGAATGTTTCACTCTTGCCTCTCCCAAGAATCCGAATCCTTCACCGCCCTCGCCAATACCTTGCATGCGACCGGGCTTAAAATCTGCAGAGGGCACATGGCAACTTGCACAGCTATATGATTGCCAACCCTCATCGTTTTTCGGTACAATACCCATTCCCGTTTCAAAAAAGAGGAATGATCCCAATGCGACCTTTTCTGCTGTGAGTTGATTTAGAGGATCTTGCGGTAAATTTTCGAGATCGGTGTGCTCGGCCAGAATGAAGTGGTCTAGGGCACCCGTCGAAGAAACTTGCTTGATCGCATTTTGCAGTGTGATGTCCAATTGATCACCTTCGATTGTATCTGAAGTACAACCAAAAACAAAAAATAGACCACATACGAAAATTGAGTAGATTCTTGCCATAGAAGGTTTATCGATTGAGTTCGTAAAATTACTCCTTTTTAGACGCAAAATTGTGCTTGAGTCTCCAATATTTTTTTCATTGATATATGATTTAACATATCTGAATATTGCAGCATCTATGATCGGCGTTGGATTTGTATACCTTCGCCGCAGATTTACGGCTTTACCAAATGTCAAACTCGTCACTGTTTAAAAAACCACTTTCATTTCTTTCCATAATGTTGATCGCATTTGGCTTGCTGCTAGTGCATTGTACTTCAGACATGGTTGAGGCACCCGATTCGTGCATGCTCACCCCCATTTATCAAGAATCCGTAAGAGGGATTATTAATAGCTCTTGCACTTTTAGCGGCTGTCATGATGGTGCAAGTGGAGTTGGTAATTACAAGACTTATCAGGGCTTAAAGCGCAATTTGGATAATGGGACATTTCGCTCAGAGGTGCTTGAAGCTCGATCGATGCCGCAAGGCAGTATGTTAGATGCAACACAATATGAAACACTGCGCTGTTGGGCAGAGAATAATTATGCTGAGAATTAATTTATTGTTTTCGATTGGGCTATTTCTTCTGCTATCTGTCAGTGCGGTAGCACAAACCCAATATCCGATATTTAATGATCGCAAGATCATCAATTCGTTTTCTACGGAAACACTGGATAAAGGGATGCTTGATTTTAGAGTGGCCCATCGCTTTGGCGACATGTTTGGCGAAGGCGGTGGTTGGCCCACATTTTATGGGTTGGAAAATGCCAGCGATGTAATGATTGGTTTTGACTACGGAATTACCGATCACCTCCTTGCGGGACTAAACCGCACAAAAGGATCTGGTGCGCTTAGGCAATTAGTCAATACATATCTGAAGTATAAAATTGCTGGGCAAAATGATACCAGGCCAGATGCACTTTCGGTAGCCTTTTTGGGAATGACCACAATTTCGACGCAACAGAAAAGCGAAGAAGCCACTTCTATTAATAGCTTTCCAAAATTTGCACATCGCATGGCTTTTCATTTTCAAATGATGGCCGCCAAGCGCTTTTCACAATTTTTTTCGGCACAATTAAGTCTTGGATATACCCATCGAAATTTTGTGAATATTGATGATATAAATTACGTCTTAAATATTGGTCTGGCGGGTCGCTTTCAAATGTCAAAAGCGCTCGCATTGGTCTTGGAAGGAAATCTACCACTTCGCTTTGAGACCGTCACCTTCGAACCTACGGTCCCTCTTGGTATCGGCCTGGAATGGATGACAAGTGGCGGACACGTATTTCAACTCAATTTTACCAACGCCAGCGGCCTGAGTGAAACGGACTACCTCAGTTACACTCGCTCCCAATGGAGTGAAGGTCAGTTTAGACTTGGCTTTACGATTGCACGTCAGTTCCGCATACGATGAAGGTAGCTGGTGTCATAATGGTACTTGTTGCACTGGCAGTACTAACCCTCGGCTTAAAGACCGAGCAAGTTCCCGGAGCAAACGAATCGGTGGCCGCACTGGTCGAGCTATTTGATGGTGCAATAACTCCAAACCGACCAAAACTAGACTATGCGTATGTAAGCGTAGAGCGTGGCAGAGATATTGTACATAAAGGCCTCTCAAAAGACGGTGGCCGCAAATCAAGGCAGCAGAGCAAGCACTTTACGTGTTTGTCTTGCCATAATGTAGAGCGCGAAGACCCGGATCTCGCGCGATCTTCGGCTGCTAATCGGTTACGCTATGCCGCCGAAAATGAAATACCCTATTTGCAAGGAAGCACATTTCATGGCATCGTAAATCGTAACCATTTTTACAACGGAGACTACATAAAGAAATACGGCGAGCTGGTCGAGCCTACCCGAGAAAATATTCGTGAGGCCATTCAGCTCTGTGCGGTCGAGTGCTCGCAAGGCCGAGAACTTCAAGACTTTGAGATCGAATCGGTACTCGCATACTTTTGGACATTGGAGCTCAAATACGGAGATCTCAGTCTCACGGAAGAAGAACAGCGAATCATCAAAGAAAGCTATGAGACCGGACGCAATAAGCCACAAGCATTGGCTCTCTTACAAGGTAAATACATGGATCAGTCTCCTGCTACTTTTGTCGATCCGCTAACTTCGCAAAATGATGAATTTTCATCTTTTAAAGGCAATGTAGAGTCTGGCCAGCAAATTTATGAACTCAGTTGTCAGCATTGTCACTTCAACAACAACTACTCTTACTTACTGCTCGATCAAGAACCACTCACATTCAAGTACCTTCTGAAAAACATGGACAAATACCGTGAGCACTCGCTAGCGCAAGTAGTGCGGTACGGCACCAGCCCAAAAGGTGGCAAAAAGGCGTACATGCCATTGTACACGTTAGAAAAGATGTCCAATCAACAATTGGTTGACCTCAGGACATATATTGAGGCTGAAGCTGGGCTTTAAAATTCTGTAAAAAGCTTCGCGTCTAACACACCCTCTACCTTTACCGCTTTCGGGCCCTTGTCATCAGATCGATCAAAAGACAGTTTTACCGTTCCATCTACCAGTTGATAGTTGTCCCAAGGCCAGATCGATCGAGGCTCTTCATCGGAGGCATCGGGATAGAATGCCCACTGCTTCAGTAGTTTGTCTTCCTTGGTGATCCATATGTGGTATTTATTTTGAGGCGTGACACCTACCTCATTAAAGGTCAGGCTCATCACATCAGCAGGCTCTCCAGATTCTGTTTCTCCTTCCGAGAGGTAGCTCACAGTCACCCCGGCATCTCGTAGCTTCCAGGGCATCACTAACCAGTAGGCATCGTTGATCCACATGCGGCGTGCTTGATCAAGTGCCTTACTGAGACTATCTGGATGCTCGACGATTTCCTGGCCTCGTTTTACTTTGCCCACCCCCGTATTTAGGTTGAGTAGAAATGTGGCCTCGTCACGTGGCACATCCACTCGAAGATCACCAGTATGCTTATCCCAGACCAAATCGCGAAAACCAAAAAAATTCCAACGTATCGTGCGGATGGCATCGTACGCCTCTCTCCCTCCCATCGCTTCTTCCAGCTCCTCTATCAGTACCGCAGACTTGGCATCGGCTATACCCTGCTGAGCTCGTACATCAAGTGAGGCGAGCACCAAAATGCAAAAGATGACAACTCGCAAGGTGATCTGAATACTAGTTAGCTTACTCATGATGATGTGATTATCGAAGTAAAAAGGGTGCCCAAGACAGGAATCGAACCTGCACGCCCATACGGACACATGGCCCTCAACCATGCCTGTCTACCAGTTCCAGCACTTGGGCAAATAAGACTGGACTGCAAAGGTAACTCATTTGCACAGATGCTCAAAGCAATCATAAGCCGATTACCGCTAAGAAATTCAGAATTCCAAAAAGGATCATGAACTCCTCTCAATCAATAATTTAGATATATGTTTTATTTTTAATTTATTATTTGCACTTTTGCAAAGACTATTTAACTGTGCACGGGGATTTACGTAAGACTCCTGCGCACGAGCAGTCGCGTAGTATGACTAAGGCGAAGAAGAAAACGAAAACGAAAAAGAGCAAGTCCCTTGCACTCAAAGATCGTCGCTTGCCCAAGGTGGTAGCGGTCATGATCTGTCTGCTGGCCATTTACTTGCTGTTGGCCTTTGCCTCCTATCTTTTCACTTGGGATGTTGATCAGGACCAGGTCTACAACGGTTCCTGGGGAACCATGCTGCAGGACGATGTCGAGGTCGAGAATTGGCTCGGACGTTTTGGAGCGGTGATTTCGCATAAATTTTTCTATTGGGGCATTGGCATTTCTGGCTTTATCCTAGTCTTTCTCATGGTCAAAGTGGCATTCACTATGTTTACTGAAGCCAGTTGGCGAGAGTTGATATCGCCCCTGCAGTACAGCATACTCTTTGTTTTGATTGCCGCACCCCTGTGTAGTTTCATTTTTGCTCAGTCAGAGTTTCCCTGGGGAGGAGCAATGGGCGATTATGTCACCGATGGTCTTAAAAGTATGTTTGGCAAGGTTGGTACAGCCCTGCTCTTTCTCTTCATCGGCATTGGGTTTCTGGTTTGGAATTTCCACCATGTCACTGTAAAAAATACGTTTTCGTTTAAGCTGCCGGAGTTTCGACTGGGGGAGCTATTGCGCCCTGGCCCCAAGCAGCCGATCGATAGCGATGACTGGCTGGCCGGCGATGAGCCAGCTGCTAAAACTGAAGCAGTAAAACCAGCGAGCCTGGCTCCAACGAACGGAGCAGCGATCGAATTTGATCTTCCAGACGCAGGGAAGCAAAAGGCAAAGACCACGCCCCCGCCGACACTCGATGATACCCTCGAGGTCACCAACAAGACCGTCACCCCACTGGAAACAGTAAGTCAAAAGCTTGAAGTAAAATCTCCCAAATCTGAATCATCACGCGAATCGGAGTTGATCGTCGAGCAGCAAAACGAAGTGCATCTTGATCCGTATGACCCAACAGCTGATCTGTCTCGTTTTGAACGGCCACAGCTCGGCAGTCTCCTCGATTATGCCGAAAACAATGTGGAGATCGATCGAGAGGAGCTCGAGCAAAACAAGGATCAGATCATCCGGACTCTCCTACACTACAAAATAGAGATCACCAAAATACGAGCGACGATTGGGCCTACGGTCACTCTTTACGAAATCGTACCTGCACCAGGCGTGCGCATCTCGAAAATTAAAAACCTGGAAGACGATATCGCACTGAGTCTCGCTGCCCTTGGTATCCGAATTATCGCCCCAATTCCTGGCAAAGGAACTATTGGTATCGAAGTGCCAAATAAGAACCCACAAATCGTTGGTCTCAAAGAGGTCTTGAGTTCGGAGAAATTTCAAACAGCCAAGATGGATCTGCCCATCGCCCTGGGCAAGACCATCGCCGATGAAGTATTTATCGCAGACCTCACCAAGATGCCTCACCTACTCATTGCTGGTGCTACGGGGCAGGGAAAATCTGTGGGGATCAATACGATCCTCATGTCAATGCTTTACAAAAAGCATCCATCCCAAGTTAAATTGGTCCTGATCGACCCAAAGAAGGTAGAGCTCTTCCCCTATCGCAAGCTTAAAGATCATTT
>Ga0114956_1001284_pt1 | contig 19599 bp, 20 predicted proteins | sample MaitaG_FD_87304 | JGI IMG/M metagenome (GOLD analysis project Ga0114956, IMG submission 87304) | Marine algal microbial communities from Maine, USA - Maine_Asex2 metaG | ecosystem: Host-associated > Algae > Red algae > Unclassified | place: Maine, USA | collected 2015-01-05 | reverse complement strand
GTTTGAGAGAGCACTTTCGAGCCCGAAGGGCTCGACGCACTGGCGTGATCCGAGCCATGTGTGCGGTTTCGTATTGGAGCTTAGCGCTCGGTTGGTAGCGGCGGTAGTTCTTGAGGTGTCAGGGGCCGTTATTGCAGGTGGTTTACTTCGGCTGCGATGCATCGGCGTAACGTTTCGGCCATGGACAGGCCGAGTTCGTTGGCCCGTTCTGAGATGACCTGTGTGGCGTTTTCGCTTGGGGTGAAGACGATGGGAATGCGGGTTTCGTCGGCGGCGGCTCGTCGTGGTGGTACGTCGAGTCCGGCTTGAAGGAGAAGTTGTTCGTCGCCGGCGGTTGAGTCTTTGGTGAGATCCTTGTTGTGTTTGGCGAACGCGAGTTGGACAGCGGTGTTGACCGAATGGCCAGCGTCTTTGCGCCAGGTGTCAAATGCGGCGTGGTCGGTTGCGCTGATCTTGAACCGTCGATTCGTCTTCTTCTTGGGTCCGGATTTGGGTGTTCGTTTCGGCGGGCGCTTCTTCTTTGAAGAAACGGGTGAGGCTTCGGTTTCTGGCTGCGGCTTGTTGTCGCCCGGCGAGGCGATGGTGTTGGTGAGGTCCTCGGTTGGGTCGCTGTCGGGGCTGGCCTGGGGCGTTGCTGGCTCGATTGGGGGCGTTGGGGGCGCGGGTTCTGGGATTGCGGGTTCGTTGGTGGGTGGTGGTTTTGGTGCGCCGCGCCTGGCTGCGGGCGACCCTTGTTTTTTGAGATTGCCGAGGCTGTGGCGGATGCCGTCTGTGGGATCGGCTGCTTGTGCGTTCATCGGTTCAGCTTTCGATTCCGTAGTTGTCGGTTTCATTGATTGCGATGAGGCGCTCGATGACGACGCCGATCACGTTGAGGTAGTCCTGTGCGAGGGTCGCTGCGGCTTTGGGATCGCCAAGGGATTTGGCTGAGGGAGCGAAGCGCTCCCCCTTTTTGTGGCGTTTGAGCGCCTGGAATCGTTGGGCTTTGGCGATTTTGGCGGCGTCGAGGAATTCAATGGCTTGAAGGCCGGCTTGTCGGGCGCGGAGCGCGGCGACGGAGTGGCGTATTGGATGGTCGATGAACGCGTGGGGGAAGTTTTCTTGTAGGAACGCCGATTGCTCTTTCCATGGTGCACTGCGAACGTCGACGTTCGACTGGAACACCCCGAGGAGGGTCAGCCACGGATTGTGCTGTTCTACTTCGGCTATCCACTCCCCCATCAGTCCGAGTGAACGCGTCGATTCGCTGTCGGTGCTCAGCGGGATGACCAGGCCGCGTGCTGCGACCATTGCTGCCTGCATGAAGCGGCTGTTCGGTGGGGTGTCGATCACGACGTAGTCGTAGTCGCGGTCGCCGAACACCAGCGGCTGGAGGATGTCCGCGATAATTTTCGGGTTCTCAACGAGCTTGGCTGTGTCATCGACGATGGCTCCAAGCGCGCTACCTCCGCACACCAGGTCGATGTTCGACTTCACATCACGGATCGTCGGCTCTACCAGCGGGGCGTAGTCAGCGATCGCCGCCGCGAGGCTCTCACCGTTGTCGAACTGGGGATGTTCTCGCGCATTGAGTTCACCGTTCAAGTTCCCTTGAGCGTCCAGATCGACCATGAGTACCCCATAGTCGCTTGCGCCCAGCGCCGCTCCAAGGTTCGCCGCAAACGAGGTCTTGCCAGCACCCCCCTTTTCACAGGCCACCACAATGGCGCCAGGATGCACTCGGAAATCAGTCGAAGCGGTCATAAACAAGAGCGTAGTTCCTCTTTGGTCTTTGTTGTGTCACCCCAATGCCCCCCGCCAGTCCCACATTCGCCTCTACTTCGCTGCTCCTTTGCCTACGGCTGCGTTGTGGCATTGTTCTCTGATAACATTCTCAGCGTCCTTTCTTCGTGCCTCGTTGGTGGAAGCAGACGTCGCTCTCGTGTTCGAAACTTGTCATCGAAGACGCCCTCGCTTTGTTCCGCACGTAGTCGTTTCGTGGTTGCTGGGTGGTTTTTCCTTCGTCTCGTGCTTGGTCAGCTGTGTGTGTTTCTTGCGTCAGCAGAGGTGTCACTTAGTGTGCCGTTGTGCTACCTCTGGTGTGTCTACATGGTGCCTAGCAGTTGCTTCTCCTCTGTGCTGTCTATGCCTCCAAACCGTTGCTCATTGGTTCGTCTTGTGCCCTTACTTTGTCACATGTTTGGCTCATTGAGTTGCTTGTCTTATGTGCCTGTGTTGCCGTTGAGGTGCCAGTCGGGTCGTGCTTCGTGCGTCGTTCTTTGCTAGCCGTGTGTGGTCACAGTGTCCTGTTATAGTCGCTCTTGTGTCGTTGTGGCGTACTCTACATGTCTTTCTCATGTCCTTCCTGTGCCTCTTATGGCGTTGGTTGTAGAGGTCGGCGGAGCCTCCGGCGTCGCTCAGTGGCGGCTTGTGCGGCGCTAGAGCGAGAATACGCTGAGTGACCTTGATCCCTTAGCGCCGAACTGATGAGCGGCTTAGAAACGTTTCTAGGCGACCTCGGTCATGGCCTGTGAGGAGCGTGAATCATGGAGACCGTGGCGGTTGGCGATGGTCTGGCCTAGCTGTCGGCGGCGCCGTCTTGTCGTGTGGGTTGCTACAGGAGCATCTTCGGGTGGTCGCGGGGTAATGCTCGCTGATTCGGATACCAGCTCAGCGACTGCGTCGTAGTGAAGCTGGGGCAGGAACGGGCCGAGTCCTTCAAGCACTTCGGTTGCGGCGGAGGACAGCAGGGCTTCGTCTTCTACCGAAGGCCGGTTGGAGTCCTGCATCCATCCAATGCGCGGGTTCGACGGCGCTGGTGCAGCGCCGGCGCGGCGTTTCGGCTTGCCGAGCGCGGTCCATCCGGTGGTGGACAACGAGTGGCTCTCAGTTCGAACGAGGACTCGGTTGCTTTCTCGTGCGCTTTCGCGTCGTGCGGCGCTGGCCAGTACCAGTAGAGGACGCTGCGTCAGGCCGGGCAGTCCTGCGTCGAATCCCTGAATGGCCAGAGCAAGCGCCGTGAGGTCGATCCGAAGTCTTGTGCACACGGTCATCCAGTACGGGAGGGTTGCGACGACGAGGACGGTCAAGGCGTCCGGTTCCGTTTTCGCCAAGCCCAGTAGCGCGATCGTGGCGGCGATGTCGGTTTCGTTGTCTACCTGGAGCGAAAGCCGGTGGGGGTCGAGGTGGCTCAGCGCTGGCTGTTGATCGACAAAGGAATTCCATTGCCGTTGGCGAGCGCGCCGCGAGCGGCGATACCACGAGGCCTCCAGGGTCCGAAGCGCCTGGGCGACTTGGGGAATCGTTGGTCGCGTTGGCAGCATCGGCTTGTTGAGGTTGGTTGTGTCATTGCTTGGCCCGGTTCGGTGCCGTTCGCGTAGTGCGTCGAGGCGGTGGTTGTGCGCGGTGGTGGTCATGTTGTTGCCCTTTCAGGTGGTGAAGGGCAATCGTCTGGAACTGACCGGAACCCGCAGCGGTAGCTCTGGCGGGTGTTTTCGCGCCTTTTTGGCGGAACCTGTGGGCGCGTTGGCGGGTGCTCAGGCGCTTCGACGCAATTTTTCGGTGTTTGTTGGCGGTTCGGGTGGGTTCAGGTGTCTGGGGCCAAAGGTGAGTGTGAGAACCGGAGATCTGCTGTCAATCAACCCGCCGTCGCCGGGCGGCGCCGATCAGGTGCGGCGTCGAGGCATTGGGACGGGAACGTTGGTTGTGAACAGTCCGGCCAGTGCGGCTCGGGTCGGCGGCGCAAAGACGACCCGGCGGGGGAGAGCAAAAGGGGGTCTAGACCTTTGCAGGTTCCGGCCAGCCGGAACCTGCATACAAGGGATGAGGGCCAGGACAGAGCGAGTTGGGCTTCGCCGGAACCTGCATACAACACCGTGTGCTGTGGGCGACACTTCGGGTGGTGGTCGGCCCGGCGGGTCGGCTGGGGTTGTGCGGTGAAGGTCACTGTTACGCCGATTGGGGCCCCATCAGATGGGGTTGGCGCCGCGGCTGGTGCCTATGTCGACTATCTCGCCGAGAACCACAAACCGCCTGTTGGCGCCGGCGGGTTGGACGGCGCGGTGGGGTATTACGCGGCGAATCGGGGGGAGAGTCTTGTTGAGGGACCGGGGCAGTGGCGGGGCCATGGCGCGGATCGCCTGGAGCTCGCGGGGTCGGTGGCGAGTGAGGATCTGGCGGCGTTGCTTGCTGGTCGGAACCCATCAACCGGCGTGCGGCTTACCTCGGCGCGGGGGAGTGCCGGCCGGATCAGTCTCAAGGTTGGATCACACACTCGCATGATCAATGGCCGGCCGGCGTGGAGTCTGGCTGATGCCACCGCGGCGCTCGGCGACGCGGATATTGGTGGCTTGGTTGATGAGGTGCCCGAGGAGTACGTCCTTGTCGCCGGTGCCAAGAAGTACTTGTCGCGCAAGGCGCTGCGATTTGTTGAATCTCGGCTCACCGATCAGCGAGAAATCGAACGTGTGGCCTTCAGCGAGGCGTTCATGTCCGCAGATCCGGGCGACTGGGTGTCAGCCAACGACGTTGCGCGGGTGGCGGGGGTGACGGGGCGCTATGTGCGTCAATGCCTCGAAGGCGAGGATTCTCCGTTCCCGACCTGTCAGCAGACCGCCAGAGGGGAGTGGATGCTCAATCGCGGCGAAGCAATCGCGTTCATTGAGGCGCGGACCGCTCCAAATGTTCGGGTGGCGTTCGATTGCACAACGACGCTTGAGAAGAGCGTTTCGATTCTCGGGCTGGTCGCCAACGATGCCGCGGTGCGATCTGTGGTGGCTGAGATCGTGGCCGAATCCAATGCGGTGGCGATGGACTGGCTCGACCGCAACGCCAGCGCCGGTCGTAAACGAAATGCCAGCATTGGTTCCGAAGGGTTGACGATCGCGTCGTTCATGCACGGGACCAGCCGCAACGACGACCCGTTTTTGCATGTGCATAACGTCGTGGTGAATGCGATCGAGGACGCTGAAGGCCGCGGCCGCACCCTGGATTCGACCGCCTTGTATTCCGAAGCAAAGGCGGCCGGCGCCCGCGCTACGGCGCACCTTCGGGTTCGGCTGAGCGAAGAACTCGGGGTTGAATGGCGAAAAAGTGCCTCAGGAGTCTGGGAGGTTGACGGCATCAGCGACCTGGTTTTGCGGCACTTCTCGACCCGGACCAAAGAGATTGAGGAAGCGCTGGCCGAATTGCGGCGCCACGGTCAACGGTCACCGGACCAAGACCATGTGAAGAAAGCCACCCGCAAGCCAAAGAGCGGCGTTCACCCCGACGACGCCCGACGTGGGTGGCAACAACAGGCCGCAGAACTCGGCTTTGACGCAGCGGATCTCAGCGCGATACGAGATCGCCGGCGCGAATCGCGGGCCGTGAACCGCAGCAAACTATTTGGGTGGTTGGAGAGTCCGGAGGGGGTTTGTTCCAATGGCCCAACCTTCACCTACGGCGATTTGTTGGCCGCGATTGCTGATTGGGCTCCAGCCGGTGGGCAACTTCCCGTGTTGAGCGTCGACCAGATCGAGGCCCATGCCGACGCTTGGCTTTTGAGTCATCGGGTTCACCAGGTCGTTGACCAACAGTCCCAGGTGTCCAAGAAAGGTAAGCCGTTGGGCCGCCAAAGCCGAGATGTGTGGACCACCGAGACAATGCGGCGGCTCCAGTCCGATATCCGAACCAAGTGGCTCCAGGGACTCCAGACGGACCGTGGTGTCGCGGACCCCGAGGCAATATCGAGCGCAATCACCGAGGCCGAGTTCACATTGTCTGATGAACAACAGGCCCTGGTGTGGGCGTGGCTGACCTCTGGCGACGCCGTCCAGGCCGCGGTTGGGCGACCCGGAACCGGCAAGACAACCACCATGGCCGCCGCCGTGCAGGCCTGGCGGGGGAGTGGGTTCAGCGTTTTTGGGGCCGCGGTCAAAGGCGAAGCCGCCCGCAAACTGGCGGCTGAAACCGGGTTGGAATCCAACACCGTGGCCTCCTACATCACCAAATGGGCATCAACCGGGCTCAACCCGCTCGATGGTCGCAGTGTTCTCATTGTTGATGAGTCCTCGACGCTTTCCGATTGGGAGCTTCACACCTTGATCGAGATGGCCGCAGACGCTGGCGCCGCGGTACGCCTCATTGGTGACGTCGCCCAACACGGCTCGGTGGAAACCGGCGGGTCATGGGGGGCAATGGCAACCGAACTTGGTGGGCAAACCCCGGAGCTGCGTCATCAACGTCGCGTAATCAACCCCGCTGAAATCGAGGCCGCGGAGATGGTCCGCAACGGCGAGATCGCCGCCGCGCTCGACACGCTGGCTGAAGGGGGAACAGTGCATGAGTACCAGCGTTGGAGTGACGCGTTTGGTCCGCTGGCCCAGCGATGGTTCGATCAGCGAGACCAAGGCCGGCCGCATCCGATCGTGGAACGACGCAACGAGATCCGCGCCGTTCTCAACACCATCGTGCAACAGGTCCGAGCTCACGAAGGCGAAATTGGTGGGCTGGTTGCGGTGGGGGAGCGGACCTATGGCGTTGGTGACCAGATCGTTGCTCGAGCACCAAACAAGCAGCTGCATCCTGACGGTGAGCCCGGACTCTATGTCCGCAACGGGGTCGGGGGAACAATCACCGCGATCGAGGACCATCAGATTGTGGTCGACTTCGACGATCTCGGCTCGGTTGCAGTGCCTACGGGGTGGGCGGGGGGTAACACCGACTTGTCTTACGCGGTGACCTCCTACGCGGTGCAAGGAGCGACTTTCGACGCGAGCACCTCAGCGCTGGGCCACGGGGCATCCCAGGCTGAACTGCTCGTCAACATCACTCGGGGCCGCCAAGAAAACGCGGTCATGGTCATCGGAGCTGGCGACGAGGAGCTATCCGCGCTCAGCGAACAAGGTCAGAAACCGCTTGCTGCTGGGGTCGCGGAGTCGATTCGCTACAGCTCCAGCCCCACCCTGCACGAGATCGACGACGCGGTGGCCAAGACACAGTCGTTGGCCGGCGCGGCGGGAACCTTGGACCTGGCCCGGCTGCGGAACCTCGACCACGGCGCAAACCCCGCATTGATACAGCGCGCACGTATGGAGCGCTTGGCGCAGATCCGCGTCGCGACACGATCTAATCCGCCTGCGGACTTCGTCTCCTACTACGGGCCGGCTCCCACCACGCCATGGCTGCACCGCAACTGGCAGAACGCGGCGGCCGATCTGGTCGCGTACCGAGAAGAGTGGGGGAGACGCCGCAGCAACGACGGCACAAAGTGGTCATGGCTTGTCGGACCAGCTTCAAACCCAACCCAGCACGAGGCCCGCGAGCAGCTTCTAGCGACGCTGGAGAGCCTCTTCGTTGATGTCAACACCCGCAAACTCGACAGCCAAAGCATAAACCCCGAGGCGCTGCGCCAGCTCGCCGGTCGACCCCCACGCCAGATGGAGGCGGGAACCGAAAGGGAACTGAGCCGCGATGATTCGCTTGCACAAGGAGCCGCACTATGAACCACATCACCCCGATCGAACTCGCCACCTACATCGGCGAGCACCTCCAACCGCTCCAAACTCAGTCGTTCACCGTGCGAGCCACGCTCACCGATTGGCACCTGTCCCAACGTTGGGCCCGAGGCACCCTTGTTCAGCACCACGAGGGCGTCTCAACCCACGCCGCAGCCTCGCTACGGTTCGGAATGGCGGGTTGGCAGGCCCAGCGTTACGTCGATCAGGCCGCGGCTGGCGGCCAACCAGTGAAAAGCAACGTCACCGTCGATGTCACCGGCAACGTTGACTATGACCCATCGTTTGGTCTTCAGTTCCGCGCCACCTCCATCAGCGTTGTCGGCGAATCAGCCCAAGCGCGGCGTCACCGACAGGTCCGCCAGGCGATCGAGGGGAGCGGTCAGGGCCTCAATCAAGGAAACCTGCGGGTCGACTTCGCGTCTATTCGCCTGATCACCATGATCTGTCCCCGCGGCGGTAACGACGGCGCAACAGATGCCCAGACCACGATCGAACACGCGCTGCGGGCGGCCGGGATCCCAGCGCCGACCATCATCGCCAAACCCATCCCAATGAGCGGACCCAAGGCGCTACGAGGGCTCGAAACCGCCGTGACCGAAGCGTCGATGGGAACCGATCTGGTGCTAATTGTGCGGGGTGGGGGAGCCGACGACTCCATGTCGATGTGGAACGACCACCGCCTCTGCACAACCCTTGCCACCTGCCCGAAACCCATCGTTTTGGGCATTGGACACACCCAGGACCAGTTCAATGCCCACATGGTCGTTCATCACGCCGCCGCGACCCCCACCGCCGCCGCTCGCTGGGTCAGCGACCGCATCAGAACCGCACACCAGCCAGCAATCATTCCGGTAGCTCCGGCCCCAAAAACCATGCCGCCAGCGCCAGTACCGACCCCAGTGCGGCCCCCGCAACGGTCAATCGGACTCAAACAAGTCCTCATCGGAGCCGCCATGATCGTGGTCCTGCTCGTGGTGTTGGCCATCATCGGCGCCCTATTCGGCGGCCCACAAGCGTGAACCCGCGTGTACCGACGCGCGCGATGCGCCGCGCGCGTATCCCCCACCTTGGGGGAGGGCCGCGCGAAGATTGGCCAATAGATGCAACCACGGGAGTAGGAGGTCACCAGAGATGCCACGACGGCGCAAAGGCGAACCAGAGAGATTCCGAGTCAACCAGGTCATTTCGAGGATCGCAGAACAGCACGACCTTCAAGTCGGCCGCTTCTACATTTCGGAGACCTCCGACGCCATGGATCTGCTGCCACCTCGCAAGACACCAAACACTCAGCGACGGTGGACCGAGGAGGAAGTCGAGCAGCTCATCGCCGGCATTCTTCTGCGCAGAGAACATAACTGGACCGCCGAAGACCTTCAATTCTTCGTGGCCAGCGGCCAACTACCCAAAACGGCCCGAGCCGAGATCGAAGCCATGGCAACGGTGGCTGGGGCCGATTATCAGGCCTTGTTCTCGGTCGCTTAATACCGCATCTATGCAAATCCGCCGAAAGGACCCACTGAACACCACGTAAGACACGAACCAGCGCCCAAAAAAGCGAAAAGCTCAGAGTTGGCGCTCTGAGCATTTTCGAAGACCTCGGTACAGACACACAGCACCTAAGACCAATATCAAGTTGTTGGTCGTGACTGTACCAGAGGTTGTTGTGAGCGCGCAACTACTTCCAAGTGAGCATCATGCCGCAGTACAGGCATTCCGTTTTCCACAGAGTCCGACCAACTAGTCCCCAGACCCATAATTCTGAGTCGCGCGCGCACCCGCAACACCGGTTCCGCGCCCCCGATAGGGGCCTTCGATGACCGCGGTGCGCGCGCGTTGGCGTACCGCTCAGCTGTTGCTGGGAGAACGCTGCGACGACGCAGACCTGGTCGAAATCGACGGCGCCACCGTCGCGAGTGTCGCCGAACAGTTGGGCATCAACTACTCGAGTACATGGCGTCAGATCGTTGAGCTCGAGCATGAAGGTGTGATCGTTGCCCGTAGCGGCAAGCGGTGGACTCTTGATCCGAACCAGCTGACGGCGTTGTTGGCCTCGCGACCGGTCCTATCGACAAACGCTACCCGGCGACCAAAGCTCATCCTCGTCGACGACAACTACACAACCAGCGGCCCGCCGGCTCACACCGAAGTCACAGATCACGACCGTCCAGAGGTCTTGGCCACGCTGGAACGCCTGGCGGCAAAGGCGATCGAAGCGGGCGACCACCGCTGCTTGGACCTGATCTTGGACCGGATAACACGCGCGACCACCAACCACGATCAGCGCGAAATCGCGCATGTTTGGCGCGATTTCGCGCCGACTGAAAGCGCGTCCAGCCTCGGCGCGGAATCGCGCGCGTCTTTGAATTCCAGTACTGAATTAGAACTGAAAACTCTTCCATTCGATTCATCTAACGCGCCAACACCGGCGCGAATCGATGCGCGACCAGAACAAACATGGGGCGAACCGCCACCGATGTCGAGCCCTGCGCTCACCGAAGCCGTGCAGAAATTCTTGGTCCGACATCCAAAGAACGAACAAGCCAAAGCAACCCCGAGCTGGCAACGATCCCACTCCCTTGTGGGGTGGAGGGACGACGAGCGCGCCGAGTTCGAAGCCAAGTACCACCAATACTTCGGGTCCCCACCAGGAGATATCGCCGACATCACGGCGGAGCTCTGGCCCTTCGACATGGCCCAACAAGCCATCGACGCGATTACTGCGGACAAGTCGATCCGTCGACCCACTGGCGCGTTCCGCACCCACACAATTCTTGGTTACCACCAGTCATACCCGCCCACCAGCTCCGCACTTGACGCCGAACGCAGCCGAGAGCGGGCGGTGTGGCTACGAGCGTCAAAGGACCCACCGTTGAGCGTGGCCGCCGCCGCCGAACGAATCGCCCAACTATCCGGCATCGGCCGAGACAACCACTTCCACCTACGAGTCGCTGGCGCGTGCGCCGGCATAGACGCCAACAGCATCGCCGAGGCCATCGACCGCAGCGGAATCACCGCCGATGCGACCCAAGTACAACATGCACTGACCTACGCCCACACCGAGTTCGGAGTTCAACCATGACCATCACCGACCACCGCCCAACCACCTCACCAGTAGCGCCCCACCAGGTGCCCCCGCACAATCCAGCCGCTGAATCGTCGCTGCTGGGCGCAATGATCCTCACTCGCGCGGCGATCGATGACGCAATCGAGATCGTGTCCACCGAACACTTCTACGACCCCGCCAATCAACGCATCTTCGAAGCGATTTCGGATATGCACGCCGCAGGCGAAGCCGTCGACACGATGACCCTGGCAAGCAAACTCGCAACCCGAGGACACCAAACAGACACCGTCCCGCTCTTGGAGCTGCAAGCAATGACGCCGGTCGCGACCAACGCCGCCGGCTACGCCAAACTCGTCTACAACGCCGCAGTACACCGCCGACTCATCGCGACCGGCCGAGAAATCAGCCAAATCGGCTTCGAAGAACCCGAGAACGTCACCGCCGCGGTCGATCGAGCCGAAACGATGCTGTTCAAAGTCGCACAAGGCCACGTCGCCGGCGACATCCCCACCGGCATTGGAGATCTGATCGAAGGCGCGCTCGACGACTTCGAGAAACTCCTCGACAGCAAAGGCGCAATCACCGGCACCCCCACCGGTTTTCCAGACCTCGATCGGATCCTGTCGGGCCTGCAAGCCTCCAGCCTGGTTGTCATCGGGGCCCGACCGGCCATGGGAAAAACCAGCCTCGCGCTCAACATGGCCGCCCACGCCGCAATCGAACACGACACCCCAGTCCTGGTGTTCTCATTGGAAATGAGCAAACTCGAACTCAGCAAGCGGCTCATGTGCTCCGACGCCCGAGTCAACGCCGCGAATATGCGCACCGGACGGACCAGCGAGGACGACTGGAAGAAGATCGCCGACGCAACCGGACGTCTCGCCGATGCGCCGCTGTTCATCGACGACACCCCCGACATCACCCTCAACGCCATCCGCTCCAAGGCCCGCCGCCTCACCAGCACCGCCGGAAAGCTCGGCATGATCGTCGTCGACTACCTCCAACTCATGACCGGCCGATCAAACGCCGAGAACCGTCAGGTAGAGGTCGCAGAACTCTCACGCGGCCTCAAGATCCTGGCCCGAGAACTCGACTGTCCGGTTGTCGCGCTGTCACAACTCTCACGAAACCTCGAATCTCGACAAGACAAACGACCCATGCTGGCCGACCTCCGAGAATCCGGCGCCATCGAACAGGACGCAGACGTCGTGATGTTCCTCTACCGAGACGAGGTCTACAACCCCGACACCGCCCACCTCGGCATCGCCGAGATCGCCGTCGCCAAACACCGCAACGGACCAACCGGAACCGCCCGCCTCGTGTTCTTGCCCCACTACACCCGATTCGTCAGCGCCGCGAAGGGCGCCTAGACACCCCGAACAGAATCCGCTGCATCAGCCCGGTACTACGCTTGGACGTTGGCTCCGAACCGGATCTGTCGACCAACTGGGCCGGTTAACGGAACCTGGGGGAGTGGGTACACCCACCCCTGGAAGCCGTAGGGCATGGGTTGTGGGTTTCGGTCGTGGCCCGCGCTTTTCTTCAGGCGGACCATCGAGGTTGTGAGCGGGCGGGCCCCAGCCTCTGGCGGTTCGCGGCGGCGCACGATGAACGTCGACGCAAGCCAGATGAAAGAAGCTGCCGCTAGAACCAACAGACGTGACCCTGAGGTTGTGTCGGGAGCAGCGTCGGAGGCCAAGTTGCTCCAGATCACCTGCAACACGAACTCGACCCCGGGCTCCACGTCGCCGAACTCGTACTCTCCATCCGCGTTAGTGACGACCGTGGCGAGGGGGACTTGAAGATCATCTGCCGGGTAAAGCCGAACCGTAGCGTCCACCACAACTTCCTCCTCCAGCCCGAGAGAGCCATCGCCATCACTGTCGAAAAACATGAAGGATCCGACGGTGACGCCCTCCGGGTGCCCGAGGGAGATCGCTGAAGGGAGATCACCGGCAGGCGATGAGGCTACTGATCCCGAGAGTGCTGTCAGCAGGACCAGCAGAGCCGGCAGCATCCTCGGTGGGCTGAGGGCACGCTCGGCTACTCGGCGCAAACCTGGCACTGCGACCTGATTGATACACCAGGCACCCAGCTCCAGAAAAAGCCAAGCGGCGAAGTCACGCGTCACCCAGACGAACCAGTTGGAGCACGTTCTCCACAGATTTGACACCGGGAAAATGACCCAGAGTCTGAGACCAATGGCCGGGCTGCTCCACATGGCACAGCCTACGGCGTGGATTAGCTGGGTTGCGGGTTTGTGACCGAGTGCTCTGTGGTGCTGAGACATTCCTTTTGGTACTCGTAGCGTTCTCGCTTTGGCACGAGCAGTGCCCCGCACCGAATCAGATTCTCACCAATGCGGTCGGAATTCTCGCTGAGTACTTGACCCATGACGGTCACGGCCAGCCTTCCGACCACATAGGCAACGAGTCCGAACAGAGCGAACAAGCTCATCACCGGACCACGAGGTTGCGCCAAGATGTATTCACGATGGTGCCGGCCACAATCTCCTGTGCGAGCTTTTTACCCGCACTGGTAAGCCGGTATCGACGCACGGGCTGGCCGTCGTCGGGTAGATCCCAGCGCGATTCAACCAAGCCAGCTTCGCGGAGGGTTCTCATGGCCGGGTACATCGTGCCTGAACGGATCACGCAGCGCTCACCGAGCTCAAGGACTGTCGGCGACCAATCTGGGTCTTCGAACATTGCGGTGAGCAGCTGTCGTTTACGTCGAGTGAGCCGCTCCATGTTTTTATTCTAGCTGCTCTCGGATAACTCGCGATAGCTCAGCTGTAGTCGTAGAAATGGCAGGCGTGTTGGGCCACCTGGGCCGATTTTGGGTTGCCTTTTGCAGAACCCGCCGGGGAACCGTTGGAGACGTTGCGGTCTACTTTGGAAGCAATGAGCTTCGAACAGCTGCCAGCGTTGCCGCCTGAATCGGTTTCGTCGATCGAGCGCGGCCTGGGTCTGCTCGACACTATTTCGTCCTACCGTTATGTGGCGGCGGTGTATCACCACCAAGATCTCGGCGTGACATGGTTCATCCACGCGTTCCCAGTCAATGCTGGCGCGCTGGTGACGGTGAGAGTTTCGAGCGAGGCCAGTGCGCACCTGATTGTTCACGCCGCCGAACGCAATATCGGTCGAATCCCAACATGGGACGACCAGGCCGTGCGACCCGATGGAGCTGGGCCGGTTATCGAGGCGTTTGCGGTCTCGCCAGCCGAGGTGGCCTACTGCGTCGACATTACATGGGTTGACAGGATGCTGCTGGTCGCGGCGCGTGAGCCCGGTAGCTTTACCCGCCGCTGGTAGCGCTAGTCCAAGCCGGCGGCGGTCATCGGCACAGAACCGAGCCCGGCTTCTACCAAAGACACGCCGACGTCTTGGAGATAGTCATCGAATTCCTTGTGGAGGCGTTCGGGATAGGTGCGACGGCGAACCCCATAGGAAGGTGGGCACACCCCTTCGGGTATCGAGACATTCACATGCTTGTCGTCATCGGATTGGGTGACGTCGCCTCCGAACACACCGGCCAGACGCGCCACTGCGCCGTTTACCCGGCCCGCCGAGATACCGACCCGTTTACCCAGATCTTCGGTGGAGATATCGATTGGTCCGTGCTGGGTCAACTCAAAGATGACCTCGTATAGGTGAACCGCAGCCGGGCCAATCACTGGTGCCCAGTACTTCCTCAACGCAGCACTGGGCACCCGCCAAAGATGCTCAGCGGGATGAACCTGCAGGTTGAGGCTCGTCGCGCCCATGAGCGTGAGGTTGTTCTCTTTGATTGTTTTGGTAGGCACGTCACTGTCCTTTCGTGTTTGCGGTTGGCCTGTTGCGCTGAGTGAGCCTCAGGCGAGCTGCACGACATCGACGTCGCGGCCGAGGACCCGCTCGACGCTGCCAGCTGTGCGTGCTGCAGCTGATCTCGATGACATTCGCGATGCGGCACCCGGGTGCCCCAGAACCACCGACTTAGCGGTCACTGCGACGAACTTCCCGCCGGCTTCAAGGACGAACACGCCCTCGCCTGGTTCCACCGGAACTCTCGGAACCGCGTAGGCGAGCAGCGCTGCTCGAAACCGGTCACCGCAACGCTGGCCACACTCCGAATCGAGGACCTGCGCCATCGCGGACACGAACTCGGGGCCGTGACCCGCTGCAACTCGAGGAAGCAAGTGCGTCACCTCGTGGATCGCAACCCACAGCGTCAAAGAACGCTGGTGGAACCGCAGACTGCGCTCAGCAGGGGTAGCTACCGCTCCCAGCGGGTCGAGGCCCTCGTTGTCCACGCCCACCACGATCTGCCCTGCGCCGTGACGCGCCGCTAGAGAGCGCACCTCGTCGATCGAGACCGGCCGGTCAGCATCTGGGTGGCCATAGAGACAGCATCGCTGTACGTCGTAGAGCCGCCGATCCAGCGGCGAAGCCGGCTCGACCTGAGACGACAACGAAGAATCACCGAGCGGCGAGGCAACGAATCCCCGTTCGGAATCCGTTGCCTCGTCGCCAGGTCGGACCTCAGAGCTCAACGCCGACTTCTGCGGCGTCCTGTTGCTCGGCAACATCTTGAGTGAGGTCCGCCTCAGCAGTGCGGCCCCGAGTGCGACCGTCGCGGCGATTGAACTCCACCGAATCCAGGTCAACAACACGGTTCGGGAACACCGTCTTGCCTTCGGCGTTGGTGTAGGGGTCTGGCTGATGCCAGACCCCGGAGAAGTCGAATGACTCGCCCACGATCATCTTGTCGAGGCGTCGAGCCTCCTCATTCCAACCGGTGAGGTTGCTGTAGATCTTCTCCCGCTCCCATCCCTGCTTGCCCTCATCGTCAACGACGCGCCGGTTCTTGCCCTCGGTCACCACAACTGCATCCAATACAACGCGGTCTGTGCCGACGGCTCTGATCTCGCTCTTCTTGACGAGCGAACCAGTTCCACTTGCGTACATAGTAAATCTCCCTATGTCTCATGACGGTTCCCTGGTGGTCCCGTTCACAAACACAGAGACAGCTCGCCGTGCCGGATACGCCAAACAACTCCAAGGAACCAACAGCAGCCGGTAAGAGAAGGGCCAATCGAGCTCAACAGCAGGGGAGTGGCACACCAGACAAGACAACGCAAGAAGCCATACAACAACCGAGGCGCAAACAAGCGTAACTGTCACACCCGGTGAATACGATGGAGACAGACCAACAAGGGGCCTACAAGCATGAAGTGCTCACAACCACCAACAGACCAACACCGCAACAACGAACCCGCAGCAGCAAAGCGAACCCAAACTCCACGATCACCAGGCGTGTTGCCAGCGGCTGACCTCCTCCGTTTCCGGCGACCGCACGAGACCGCCCAAGCATTCAGCCAACGCCTCGGCAGCGGAATAAACACCGTGATCCGGTGGATCAACGACCCCGACGCACTGGTTTCACTCGCCGACGCAGAACGCTACGCCCAGCGACTCGAATGGCACCCAGCAGTGATCTGGGGCGACCCATGGATCGAAGCCGTCTTGGCCAGCGACCCATCAGACCTACTCGCCGACATCGAAGGCCTCAGCGACGCCGAAGCCGCCCGCCGATGCAACGTCTCCCGCAAAACCATCGCCAACTGGCGACGCACCGGCCACGGCAACGCCGCCACCATCAAACACGCCGCGAAACACCTCGCAACATTCTCACGCCCAAGACGGCGCAACCATGCGTAACTATCACACCTGAGTGAGAGAATAGGAACATGACATCGGCACTCGAATACACCGTCCAAAGCGGAAACCGCGGCGACACCGGACCAATGGCATACGTCGCCAAAGTCGCAGCCCTCAACGCCCGCCAAAACCGCCTCGTCACCGTGACCGACTCAACCGGCGCAACCGTTGATGTCCGCTTCAACGGGCAAGACCTACTCACTACCACCGTCACCCAAAGCGAACTCTTCGCGACCGAAGAACCCGACCCGAGCTGGCTGAACCAGCTCCGCACCTACATCACCCAAGACCAACACACCAAAGAAAACAAACAAGGAAACACACCATGACCAAACCAACCACCACCACCGTCACCGAGGTACAGATCACCAAAGTGCACCCCGACCCCCAAAACCGAAACGTCAGCGTCGACACCGAACTGAAGAAGAGCATCGCTCAGGTCGGCGTCAAAACACCACTACTCATCCGGGTCCACCCATCCAAACCCGGCCACTACGAAATCGTCGCCCGAGAACGCCGCTGGAAAGCATCCAACGCCGCCAAACTCACCACCGTGCCCTGCATGCTCTTCGACGGATCCGAAAGCGAACGCATCCTCACCCAGGCCCTCGAGAACTTCAACCGACAAGACCTCACACCCTTCGAAGAAGGCGAGATCTTCGTCCGAGCCATCGAAGCAGACCTCACCATCAAAGACCTCGCCGCCAAACTCGGAATCAGCGCTGCGGTCGTCAAACGCCGCATGGCGCTGCTCGACCTACCACCACAAGCACGCCACAAGGTGCTGACAGGGGAGTGGAGCCCCACCGACGCAGCAGCCGTGCTGGCACACATCGGAAACGAGCCGCTAATGGCCTGGGCTCTCAAACAGAGGTTCAACCCCTCCGGGCACTACTCGCTCCCCAACGCCATCGCCCGCGAAGCCCACACCCGCGAAACCAAGACTCGACTCGCCCAGCGCACCAAAGCGCTCAAGGCCGAAGGCATCACCATCGTCAAGAACCCGTACGGGCCAAACGGAAGCCAAACACTCACCCAACTCGGCCTCGACGCCGCCGAACACGCAACCGAACCCTGCCACGCCATCCGGATACACATGGACTACAAAAACGACATCCACGAGACGCCGATCTGCACCGAACCCCAACGCCACCAACCAGACTCGGAGAGCGGATCACAGCTCTTGGCCAAAGCCCGAAACTCCGGTCCGGCGCCACGGGAACTCACCGCCGACGAGATCGCCGCCAACGCCGAACGCGAGAAGCAACAAGCGCGACGTGAAAAAGCAACCGCCAAGCGAGACGCAACGATTCTGGAAATGACCGGCGCCGCCGCCACCGACATGATCGCCACGAGCTTTGTCGTCGACGCAATGGTCTACGACGCTATTCCCGACCCGACTGACACCTCAAAGGCAACACAGGCACTTCGACTCAGAAATCAACCACCGGTTGGCGATCGCCGACCGACTCACATCCGCGGGCTGGAAACCCACCCAATACGACAAGACCAAGATCCGCGAAGCCCAGGCCCACCTCGATGCCAAAGAACAACAGCAAGCAGCCGCCGCGGGGCCCGACAAAGCAACGGCACCGACCAAAGCGAACACACCGAGCCCGCCGAAGCGGCCTGAACAAACACCCAAGACCGGGCGGGGCCTCCCACAGGGGCCCGCCCACACTCTCCCGCCCGGTCCCCGGCAGCTACCGTTCACCCAGAGAGAGGCGGACCGTGACACGAATCAACTACAACCGACAGAACCAACGCCGCGCTGCGTTCGGGTTAGTAGGCCTTCTGATCGTCACGAACTTCGCGATACTCGGATGGCTCATCGCCCAGAACCGCGGCATCGACAACGCCGAAATCGGACCGCAACCCACACCAACCACACAGCCGACCCCAGAACCAACCGCAGCACCCACCCCAGAACCAACATCACCGGCACCAACAAACACCCCCGAACCAGCACCAACCGCCAACCCGGAACCGACCACTGCCCCCACAACCAACCCGACACCGATGCCAGCACCGACGGTGACATCGGAGACCGTCTACCCGCCGCTTGACTCGCTACCCGAACGCGGGGCCATCTACCGGGCACCGATCCTCACCCTCCAAGGACCAGTCCAAGACCAGGCAACCGTCGACGCCGTCACCGAACGCGCCGCAGCGATCGTTGGTTTGGACAACATCGACAACCAATACGTCATTCACCCCGACGCCGCAGCCTTTACCGACGGACACGTCACCGTCGAAAACGCGGTCCTGTTCCAAACCGGATCAGCCGAAATCGCCGACGACTTCGCACCAATCCTTGGACTCGGCATCGCCGTGATGGTCACATTTCCCCAAGTCGAGATGATCGTCGAAGGCCACACCGACAGCGTCGGATCAGCAGCCGCCAACCAACAGCTCTCCGAACAACGAGCCCAAGCCATCATCGACCACATCGTCACCAACAGCGACACACCACCGAGCCGATTCGAAGCCCAAGGCTTCGGCGAAACCGAACCGATCGCTCCCAACGACACCGCCGCGGGACGCCAAGCCAACCGGCGCATCGAGGTACGACTACTGAACCTGCTCGGTCAAACGCCCAATGAGTGAGCGAACCCAACGGGAAACCGAGATCATCGACACCTACCTCGCCGGTGCAAGTCTGCGCGCCGTTGCCCAGAGCTTTAACACCAACCCAGAAAACGTCCGTCGCCTACTTCAACGACACGGCATCGACCGGCGACCAGCAGCACCAACCGCGACCTCAACCGCAGGCATGATCGGATGGTTCAACCCCAAGGCACTCACACAACTACGCAGACGCCAGGGCCTAACCCGCCACCAACTCGCAGACAAAGCCGGTATCAGCGTCCGGACATTGGAACGACACGAAAACCTCGCCGACCGAGTACAACCCCCGCTCAAGACCCTTCACCGGCTCGCAGACGCGCTACAGGCCGACCCCACCGAGCTCATGCGCGGCGCCCGCAACCTCCGCTGGACCAGAATCGCCGCCGGCCTAAACCCGAGCGAACTCGCACACGCCATCGGCGTCTCCCGCCAACAACTCTCCAAAATCGAACGAAACAAAGCACCCTTTCCCGAACACAAGATCATCCAAGCCGCCGACGCACTCAACGTTGCAGACACGGTTCTGAGACGACGACTCAGTTTCAACGAATAGCGAACTGGCGGCTCTTGCGCCCTTCCATCTTCGTCATTCCGGAGCCGCAGCCGAAGCATCGAAACCTTCAACTCTTTGTAGGTTCGCTGCGATAAGGACCGCGTTCGTCAGGTCTGCTGAGTACAGCGACGCGTCAGTCAGGTCTGCTGCGTACAGTGACGCGTCAGTCAG